>Ga0268298_10001928_pt1 | contig 23515 bp, 18 predicted proteins | sample WWTPWeurt_MetaG_FD_194462 | JGI IMG/M metagenome (GOLD analysis project Ga0268298, IMG submission 194462) | Activated sludge microbial communities from WWTP in Nijmegen, Gelderland, Netherland - WWTP Weurt | ecosystem: Engineered > WWTP > Aerobic digester > Activated sludge | place...
AATAGTATTGTTGGTGAATTTAAGTTGGATAAAAGCTCAACAATCACAAGCATTTCAGCCTCATGTAAGCATAAACGGAAAGTATATACCGGTATCTTCGATAAACAACTATGCTGGATCTATCGAGCAATATGGAGGCGAAATACAAGTGAGAATTCCATTTTTTTCTACCCAAGGTAAAGCCGACAGTACCAAGCAAACAACTTTTTTTCAACTAGCGGCTCAAACCAATGCTTCAATTGCAATAGTATCCATTAGTTCAATTTTGAATCAAGCAGAATTGTATGGTACCTCTGCAGGTATTACAGCTGCTTTGGTTAAAGGCCGTAAAAATAGATTCACTTTATCGTTAAATGCAATAAACCGCGGGGATAAAAAAATGTATTCCGCATTCGATTTAAGGTATTCGGGAGTAGTGAATTACAAACGTGTTGTAAGTCCGGGTTTTTCGTTTAATGCAGGACTCGCATATTCCTACCTATTCGGTCGAGGCTTGGCTTTACCTGTTTTAGGGATTTCAACAAAACTTGGAAAGAGAAGTCGTTTATTAATTAATTTTCCTAACCGTATTTCTTATTTACAAGCGGTTGGTACAAAATTGTTGCTTTCTGCTTCCCTTAAACCGCAGGGGGGATATTATTATGTTTCCAATCAATTGATGAATAAGGAATACCCTGAATCCTTTTATTTACGCTTGCGTGAAACTTGTTTAGGAATTTCAGCTAGTTATAAAATTAAAGCTGGATTTTCAGTCAATGCCGAGATCGGATATTTAGTAAGAAGAAGTATTAGGCTTGCTTCCGGAATGAGTAAGGACGACTATTTGTACGAAAATTTAAGTGCTTCAAACAATGTTGTTTTTGGGCTTGGTTTAAAATATCGATTCATAAAAAAGAAGAAAGAAGACGCAACTGAATTGTTGAAAGATCCTGACTTTGAATACTTAATTTATGAGTAGACTTTATTAATGTTTTATAAACTCATATTTAATAGAACAATTAATTCCTAATCCAAAAGCTGAACTCTGATTGTTCCTTACAATAAAAATTCCATAGCCCGGTTGGCCATTTGTAACATTGTTATAATCCTGCGCAAACTGAATGTCTTTTGGAGAAAAGAAATTAATTGCTGTTCCAAAGTCAAGACTTAATCCGGAAGCCATTTTTACCAAAGTTCCTATTCCGACATAAGTGCCATTTAATTTTTGCTGAGTTGAAAAAGTAATATTGAAATTCTCATAAAAATCACTTTCATCAATGCTAGCAGATTGTTTAAAATACGAATAAATATATCCTGCTGATAAATATCCTGTAACCTTTGATGCGTGTGGTGCAAAATATAAACGTGGACCTATTTTACCATAGTATCCTTCAATTTTATTATTTCGGAGATTTAAATTTTTTCCGGCACTAGTGCTAAATTGATTTCCTAAATCGCAGGTAATTCCAATGTGCGAATTAAGCATGAACTCAGTATTAATTTCAGCATTTTTAAATACTGCATTAAGCATATTAATACCGGCGCTAAATTGATGGAATTTTTCAGTTGATTGTGAATACAAATTCAACGATAAAAAGCAAGCGGTATATAGAAGCAGATTTTTCATAAAATTATTTTATAATCTGTACAGTAAGCACGCGGTTGTAATCATCGTATACAGGTTTGAGAACCGTACTGAAAGTGCAGGATTTAATTTGTGGTTCGTCAATTACTAATCTATAACCACAATCGTCGGTTAATTCGGCTCTTGCATTATAAGCATTTACAATCAATGTTTCCGGAACCACTGTATCTCCTTTAAAAATAAAAGTAGTTTGTTCATAGTTGTGTGCAATCGGTAATTTAAGCGAAGTAAAAGTAGAACCCCAAGATCCGTCAAAATATCCATTATATTCGGTGGAGTAAGTTTGATTTACTTCAGCTACTGTAAAAGTAGCATATCCATTATTTACGAATCCACCTATACCGACACTGCTAACGAATTTTACATTCAAATAATCTTTGGTAGCTAAACTAACCGAAGTACAAGGGTCTTTGTAAGTACAGGCCGAAATAAACCAAGCCAATGACGCAAAGAGAGCAATTTTTTTCATCTACGGAATCTTTGTATAAAAATAGAAATTTTATTTAAAACAGGTGATAAAAAATATGCTATTTGATTTAGTACATTTGCACTTTAGTAAACATAATGGCACAACAAAAACCTTCAATTCCAAAGGGAACCCGCGATTTTTCACCGAATGAGATGGTGAAAAGAAATTTTATTTTTGATACTATACGCAACCAATTTCAACGCTTTGGATTTTTGCCGATTGAAACCCCGGCTATGGAGAATTTAAACACCCTCATGGGAAAGTATGGAGAGGAAGGAGATAAACTGATTTTCAAAATTCTAAACTCGGGAAATTATTTTTCTGAATTTTCTTCCGATCAACAATTGCTTGACGAGAAAAGCAAAGGCGAAAAATCTTTCACAAAATTTATTTCCGAAAAGGCACTCAAATACGATTTAACAGTGCCATTCGCACGCTATGTTGTGCAACATCAAAATGAACTGACCTTTCCATTTAAGCGCTATCAAATTCAACCTGTTTGGCGAGCCGATCGACCGCAAAAAGGGCGCTACAGAGAATTTTATCAATGCGATGCCGATATGATTGGAAGCAATTCATTATTGAATGAACTTGAGTTGATTCAACTGATGGATGCTGTTTACTCAAGCCTTAAAATACCTGTAATAATAAAAATTAATAACCGTAAAATACTGAGTGGTATTGCAGAAATACTTGGCGAACAAGAACGTATTATTGACATAACTGTTGCCATCGATAAATTAGATAAAATTGGGATAGAGGGTGTAACAAAGGAACTAACAGAGGCGGGATTAAAGGATGCTTCCATTGCCAAACTTCAACCCCTAATTTTATTCGAAGGATCTACACTTGAAAAGCTTAATTTTTTAAAAAATTTACTAGCTGATTCTGAAATCGGAAAGCTTGGAATTTCCGAACTTGAATACATTTTTACGACAGCCGCTTCTATAGATATGGGAATGTCTAAGGTTGAATTAGATATTACTTTAGCTCGTGGATTGAATTATTATACAGGAGCAATTTTTGAAGTAAAAGCTACTGTAGGATCATTGCGCAGTAGTATTTGTGGTGGTGGACGATACGATGACTTAACAGGCATTTTTGGATTGGCAAACATGAGTGGAGTCGGTATTTCATTTGGAGCCGACCGCACTTACGACGTAATGGAAGAATTAAATTTATTTCCTGAAAGTGTTGCCGCTTCAACTAAACTATTGTTTGTTAATTTTGGAAGTAAGGAAGAAAATTATTGTTTACCACTGCTTCAAGCGGTTAGAAAAGCCGGTATTAATGCCGAATTGTATCCCGATACAAATGCCAAAATGAAAAAGCAAATGAGTTATGCTGATGCCAAAAAAATTCCCTTTGTTGCTTTAATTGGTGCAGATGAAATTACAGAGCAGGTTATAACCCTTAAGGATATGAAAAGCGGTGAACAAGAAAAGTACACACTCACTCAGTTAATTGAATCGCTTAGCTAGCATTCTTAGGCATTTCATAGACCACAGGCGATGGATTCGAAAAACTAATCTTGTTTTTTAATGCAATATCCATAATCTGATAGTTTATATTTTCGCGCATATCTAAGTAAAAATCGTATTCAATTGAATCAATAAAATAAAGCACTAATACATCGATTGAGTTTTTTCCCAATTCAAATAATCGTACTTGCGATTCTTGGTTAGTGGATGGGTTATTCCTAATAAACTCGTTTAAATCGGCAATAAATTTTTTTATCTGTTCAGGACTATTTGAATAGTTTAAACTCAATACAAATTTTACACGACGTAAAGTGCGCAAACTTAAATTGTCGAGTTCGGCCTCTACCATTTTTTTATTCGGAACCGTCACATAACTTTTGTCGAGTGTGCGAATTCTGGTACTTCTAAATCCAATTTTTTCAACATTTCCTGAGACACTTCCAATTTGAACTAAATCACCAACAATAAAAGGCTTATCTAAAAAAATTGTAAAAGAACCAAGAAGGTTTTCAAGCGATTCTTTGGCTGCTAAGGCAAATGCTAATCCACCAATTCCAAGTCCGGCTATTAATGACGCAATGTTTATGTTGCATATACTTCCTAAAATAAAAAACAATGAAAAAACCGCGATAATTACTTTAATTGATTCCTTAACAAAGGGCACTAATTGATCATCTGTTTTAGATTCGGTTAAGGTTGCTCTGTGTAACAGTATAACACCAAAAAAATCTGTAATCCTCAATAAAATCCATGTAATAGAAACTACTATGGCTATTTGAAAGCCGCCAAATAGAATCATTTTGAGGCCAAACTCATTTTCAGAAGCCAATTTCCATTCAGCAGGAAATGTCAATCTGTTAAAAGCAAGGTAGAGGCTTGTTAGAATTACCAGAACACCAAAAGGAGCTTTCATCAATTCTAAAAAGCGATCAAAGCCTACGCCCGAAGAGTATTTTTTAACTATCCTGAAAGTTAATTGGGCCAATACTTTTGAAAGAAACCTTTTAATAATAATTCCCAACAACAGTATGCCTAAAAACCAACAATAGTTTTCAAGAGTATTTCCTAAAAAGCTTTGTGAAAAAAATTCGCTATTCATAGTCTACAATAATTCTACTGCAAATCTGCAATAAAAAATTTAAGACCTCAATATACTTTTTGGCTATTCTAACTATTCAACAATAATTTTTTTATGAATCACATTTCCATCCCATTCGAGCTTTGCTACGTATAATCCAGCTTGTAAACCGGATAATACAATTTGTGCAGTGCCCGATGCTGGTTTTTCAATAAGCATCAATTTTCCTTCACTCGAATACATGGATAACTTACCGCTTCGAATTTGATCAAAACCACTCAGTTGTAACGTTTTTAAGGTTGAATTATAAGTTAATTTTGGTTGTTGACTTGTATAATCTGAAATTGCAGTAGCTGTTGATACCACAAAATTTAATGTGTCTGTTGGCCCGGGAACTATTCCGGGTGAGCAAGGTATTATTCCAGCTCCTGAATTTAAGTTAAAAATAAACGAATAATTACCTGGTGCAAGTGTTCCAATACTAAAGGTGTCGGTGTAGTTGCATATAAATGTAAGTGGACCAAGACAATGCAAAGCCGATGCATAAATTGTATTTCCAGAAAAAGTAAAAAACTGTGTATGTTCACCACAACCACCCGAAGGAAAATACATATCAGTTAAAATCATTATTGGGCTTAAGTTAGTTGGATTAGCAGGTTGAACAGAAATGTTGGTTGTTACCTGAGCAGTTATACCAATTGAAAAAAGCGCTATCAGTGAAGTTAGTATGAATTTTTTCATGTTGTTTTATTTAGGGTTAATAGATTGAACTTACGCAATCAAATTTATAAATTGATTTTTTTTGAATTCACTTTTTTGTAATCTTTATTTGTTTTTTGATACCTTAACCAAATGAAAATGAATATTCATAGCCTTACTATACGTGACGTTAAAAAGGAAGATAACGTTGCCTTGGCTCAAATAATTCGCAATTCTTTAACTGAATTTGGTGCGAATCGCCAGGGTACAGTTTTTTATGATGCTAGTACTGACGCTTTGTATGAATTATTTCAAACTCCACAATCGGCTTATTTTGTTGCTGAGCTAAATGGAGTTGTAGTAGGAGGGGCAGGAATATTTCCAACTGAAGGATTAGCAGCATCGACCTGTGAACTTGTTAAAATGTATTTAGTTCCCGAAGCAAGGGGATTGGGAATTGGTTATAAACTAATTCAATTGTGTGAAAAGAAAGCACTGTCGTTCGGATATAATAATATCTATCTTGAATCTATGCCCGAACTAAAGCAAGCAATTGGGCTCTACGAAAAGCAAGGATTTGTGTACCTCACTGCAGCAATGGGCTCTAGTGTACATTTTGGATGTAATGTTTGGATGCACAAAAAAATCTCGAATTAAATTACCTGCTTATTACTTATATAATGGTTAGTATACATGCTAATTAATATGCTTATCCGCCATTATACCTAAACACTAAAATTTTTTTATGCGATTAATTAAATCCATAAAGTTGAAAGTGATAAGTATTATTTGCAATGAAATCAATTCAACGATAATCATAAGAATCACTGCCTGCCATAGCGATTGCATAGTTACTGCAGGCAGACGCTAAATCTGCGTTCCAATAGTAAATTCTATTCATCCAAAAATTTTAATCTGTATCATTATTAAATTATAAGAACAAAACAGGATACAGATATTATTTTAAGTTTTAAGCACAAAAGCGGATATTCATACTAATCTATATTAAAAAAGAAAGCGTTGAAAACCCTATTTAAAAATGCCGGGATAATTTTTTTTTGCCCAATAAAATCAATTACTTTGCCCCAAAATTTAAACCCATGAGTTTACAAGGAAAGGTATATGCTTCATTGGATAATGGAATTGGAACCATTACTTTTTTTCACCCGCAAAGTAATTCACTTCCGGGCGAATTATTGCGAAAATTAGCAAACGAAATTCAAGTCTTAGGAAACAATAATAGCTGCAAGGTAATTGTGCTGCAAAGCGAAGGAGAAAAAGCTTTTTGCGCAGGTGCTAGTTTCGATGAATTGGTTTCACTCGAAAATTTAGAAGCCGGAAAGCACTTTTTCTCAGGTTTTGCTTTAGTTATAAATGCTATGCGCAAAGCCCCTAAATTTGTTATTGCACGAGTTCAAGGTAAGGCAGTTGGTGGAGGTGTTGGTATTGCTTGTGCTGCCGACTATACACTTGCACTTGAAACTGCTTCGGTAAAACTTAGCGAATTAGCTGTAGGTATAGGCCCCTTTGTTGTTGGCCCAGCTGTTGAACGTAAAATTGGAACTGCAGCATTTTCGGCTTTGAGTATTAATGCAACTGAATGGCAATCGGCACAATGGGCACTTTCGAAAGGAATGTATGCTGAAATTTTTTCAACTACCGAAAATTTAGACAACGCTATTTTATCACTAGTTGATAAGCTTTCACAAAGTAATCCCGAGGCAATGCGTTTGCTAAAACAAATACAATGGCAAGGAACTGATAATTGGGATACCCTGTTGTTTGAACGTGCCGAAACGAGCGGAAAATTGGTATTATCTGATTTTACTAGAAATGCAATTGCAAAGTTTAAAACCGGCGTTCGTTAATTTATTTGCTTGGTTGAGCATACTTAATTTGTCACTTTTTTCAATCGATTATTAAAAAAAATTAAACTTGGATACTGCCTCTTTTCCTACCATCAATTCAAAAATTTCAGCTCAAACTTTAGCTAAAGCGTTTGAATTAATTTGTACAGCTAAAGCCATGACTGAGCTGTATGAAGCTAATAAAGAAGTAACAGCTAAATATGTTCACGCTACTTCTCGCGGTCATGAAGCAATTCAACTGGCATTGGGATTACAATTGCAAGCGCAAGATTTTGTTTCACCGTATTATCGCGACGATTCCATGTTGCTGGCTATTGGTATGAAACCGTATGAACTCATGCTTCAATTGATGGCAAAACGCAATGATCCATTTTCCGGCGGACGATTGTATTATAGCCATCCAAGTTTGAACCGAAGCGATATGCCTAAAATTCCAATGCAATCATCTGCAACGGGAATGCAAGCGATACCTGCTACCGGTGTTGCCATGGGAATTCAATACCTCGAAAACGAGAAAATTAGCAGTTATTTAGGTGCTGATAAGCCGCTTGCTGTTTGTTCTTTAGGCGATGCATCCATTACCGAAGGTGAAGTTGCTGAGGCATTTCAGATGGCTGTTTTAAAAAAGCTACCAATTCTTTACTTGGTGCAAGACAATGAATGGGACATTAGTGCAAATGCCAAAGAGTTTCGTGCTCAAGATGCTACCGAATATGCCAAAGGTTTTAAAGGCCTTGAAACCCGCACTATTGATGGAACAGATTTTTTTAAATGCTATGAAGTAATTGAAGAAGTATTTCAAAAAATACGCACAGAACGTCGCCCATTTTTGATTCATGCAAAAGTTCCTTTGCTCAATCATCATACTTCCGGAGTGCGAAAAGAGTGGTACCGTGATGATTTACCGGAAGCCAATAAACGCGACCCATTTCCTCGATTTAAAAACCAATTGATAGTTGCCGGATTTGATCGCTTTGAATTAACTAAAATCGAAGAAGCTGCGGTAAAAAATGTAGCCGAAGCTTATACACAAGCAGCTGCTGCAGAAGATCCCAAACCGGAAGATTTAGTTTTACATGATTTTGCTCCAAGCCCGATTACTGAAGAACAAGGTGAGCGCGAACCTGCTGGAAAAGAAAAAACATTGATGGTTGATTGTGCACTTTTTGCAGTGCAAGAGTTAATGGCGAAACACAAAGAATGTTTATTGTACGGACAAGATGTAGGAGGAAGACTGGGTGGTGTATTTCGCGAAGCAGCTACCTTAGCCCAAAAATTTGGTGATAATCGTGTATTCAATACTCCCATACAAGAAGCATTTATTATTGGAAGTACTGTAGGAATGAGTGCTTCAGGTTGTAAACCAATTGTTGAAGTTCAGTTTGCCGACTATATTTGGCCAGGCCTCAACCAATTATTTACAGAGGTTAGTCGCTCTTGTTATTTAAGTAATGGCAAGTGGCCGGTGAGTTGTATAATACGCGTTCCAATTGGAGCATATGGTAGTGGAGGTCCTTATCATTCATCCAGTGTCGAATCGGTTCTGACAAACATTCGAGGTATTAAAATAGCGTATCCCAGCAATGGCGCCGATTTAAAAGGATTGATGAAAGCTGCATATTACGACCCCAATCCGGTTATTATGTTAGAGCATAAAGGTCTTTATTGGAGCAAAATAAAAGGTACTGAAGATGCGAAAACGATTGAACCTGACGAAGCTTATGTGATTCCTTTTGGTAAGTGCCGCAAAGTACAATCTGCTGATGATTCATGCATCAAAAAGGGAAAATCACTGAGTATTATTACATATGGAATGGGCGTATACTGGGCAAAAGCTGCAGCAAAAAATTTTCCTTCGCAAATTGAAATAATTGATTTACGAACCTTATTTCCTTTAGATGAAAGTGCAATTTATGAATCGGTTAAATTACACAGTCGTTGCATTGTATTAACTGAAGAACCTGTTTCAAACAGCTTTGCGCAAAGTCTTGCAGGAAAAATTTCTAAACATTGTTTTCAGTATTTAGATGCCGCTGTTGAAGTAATCGGTTCTGAAAATTTACCGGCAATACCTTTAAATTCAACTTTAGAAGCAACGATGCTTCCGAACGCAGATAAAGTAAGTGCAGTGATTGCACAACTATTAGTGTGCTAAATGCAAGTAGTGTTTTAACGGTAGAGACTAATTGTTCCGTTTAGTCGGGTAGTTTCTCCGTTAGCATAACTTCCTTCCATCACATAATAATATACTCCTTCAGCAGCAGGATTTCCTTTTATTTTCCCATCCCAGAAGCCATCTAGGTTATCCCACTTTTTCACCAATTTGCCCCAGCGATTAAAAATTGATACGGATACGGATGCAAGGCATTCTCCGGGTACATAAAAACGGTCATTACTTAAATCATCATTGGGTGTAATTACATTAGGCAATACAAATTCAGCTGAACTAAATTGTACATTCAATAGGCGACTTACTGTGTCTTTGCAGCCATTGTCAAATGCAATTAAAGTTAGCGTATAAGTTCCAGAAACACCATAATTATGGGAGATTGAGGTATCCGTTGAAATTGTCCCATCACCCAAATTCCATAAATAACTGCTTGATTGAAGTGAAGAATTAAGTAGGAAAATTTCAAAAGCTTTGCAACTCGAATCTTTTATAGATACTGTAAAATCTGCTTGTGGAAGACTGTTTACTAAAACAGTAACTGTATCTCTTTTGATACAGCCATTTAATTCAGCGGTAAGAATATAATTGGTAGCTATGGAAGGACTAACTTCCGGTTGCAAACTTGTAGAGCTAAATCCAGCAGGAATGCTCGACCAGCTAAAGGTTGTTCCGGTGCCTTGATTGGCAGATAAAAAAACAGATTCACCATCGCACACAGTTGTATCAATTCCAGCATTAACCAGCGAGGGCAGGGGTTTAGCGATTACTTTTAAGGTGTCGGTAAAGGTACACACAGGTTGAAAAAATATATCATCTAGTGCAAAGTCATTTGCAGCAGCAGCAGTATTTTGATTCACGATGCAAATTACAGCATTGGCATTTGATCCTGAATTCCAAGTTGAAGAAAAATTTGTCCAGCCCGGTGCAACAGCTGTTGGAGAAAATACATTTCCTATTGCTGTTCCATTTATTGAAAATTGCAATTGTGCTAATTGTGAAGCAGGTTGCCCACTTTCACAACTGGTTACCCAAGCTGAAAAGTTATAATCGGTATTGGGAGAAACTAAAATGCTTTGGCACCACACTGAAGTATTGGCGGTTGAAGCACCATTTACCACCATCATATTTCCACTACCAGAATGGTCATTAAAACTGGTAAAGTTGCTATGTGCTAAACTGCTATTGCTGGTAACTAAATAAGTACCGGGATTTGAAATTGGTCCCCAAGTACCGCCTGTACCAACTACATAATTACTTACAAATCCGTTGTTGCCTAAATCAAAATTACCATTCACCACCAAATCTTGTCCTAATTGACTCGCTCTGCAATAATAGTTGCCCAAGGCAGTTACAGTGCGGCTTTGCAAAGTGCTGCCATTGTCCCATAAATAGGGAGCTAAACCTGAAGGGGCTGTAATGGTAAGTGTAAAATTACTTCCTGTACAAAAGGAAGTATCGGCTCCCAAATTATAAGTAAAGCTACATTGCGCAATACAAGTTACTTTTTCTAAAATGAATACCGCAAGCATTATCATTATAAAACGATGTGTTTTCATGAGGAATTATTTTTAGGGTTAGAGAATGGGTTATGAAGTTTTTACTCTATAATCAATAAAGAATAAAAGTAGAAAAAATTTGCACTCTAAATTTCAAGCTTATGAAAGTCTTTGTTGAACTTCTGTTTCAACTGGGTCATCCAGAGCGCAATCGAAGGAGTGCGTTGGCTCATCATCTGCAGCAGGCCAGCCCACGGTTTCGACTCCGGTCAACCTGACCCAAATTGTGTTTGATTTTACTTGTTCAAATTAGAACCATTTTTAAATTAAATAAAGATTTGGGTCATCCAGAACGAAGTCGAAGGAGTGCGTTGGCTCATCATGAATAGCAGGCCAGCCCATGGTTTCGACTCCGCTCAACCTGACCCAAGTAATGTTTGTTTTTACTTGTTCAAATTAAAACCATTTTTAATTAAAAAAACTAGGGTCATCCAGAGCGCAGTCGAAGGAGTGCCTTGGCTCATCATGTAAAGCAGGTCAGCCCAAAGTTTCGACTCCGCTCAAGCTGACTCAAATTGTGTTTGATTTTTACTTATTCAAATTAAACTCTTTTTGAATTTCAAAAAAACCAGGGTCATCCAGAGCGCAGTCGAAGGAGTGCGTTGGCTCATCATGTAGAGCAGGCCAGCCCACGGTTTCGACTCCGCTCAACCTGACCCAAATAGTGTTTGTTTTTTACTTTTTCAAATTAAAATCTTTTTGAATTTCAAAAAAAACAGGGTCATCCAGAGCGAAGTCAAAGTAGTGCGTCGGTTCATCATGTGAAGCAGGCCAGCCCGCAGTTTCGACTCCGCTCAACCTGACCCAAATTGTGTTTGATTTTACTTGTTCAAATTAGAACCAATTTAAAATTCAAAAAAGAGTTGGGTCATCCAGAGCGCAGTCGAAGGAGTGCGTCGGGTCATAATGTGAAGCAGGTCAGCTCACTGTTTCGACTTCACTAAACAAGCCGATAGAATTTTATTATTCAAACACTATTTTACCGCTATATCTTTTGACTCCGTTGCTTAGAATTACGTTGTACAAACCTTTAGCTTCATGTTCGAGGTTTAATTTTAGTTGACCTTGGTTTAGCAACACCGGCAAAAGTTGTATGAGTTGACCTTTATTGTTGTAAATACTTAACGTGAGATTTTTATCGTATTGCAACTCGTCTGGAATACTAATAAAACACTTACCTGCATTTGGATTGGAACGGATTAAAAGTTGATTGTTTGTTTCATGGCGAGCACCCGACAATCCTGTTATTGCGTCGTGTTTAGCGACGAAGAAATCCCATCCACCATAACTAGCGAAGTTATTGGATCCAAATGAAACTTGATTCATAAAACTTCCAACACAAATTATTCCTCCAAAGGAATCAAATGTCAAATCATTTGCCATGGCATTATTAAAATTATCGCTTCCTATTAAAGAAAAAGTGGAGTCAAATTTGGCTATGTAAAAATCGTAAGGTAATCCTGAGGTATATGTAATATTTCCCCCAAAATTTGTTTGACCATTAAAGGAACCACCAATATAAAACTCATTATTTAGGTTAGTAAAGGAACAAATGCTATATATAGGTCCGGTAGCCGAAATTTGTTTTGCATTTAAAAAGGTTCCATTTGAAAATATTTTTAACAATAGAATATTAGTAGATGCGACAGAAATAAATACTAAACTGTCAATTTTGAGTGAGTCAGAAAAATGTATGGGAGCATAAATATTCCCAGAATTATCAACTGCCAACTCACCTTTGAATTCATTCCCTGTAGAGCCAAAGTGTTTTATCCACTTAACATTTATATTACTATCACACAAAGTGATAAAGTAATCACTTTGGCCTTTATTTATTAGGGTTAAAGTATCAAATTGAAATGTTGGAGTATCAAAATTACCATAGAATAGTAAATCTTCTCCAATGAATTCCATATATAAATGTGCTCCTGACGGAGGAACAGTAAATTTCGTCTGCGCCATAGTGCAATTTCCATTGGTATCATATTTCGCAATAATTCCTCCAGGTGCTACTTGAAAATTGCCAAAATAAGCAGTTGCTAAACATTGACAAACCAAATAAATTTCCCCTTTACCTCCAATATATACTCTTGAATGATCTTCATCAGCTCCTCCTGCTTTCTTAACCCAAAGGACATTGCCATTTAAGTCCATTTTAGCAAGAAAAATATCATTACTTGTACCTGTAGAAAATATTGTACCTGCTGTATCGAACATTGCAACACCACAAAATTCACCGGATAAGTAAATACAATTATTCACTGAATCGAATTTTCCGTTCATATCTTCCCAGTTCATAAAGGTTGAGTTAATACCTCCAAATTGTTTGGTCCACAATTGTTGCCCATTTTGATCAAATTTCGAAATAAACATATCATTATTGCCATTACTAAAAAGTGTGTCATCGGGCATGTATAATATGGATCCAAAAGAGCCAATTAAGTATGAGTTTGTACCATCACTAATTACAGTTGCCCTTTCACTAAAAGGCATATAATTGCCGCCAACATGCTTAGCCCATTGCCATTGAGCAATAACTGGCAAGCTAAAATGAAAAGTCATTACTAGTAATAACTTAATTATTTTTTTTTTCATAGGTATTTAATTGAGTAGAATTTTTTTTATTAAACTGTTTCCATTTAGTATAACTTGTAATGTATATACCCCAATAGGATGCATACTAATATCTAAAAAAATAGATCTATTTGATTCTATACTTTCATAAATTTTCTTTCCATACATATCGAAAATTTTAACCTCAAATTGTTGTTGCACACTTCCTAGATCTACTAATTTTAAAAGAAACTTACCCTCTGTTGGATTAGGTGTTACGTTTAATTCAAAACGCTCAGAAATATTGTTAAACAATATTTCAATATTTTTTATTTCATTTTCAGAGGATTCATTTGTGAGAATATTTTTAACCTGTGCCATTTTTGCAAATGATGAAAAAGTAGGACACTCTTGCGATTCAGAAATAAAAATATGTACTTCACTATTGTAACTCGCATTAAATTCCGAATTTAGAATTATTTGTTGGCTAGCCGTAATCTTACTTGTTGCTCCAGGTAGAATGGTTAGATTAGAAGACTCTAGCGTATTCTTTCCTCGAAAGTTCTTGAAGCCTGCATTAATAATTAGATTTTGAATGATTGCATCGTATTCAATGGTATGCCGGTCTAAGATAACTGTGCTTGTTGTGAAAAAATTATCGCACCAAGGTCCATCAAATGCTCTTTCTGCTCCAGTTGCACTTATTCGCATTGCCACAATTCGATGTTTTCCTGAGTAAGGGTATGAGTAATTATATGGTGTAAGCTCAAAATGGCCATTTAAATCTGTAAAAGTGTGCATTCCAGAATAATAGAATATATCATCAATAGTGCAAGGAAGGTTATCTGGTCCTGAAATGGTTTTAATCCAATTCCAAGCGAAAACAAAAGCATCTTTAATGCCCTGTCCTGTGTTTGCATCATAGGCATCTCCAGATAACATATTTTCATTTGAAGTATTGTAGTTAAAGGAAGTACCTGATCCTGTATTGTATGGATTAAAGTAATTTAAAGGTTGGACAAAAGATGAACCAGAGCTTACAGTTTGTCCAGTATTTGAAAGGTAATTATTAAAAGCTGCAACAACAGGCTTGTCGTTTCCCGAATGGTCTATTAGGCCATAACCTTCTTCATTAATAACTGGCCACCAGTTTTCTTGATAATTCCACCACGAAAAACCCGAACCGCCGGCATCACGCACTGCATTCAATATATTAACAGCAAACCAATATTGATCCGTGAGCGTTCCATTATCATCCGGAGCCCATAAAATAAATGGATTCCAAGTAGGCAAGGTATTTGAAAAATAACTATCGTCGCATGCTGAAAATCCGGTTTCCCCGGTTATCCAAGGCATAGGGCAATTATTCTTTAGCCAATAAATATAACCTAAAACCCTTTGATATGGTTCTGTAGTAGTATATCCTTCAAACTTCTCAGAGCCTGGATAAATATGTGGTGAAAAAAAATCGAGCTTCATTACACCCGGATCCCATTCGAAAACAGTTCCAATTCCAACACAAGATGCTGTAATTAAATGATTGGGGTCGTTTGGATTTGCTTGGGTACCCTTAATAGCATCATACCACAAAGTTGTGTAATTACAAATATCTTCTTTACTATTTCCTATGTTCAAATTTTTCTCAAAATCTGGTTCCTCAATAATTACATAAGCCATTAATGAGCTATAGCTTTTAAAGTGGTCAGCTAATGCAGAAAGATAGTTTTTATAAACAATATGATTTTGTGTATATGTATGGCTTCCAACTGGCCCACTTGCAACATCCAACAAGATTTTTAAATCATGAGCTTGAGCTTTTGTAAAAATAATAGCATAAAAATCCCAAAGCTTTTGTAAATTTAATTGACTAGCGTAATTAAAAGGACCTGATCCTATTGACTTTATTTTTACGCTTGGATATTGTATTGGAGTTAAGTGATAATTCGGAATAGTTTCAAAGTAAAGTGAATTTGAGCCATTATCAGGCATTATTGCCGTAATACCATGGGTTCGAATAGCGTTAAAACCCATATTTTTTATTCGTTGAAAATCTGCATCTATGTGATTTAAAGCGTCTGTCGCATTATCAAAATCAAAATTATTGTTTGGTAAAAAACCTAAAGTATTTGAACCAGCTCCACTACTTCTTGCAGGAGATAAATATAGGCTTGATAATGTAGGTATAGAACCGTTGGATCCATTGTAAATTATTTCAAAGGAATAATCGCAAACCAAGGGATAAAAGTCATTACCATTCAATTTAAATTGTCTTCCTTCTAAAGTTACAAATTGAGCCACAGCTTGAATATTTAAAATTAACAAAAAAGGAACGAGCCGGAATGTGCTAAATAAAAAATTCCACATAGACTTTAGTTTTTAATAGTTACCAATTCCTGTTTTATAGCATCCATTTGTTTTTGTAAATCGATAATATAAAGTGCTTGCTCTTCGATAGTTTGTAATAGTTTTAGTTGCATTTCTCCAATTTCAAATCCTTGGTTTTTTTTAATTTCAGAAGCTGCAGGAATGTTAGGCAAATGCTTATTTTGAATAATATAATTTTCAAGATCCAACAAGCTTCGTAGCTTATACTTTGTGTCAAATACATAGTCAGGAAAAGTACTGGCTGCAGTTACCTTAATTTCACGCGCCATTATACCGCCTTCAACATAAAAGCGGTATCCCGCTGTGGTACAGGTGCTACAAGGATTCATGCCTATGAAAACTTTACCTTCAGAGGATGTTCTATATACATCATTTCCACTGTTATGCCAGTAGTTAATATCATTTGAAAAGGATGTAATTGGTATGTTGTGTAAAATGCCTGAATTATCAGCTTGCACAACGTCGCTTGAACCAGCATTTGATAAAATTGCTGAACGAATATCTCCATTAACATCTAATGTTGCAATAGGATTATTATTATCGTAAATACCTAATAAACCAGGTTCTCCGATATTACCTTTAAAATAAAGTCTGGTTTTGCCATTTAAATGGTCCCAAAGAAAAAAATCATGTTCACCTCTTGTAAATAAATCATTACCTAATGCCCATTGTTCATTGTTTTGGTGTCGAAAATAAATCTCACTTGTGCGAATATCATCAGTTCTTAAGCTGTTTAATGAAATTCCCTGTCGGACATATTCGTCATCACCATGACTAACTTCTAATTTATTAGTAGGGCTTGGATTTGAACCAATTTCAACAAAGCCTTGACAATGCATAATGTCACCAGGAAATGGACAATCATACCAATCGCTTGTTGACAATGGAACGGACAATTCTTCAGCACATTCTTGCTGCAGTCCAGTGTGGTCGGGAGCTTCCTGAGCAAATGCAATATTGCTTAAAAGGGCAACTACGAGAGTAAATCCAACTTTTAAAATTTTGCTTCCAAATAGGCTATATTCTGAAAGGCGTATTCCTGTAGGGGGGTAAATACCTGTTGGTATTTTGATGAATGTGTTTGGGTTTAATACTGTTTTCATTGGGCAGTTTTTTAGGAAAGAATATTAATTTTAAATTAAACTACTTGATACTGCTGTCATTTAGAGAAGTATGCACAGTTAATATGGAAAAACCTGCAGCAGAGATAACATTTAATATTGCAATAGTAGAAATAATTTTCTATAAAACAACATTGGTCGACAAAAAAAATCTATATAAAGATGAAAAAACCTAATTAGACGTAATTTATAAGGAACGTGCTCAAAAAATAATTAAACTTCCTTCACTTTTCGCTCGGCTTCTAATTGCTGCAACAAGGCAATCTCCTTACTTTTTAAATTTTTGGGTAACAAGGCATGTACCTTAATATACAAATCACCAAACTGATTTTCTTTTCCAAACAGCGGCATTCCCAAACCTTTTAAACGAAGCACTTTCCCATTTTCAGTTTCTTTTGGGATGTCTATTTTCATGCTTCCTTTTAAAGTTCTTACAATTGCTTTACCCCCCAATATCAGTGTATAAACATCAATAGGAGTTGTTGCATTTAAATCCGCTCTTTCTACTTTAAAATGCGGGTGTTCGGGTATATGAACAGTTATTAATATATCACCATTTACCGCGCCCCCGCGCCCTTTACCACCTTTGCCTTTCATGCGAAGTGTCATGCCATCGCTAACTCCCGGTTTTATTTTAAATTCAAAAACAGTTCCGTTTACTTGCAGTTGACGACTTGTTCCTGTATATGCTTCTTCTAATGAAATGCTACATTCAGCTGTATAGCTTTCGCCTTTTTGTGGACCTTTTGCAGAACTAAAGGAGGAGGCTCGACCTCCAAAAATAGATTCAAAAAAGTCAGAAAAATTAGCATCTTCTGCCGTGCTATCGTGGTAAGCACCTTGGTTATAAAAGCCACCCGTGTTTCCGGAAGTATTGCCTTGCCATTTGCTCCAATCAAAATTTTCGGAACCGCTTTTACGTTGTTGATGTTGTTCGTAATTGTTCCGCAACTCATCATATTTGGCTCTTTTGGCAGGGTCGCTCAATACTTCATTAGCTTCATTAATTTCTTTAAATTTTTCTTCGGCCGCCTTGTTCCCTTCATTTTTATCAGGATGATAACGAATGGCCAACTTTCGGTATGCTTTCTTTATTTCATCAGCGGTAGCTGACGGAGATACTCCAAGAACCTGGTAATAGTCTTTGTATTCCATGTTTCAAGAGTTTTATTCTTGAAGAGCAAGCAAAGGAACATGCGAATGAAATGCGAGGTGCTTAGTGATACTTTTATTAAAAATTCGATGTAATAAACTATGATGATGAGGTACAGTAATTAATAAATCCGCACCGTGCGAATCAATAAATTTATTCATTTCATCGGCTATATCCCCTGTGTTGGGTAAAAAATGTAGACTATGTTCGGTAGTACTTAATGCATTTTCGAGTTGTATTCCATTTACTGCTTTCTCAAAAGTAACGCCTTCACTGGGTTTTTCTAAATTTAATACCAACAGTTTTGCTCCAAATGCATGTACATATTCTTTTAATGAAGCAATTACCTTTGTTGAAACTTCACGCTTATAGTCACATGCAAAAACAAGTACAGCAGGTTTTTTAAAAGTTGCTTTTGGTGGCACTACAATCATCGGAACACCCGATTTACGAATCACTCCCATCGTATTACTTCCTAATACATATTCACTAACCTTTCCACCTCCACTGATGCCCATTACTACTAAATCTACTTTTTTTTCAAGGGCAGTAGTAACAATTTCATCTACAGCAAAACCAATTTTTACTTCGCATTCAATGTTCGAATTCAAACTAATTTGCTTACTTAAATCGCGTTTAAAATTTTCAAGTAAGAGCATGTTTTCTTTCTCCAAATCTATATCGGGGATTAATACCGCATCGTACTCTGAACTTGGAATTGGTGGATGATACGCATGAAATAAAGTTATTTTAGCCGAAAGTAATTTTGCAAGTTCACATGCATATATCGCTGCACCAACAGAAGTTTCACTATAATCAACAGGAACAAGAATTGTTTTCATGAGATTTTTTTTTAAACTATAAATAATTAATCCAAAGGCTTATTTAAGCAAAGTAAGCCGGGTACTAAAATCGTGTGCTTAATTGTATAACTGCGTTCTATTGCAATTAGTAAATTCTTAATGAGCTGGTCAAGGGCGATTAAATACTGAGGTTTTTGGCCCGGTGTAAATAATCCTTTTAACTCTTTAATTGTTTGTTTAAGTCTTTGCTGAATTATTTTTTGCTTGTAATTGCTATTCAATAATGGACCTTCTAATTTCCATTTAATCGCTGAGCAGGGTTGGTTAGGCTTTGAAGTAAAAATGATTGCTTTTTTTAGAGTGGGCAATACAGCAACCGATTCTTTTAATTGATGCTGCAGTATTTCATTTTTGAGTTCCTGCAAAAGCGAAGTTACAACAATTAATTCATTCGAATTTTTAAATTGTGAAATACGCCTGCTTTCAAGGTGCAACGATAATTGCTCCAACCTAAGCTCAATTAGCGGATGATAAGTTTTGCTGATACTTTCACACAAGTCAATTACTTGGGCACTGGTAAAATGAGGAGAAGGTAGGATATCCATGCTTTTTCTTTTTACCAAAACTAGTTCAAAGAGAAAAAGCATACCATGATGGTGGTCAATTCAAATTATGACCAAAATCATGCATTCGATAATTGGAACTGCGAGCACCAATGGAGTTGCAGTTTTTAGTAGAATCAGATAAACAAGGTAACAGGCTTTTCGAGATAGTTTTTAAGTGTTTGTAAAAACGCTGCCCCACTTGCTCCATCTACCACTCTGTGATCACAACTCAAACACACTTTCATCACATTACCCGGAACCAATTGCCCGTTTTTAACAACAGCTACTTGTTTTATGCCTCCAACTGCAAGTATACAAGCATCAGGTGGATTAATAATGGCGGTAAACTCTTCTATTCCAAACATGCCTAAATTCGAAATAGTGAAAGTGTTTCCTTCCCATTCTGCTGGCTGTAATTTTTTGTCCTTTGCTTTTTGTCCCAATACTTTCACCTCACTCGAAATTTGAGCTAAATTTTTACCATCGGCAAATCGAACAACCGGAACTAGCAAGCCATCTTCAACAGCTACTGCAACGCCAATGTGTATGTGTTGGTTGTAACGAATTTTATCGCCTAGCCAAGATGAATTTATTTTTGGATGTTTACGCAAGGCAAGTGCTGTAGCTTTAATTACTATATCGTTAAAGGAAATTTTTGTCACACCGCTTTCGTTAATATCGTTGCGTGCATCAATCGCCTTATCCATGTTTATTTCCATGGTAAGGTAAAAGTGCGGGGCACTGAACTTACTTTCAGCTAAACGGCGAGCAATTGTCTTACGCATTTGTGAAACAGTTTCTTCTGTATATGCTTCGACCCCAGTAAAAGGAATTGATGCAGCACCCAGTTGCCCACTGGTATGAATTGAAGGATTGAAATTTTCAATATCTCTTTTTACAACGCGACCATCATCTCCGCTTCCACGCACAGTATGAATATCAATCCCTTTCTCATCGGCCAAACGCTTAGCTAGTGGCGAAATTTTAGTTCTGTTATCCGTTTCTGTTGCACTAACATTAGCAGTAGCTTTTACAACAGTAGGCTGAGGTTTACTATCTATTTTTTCAGGCTGTGGTGCAGGACTTGCCTTTTCCACCACCTTTTCAACTTCTGCAGTTTTAGGTGCAGGAGATTTTGCTCCTGCAATTAAAGAACTAACATCTTCCCCTTTTTCTCCAAGTATCGCAAGTATTGAGTCAACCGGCGCAGCTTTACCGGCTTCAACTCCAATGTATAAAAGCACACCATCTTGAAATGATTCAAATTCCATGGTAGCTTTATCTGTCTCAATATCGGCAAGCAATTGTCCCGATTTTACCACATCACCCACTTTTTTATGCCATTTGCTTACCACGCCCTCTGTCATGGTATCACTAAGTTTCGGCATTTTAACTACTTCAGCCATTTTTATAATTTATTTTAAAAAGTATAGTTTGAGTTGCTATCAATTCATCAAAAAAAAGAAATCACTCCTTTTTGCAGCTAACAATTAATCCATGATATAAGGATAATCGTCCTGAGTGTATACATCTTTGTAAAGTTCGGAAATATCCGGGTAAGGTGATTCTTCAGCAAATTGAACAGATTCATCAACCAATCCCTTCACTTTATCATCAATTGCAGCTATTTCTTTTTCGGTAGCCCATTTATTTTTTTGGATGGTTGCCAACACCTGTTCAATAGGGTCTTTTGCTTTGTATTCTTCCACTTCTTCTTTAGTTCGATAGTTTGCCGGATCGCTCATTGAATGTCCTTTGTAACGATAGGTTTTCATTTCAAGCAAGGTAGGACCATCGCCTCTTAAAGCACGTTCGTATGCTTCTAATGTAGCATCTGCAACTGCCTCACAACTCATTCCATCAACCGGAAATGAAGGCATGTCATAACCCGAACCAATTTTATACAAATCGTGCACATTGCTGGTTCGTTCAACAGAAGTCCCCATTGCATAATGATTGTTTTCAATTACAAAAATTACCGGCAATTTCCACAACATAGCCATGTTAAATGCTTCATGCAATGCACCTTGACGAACCGCACCATCGCCCATATAACACAGGGTAACATTTTTTGTTCCATTAAATTTTTCTGCAAACGCAATACCGGCACCTAAAGGTATTTGTCCTCCAACTATACCATGTCCTCCAAAAAAGCGGTGTTCTTTGCTAAACATGTGCATGCTTCCACCTTTACCTTTACTGCAACCTGTAGCTTTTGCCATCAACTCAGCCATCACATATTTTGGATGCATGCCTTTAGCCAAAGGATGTGCGTGATCGCGGTATGCCGAAATTAAATTATCGTCCTTTTTAATAACCGCCATGGCTCCGGCTAAAATGGCTTCTTGTCCGATGTATAAATGACAAAATCCTTTAATTTTTTGTTGTATGTATAATTGGCTCGATTTTTCTTCAAACTTTCGCATCAACTGCATACTTTCATACCACATCAGGTAAGTTTCTTTCCCATATTTGCTTGTTGATTTGCTACTTTTTTTTGCTAGCGTCTTTTCCATTTCAATCGTTTTTCGGTAGTTTTAAGAATGCGAATTTAATATAAAATAGGTTAACTTAATGGGCTTAGTTACCATCAAAAAAATTGAGTAATGTAGATGTCTAGATTTAAAACATTAAACCGACAGAAATACCGTAAGCAACTAAGGTTGTTTTTGAATATTTCAATTTTTCGGTAGTAATTTTTTCATACTTAGGATTTGTAACTTTCTTTGAAATATCTATAATACTTGAAGTTAGATATGCTTTATAATAAATATCCATCCTACTAAATTTTGCCAAATTGCCTCCACAGGAAAGAAAGTAATTTAGGTTAATTGGATAATAATTATCTGTTTTATTTTCAGCAAGTTGATATTTAACAAAACCTAATCGAGGCACATCTTCCAACAGGTAAAATAAATTTATATATTTTGAATCAGGATACAATCCTTTTAATTCATAGTATCCTGATTTTTGATATTGATTTTTAAATATATAATTAACACTTACTCCAGCTTCAAAGAAAGTTGAATTTTGGTTTGAACTAGATAGGTGTTTCCTAATTCCCAAAGGAACAGAGAGGGTATAAATAGTATGTTTTATTTCAAAATCAGTTTTATACAATGGATAGTAATAGTATCCATCTTTATCAAATTTACTAAAAGGTGCTCTATACAAGCCTTGGCTTACCAAATCGGTTGAATAGTTGGTGTACTGTAATCCTGTAATAAAATAACTAGTGCGTTTAATAGGAAATAAAAGCTGTATTTCTGCATTGCGTGTAGCATTATTCTTAACCTTTATTGTTTCATCTAATTGATAATTTTTATTTTTAATTTTTGTTTGCAAATAACTTGCACCAATACTGAATCGTACTTTCCTTTTGGTAGTTTCACCCTCCTGACCATACAATTTAGTCAACCTTGAATTACTGAAAAGCAAAACCAAAACCAGAATTTGTCTCAAAGTATTTAATAATTTAGAGTTAGTAAATCACTTCAGTGAATCCGAACTAAACAATAGCGGCAAGGTTGATTTCACACTTTCCAGCATCCAAATTTCATCACAATCAGCACACAATAATAATTTAATATCCGATCTTGATTTTGTTTCATATTCACTCATCACTTGGCGGCACGAACCACAAGGAGTTATGGGAGAATCAATGCGTGCATTTTTTGAAAAAGCGGTTACTGCCATGGTCTTAATCTTCACACCCGGATAATTGGAACCTGCTGCAAAAATGGCAACTCGCTCAGCACAAATACCCGATGGATAAGCTGCATTTTCTTGATTATTGCCTTTTACAATTATCCCGTTTTCGAGTAACACGGCAGCTCCAACATTAAAATGTGAGTAGGGAGCATAAGCACCTTTTGCAGCTTCTTTCGCCTGTTCAATAAGGTTTTGATCCTCACTGCTTAATTCCTTTATGGAGGCAAAAACCCGAACGT
>Ga0268298_10001929_pt1 | contig 23506 bp, 32 predicted proteins | sample WWTPWeurt_MetaG_FD_194462 | JGI IMG/M metagenome (GOLD analysis project Ga0268298, IMG submission 194462) | Activated sludge microbial communities from WWTP in Nijmegen, Gelderland, Netherland - WWTP Weurt | ecosystem: Engineered > WWTP > Aerobic digester > Activated sludge | place...
GCCATGCCCAGCCGGAGTGAGCGGGCCGGGGCCGTGAGACGAATCCACCGGCCTTGAAGCGGGTTCGCGCGGGCTGACGAGTCCGCCGGTCCATCCCCCGCTTCGTCACCTCCTTTCAATCCCTGTGCAGGCCGGGTGCAGTGCCGGCAGGCCGCAACTTTTCAGGAGTGCCATGCGTCACGTGGTTCGAGCGATGGGCTGGTGCTGGATGCTGGCGTGCGGCGCCGCCGGCGCGCAAGAGGTGGATTTCGTCGGCCAGTTGCGCGAGGGCGGCACCGGCATCGTGGTGATCGGCGCGCTCTCGCTGCTGATGGTGACGGTGGCGCTGGAGCGCTTCACGCGCTTTCGGCGGGCGCTGGTGGCACCCGAGGGGCTGGTGGAGGCGCTGCACCCGCTGTGGCAGGGCGGCCAGTACGAGCAGTTGCGCATCCGGCTGCAGGCCAGCAACAGCACGCTGGCGCGCATGATCGATCATGTGGTGCAGCACCGGCAGCACGATGCGCGCCGCGCCACCGAAGGGGCGGCCGACATCGCCTCGCTGGAACTGCGCATGCACCAGCAGAAGGCCTACCCGCTGGCCGTGGTGGCCACCGTGGCGCCGATCGTGGGCCTGCTGGGCACGGTGATCGGCATGATCGAGGCCTTTCATGCCATCGCCTTCTCGGGCGCGATGGGCGATCCGGCGCTGCTGGCCGGCGGCATCTCCAAGGCGCTGGTCAACACCGCGGCCGGCTTGTCGGTGGCGTTGCCGGCCTTGGCCCTGCACCACTTCTTCAAGAGCCGCCAGGTGGCCCTGGGGCTGGCGCTGGAGCACCAGCTGCTGCACCTGCAGCGCACCTGGCTCGCCGCGCCGCCCAACGCTTTGGACGACTCGACCGCATCCGCAAGGGCCTGACATGCGCATCGACCTGGGCGACGACGAGCAGCCCGAGATCGGCCTGATCGCGCTGATCGACTGCATCTTCTTCCTGCTGATGTTCTTCATGGTGGCCACCTCGTTCAAGCAGCAGACCGAGGCCGAAAAGCGCAAGGAGCTGCCGGTGGTGCTGCCCACCGCCACGGCCTCGCTCATCGCCGCGCAGGCCAGCGCGGCGCCGCTGGTGATCACGGTCGACCGCAACGGCCGCTTCTTCGTCGACGGCCAGCCCATCGGCACGCAGGCCCTGCACGACCGGCTGCGCAGCGAAGCCCAGGCCAACCCGGCGCGCACCGTGCGGGTGGATGGCGACCGCGGCGCGGCCTACCAGCACATCGTGCATGTGCTCGATCTGTGCCAGCTGGCGGGCCTGACCCACATCGCCATGCACACCCGCAAGTAGGGCCCGATGCACACCCTGCACCGCCCCACGCTGCCGCACCAGCGGCTGGGGCAGGCCGTGCGTCGGCATCCGTTCTTCCTGTGGGCGCTGGCCCTGCATGCGGCCGGGCTGTGGGCAGCCTCGCACTGGCACACCGAGGGGCAGCTCGAGGCGCGCCTGCGCGCCGAGCAGGCGCAGATCCAGGCCCACACCCAATCGGCCCAGCAGCACGGCATGCGCCGCCGGGTGGACAGCCTGAAGGCCATGAAGTCGATGGTCGACCGCATCGACCGGGCCCGGGCCGAGGCCGGCGCCGAAGAGGCGGCCGAGGCCGCGCCCGAGCGGCCCGCCGGCGCCAGCCAGGCCTCCACGCCGGCGCCCAGTGCGCAGGAGATGCTGGAGCAGGCCCGCGGGCTGCGCGACAGTATCCGGCGCGTGGAACAGGCCGCGCTGGCACGAAAGACGGCCGAGGTGCTGAAGATCCCGCCCGAGCAGGCGCTGGCGCAGTTGCGGCAGCAGGCCGCCGACGAATCGCGGCGCGATGCGCAGGCCGATGCCGCGCCTCGCACGCCCGAGCAGGTGACCCAGGCGCTGGACCGCTACGAGCAGCAGGCCCGCGAGGCGCTCGAGCGGGTGCAGGCCCAGCGCGCGCAAGAGCAGCAGGGCACGCCGGTGACGCGGGGCGATGCAGCTTCGCCGGCTGGCCCCGGCCAAGGCGCCCGGCCGGGCGGCCAGGGCCATGCCTCCGCCGGCGGACAACCGGGCGGCACGGCTGCGGGGGCTGCAGGCAAGGTGGCCGGCGGCAGCGGCGCACCGGGCGCCGCCAGCACGCAGGGCCCAGGCACCGGCGCGGCTGAAGGCGCTGACCCGGCCCCGGCCGGCTCGGGCAGCCCCGACGGGCGGCGCTCCACCGTGCGGGACGCTCAACCTCGCCGCTATGAGGGCCGGCAGGATTCGCTGGCCGTCGACACCGCGCGGCTGCGCCTGGGCACCGGCAATGTGTTGGGGCCGGGTGGCACGTATGCCAACCGGGTGTATGTCGACCGTTGGTACGTGATCGGCCCCTTCCACGCGCCCAATCCTTCGGCCATCCACCAGGTGCATCCGCCCGAGCAGTGGGTGGATCTGGATGGCGTGTACCTGGGCAAGGACCGGCGGGTGCTGCGCTGGCAGTACGTCAGCTCGGCCAGCTACCCGCTGATTCCGCCCGATGCGGCCGAGCAAGCCCTCTTCTACGGCTATGCCGAGATCACCTCCGACACCACGCGCCGGGTGTGGCTGGCTCTGGGCGCCGACGACGATGCCAAGCTGTGGCTCAACGACCGGCTGGTGTGGACCAGCGGCAACCAGCGCAAGGCCTGGTACACCCAGGGCGGCGTGCAAAGCCTCAAGGCCGACATCCAGGCCCACAACCTGATCGAGGCGCGCATCCCGGTCACCCTGCGCAAGGGCCACAACACGGTGCTGTTCAAGCTGTACAACAACCCGCTGGACGTGTTCTTCTCGCTGCTCATCGAGCCGATGCGTGAAGATGGCTGACCCCGCCCCACCCCCGCACGCCATGGACATCGACGAGACCGCCGCACGCGAGTTCGCGCAGGGCCTTGACCGGGCCGTCTGCCACCTGTACCTGCTGAAGAAGGGCCCGCACTGGACGGCCGAACCGTCGCCAGCGCTCGATGCGCTGCAGGCCGCCCACATCCGCCGCATGCAGGCCATGGCCGACGAGGGCCGCCTCGTCGTCAACGGCCCGCTGCTCGATGCCTTCCAGCTGGGCACCGAGCTTCGAGGGCTGGGCGTGCTGAGGGCAAGCTCCCTGGCGCAGGCCCAGGCCTGGATGGCCGAAGACCCGATGGTGCAGGCCGGGCACCTGGCGGCCGAGGTGCACCTGTGGATGGTGCCCAAGGGCATCCTGACCTCGGGGTGACCCACATGCGGCTCCAGTGGCTTGCCTGCGCCGCGCTGGCCCTCGCCGCCGGCGCCGCCGCCGCCCAGCAGGCGATCAGCCTGGTGCGGCAGGATCAGCTGGCAGTGCCCGCGATGGCCTACCCACCGCCCGCGGGCCCCTGCCGGGGCGTGGCCATCGTCTCGCATGGCGCGGGCGGATCGGAGAAGGGCTACCGCTACCTGGGCGAGGCGTTGTCGGCGATGGGCCATCTGGCAGTGGTGGTGGGCCACGCCGAAAGCGGCCGCGCCGCGCTGTTCGCGCACACCCGCGGACGCACCCTGCGCGAAGGGCTGGCTGCGCTGATCACCGACCCGGCGGCCTATCACGGACGTTACCTGGACATCGCTGCCGCCCGCCAATGGGCCGCGGCCCGTTGCAGCGGCACCGAGTCGGTGCTGGTCGGCCACTCGATGGGGGCGGCCACCACGCTGCTGGCCGCCGGCGCACGCAACCGCCTGGGGCTGGCGGCCATCGCGGCGTTCGACGCCTACATCGCGCTGTCGCCGCAGGGCTCGGGGCCGATCTTCCCGGAGCAGGCCTGGTCCGACATCCGCTCGCCGGTGTTGCTGCTCACCGGCACGCGTGACGACGAGCTCGGCGGCGGCACTTGGCGGGTGCGCACCGAGGCTTTCGGCAGCCTGCCTGCCGGCTGCACCTGGCTGGGCGTGATCGATGGCGCCACGCACATGCACTTCGCCGGCAACGGCGGCTCTCAGCACACCGAATCGATCACGGTGCCGGTGATCCGGGCCTTTCTGGAGGGCGTGCGCCGAAGCGATTGCAGCACCCTGCCGCCGTTGGCCGGCATCGATCTGCGGGCGAAGTGACGAGGCGCTGTGCCAACATCGGCGCCACGCTCCGACAACCCTTGCACAACCCCCGATGAACATCCCACCTGTCTCCGCTTCCTGCTCGCCATGGGGCGTGGCCAGCCTGCTGGTGCTGTGGCCCGCCTTGGCGACCGCGGCCACCCCGCCGGATGCCACCTTGCCGGGCGCCTTGTGCATGGCCGATGCTGTGGTCGTCGGCATCGCGCACGACGTCAAGGTCACCGTGCGCTCTGAAACCGGCGATTGCGCGCGCTGGAAGAACACCCCCTGGACGGTGGAGGCTTGCACCACCGCCTCGATGCGCGTCAAGGTCACCCAGGTCCTGAGCCGCAAAAGCCCGCCGACGGCGCGGCCGCTGCTCGTGGAATTCACGCGGTCGCTCATCCCGCTCGATCGCCTCAAGGCGCTGGAGGGGCAGGAAGGGCTCTACCTGCTCAGCCGCTCGCCGGCCGGCCAGGGCACGGAACCCACCTACCTGACCCCCGCCTCGTTTTCGCTGGGCGTGCCCATGAGCGAACTGACCAACGTGCGCCAGCTGCTCAAGGCCTGCCCTTGAGGCGCCTGCGGCGTCAACCCGGAACGGCCCCCGAGTCCGGCCGGTCGCCTGAACGAGCGTGGCCGAAGGGACACCTGCCGCGCTTCATCTGCGTCGGAGACGCACTCGCAAAGCCGTCGATTCGTCTGGCACCCAATGGCGGCGAGGTTCGTGGCGATTCCCGCTGAAGGGCCAAGGGTCAGGCGGCCGGTTCCCCGCCGCCGGGGGCAGGCCAGAATCCGGCCATGCCGCCCTATGACATCACCTTCGACCGCATGATGGAGATCCGCGTGCCCAACCCCTATCCGCTGGCCTGACCCGGCCACGCCTTGCGCCATGAAGCCGCCTTCGCCCGCAGTGGTCATGGGCTCGGTCGCCCTGGGGGTCGGCCTGGCGGCCGGCACGCTGATGCTGCGCCATCCTGAGGGCCTGGATCCCTCGTGGCCGCTGGCGGCGGCGTTGCTGGCACCTGCCGCGTTCGTGCTGGGCGGGCTGCACAGCATCGCGGTGGGGCTGGGGCTGGAGCGGTGGTCGCGCCGGCTGCTGGCGGCAGTGGTGGCCTGCCTGTGGGCCGTGGCGCACTGGGCGGCCTTCTTTTCCGACCAGGCGCAGTGCCAGATGACGGTGTCGTTCCTGGGCATCGAGCTGGCCGAGGTGACGCCCTCCGAGGCCGCCTGCCGCCACAGCCTGCGGCTGTTGATCGGCGGCCTCGATGCCCTGGTGGGGCTGGCCGCCGTGGCCGCGTGGTGGCGGGCACGCGGTTGATGATCGACCTCCTGCCGCCGCCTTCACTGTTGCTGCCCTTCATCGCCGCCGCGCTGGTGCTGGCCGTGGTGCCGGGCCCGGGCGTGCTCTACATCGTGGCGCGTGCGCTCACCCAGGGCCGCGCGTCGGGCCTGGCCTCGGTGGCGGGCGTGGCTTGCGGCAACCTGGCCAATGCGGTGGCCGCGTCGCTCGGGCTGGCGGTGGTGCTCTCGGCCTCGACGCTGTGGTTCTCGGTGCTCACGTACGCGGGGGCGGCCTACCTGTTCTACCTGGGCTGGCAGGCGCTGCGCGCCACCGGCACCCCAACCGGCGACGATCCGGGCCCGGCCGTCGGGCTGGGCCGGGTGTTCGGCCAGGGGGTGTGGGTGGCACTGCTGAACCCCAAGACCACGCTGTTCTTTGCCGCGTTCCTGCCGCCGTTCATCAGCCCCGCGGGCTCGGCGATGGGCCAGGGCGTGGCGCTGAGCGTGGTGTTCGTCGGCATCGCGGCGCTGAGCGACTCGGTCTATGCGCTGGCGGCCGCGGTGATCGCGCCGAGGCTGCGCGCGAACCCGGCGGTCGCGGCGGGCGGGCGTTATGCTTCGGCTGCCATCTACATCGGCCTGGGCGCGTACGCCGCGCTCTCGGGTGGCCGCCTTCTGCTGAAGTGAGCATGGCGGGTGCACAGGCCAAGGAGGACAGGATGTTCGAGCTGAAGCTGCGCGAGGACGAGATCGGCCGCAAGCTGGCCGAGGCCCAGCAGACTGGCGAGTTGCAGGCCGCCCCAGGCTACGGCAAGCCCTTCGAGCCCGATGCCGGCTGGGAGCAGACGCCCGCCGAGTTCCGCATGGGTTTCAAGATCCTGAAGGATGCCGGCGTGGTGCCCGCCGAGGTGCAGATGTTCCACGAGCGCGCGCGGCTGCGCGCGGCGCTCCTGCAGGCCGGCGCCGACGACCAGCGGCGCGAGCTGCAATGCCGCCTCAGCGCGCTGGAGCAGAAGCTGAGCCTGAGGCTCGAAGCGCTGCGCGCCAGCGGGTCGCTGTAGGCCAGGCGTTTCTCAAACGTTGATCGGCCTCAGCGGGCGCCCCTCATGCATGCCGTGCTGCACATCCTCGGCGCGGTGCTGGTGCTGCCCTACGCCGGGCTGGCGGCGCTGTTCCTGCTGATCGACGAGGTGGCGCGGGCGAAGGGCCTGCTGGCCATGCTGGACGTGCTGCTCGACCAGTTCGTCTGGATCGTGCCCTGGGGGGCGCTGTCGGCCGCGGCGCTGTGGCTGGCCCTGGTGGTTGGCGGCTGCATCGCACGGCTTCAACGGCTGGCGGCCTTGTGTCTCGGCCTGCTGGCGCTGGGCAGCCTGGGGGTGATCACGAGGCTTCAGTCGTCGCCGCTCGAGGCCGGTCAGATCACTTTCCTGGCGCCCTGCGCAGCGGTGTGCGCGATGAGCGCATGGCTGGTGACCCGCCCGTCCGGCCCTGGCCTGGCGGCGGAAGGCGAGCGGGCGCGATGAGCCGCGGAGGGCTGACCCACGCTGGCCTGGCCATGGCGGCGGCGTGCCTGCAGGCCTGGTGCACCCTCGCCGGCGCGGCCACGCCGGTGTTCAAGTGCCTGGTGCAGGGCACCGTCACCTACCAGGCCGAGCCCTGCCGAACCGGGCCGGCAGCGCCGCGGCCGACGCTGGAGCAACTCAATGCGGCGCGCAAGCGCCAGGCCGAGGCCGCCGACGCCCAGCGCAGCGATGCCGCTGCGGCGGCGCCCTCGTCCGCCGCCGGGGTGACGCCGGGCCCGTCGTCGAGCCCCTCGGCCCGGGCGGCCGGGCGTGCGGGCGCCGCGACCCCCGCCCAGGCTGCCGCACCGGTGGCCGCACCGGTGGCCGCGCCGCCCGCACCCGCCTACCGTTGCGACGGCCGCCGCTTCTGCTCGCAGATGACCTCCTGCGACGAGGCCAGGTACTTCCTGGCGAACTGCCCCGGGGTCAGCATGGATGGCGACCGCAACGGCATCCCCTGCGAGCGGCAATGGTGCGGCAGGCGGTGAGGCCATGACGCCGCACGCCAGCCCGCGAGGCGAACTCGTGTGAACACAACGCCCACGGGTGCCGCCCCTGTGCCCCGCTCGTCGGCAATGAGGCCGGCCCTGGCCTACTACGGCCTGGTGTTCGGCACCGGCTTCGCGCTCGGCGTGATCCGCGTGCCGCTGCTGGTGCCGCGCCTGGGCGAGCGCCTGGCCGAGTTGCTGGAGATGCCGTTCATGCTGATCGCCATCGTGCTGGCGGCGCGCTTCGTGCTGCGACGTTGGCCCGGGCCGGCGTCGCGCCTGCACTGGGCGATCGTCGGCGCGATGGCCCTGGCGCTGCTGGTGGCCACCGAGCTGATGCTGGCCGTGGTGCTGGCGGGCCGCAGCGTGGGGGCCTACCTGGCGGCCAGGGATCCGGTGTCGGGCTCGGTGTACCTGGTGATGCTGGTCGTGTTCGCGGCGATGCCCGGCCTGCTGTGGCGACGCGGCCGGTGATGCGCCTCAAGGCCGCATGGCGGTGGCCGGAGCCGGCGCTGTGGCGCATGCATGCCCATGCGACCCGCGGGGCCCGGTGCGGCGCGCCTGCGATGACAATGAAGGCCCACACTGCCTGAGGATTGCACCGCCATGTCCACCCCCTTCGTCGACCTCGTCGCGCTGGCCGCGCTGTGCCAGCTGTTCGTGTTTGGCTACCTGGTTGGCGGCGCGCGCACCAAGTACGGCGTCAAGGCGCCGGCGGTCACCGGCCACGAGATGTTCGAGCGGGCCTACCGGGTGCAGATGAACACGCTGGAGCTGAGCGTGCTGTTCCTCCCGACGCTGTACATCGCCGCGCGCTACTGGCCCGCCGGCGCCGTGGCCGGCCTCGGCGCGGTGTACGTGGTCGGGCGCCAGATCTACCGCCAGGCCTATGTCCGCGACCCGGCCTCGCGCGGCCTGGGCTTCGTGGTGAGCATCGTGCCCATCGCGCTGCTGCTGGTGGGCGGCGCCGTGGGTGCATTGCGGCAGCTCGCGTGAGCCTTGCCACCCGCCGCCTGGCTTGGCGCGGCCTGCCGTGCCTGCTGGCGCTGGCCGCCTGTGGTGGTGGTGGCGACGCCGGCTCCTCGGCGGCCGCCACGGCCGGCCCTGAGGCCACGGCTCAGGAGCTGCAGTGCCGGGCATCCGGCTGGACGCGCGAAGTGGTGCTGGCGGCCGGAGTGCAGCGCCTGGTGCTGTGGAAGGCGCCCGCCACCTGGTCGCGTGGCGCCATCGTCGTGATGCATGGCGGCGGCGGCTCGCACACCAACTTCTGCGTCGCCAACGTGGCGCTGATCGCGCCGCAGGTGCGCTTCACCGAGATGGCGCTGCACCGTGGCTTCGCGGTGTTCCTGCTCGATTCGTCCGACCAGGTGACCGACACCGAGGGTCGCCTGTGCGGCAAGGTGTGGGACGACGAGGTGCGTGAGCGCGCCAACCTCGACCTGCCCTTCATCGAGGACGTGGTGAAGCGCCTGGTGCCTTCGCGCCGCCCTGCGGGCAGCCGCGCCGAGGTGTTCATCGCCGGACACTCCTCGGGCGGCTACATGGCGGTGCGCGCCGCCACCCGGCTGGCCGACCAGGTGGCCGCCTTCGCGCCGATCGCCAGCGGCGACCCCTACGGCTGGTTTCGCGATTGCACGCGACGGCCCGGTGATCGCGCCAACGTGGCCGGCGCAGGCTTCGACAACGAGACGCGGCGGCAGATCATCGAGCCCGGCGCCTGCGAGGCGGCCACCCACCCGCACGAGAAGCCCTGGGACGGCGGCGCCGGCGCGGCGCGGCCGGCCTTCCGCGTCTTTCACCACGCGCAGGACGGCATCAACGACCGCAGCTGCGTGGCCAAGGTGCGCACCCAGCTGCTGGCCCGCGGCTACCCCGAGGCAGCGCCCTTCACGCTGGACGGCGGCGAACGCAGCGCCGATGTGCACTACTGGCGCGATGACTACAACGCGCCGGTGCTCGATTTCTTCGCGTCGAGGTTGCCATGAGTGCCGGCGCCGAGGCGCGCGCCGAGCCCGGCGTCACGCTGCAGGAGATCACCGCAGCCACGGTTCGCGCCGTCATCGACTTGTCGGTGCACGACAGCCAGGCCAATTTCGTGGCGCCCAACGCGGTGTCGCTGGCCGAGGCGCTGTTCAAGAAGGAGGCCTGGTACCGTGCCATCGTTGCAGACGGCCAACTGGCGGGCTTCGTGATGCTGTTCGACGAGGCGCAGCGCGAGGCGCCGCCCACGCCACCGCGCATCGCCCTTTGGAGGCTCATGATCGACCAGTCGTTCCAGCGCCGCGGCATCGGCACCGAGGCCTTGCGCCGGGTGGTGGCACATGTGCGGGCCAAGGGCCTGTACCACTCGCTGCAGGTGTCGTACTACCCCGGCGAGGGCTGCCCCGAGCCCTTCTATCGACGCTTCGGATTCCAGCACACCGGCCGCCTGGATGCCGGCGAGGTGATCATGGAACTTCCGCTGGATCGGCCGTGAGAGTCTCGTGAAGGAGGAACTGTCGATGACATCCGACCCCTTTGCGCCCGAGGGCGGCTGCGATTGCCGCGCGGTGCGCTACCGACTGCACGGGGCGCCGCTGATCGTGCACTGCTGCCACTGCCGCTGGTGCCAACGCGAATCCGGAGCGGCCTTCGCGCTCAACGCGATGATCGAGTCCGACCGGGTCGAGCGCCTGGGCATCGAGCCCACGCTCGTCCACACGCCGTCGAACAGCGGCCTGGGCCAGCAGATCGCCCGCTGCCCGCACTGCCAGGTGGCGGTGTGGAGCCACTATGCCGGCGCGGGACCGCTGGTGTCGTTCGTGCGGGTGGGCACGCTGGATGCGCCCGATGCGCTGCCGCCGCAGGTGCACATCTTCACCGCCAGCAAGCAGCCCTGGGTGGTGCTGCCGCCCGGGGTGCCGGCGTTCGCCGAGTACTACGAGCGCGATCAGGTCTGGCCGGCCGCGAGCCTGGCCCGCCGGCAGTTGCTGCTGCCGCAGATCGAGCGCTACCAGGCCGAGCTGAAGCGTGGCGCCTGAGGCCATGTGGCGCACACCGCCCAAGCTGTGCCCGAAGGTGATCCTGGAGGGCACGCGGCTGACCTTCAAGACCGAACTGGCCTTCGCGCTCAACGAGCATCCGCGCATCGTCGGCCCGCGCAAGTACCGCTACCACTCGCCCATCGTCTCAGGCGAGTGGTGCGGCTTCACCAACCACCCATGGGGCCGGGGCATCATCAACTACCAGCCCGACGAAGCCGCCCGCGCGCTCGAAACCTACCAGACCTGGGTGCGCCTGTTCGAGTTGCAACGCTATTACTCGTGGATCGTCGATCGCTTCCACCTCTCCACGCAGGCCTTCCAGCAGGCCGCCCACGGCATCGCGGTCGACTTCGGCTGGCTCGAGGAACGGCTGCTGCCGCTGGGTTTCCGGCTGGTGCTGTGCACGCGGTCACCTGAATCGTTCGAGGCGGCGCGGGCGCGACGGCTGCAGGTCTCGGGCAACCCGTCGCAGTACGACGACCTGGGCCGCTTCGTCGACGAGCAGGCCCGCCTGCTCGAGCTGGCGGGCCGCTCCAGGCTGCCGCTGCGGGTTCTGGACATGTCGGGCAACGACGTCGACCGCGCCGCCGACGAGATCGCCGACTGGCTGGAAGCCACCGACGGCCTGGGCCTGTACGACGCCTGAGCCGGCCCCATGGACAGCCTGACCTTGCCCTGCCTGCCGCGCACGGCCGCCAGCGCCTGCGGACCGCTACGCCGCTGGCCGGCTCGTGCCTGGCGGCTGGGCCGGCGTGCGGTGTCGCTGGGCGCGGCGCTGGGCCTGGTGCTGGCCATGGCCGTGGCGTTGTCTGGCTGTGGCGGTGGCGGCGGGGCCGGCCCGACCGACGCCCCTTCGGGGTCGTCGACCTCGACCGTGCTGGGGGCGACGATCCACTCCATCCACACCGACACCACCTACCCGCTGAGCATCTACCTGCCGGCCGCCAGCGCCGGGCCGCGGGCCAAGCTGCCGGTGATCTATGTGCTCGATGGCGAATCGTGGTTCCAGACGCTGGCGGGCATCGTCGAGGGCGCACACGCGGCCGTCATCATCGTGGCGGTGCAAAGCGCCGGGCAGCGCAACCGCGATTTCGTGCCGGACAACACCTGCACGCCCAATGGCGGCGGCCAGGCCAGGTTCCTCGACTTCCTGCGCCGCGAGCTGGTGCCCTATGTCGAATCCAACGTTGGCGGCGACCCGGCCCGACGCATCCTGTTCGGCCATTCGCACGGCGGCAGCTTCGCTTTGTACGCCCTGTTCGCCGAGCCGCCGGCGGGCCACACCTTCGGCGCCGTGCTGGCCAGCGATGCGTCGATCTCGTGCATGCCCGCTGCGGTGCTCGGCTGGGAGCGCGCCTACGCCACCGCATTCACCGCGCTGCCGGTGCGGCTGCAGCTGAGCTGTGCCACCCAGGGCAACTGCGCGGCCAACCTCGAGTTCGCTCCGGTGCTGGCGGCGCGGCAGCATGCGGGGCTGGTGCTGCAGGTGCAGCCCTACGCTGGCAGCCACTCGGGCATCGTGCCGCAGGTGCTGGCCGACGGCCTGGCCTTTGCACTGGCCGGAGGGCCTGCCCCGGCCGGCTGGCAACACCCCGCCGTCGCACCGAGAATCGGCGCATGGACCTGTACCTCGTCTGCGGCAACCCCAACACCCGCCGAGCCTCGGTGGTGCGGGCACTGACCGGCTGCTTCAACCGCAGCATGCGCGACATCGAACTCGTCGGCGGTGCGGCGCCGCTTCGGCTGTACGCCCGCGTCGGCTCGCTGCAGGAAACCCGCACCGGCGCTGCCGACTTCGCCGACGAGGTGCGCGCCACCCGCTGCAACGCCGTGCTGTGCTGCGTGGCGCCCGGCGCCAACCTCGGGCAGCCCGATCGCTACCCGGCAGCGCCCGACTACCTGGATCACTTCAAGGGACTGGGCTGGCGGGTGCGCGGCATCGCCGTGCTGGGCCAGAACGGCGGCGGGCTGCGATCGCCGCTGCTGAGGCAGTTTCCGCAGTCGGGCACCGCGCCCATCAACACCACGGCCGCGGCGGTGCGCCGGCACTTCGGGTGGGTGTAGGGCGCTGGGCGAACGAACTCATGCGCACGCTGCACGCTGCCTGCGGCACGCTGGAGCCTCAGCTCGAGGCGCATGCCGCCGAGATGTTCGAGGTGCTAAGTGACCCCACGATCTACGAGTTCGAGGGCGAGCCGCCGGCCTCGGTGGAGGCACTGGCCGCCGACTTCAGGCGCAAGGCGTCGCGACGCTCGCCCAACGGCCGCGAGCAGTGGCTGAACTGGGTGCTGCGACTGCCCGACGGCGCGCTGGCGGGCTACGTGCAGGCCAGCATCCTGCCCTCGGGCGTCACCTACATCGGCTACGAGTTCGCCAGCGCACACTGGCGCCAGGGCATCGGCAGTGCCGCCGTGCAGGCGATGCTGGACGAGCTGGCGCTGGCCTATCCGGTGCGCACGTTCGTCGCGGTGCTGAAAACGGTCAACCACCGTTCGATGGGCCTGCTGCGCAAGCTGGGCTTCACGCCCGCCACCGACGAGCAGGCGCGCGCGTACCACGTCGAGGCCGACGAATCGGTGCTGCTGATGCCCGCGCCCAGGCAAGCCCGCCCGGAGCCCTGATCGCGCCGCCTGGCCCGCGGTGGGTTACAACGCGGGTCTCGATGCCCGACGACGGAGCCCTCGCCATGATGCAAAACGCCCTGACCGGCCAGCGGATCCTCATCACCCTGGCCACCGAGTTCATGGGGCCCACCCTGTGCGAGGTGTTCGCCGAGCAGGGGGCCCAGGTGGTGCGCAGCGAGGCGCCGCTGGCGCCGCAGCAGGCGGCGCGCGAGGTGGTGGAGGCGGCCGGACCGGTGGATGTGCTGGTGGCCAACCTGGCCATCGTGGCGCCCTCCACGCCGGCCGCGCAGGTGGACGAGGCCGAGTGGCGCGAGGTGTTCGCGGCCCTGGTCGATCCGCTGCCGCGGCTGCTGGCCGCGGTGCTGCCCGGCATGCTGCAGCGGGGCGGCGGCAAGATCCTGGTCATCGGCAGCGCCTCGGCCCTGCGCGGCATGAAGCGCTCCTCGACCTACAGCGCCGCGCGCGGCGCGCAGCTGGCCTGGGTGCAGGCCGTGGGCGTGGAGCTGGCCGCGCAGAACATCCAGGTCAACGCCATCGCGCAGAACTTCGTCGACAACCCGACCTACTTTCCGCCCGAGGTGCAGGCCAATCCGCGCTTTCAGGAGCGGCTGCGCCGCGAGGTGCCGCTGGGCCGTCTGGTGGCGGCCCGAGAGGACGCTCAGTTTGCCGCCTATCTGTGCAGCCGCGCCGCCGATTGCTTCGTGGGCCAGGCGTTCCCGGTGTGCGGCGGCTGGGTCGGACGCTGAGTGGCCGGCGCTCCTGGGCCTGGCCCGGGCTGCTCAGGCACTGCTCGGTGCCTCGCTGAACTGCACCACGCGCGCGCGCCCCTGGCGCTTGGCGTCGTACAGCGCCTGGTCGGCCCGCGCGAGCAGCGACGCAAATCGCTGGCCATGCGCCGGGAACAGCGCCACCCCGGCCGAAAAGGTGGCTCGGGGCAGGCGCGTCGCGGCAGGGTCGGGCGCAGCGAGGTCGAGCGCCTGTTGCACTTCGGCCAGCAGCAGCTCGGCCTGCGTGCCGCCGCTGTCGGGCAGGATGAGGACGAACTCCTCGCCGCCATAACGGCACACCACGTCGCTGCGCCGCACCACCTGCAGCAGGCTCGAGGCGAAGCGCTCGAGCACCTGGTCGCCCGCCTCGTGGCCGAACTCGTCGTTCAGGCGCTTGAAGTGATCCAGGTCGAGCATGGCCACGGCCATCGGCCGCTGCTGCCGTGCCGCCAGGTCCAGCAGGCCGGGCACCACCTCGTCCAGGTAGCGGCGGTTGAACAACCCGGTGAGCGGGTCTCGCAAGGCTTGCTCGCGCAGCAGGACCTGCAGCTGTGCCGTCTCGTCGATGCGGGCCTGAAGCTCGAGGTTGAGGGCCTCGAGGCGTCTCGCCTGTTCTTCCGAACGTTGCTGCAGTCGCAGGGCCTCGTCGCGCTCGCGCTTGGCCTGGTCGAGGTCGTGGCCGACCTGCAAGGCCAGCAGGCGCGCCCGCGCGCCCTGGTCGGCCAGCTGCTGGAACACGCGGTGGCCGCGCCGCGTGTGATCGAGCGCGGCGGCCAGGTCGCCCAGCCTCTCGCAGGCTTCGGCGGCGGCCGCGTGCAGTTCCATCACGTCCTGCGGCGAATCGACCTGCTCGGGTTGGCCGCGGGCGGCCAGCGTCTGTTCGATCAGGGCCTGTGCGGCAGCGACCTTGCCCGCTCCCGCTGCCTGCCCTGGCCCGACCGGGGCCGCCTCCTCGGCCATCCAGCAGCGGGCCTGCAGCCACACCCAGTACAGGGCCTGCCGGCCCCGGTGCAGGCTCTGGCCATGTGCCTGGTCGAGCAGTGCCCGCGTGGTGGCCAGGTCGCCCTGGAACAGCGCCGCAGTGGCCAGGGCCAGCGCCTCGCCGGTGTGGGTGTGGGCGGCGACGGCCCCGGGGTGCTGGTTCAGCACCTCGGCCACCTTCTGCAGATCGTCGTGCCGGCCCAGAAGGCGGTACACCGTGACCAGGTTCACGGCGGCCGACACCACCATCTGCAACTGCCCCGCGGCCCGGCTGGCCTGCAGCGCCTCTTCGCACAGTGTGCGCGCATCTTCGAGGTTATGCAGGTACAGGTGATGCGAGCCCAGGTTGCCCAGCGCGGTGATCACCGCGCCCGGCACGCCGCTGGCCCGGGCTGCCACCAGGGAGGTATAGAAGTGGCGCAGCGCCGCATGGGCCTGGCCCCGCAGCGCCTCGGAGATGCCGCGCGAGTTGTGGCGCAGGAACTGGTCGTGATCCGTCCAGGGCGGCTGCGGCCCGGCATCCAGTTCGGCGAGCAGTGCCAGCGCATCGGCATGCCGCCCGTCGCGGCGCAGCAGCATCACCCGCACCTCGCTGCTCAGCCCGCTGACGCGCATGTCGTGCGCGGCGGCACACATGGCCTCGGCCTCGGCCAATGCCTGCGCTGCACGCTGCCGATCGCCCACACGCACCTCGGCCAGCGCCACCAGCAGCCAGGCCTGCGCCAGATCGGATGCCGAGGCCCGAGCCTCGGGCCCTGCCGCGATGACCTGCTGCGCCAGCACCAGCGACTGCCCGGGGGCCAGGTATGCGACCTGCCAGGCCTGATCGACCGGGTGAGAGAGCGGCAGCGCGGCGGATGATTGCGGCATCGTGTCGCAAGGGGGCGGGCTCCAGTGGCCCGCTGCAGCACCATCCTGGCCCGAGCGGGCTGGGCTGTCAACGCGGGAAAGGGGCGCATCGCCAGCTTTGACACGCCATCGCCGTGCGCGTGCAGGGCCTTGGTGGACTGGCGGTCAAGGGGCCGCTCGGGTGGCCGCTGACCGCCCGGTGCGGATCAGCGCCGGTTCGGCCGGCAGCCGGGCGCGGCACCTGGCTCGTGGGGCACGCAGGTGCCGGTCTCCCTGCCTTCGGGCGAGACGAAGCTGCAGGCCTCGTTGAGCTTGCGTTCCTTGCAGGCCGCCATCGATTCCGATGGCGGGCCGCGACGCTCGGGGCGGCACGACATCGGTCGGCTCGGGTCGCGCTGCACGCAGGTGCCCTTCTCGCTGCCCTTCGGTGAGGTGAAGCTGCAGGCCTGGTCCACCTTGAGCCCCTTGCAGGCCGCGATCGCTTCGGGCGGCGGCGGCCGACGCGCCCCGTCGGCGGGCGGCGGGCCACTGGCGCCGGGCCCGGGCGGCGTGGGCGCCTGGGCCGCCGTGCCGAGCGCGACGGCCGCCAGGGCGGCCAGCAGGCTGATGCGAAGGGCGAGAAGGATGGATGTCATGGGAAACCTCCTGGGGTCGAGGATGGCCGTTGGCCGTCAAGGTAGCGTAGGCGGACGGCATCCGCCGACAATGACAATGCCGTCATCCGCAGTCGGATTCGTCGTCGGTGGCTTGCGTCACGAGGCCCGCGGCCGGAAGGCCGAATCCACCTGTGCCAGACTGCCAGCCCGCACGGCTCCCCACGCCCCCCGCCCTTGAGACACGCTCGCCACACGACGATCCGCTCACCCGGCCCTGCGCGGCCGGCGCCGGTTGTGCCGCGACGCCTGGCCCTGGCGTTCCTGGCCATGGGCCTGCGGCCGGCCCAGGCCGCCGAGGTGGCCCGGCTGGGCGTGGTGTCGGTCATGGGCGACCTGATCACGGTGGTGACGCACCGGCCCGAGACCGGCAGCCGTGTGGACCAGAACCAGACCCAACAGGTGGCGCTGGGCGAGCAGGGCTTCGATCGGTTCGCCACGCAGGCGGCCATCGAGCAGGCGCGCCGGGCCTGGCCCGCGGCCGAGGTGCTGGGGCTGGAGCTGGCGCCTCGCGCCGAGATCGAAGCCGGTGGCTGGCTGCAGGCGCAGCGCTTCGCGCCCCCGGCTGCGATCCTCAGCCGGCTCGAGGCCGACGGCATCACGCACCTGCTGCTGCTGACACGGCACCGGGCCGAGGCCCTGCTGAGGCTGCGCGGCAATTCGGTGGGCAGCGGTCACCTCGAAGGGTTGGGCTTCTATGTCGACCGCGCACTGCCCGTGCGGCGCGTGGACACCGGCGAGCTGGGCCAGGGCTTCCTGGCCCCGTTTGCCTACTTCCAGGTGGCGCTGATCGAGGTGGCCGGTGGCCGCGTGCTGGCGGCCGAGACCCTCACCGCCAGCTCCAGCGCCTCGGCCGCACGCGGCACCAAGGGGCTGGACCTCTGGGATGCGCTGGATCCGGCGCAGAAGGTGGCGGCCCTCCAGCGCCTGATCCGCAGCGAGCTGGCGCGGGTGATCCCTCAAATGATTCGTTGATTTGCCGCACATGACGTCCAACGCCTCGACCCTCGCCGCCGGCAGGCCCTGCGCGGCCCCCTCGCTGACGCCAGCGCGAGGCCGACGTGCCCGGCTTGCCGCGGCATGGGTCATGGGCCTGCTGTCGTCTCTCGAAGCCGGTGCGGCCGTCGGACTGGCCGAGCTGCCGCGGCAGGCCTCGTCAGGGCCGGTTACCGTCTTCTACCCCACGGCCGCGGCGCCCTCGGCGCTGCAGCGCGGCGCGTTCACGCTGAGCGTGGCACCCGATGCGCCGCCGACGCCGGGCCGCCATCGGCTGGTGGTGATCTCGCACGGCTCCGGCGCCTCGCCCTGGGTGCATGCCGACCTGGCCCGCGCGCTGGTCGAGGCCGGGTTCATCGTGGCCCTGCCCGAGCACTTCGGCGACAACCACCAGGACGGCACCGAGCCCGGGCCGCCCAGCTGGAAGCGCCGCCCGCAGGAGGTGACGCGGGCCATCGACCGCTTGCAGGCCGACGCGCGCTTCGGGCCGGTGCTGGCGGCCGACCGCATCGGCATGTTCGGCATGTCGGCCGGCGGGCACACCGCACTGACGTTGGCCGGCGGGCGCTGGTCGCCGGGGCGCTTGCTGCAGCACTGCAACCAGCACCTCGAGCAAGATTTCCACACCTGCGCCGGGCCGACCACCGCGCTCGACGGCGGGCTGTTCGACGGGCTGAAGGTCTCGGTGGTGCGGGCCTTCAACCAACGCAAGTTCGACGACCCCACCTGGTACCAGCATGTCGATGCGCGCATCACCGCCATCGTGGCCGGCGTGCCCTTCGCGGTGGATTTCGACCCCGAGTCGCTGAAGGCGCCGCGCGCCGCACTGGCGCTGGTCACCGCCCGGCAGGACAAGTGGCTGGCGCCGCGCTTCCACAGCGATGCGGTGCTGCGCGCCTGCCCCCCCTGCGAGCACCTGCTCGACCTGCCCGAGGGCGGCCACGGCGCGCTGCTCAGCCCGTTGCCGCCCGCTCCACCGCGTGCGATGAAGGGGTTGATCGGCGATCCGCCAGGCTTCGACCGGGCCCGCGCGGTGCCGCAGATCCACGCCCGGGTGGTGGGCTTCTTCCAGCGCCAGCTCGGCCCCGCCCTGGTGCCATGACCACCTGGATCGCGCTGCTGCGCGGCGTGAACGTCGGCACCGCGCGCCGTGTGCCGATGGCCCGCTGGCGGTCGATGCTCGAAGCCATGGGCGGCTTGCACGTGCGCACGCTGCTCAACAGCGGCAATGCGGTGTTCCGATCCGCGGGCGGCACGGCCCGGCAATGGTCAGACACCATCGCCGAGGCCCTGGCCGACGAGCTGGGCGTGCAGGCGCCGGTGATCGTCACCTCGGACGTTGAGCTGGCGGCCATCGTGAAGGACAACCCCTGGGCCGACGACCTGCCCGATCCGTCGCGGCTGCTGGTGGTCTTCGCCCCCGATGCCGCCGCGCTGCAGCGGCTGGCGCCGATCGGCACGCTGGCCGTGCCGCCCGATCGCTTCGCCATCGGCAGCCGGGCGGCCTACCTGCGATGCGGCACCGGGCTGCTCGACAGCCCGGCCGCGGCGGCCCTGCTCGGCAAGGCCGGGCAGGCCGTCACCACGCGCAACTGGCGCACCACGCTGAAGTTGCTGGAGCTGGCCCGCAGCCTGCCGGCCTGATGGGTCCGCAAGGGGCCGGGTGGCGGCGCCTGATGAAGTGGCCCGGTCATGGCGCCGGGTGGTGGCGCATTGGTATCCTGCTGGCCTGAGCGCTTTCCACCAAGACCCACCGTGCACCCGATCCGACTGTTTAGCGGCCTGCTGCTTGCCCTGGCCCTCGCCTCCCTCGCCATCCCTGCCACCGCCGCCGGCAAGCCGGTGGGCCTGCGCATGAAGGTGTCCGCCAACGGCATCTTCGTGCAGACCATCAACGCCATCACCGTCACCAGCGTCGATCCGGGCTCGCAGGCGCTGGAGGCCGGCATCCAGGCCCGGGACGAACTGGTGCGCGTCAACGGCGTGCAGGTGCCGGGCACCAAGGCGCTGGACCTGCGGCCGCACCTGCAGTTCCCGCCCGGGGTGCCGGTCAAGCTGCAGTTCAAGCGCGGCGACGGCACGCTGGTGGACGCGGTGCTGACCGAGCCGGCAAAGTGAGATGCCCCAACCCCTCGCCCGCCCCTCGAGACCAGGCCTGACCGCCATGGGCGGGGACGCCCTGACAGCGATCGGCCGGGCCGCCCTGTACGGGCTGCTGGCCGGGCCCGCCGCGGCCCAGGTCACGCCCGAGGCGGTTCTGGCCCGCATGTACCCGGCGTTTCACCCCAAGGCCGAGTGCAGGACGGTCGAGGCCACCGACATGCGCCAGACCTACTGCATGGGCATCGACCGCAGCGACCGGGTGGTGGTCGAGGGCATCACGCGGCTGTACGTGCTGGCCACCGGCAAGGCCATCGACAAGGACAGCGGCACGGCCAGTGGCGGCCATGTCACGCCGGGGCTGGTGGGCGCCTTCGTGGTGGAGGAGCGCGGCAACGGCTTCCAGGTGCTGGCGGCAGAGGCCCGCATCGTGGCCGGCGCCAACGGCCTGCCCCCCACCGACTGGACCTTCGTGCAGGTGGGCCCGGCCGGCTACTGGGGCTGGCTCAACAGCCAGGGCGACTGCCACCAGGGCTACTGCAGCAGCCAGTCGATGCTGCTGGCGCCCTACGGCAAGGGCATCCGCAACCTCACCGGCTTCGTGCAGTCGGCCGACAACACCGGCGCCTGCGGCGACAAGCGCTGCGAGGCGCGGGCCACCTCGCTCGATTCCACGCTGGCCTTCGACACCCAGGCCGCCTCGGGGCCGGTGTACCCGCTGCGGGTCACCGTCTCGGGCACCGCCAACGGCCGGCGCGTGCCCGCCAAGCCCTGGGTGCTGCCATTCGACGTGAAGACCTGGCGCTACCTGCCGCCCAAGGGCTGGCCGCTGAAGGACGCCGAGTTCTGAGAGCTTGTGAAGCATTCCGCCACGCCCGCTCGTGCGCCCGAAAAGGCGCCGCTCTTCGTTGCAAATGCTCGCCGTAGCCCGAGCTACGGCTGTGCCTTGCGCCTCGATCGACACCCTTTCGGACACCCGCTCGGGCGCGCCGGAATACTTCACAAGCTCTGAGTCGCATGGGGCCGCTGATGCGCATCCGCCCCCTCGACGCTGCCGATGTGCCCGTGGCCGCCCGGCTGCGCATCGAACTGCTCGAGGAGACCGGCGGCGCGCTGCCGCCGGCCCAGCGCCAGGCGCTGCTCGAGGCCAACCAGGCGTTCTTCCAGCGCCACCTTGGCTCGCCCGCGTGGCAGAGCTGGGTGGCCGAGTTCGGCCCGGAACTCGCACCGGCGGCGGCAGGGCCCGCCTCGCCGGCGATCGGCGCCATCGGCACGCTGGCCTTCTTCGAGCGGCCGCCCTACCCCGGCAACCCGCTGGGCCGCGACGCCTATCTGCTGAACATGTTCACCTCCCCGGCCTATCGCGGCAAAGGCGCGGCCAGGGCCATCGTGCAGGCGGTGATCGGCGAGGCCCGCCGGCGCGGCGTGCGCAAGCTGATCCTGCATGCCACCGAGGCCGGGCGACCGATCTATGCCGAAGCCGGCTTCGGGCCCTCGATGGCCTACATGGAGCTGGCGCTGGACGATGACCACGGGGCAGCGGCCGCGGTGGCCCACTCCGCCGTCTCCGCCGTCTCCGCCGTCTCCGCCCAGTCGGCCCCCTCGGCGCCCTCCGCCCCCAGCACCGCCGGCCCCGAGACGCCGGCTGCGGCCTGACCCCGTGGCACCCACCCCGCCCATGTTCAACCTGCCCATCGCCCCATGACCCACCTGCTGCTGCTCGGAGCCACCGGCAACCTCGGTCGGGTCGTCCTGCAACAGGCGCTCGAGGCCGGCCATCAGGTCACGGTGGTGGTGCGCTCGCCCGACAAGCTGCCGGCCGCGCTGCGCCCGCGGCTGCAGGTGCGCCAGGCCGATCTCGACCGGGCCCCGCCGGCCGAACTGGCGGCACTGCTGGCCGGGCCGCAGGCGGTGATCAACACCGCCGGCCGGGTAGGCGATGGCGCGGGCTTCGTGCGCCTGGTCGACCGCATCGCCACCGCGCTCGAGGCGCAGCCCGAGGGCGCGCGGCCGGTGGCCTGGTTCCTCGGCGGCGCCGCGCTGCTCGACCTGGATGCCCGTGGCCGTCGCGGGCTCGACCTGCCGCGCGTGGCCGCCACCTACGGGCCACACCGCGAGAACTTCGAGCGGCTGCGCCGCGGGCCGCTGGATTGGCGAATGCTGTGCCCGGGGCCGATGGTCGAGGGGCCGGCGCTGGGCCTGCCGCGGCTGCGCACCTCGATCGACCGGGTGCCGGTGACGATGCCTGCGCTGGCCGAACACCTGCCGGGACCGCTGCTGCTGCCGGTGTTCGGCTACAAGGTGCCGGAGATGATCGTGCCCTATGCCGATGCGGCCGCGCTGATGCTGGCCCACCTGTCGCCGGGCGGCCCAATGTCGCGGCACCGCGTGGGGCTGGCGCTGCCCGAAGGCCAGCGCGGCCACAAGCGCGAGTGGACGGCCAAGGCCGGTTGACGGTGCCCTCCGCACCGCCGCCCGACCGACACCCCACCAGCGCCCCATCCACGACCTCATCCCCCACCACATCCACCTCCACCGCCCGCGCCACCCCCGGCCGCTGGCCCGCACCCGACACCCACCCTGCCCAGCCTACGCCGTGACCTCCTCACCAACACCGCAAGACCCCCTGCTGCGCCTGCTGGACGCCGGCCTGGCGCAGGCCCGGCAAGGGCTGGACGCGCTGTGCGCCGATGCGGCCACGCGCCAGGCCATCGCCGCGGCCATCGGGCTGCTGGTGCACACGCTGCGCCTGGGCGGCCGGGTGATCGCCTGCGGCAACGGTGGCTCGATGTGCGAGGCGATGCACTTTGCCGACGAGCTGACCGGCCGCTACCGCCAGGATCGGCCCGCGCTGCCGGCCACGGCCATCGCCGACCCGGGCCACCTCACTGGCGTGGGCAACGACTTCGGCTTCGACCAGGTCTTCGCGCGGCATGTGCAGGCGCATGGCCGCGCGGGCGATTGCCTGGTGGCGCTGAGCACCAGCGGCCGCAGCGCCAACGTGATCGAGGCGGCCCGCGCCGCACGGGCGCAGGGCCTGTCGGTGATCGGCCTGACCGGCCATGCCGATGCCGCCCTGGGCCCGCTGTGCACGGTGCACCTGTGCACGCCGGCAGGCCACTGGGCCGACCGGGTGCAGGAGCTGCACCTGCTGGTGCTGCACCTGCTGGTGGAAGGGGTGGAGCGGCAACTGTTCGGCGAGGTGGCGATGCCGCTGCCGCCTTCCCCTGCGCCGAGGCCCGACACGCCATGACCCCGCCGCTGCTGGAACTGGTGACCACCGTCGCCACCCGCGAGCAGGCGCAGGCGCTGGCCCTGGCCGCGGTGGTGCCCGCCACCGCCGCCTACGCGGCCTGGGTGGCCGAGCAGGTGGACGACGCGCCGAGCGCCTGAGGGGCGGCGCCTGAACGATGGCCCGCGGATGGCCCGCCCACGGTCGCCATCCCGGGCTGCACAAGGCCGGCGCGCGCCGTCAAGCCCTGGCAGACTCCAGGGGTCCGGCGCGTGGCCATGCGCCTTGCCGGCTCTTCACGGAGCACCATGAACTCGCCTCTCGTGCCGCGCGTGCGGCCAACCCGATTCCCGGGGCCCGGGCAGCATGCCCGGCCCTGTACCGACACCGGTCGTCCGCATCGGGCCAACGACCCCACGGCCCGGCGACGCCTCGCGGCGCTGATGCTCGGCATCGCCGCACTGGCACTGCCGCCGACCGCCCTGGCGCAGGCCACGGCCGAGCCACCGTTCGAGGTGACCGTGATGTCGCGCGTGGTGTTCGGCACCGATGGTCAGGCTGGTGAGATCACCCTCCTCGATGAAGCCAACTATCCCGCGCCGTTCGCCGCAGCGGTGCGCACACGCCTGGAGCGGGCCCGCATCCCGCCGCCGCAGGATGCCGCCGGGAAGCCGGCCACGTTCCGCACCGGCGTGCGCATGGTGTTCACCGTGACGCCGGCCGCCAACGGCGCGCAGGTGAAGGTCACCGGTCTGTCGATCGAGCCGCTGGCCCTGCGCCGGCACTACGAGCCGCTGCCGCGCGACATCGCCAGGGCCAGCGACTGGTCCACCGACGTCGTGGCCAGCTGCACGGTCACCGTCGAGGGCCGCTGCCAGGCCATCCATGTGCA
>Ga0268298_10001930_pt1 | contig 23496 bp, 10 predicted proteins | sample WWTPWeurt_MetaG_FD_194462 | JGI IMG/M metagenome (GOLD analysis project Ga0268298, IMG submission 194462) | Activated sludge microbial communities from WWTP in Nijmegen, Gelderland, Netherland - WWTP Weurt | ecosystem: Engineered > WWTP > Aerobic digester > Activated sludge | place...
CGAGTCCGAAGAGCGACCCTCACCGCCGTCGAGCTGGCCGAGGAGCACGGGGACGTCGTCCACGAACCACGCGCAGTCGCGCTCGGCGGCCTCCTCCAGCGCGAGCCACGCGTCCGCGAGCCCGGGTGCGTCGTCGTCCACGATCGCGCCGATCGCATAGCCATTGATGCCGCGGACCTGCACGGCGCCGGCCGGGTGCGTCGCGCTCACGCCCGCGAGCCACGCTCGATCGCGCGGCAGCGAGCCGACGTCGCGACCGGCCGAAGACTCCACCGTCTGACCGTCCGCGATCTTCGTGAAATACCTTATTTCGCCGCCCGGGAGCCGCAGGATGGCCGCCCGCAGATCGCGCCCGCTCTTGTTCTTCACGGTGACGCCGCCGCCCTCTTTCTTCACCACGACGATGCCCTCGCCGAGCGACGCGACGCCGTCCTCGCGCATCACCAGCGTCTGCCAGGGGAGCGCGTTCACGTTCTCCAGCCGCGCGCCCTCGCGATCGACGACGAGCCGATCCTCGGCCTCGCCCGGCTCCGAGACGATCGCCGTGCGGATCACGCTGCTCGGATCCGTCGTCCGCACGGTGAGCTCCTTGGCGCGCGACGCGAAGAAGCCGCGGTAGCGCCGGATGACCGCCCGCGACATGCCAGCGCCGGCGTCCATGAGCGACAGGTGCCGCGATCGGCCGTTCACGCCCTTCGCGAGCATGCCGATCCCGACGATGAGGAAGAACGTGATCGCCGAGAAGATCGGGAGCCACCGGAGCGCCGCGAGGGGCTTGTTTCGCCGCGCCGCCATGAAGTAGTTGATGGGCCCCGCGAGCACCGCGTAGAGCAAGAGCAGCACCGCCGCGGCCGCGATCGCCCAGCGCGAGCTCTCGTTGGGGTCGAGCAGCTTGCGGACCTTTTGCAGGTTGTAGCTCTCCTCGTAGTCGCCGGGTCGGAACACCACGGTCGCCCTGCGATCGAAGGCTCTCCGCGTCAGATCGATCACCCGCACCTTGACCCAGTTGTCGTCGAGCGCGGGCTTGCGCGTCGGATCGAAGGCGAGCAGGTGCACCTCGCCGAGCCCGTAGGGCGCCGAATTTCCGTAGGCGCTGCCGTGCAGGTTTCCCCCGCGAAACCCCATCAGCGCCTTGCCGAGATCTTCGCCGGGGGCGAGCCCGATGGGGACGTCCCGCCCCGCCGCGGCCCCCGTCGGAGTCGCAAGAACGAGCATCTTCAACGCCTCGGACGACACCGACGTCTGCGCGACCTCGCCGCCCGTGAACGCGCTGATCGTGGGGCTCCGCACGTCCTCCGGCCGCGTGATCGCGATCGCGAGCGTGCCCCCGCCGAGGACGAACCCCGCGAGCGCGGAGAGCTCCGGACCCGTGAGCCGCACGAGCGTCTCCGAGCGCATCAGCACGGCGTCCACGGCGCTGTAGAGGGCCGCGCGATCGGGCAGCACCGGATCCCCCGTGGCCGCGTCCACGCGCGGCAGCGCGACGCCCAGCGTGGGGGACGAGCCGCCTCCCCGCGCCCCGCGCGACGCCTCTTCGAACATCGGCGCCACGGGCGTCTCGTTGATCGCGCCCTTGAGCTGCGATCCGGACGTGTCGAAGAGCACGATGTTCGCCGGATCCGTCGCGGAGAAGCCCGCTGTCCCGATCTCTCCGCGCTGCACGTCGACGACGCGCACGCTGATCTGTCCGTAAGGGAACACATCGACAGGCACCTTCACCGACACCGTCGCGCCCGGGGCCACGGCGTAGGGCGCCTGCGCCTCGAACGAGTGCTTGTTGCCGAACTGGTGCAGCGACACGTGCGCCTCGCCGCGCGCGGGGCTGCCGCCGTTGTTCGTGATCGTCACGAGCACGGTGGTCCAGCCGAACGGGAGGTTCGCGGGGTTGGTGCTGAGCGCCGGTGTGATGGAAACAGCGAGATCCGAAGGGGGATTCGCTGGTGCCTGCGCCGGGGCCGCGGAGGGGAAGAGGAGCGCCGCCCCGAGGACGACGGCCCCGCACACGAGCGCTCTTCGGGGCCGGATCGTGCGATGCGATCCGCTCATTTGCTCATGGCCTTCTCGACGGCCTCGGGCCGCGTGGGCACCGACTCGACGAGCGCTTGCGCCACTTGATCGGTCGTGATCCCGTCCGCTTCGCCTTCGAACGAGCGGATCAAGCGATGCCGCAGCACGGGCTTCGCGACCCGTTGAATGTCGCTGAACGCCGCGTGCGCGCGGCCGTCGAGCATGGCCACGGCCTTCGCCGCGAGCACGAGCGACTGCGCGCCGCGCACGCCCGCCCCGAAGCGAAGCCCTCGGCGCACGAGATCCGGCGCCCCTTGCGTCGTCGGATCGCTCGCTCGAACGAGGCGCGAGGCGTACCGCAAGATCGGCTCCGCGATCGCGACGTCACGGCAGAGCGCGCGGAGCTGTTGCACCTCTTCGCGCGACAAAACCCGCGGCGCGTCCCCGCGATCGCGCCCCGTGGTGCGGTTCAAGATCTCGGTCATCTCGTCCTCGGTGGGGCTCGGCACGACGACCTTGAGCAGGAAGCGATCGAGCTGCGCCTCCGGGAGCGGATAGGTCCCTTCCATCTCGATCGGGTTCTCCGTCGCGAGCACGAAGAACGGCTCCTCCATCGCGTGCCGTTTGCCCGCGATCGTGCACGCGTGCTCCTGCATCGCCTCGAGCAGCGCGCTCTGCGTCTTCGGCGTCGCGCGGTTGATCTCGTCGGCGAGGATCACCTGCCCGAAGATCGGCCCCTTGTGGAGCTGAAAGAACCTGGATCCATCGGCGGCGGTGACGAGGATGTTCGTCCCCGTCACGTCGCTCGGCATGAGGTCCGGCGTGAACTGGATGCGCGAGAATTGAAGGTCGAGGCAGCTCGCGATCGTCCGCACGAGCAGCGTCTTCCCGAGCCCCGGCGCGCCCTCGAGCAGCACGTGACCGCCCGCGAGGATGCCCCAGAGCGTCTGCTCGACGACGTCGGTCTGCCCGACGATCACCTGACCGATCGCGTCCTTCAGCTTGTTGCTCGTCTCTTTCGCGAGAGCGAGCTGGTGCTCGAACTTGTCCATTTCCTCGCCTGTCGGCCGCGGGGCCGGAGCTCGTTGCTGGCGCCACGCAGAGCCCGGTCGAGCCCGGCGTCACGCCCCGCGGATGGTAGCTGCGTTGCGCGCGAGCGACGGGAGGCTTTGTGAGGACGCCTTACTTTGGCTGGAAATACCGCCCGAGCTGCTCGCGGTACTCCTCCGGCACCACGCTCCGATCGACGCCGCCGATCTCCGAGGCCGCCGCGTCCCCGAGCGCGCCCGTGCCCTTGATGTTGGCTGTTTCGCCGGCTTTTCCTTGCGTCCTCCCGAGCGTCACGCCGGGCATGGGCCGCCCCTTGTTCACCTTCGAGTCCGCGCGCGCCTTCATCCCGGGGCCGTCGACGACGCCCGTTTGCCCCTTGTGATCGCCCGGTCCGCCGCCGTCCGTGTGCCCCGGCTGCGCGTCCTTCGCGTCGCCGCCGCCGTTGTCTTTTCCACCGGCCGGACCCGGCTTGCCGTCCTTGCCGCCCTTGCCGTCTTTGCCCTTGTTTCCAGGTCCGTTGACCTCCATCGGCATCGGCACTCCGAGCTGCTTCTCGGCCTCGCCGAGCCCCTTCTCGGCGTCATCCAGCTCTTTTTCGCGCTCCCCTTCGCCGCTCTCCCCCTCCTTCGCCATCTCCTTGAGCTGCTCTTCGAGCTCCTTCATCCCCTCTTCGGACTCGAGCTTCTTCGAGAGATCTTCCATCTCTTCCTTCGAAGGCCCATCGCCCATCTCGTCGGGCGACATCTTCCCCGCCTGCTTCTTCATCTTCTCCGCGAGCCGCTTCCGCTCGTCGGGCGACAGCTTCTTCAGGGCCTCGTTCATCTTCTCCGCCAGCTTCTGCTGCGACTTCGAAGACCCTGATTTCTGCATGTCCTTGAGGGCCTCTTTGGCGTCGTCGGGCAGCGCGTCGCCGAGCTCCTTCGCGAGCTCCTTCATCGCGTCGCCGTTCGCGCCGTTCTTCCCGAGCCTGTTCTTCTGGTCCTCGAGGGCCTTCGCCACGTTGGGCGCGCCGGCCTTCTTCGCGGCCTCGGCGGCCTCTTCGAGCGTCTTCTTCGCCTTCTCGCGATCCTGCTTCTCGAGCTTGTTGGCGAGCTTGCGCATCTCCTCATCGAACTCGGTGAGATCGCGATCTCCGAGCGCTTTTGCCGCGTCCTTGAGATCCGGGTTCTCGGCCATCTTGCCGAGCGCCGACTCCAGCCCTTGGCGCTCCTGCCCTTCGCCGAGGCTCAGCCGCTCCGCGATGAGCCCGTCCTTGAGCTTCGCGAGATCCGCCTGCGCCTCGCGCTTCTCCACGCCGTCCTTGAGCTTCTGTTGCAGCTTGCGCGCGTCCTCCGCGAGCTTCTTCAGCCGCTCGCGCTGCGCCTCGTCGCGCGCGTTCATCTCCGCGAGCGCGATCACCTTCTCCAGGCCGGCCACCTCCGCGAGCTTCACCTGCTCGGCCCCGGGGGGCTGCGGAGGCGCCGCGGGAGCGGGGGGCAAAGGGATCCACGACAGGTAGCCGATCACGCCCGCTGCGATGGGGACCGCCGCGTGCCAGGGTCGGAATACACGCGCTCGCACCTGCTTCGAGGTGGCCTTTTCGAGCGCCTCCGTGGCCTGCGTCAGCACCACGAAATAGCCTGGATTCTCCGAGGGATCGCTGTCGCGACTGGCACCCTTCGCCTTCGCGTCCGCGCCCTTGTCCTTGCTCTTCGGGGCTGGCTTTCCGAGCTCCACGGCTGTCGCGACGACCTCGTTCGCTCCGAGCTTCCCGTCCAGGTAAAGCGCGACCTCGGTGTCTCCGAGCCTTCGTTTCCGGGCGATCGCGGCTCCCACCGCTGCGCCCGCGAGCCCGATCGCGGCTGTCCAGGGTCGGAGCGGGCCTTGCCGCAGCTTCCACGCCGCGGCCGCGCCGCCTGCGCCGATCGCCATGCCTGCGGCGGCGCCGGTAAGGATCACCCCCATCGACAGCCTTCGCCGCACGCGCGTGGCCCACTTGGAGAACGCCTCGCGGAACTTCGATTCCTTCGCGGGATCCGGCTCGGCCATATCGACCCGTTCTACAGCGATCTCCGCATCGGAGCCAGCCTTTGCCCCGCGTGGAGCGTGCGCAAGAGCGCGGGGTGCCGTCTTCGCTTGTTCCGGCCTGTCTTCGCTTGTTCCGGGTCGTCTTCGTTGTTCCGGCCTGTCTTCGCTTGTTCCGGCCTGTCTTCGCTTGTTCTTGGTGGAGCCCTGCGTCTCCGCTGCGGCTCTCGCCTTTTGCACCTTTTCGTCCTCGTCTCCTCGGATCTCTGCGCCTCTCAGGGTGATCGGCCGATCACGACCACGGACTCACCCCTCGCATCCACGTCGGCGCGCGCGAACGGCAGGTGCGTGTGCCCCGCCTCGGCCCACAGCGCGTTCGCGTCCTCGAAGTGCGGATCCCCTGGCTCTCCGCTGGTCCCCTGCGAGAAATCGATCGTCGCTTCGGGCCGCCCGGACGCGTCGAACGCGACGACGAATCGATAGACGGATCCGTCGTACGACGTGAACGCGCCCTTCGCCGCGCCGTCCCCGTCGAAGAAGCTGCAGTCCGAGACATTGATCGTGTCGATGCCTCCGTCGCGCTTGATCTCCGGCCTCTGAAGCTCCCCGGCGAAGCTCGCTCGCAGCTCCGCCCCGTGCACGTCGGCCCACGTGTACGGCGCGTCGATGCCCCCGTATTCCTCCGTGAGCCACTTCGCTGTGTCGTCGAGCGCGCCGAGCAGCACCTTGCTCTCTCCGCCCACGAGGAGCTTGTCCGCGCCAGGGAACCGGCCCTCGAGCACGTTGCGCAATTGCCCGAGAAAATAAGGCTGTGACGCGTCCGCGACGGCGTTGAAGAGCGGCGTCGTGAACGGCCCCTCGAACACGCGCCGCGCAGCGAACCACTGGAGCGCGAAGAAGACCACGGCCTCGCGGCTCTCGCGCGTGAAGCGCCCGTCCCACTTCGCGAGCCGTTCCGCGAGCGCCGGGAGGTCCGCGCGGCCTTCAAACTCGGCGAGATCCGCCGTCGTGCCCACCTTCGCGATCGCCTTGCTCAGCCGAGGGATCAGCGTGTCCACGAGCGGCTGTCGCGTGTCGCGCTGGATCTCCTCCATGTCCTCGCGCGCCATCTTCCCTTGAGCCAGCTTCGCCTGGATCAGCTCGCGGATCCGGTGCGCGCGAAACCCTGTCGCGTAGGCCGCCCCGTAATAAAAGGGATCGTCCTCCGCCGATCCGTCCGCGAGGAAGCCGAACGGATCGTTGTTCGCGGTGGAGAGGAACCCCTCCTTCGGAGCGCGCGCGTGCGGCAGCTTGTCGTCCGGCAAGAAACCGCGCGTCCAGAAGCTGTCGGGATCCTCCGCGGACACGACGTGCCACGGCATCGGCCGCGCCGAGGGATCGCCTCGATCCGGCACGTGCGTGTGCACCCTGTAGGTGATCTCTTTCTCATCCGCCGCCACGAAGTTCACCGCGCCGACGTCGAGCAGATCGACCGCCTGCTCGAATTCGTCGATGTTCGTCGAGCGATCGATCCCGAGGTACGCCGACCCTTCGCGCGTCCCTTGAAAGCCGATCCAGTTGAAGAGGATGGCCCCGTCCGCGAGGAACACGCTCGGCACGGGCAGCATCTTCTCCGGCAAGAATACGCCAAATCCAGGCACTTCCTGCACGTCCACGACGACGTCCTCCTCCCCCTTCACGTGGATCGTCTCGCTGCGCGTCACGACCGCGTGCTTCTCCCCGCCGAGCACGACGCTCTCGCCGACGCCGCTCGTCACGTCCCACATGTCCATCACGTCGGCGTAGTTCGTCGTCGCTGTCCACGCGACGTGCGCGTTGTGCCCGAGCTGCACGCCGGGTGTGCCCACGAACGCGAACCCGATCACGTCGAGCGTCCCGCCCGCGTCGGCGCTGTTCAAGTGCGTCGGCCAGAGGCGCGACGGGCTCGTGAGCGCCTGGTGCGGATCGCCTGCGATCAAAGGCTTTCCATTCACCGAGTGCGCCGCGTCGACGGCCCAGTTGTTGGACCCTGTGCGCGGGTACACAGGCGTGAACGAGATCTTCTCCGCTGTCACGCGCTTCGTCGGATCCAGCTCCAGCGCCGAGGGCCCCGGCGGCGCGGGCGGAGGCGCGGCGGGCTCGCCGGTCAAGATCGCCGTGTCGAACGTGGGCAAGCTGAGCGGTACGGCGGCCGCCGTGTCCGGCGCCACCCTCCGGATCGCGGTCGCGAGCATGTCGAAATCGAGCGTGTTCGAGAGGCCGAACGCGAGCGTCTTCCCGATCGCGAACGTGTCCGCCGCGACCCATCTCTCTGGCGTCACGTCGAGCTCCGTCGGGCGCAGTCCATAGGGCAGCGACGCGTCCCCGCGCTCGATCTCTTCGATCCGTCGGTTCACGCCCGCGACCCACGCCTCCACGAGCGCGAGGTCTTCGGGCGCCTCCTTCGCCGCGCGCTCCACGTCCAGCTCCCCGAGCTTCGCGAACCCGAACGTGCGCGCCCCCACGTCGCCGCGCACAGCGCCTGCGCCGAGGATCTCCGCTTGCGTGCCGCGCGCCTGCCGCCTGTTCATCTCCATCTCGAAGAGCCGATCGCGCGCCATCGAGTACCCCTCGCCGAACATCGCGTCCGCGTCGGTCGCCGCGAAGACGTGCGTGATCCCGAGCTCGTCCTTCACGAGCGTCACGTCGCTCCCTGGGTAGGCCCGCCCGCGCGGCGCGAGGCTCCCGCTCTCGTCGGGGGCGCACCCGATCGCCGAAGCGCCTGCGAACAAGCCAAACGAAGACATCGCCCAACGAAGCAAGACCGCCTTGCGCATGGAGCAAATGCGCCCTTCGCGCCCCGCGGCGTCAAGCCACCTCGAAAGACCGAGCGCCTCTCTCGGGATAGGAGCGTCACTTCCGGCGCCGCGCCCGGCGCTGTCCGCTATGCTCGCGCCCGTGAGCGGCGGCCCCCAATCGCCCGAGCCCCCGAGGAGCCCGTCCGGCGACGACGGCTCGCAAGAGAGCTCCATCCCCTTCCGCGACGGCGAGATCATCGCGGGCAAATACGAGGTCGATCGCGTCCTCGGTCAGGGGGGCATGGGCGTCGTCGTGTCGGCGCACCACATCGCGCTCCAGCAGAAGGTCGCGATCAAGCTGCTGCTCCCCGCGACGATGCGCATCCCGGGCGCGGCGCAGCGCTTCCTCCGCGAAGCTCGCAGCGCGGTCGCGATCCAGAGCGAGCACGTGGCGCGCGTCCTCGACGTCGGCACGCTCGAGAGCGGCCCGCCGTACATGGTCATGGAGTACCTGACGGGGAGCGATCTCGGCGACCTCGTCCGCGCTCGAGGCCGGCTCCCCGTGAGCGAGGCCGTCGACTACGTCTTGCAGGCGTGCGAGGCCATCGCCGAGGCCCACGCGCGGGGCATCGTCCACCGCGATCTCAAGCCCGACAACATCTTCCTCACGCGGCGCGCCGACGGCTCCGCGCTCATCAAGGTGCTCGATTTCGGCCTCTCGAAGCCCACCGCGGACGAGGCCACCGGCCCCGCGACGCCGAGCCTCACCGGCGCGAACATGGTGGCCGGCTCGCCGCAGTACATGTCCCCCGAGCAGGTCCGAGGCTTGAAGAACGCGGATCACCGCGCCGACATCTGGGCGCTCGGCATCATCCTCTACGAGCTCTTGACCGGGCGGCGCCCCTTCGACGCCGACACCATCGCCGGCGTGTTCGCCAAGGTCGCCGCCGACGCGCCGCTGCGCCCCCGCGCCCTCCGCCCGGATCTCCCGAGCCCTCTGGAGACTGCCATTCTCCGGTGCCTGGAGAAAGACGTGGAGCGCCGCATGCCGGACGTCGCCGAGCTCGCCGCGTGCCTTCACCCGTTCGCTCCGGCCGAATCCAGCACATCGGTGGATCGCATCGCCCGCCTCGGGGGCGTCGCCCGCAGCGCCGGACACGGCGTCTCCGGACACCCCAGCGCGCCCTCCCTCAACTCGCACGCTGGCCCGAGCGGCGCCTCTCCCCCTCACGCTGCCGAGCCTTCGGACGCCCTCGAAGCGGACATCCCCACGATGGCCGCTCCAGGAATACAATCTGTTTCAAATGCCTCCGCGCCGCGCGCCTCCGCCCCTCTGCCCGCGCGTCCTCCCTCCGCCCCGGTCGCGCGCAGCGTCGGGACGGCGTCCCCCAGCGGAGGGCACGCGCGGAGCGCCCCCACACCGGCCGTGTCCCCGATCGGAGACAGCCTCTCTCCGCCGGGACAAGCTGGCCTGTCCCGGACACCGGCCCTCCACGAGATCGACCTGGACTACGGCCCGAAGGCCCCACACCCCGCCGAGCGAGGCCGGCGTCCCGGTCGCCTCCGCGAAGAAGACGAGCCACGGGCTGCGATGGCGGACCTCCAGCTCGGCCCTCCGATCGCCGTCCTTGTCGTGGCCATCCTCGTCGCGGCGGCCGACATGGTCCTTGTCCGGCTCACGGGCAACACTGTCTCTCTCGGCCCTGTCCGCCCCTTGTGGCTCGCCGGCCCCCTCGCCCTCCTCGGCGCTGCCTGGCTCGTCTCGCGCATCCTCCGCCGCTGACCCCCCGCCCAACGTCGGCTGTCGTCGCGTCGAGAAGGCCCCCAGCGGCTGCGAAGACGTCAGGAAAGCGTCCCCTCGGCGAGGAAGTGAGCCGTGCCAACATTTTTGTTGCCAACAGAATCGTTGTCGGTATGCTCCCAACAGTTTCGTTGGCAACGGAGGTGTTGGCATGAAGGGCGCGGTCGGCAACTGGGTCGTGGGGGAGGAGTTCTGGGGTCGCGATCACGAGCTCTCGGAGCTCCGCGAGCTCATCGACGGGGGCGCCCACGTGCTCCTCGTGGCGCCGCGCCGCGTCGGCAAGACGAGCCTCATGCGCGAGCTCGGACGCCGCCTGGAGGGCACCCATCGTTGCCTGTTCGTCGACCTCGAAGGAGCCCAGTCCGCGGCCGACGCCATCGCCGAGCTCGGCTTCGCGACGAAGCCCCACAAATCCCTCTGGAAGCGGACCCAGGACGTGTTTCGGGGCCTCCTGGACAACGTGGAGTCGGTCGGCGCCTACGAGATCTCCATCAAGCTCCGCGAAGGGACGGCTTCAGGCTGGCAGACGAGGGGCCAGCGCCTGCTCGAGAGCCTCGCCCAGCACGAAGAGCCGGTGATCGTCTTCATGGACGAGCTGCCCATCTTGATCAACCGCATGCTCAAGGGGGACGACTACCAGATCACCCCGCAGCGCCGCCGCGACGCGGACATGTTCCTGTCGTTCCTGCGGGCCGAGACGAGCAAGCGCAGGGGTCAAGTGCGGTTCGTCGCCGCGGGCTCCATCGGGCTCGAGCCCGTCCTTCGACAAGCGGGGCTGTCTGCCACCATCAACACGTTCACGGCTTACGAGCTCCACCCCTGGGACCAGGCGACGGCGCTCGGCTTCTTGCGCACGATCGCCGAGGCGAAGAAGCTCGTGATGGACGAGGGCGTGCCCGAGCGCATGCTGGATCGACTCGGCAGCGCGGTGCCTCATCATGTGCAGCTCTTCTTCGATCTGCTGCTCCAGGACGCCCGGCGGCGAAAGGCTGGTGTCGCCACGACCACCGACGTCGAGCGTGTCTTTCAGGAGCGCATGCTGAGCACACGAGGGCACGCGGAGCTGAGCCACCTCGAAGAGCGGCTGAGGATGGTGCTCGGGCCCCGAACACTGCCCCTGGCCCTCGACCTGCTCACCGAGGCCGCCGTCGTCGGGACGCTCACGACGGACCGCGCGATGGAGCTGGTCAGCGACGGCTGCAACGAAAGGGAGGAGCCAAGAGCGCGGCCCGACGAGCTGCTCCGGGAGCTCATGGGCATCTTCGAGCACGACGGATACCTGGAGCGCAGGGACGAAGGCCACGTCTTCGTCTCCAACCTCGTGCGCGACTGGTGGACTGCCAGGTTCGGTTATTTCAAGAGGCAAGGATCCCCCCGATGGCCACCCGTTTGATGAAGCACAACCCCGCGTTCCTCACGCGTGAGGAGCTCTGCCGCTCGTTCGTGACGAGGTTGCAAGACCTCGACTTCGTGCTGGAGCACATCGAGGACAACACCGGCGCTTCGAGCCAGCACCTCTTGATCGTGGCCCCCCGCGGCATGGGCAAGACGACCCTCGTCCTGCGCGCGGCCGAGGCCGTTCGCTCCGAAGAGCGCTTCTCCAAGATCTGGTTTCCGCTGGTGTATGCGGAGGAGACCTATGAGGTCATGTCCGCCGGCGAGCTGTGGCTGGAGGGCCTGCGTCACCTGGGCGAGCAGACGAAGAGCGAGGAGATCCTCGCCGCGCACAAGGAGCTCCGGGGCGAGCGAGACGAACAGCGCCTCTACGACCGCGCGCTCGGCCGACTGATCGATTTCGCGGACCGCATCGGCAAGCGGATCCTGCTCGTCATCGAGAACCTGCACATGCTCCTCGGCGAGCAGATCTCCGAGGCCGACGCCTGGAGGCTGCGAAAGACGCTCCAGACGGAGCGAAAGCTGATGTTGGTCGCGACGGCGACGACGCGCTTCGAGGCGATCGAGAATTCGTCGCACGCGTTCTTCGATCAGTTCCGGATGTATGAGCTGGAGCCCCTCGATCTGGAGGGCGCGCGGGCCCTCTGGAACCATGTCGCGGAGGCCCCTGTCTCCACGGCCCACATCCGGCCGCTGCACATCCTCACCGGGGGAAATCCGCGCCTCTTGGCGATCCTCGCCTCGTTCGCAGGGGGGATGTCGCTGCGCACGCTCATGGGCGATCTCGTTCACCTCGTGGACGATCACACCACGTACTTCAAGAGCAACCTCGACAGCCTGCCTGCCAAGGAGCGCAAGGTCTATGTCACGCTGGCCGATCTCTGGCAGCCTTCGACGGCCAGAGAGGTGGCCGATCAGGCTCGAATGACGCCGAGCGAGGTGAGCGCGCTGCTCAATCGGCTGACGCAGCGAGGGGCGGTGACGTCGAGCGGCGACGAGCGAAAGAAGCTCTATCAGCTCGCCGAGCGCATGTACAACATCTACCATCTGCTGCGGCGGTCGGGCGGGGACGCGACGCGGGTGCGGGCTGTCGTGGACTTCATCGTGGGGTTTTATGACCCGATGTCGATGGGGCGAGTCGTGCGGGCGATCGCGGAGGAGGGGGCGTCGCTGAACGAAGAGGAGCGGAGAGATCACCTGCTCGTGATGGAGTCGCTGTTCCAGCGAGAGGGCAACATGCGCGTCCGGGAGCTGTGGCTCAAGGAGGTGAGCCCGCACGTCACGTCCTGGCCGGACACGCCGGCGGGGCTTCGATCCGAGCCGGAGCGGATACGCGCCGCCCGCGAAGAGGCCCTGATCCGGGGAGCTTGGCTGCCGCTGGAAGAGGTCAAGAGCCTCTTTCGTGACGGAATACGGGCACTGCACGAGATCCTCGCGGACCGCCCCGACCGGGACTGGAGAGCCAGCGTGGAGGCGTTTTCCCTTGCGGGGCCGGTCGAAGCGGGCGTGGCCGGCGTCTTCGGGTTGCTCGCCGAAGGGGGCCGAGTCGCGCTCGCGGCGTTCTCTCGTGCGCTCCAGGGCAAGCACTCCGCAAAGAGGCGTGCGGCCTTGTTGTGTGGGGAGGCGCTCTGCGCATGGAGCCTCGGAGACGTGGAGCGGGCGCAAGGCGGGCTGCGAGAAGCCGTGGCGCTGGCGCCGGAGGAGCCGAGCCTCCACGCCAATCTGGCGCGCGTGTTGATCTCCGATCATGGACTGGAAGCGGAAGAGCACGCGGTGCGCGCGATCGAGCAGGCTCCTTCGAACGAGCTCTCTTGGATGGCGCTGGCGTTCGTCTTCGCGAGGATGCAAACATCGGATCTCCTCTCCCGAGAGAGTGTTTATGGGCCGGTGCTCAAGGACCGGAGAGCGAGCAGGGCTCAGCGGACAATCGCCGGGCTCTGGAAGGTCGGGGCGACCGACCGAAGCGGCGACGAGCCTGGGCGAAGAGCGGGGCTGCTCGCGCTCCGCAAGGTCTGGAAACACGAGGAAGCACCGGCGATCGTGGGCGTCCTCTTGCTCGACGCGAGCATCGCCTCGCTGGACATGGAGGAGGCAGAGGGCATCCTCACGCGGCTGTCGGGCTCTTTCGACCAGAGAGTGATTCTTGGCGCATTCAATATCGTCTGGAAGAGCGCGGCCGCCGCTGTCCACGAGCTCGCGCGACCACACCTCGGGCTCCTCCTCGGCGACGAAAACCTCGGAGAATCACGCCTTCCATTGATCGGACTCCAGATGCTCCTCGGCCCCTTTGGCGACGCACAAGCGAGCTGCGAGCGCTTGCTACGCTCATTGTATTCCAATCTCCTGGCAGAGAAACCCCAGGACGAGACCCTCCAGCTCTGGACTCGGCTCTTCGTCGACGCCGCCGCCACGGGCCACGCCTTCGAGGCCCTCGGCATGCTCGCGCCCTCGCCTCTCGCCCGGTGGCTGGAGCCGGTGGTGGTCGCGCTGCACGCCTATCTCGGCCAATCGCAGCGCGCGCCCCTCGAGGTCACCGAGGTCGGTCGCGACGTCGTGGAGCGTATTCGAGCGAGGGCCGCTGCGCTGAAAGCGGGCGCCCACAAGGCCCCTGCGGCACCGGAGACCCCCACGGACGAAGGCCCACCCAAGGCCCCGCCACCCGCAAGAAAGAAGGCGCGACGCGCCCCACGTCGCCTCGGCTAAAGCCAACGCGGCTGAGTGATCGGACGGGGCTCATCTTCACCACGGAGTCACAGAGATCACGGAGTGGCACAGAGATTTTCTTTGTCCAGAATCGCGGAGATCTGGGACCCAAAATCCTCCGTGAACCTCCGTGACCTCCGTGGCTCCGTGGTGAAAAAAAGCCCCAGAAATCGCTTCTCACTCCCCTGCTCACTCCGCCGCCATCGCCGGTTCCATGCGCCCATGGGCCCTCTGCGCCACGAACGGGAACAACCCCTCTGCCCACAACACAGCGATCGCGATGAGCTCCAGGTGCCCGTGAAAGAAGGCCACTCGGATGTACCCGTTGCGCGCCCCGCCGACGCTCACGAAGGCCCACACAGCGAACACAAGGGCCGCGATGAGCGACAGCCACATCACCACCCCGCCCACGTCCGACGCCATCGCTCGATACGTCTGTCGATACGACCGCGGCGCCGCGCTCGGCCGGTCATCTTCGGGGATGAGCCGCAGCCACACCACGTAGTGCGCCGCCTGCGCGAACACGAAGATCACCGTCAGTCGCTCGGCCCAGACTCCGCTCCTCGGGGGGGAGAGCCCGCGCGCGATCTCCCGGAGATTCAGGTCCGTCCACGGCGCCGACAAGCCCCCTGTCCGCTCCAGGATCGGCGCCGCCGCCCCGAGCGCGATCGCCGCCGTCGCCCCGAAGAACAGGGCCGTGAAGATCCAGTGAAGTTTTGTCTCGTGCCTGCGCCACAAGAGCCAGATCGACACGGCCACGAGGTTGTGCACGTGAACGAAGGCCAGGTCCGAATACCACCCGCCCCACTGGCACACAGCGAACAAGATGCCTGCGAGGCCAATCCCGAGCACCTTGCGCCCGACAGGCGCCTTCGAGGCCGCGAGCGCCAGCGCCGCACCCACGATGGCCCCCCTCACCCCGAGCCCGAGGGCACCCAGCGCACAGCCCGTCACCAGAGCCCCGAGGAACAGGGGTCTCTTCGACAACCCCGGTCGCGCCAGCAAATACCGCACATCCGAGAGGATGTGAGGCACTCCATAGACGATGGGGCCGATCGCGAACAAGGCCACAGGGAAGGTCACGCTGATCGACAGCGCGAAGAGGAGCATCGCCACGCCGAGGAACGCCGCCCTCTTCTCGCGGCCGATCCACATCGACGCTCCGCCGCGCCCGAGGACTCGAAGTCCGATCGCCCTCAGTCGGTCCGCCGGCTCCATGGCCCAATCGAGATCGGGGGCCGGAATGGCCGCCACGAATCGATAGGCACGCGCGAACACCGAAGGCATGGGCCGCGAGGATATCCCCTCTTCGTCCTCGCGCGCGAGCCCTCCGTCACCCCGCGACCCTCCAGGGCACCCGGCAGCACCCACCTCGATTGGGCGCGCCGTACGAAGTAGGCGCGCCGCGCGCCGTACGAAGTAGGCGCGCCCCCCCCACCACGATCCCACAGACCTTCGCTGTCGCCGTCGCTCTCGCCCCGCCATCCAAAGACCATCGCCGTCGCTCTCGCCCCGCCTCCGCCCTCGTCGTCGCCGTCGTTCAGGGGTCCGCATTGAGGGAAAACACGCAAATTTGTCCATGATCCACGCGTTGACGCGTCGCAGCGGGTGGTTCACTGTGTAGTTGCACTACATGCCGGCGCAGCGACCCGAGTCGGGCGCGAAGCGGAGCACCCGGCAGAGCGCAGGAGGCCCTCGTGTCGACGCAAGCCCAGAACCGTTACAAAGCGGACCTTCGAGAGATGCGATTCTTGCTCTTTGAACAGTTCCGGTTGGGGGAGCTGCTCGGGCAAGCGCCGTTCGATTCGTGGGGACCGGACGAGGTCAACATGGTCCTCGACACGGCCTACAAGTTCGTCTGCGAGGTCCTCGGCCCGCTCAGTCAAGGCGCCGATCGCCAGGGCTGTCGCTTCGAGAACGGTCAGGTGTTCGCGCCCACCGGCTTCAAGGAGGCGTGGGACGCCATCTACGAGGCTCAGTTCAAGACGATCGCGACCGATCCTGCGCACGGCGGTCAGGGCGCTCCGCACATGCTCCAAGTCATCACCGAGGAGATGATCACCGGCGCCAACACCTCGTTCAGCATGTACCCGGGCCTCGCTTACGGCGCGGCCGAGGTCATCGGTGCGTTCGGCACGGCCGCGCAAAAAGACAAGTACATGCACGGCATGATGTTCGGGAAGTTCGGCGGCACGATGTGCCTCACCGAGCCTCAAGCCGGCTCCGACGTCGGCTCCTCGCGCACCACCGCGAAGAAGCTCGGCGACGGCAAGTACCTCATCCAGGGCACCAAGATCTTCATCAGCGCAGGCGATCACGATCTCACGGAGAACGTCATCCACCTCGTGCTCGCGCGCATCGACGGCGCGCCCCCCGGCACCAAGGGGCTCTCGCTCTTCATCGTGCCCAAGATCCGCGTCAACGACGACGGATCGCTCGGCGAGCGCAACGACGTCAACGTGGGCGCCATCGAGCACAAGATGGGCATCAACGGCTCCGCGACGTGCGTGCTCAACTTCGGCGAGAGCGAGGGCTGCATCGGCGAGCTCGTCGGCGCGGCCGAGAACATGGGCATGAGCCAGATGTTCCACCTCATGAACGGCGCGCGCATCTCGGTCGGCGTGCAGGGCGTGGGCGTCGCTTCGTTCGCCTACCTCAACGCGCTCGAATACGCGAAGGACCGCAAGCAAGGCCCGCCGATGACGTCGTGGAAGGACCCGACGGTGCCGCGCGTGGCGATCATCGAGCACGCGGACGTGCGCCGCATGCTGCTCGAGATGAAGTCGAAGGTGGAGGGCATCCGCGCGCTCGTGATGAAGCTCGCCAACCATCAAGATCAGGTGCGCTGCTTCCGCGGCAAGGACGACGAGAAGACCGCGTACCACCAGGGTCAGATCGATCTGCTCGTCCCGCTCGTGAAGGCGTACGGCTCGGATCAAGCCTTCCGCGTGTGCGAGCTCGCGATCCAGACGTACGGCGGCGCCGGCTACATCAAGGACTATCCGGTGGAGCAGGCGGCGCGCGACGTGAAGGTGTTCTCGATCTACGAGGGCACCAACCACATCCAGGCGATGGATCTCGTGGGCCGCAAGCTGGGGCAGCACGGCGGCAAGAACCTGCAGGCGTTCATCGGCGACATCGCTTCGTTCGTCGCGGCGAACGAGAAGCACCCTGTGATCGGCGCGGCGGTGAAGGATCTCGGCGCGGCGCAAGAGGCGGTCGCGGGCGTGGCGATGCGGCTGCTCATGTGGTTCCAGATGGGCAAGATCGCGCTCGTGCCGCTCGCGGCGAACCGGTTCCTCGAGATGATGAGCGAGACGGCGGTGTCGTGGCTCTTGCTCGACGGCGCGCGCATCGCGATCGAGAAGCTCAACGCGCTGCCGGCGACGGACGAGAACGCGAAGGAGCGCGCCTTCTACGAGGGCAAGAAGTACGCGGCGCTCTTCTATGCGAAGAACGTCCTGCCGAACGTGAAGAAGTCGGCCGAGGTGCTGGCGGTGGAGGACACTTCGCCGCTCGACATCCCGACGGACGGATTCGCGACGGTGTGAGCGGAGCTTTTTTTCACCACGGAGACGCGGAGATCACAGAGGTCTCACGGAGTTTTTTAGCTTCCCAGATCGGGATCTGGGACAATTAAAATCTCCGTGAACCTCCGTGTCCTCTGTGGCTCCGTGGTGAAGTGAGCCCCTTCTTCAAACCGGCTTTCCCTTCGGGTCGGCCGGCTTCGGCTCTTCCTTCTTCTTCGGCTCCAGGCTCAACTCGGCGACGCCGTCCTGGAACTTGATCTTCGCGACCATCAGCTTCTCCTGCTCGCCGACAAGATCGATCGTCGCCTTCGAGAGCTTGTCGCTCACCTCGTCCAGCTTCTTCTCCAGGCTCTGCATCAGCGGGCCCGCCGTCTTGACGGCCTTGAGGCTCACGAGCTGAACGTGGAGCTCGTCCATGCGCGCGCGGTACTCGTCCATCTGCTCGCGCATCGTCGTGATCTTCTGCTCGATGTTGCCGATCTCCCGCTGGATCTTGAGCAGATCGTCCACCTTGCCCTTGAGCGGGCCCTCGGTGGCGCTCTGGGACAGATAAGCCACCACCATGTCCATCCCGACGTTGGAGCGGATGTCCGTGGACTTGAAGAGGGGAGTCGCCTCTTCGATGGTGAGCTCCTTCTTGGCCCGAGGGTCGATCTCGACCTTGAGGAGGTAGGCTGTCCCGAGCTTCTCCTTGGCGTCCTCGGGCTTGGTCAGGCTGTATCCTTCGGGCACGGTGTGCCGGATGTAGACGACGGCCTTCTCCGCCGTGCGGTTGTTGAGCGTGAGCTTGGTGCGGCGGGTGTGCTGCACCTCGGTCGAGAATACACCCCGTTGCACCGTGATGATCTTGGCGATCTTGTCGACGGCGTCCTCCTCTGTCTCGACGAGCACCTGCCTGTCGAGGGCGAACGGGATGAACGCGATGCTCTTGGCCGGGATGGGCTCGGTGAGGCCCTCTCCGACGAACTTGCCCTCTCCGAACACGGTGACAGGCCCGCTCTCGAGCACGGAGTCGGTGGGGTTCCGGATGCGGACGGCGTTGAACGGGAAGCTCTTGTTCCCGCGGTTGCTCTCGGAGTCGTAGAAATAGACGACCTCGCCGTCAGTGTCTGTCTTGAGGATGGACACCATCGCGGAGGTGCCGCGCGCCACGGTCATGGGCGTCGTCGACTCGAAGTGGGAAGTGCCGATCGGCTCGGCCGGGGGCCCGGCGCTCTTGCCGCCTGTCGGCGTGGACTGGCCCTGTACGACCGGGGGAGCTTCGACGATGCGGACGCCCGCGGATTTGCCGGACTGCATGCCATTGCCGACGGCCACGACCTTGTTGGGATCGAGCCCGGCGCGGACGAGCTGCTCACGGGCCTTGTTGGCGCGCTCCAGGGAGGCTTGCACCTTGTCGCTGTCCCGCGCGTCGGCGTAGCCCTCGACGACGATCTGGTTCTGCGAATTCTTGAGGTTGTTCGCCATGGACTGGAGGGGATTCGGGGGCGCGGGCGGCGGAGGCGGCGGGCCCTTGGTCTGGACAGCGGGCTTGGCGGGCGCGGCGTTGCCCTTCTTGCCGGTGCCGACCGCGCCACCGTAATTGCCAGTCGTGACGGTGTTGACCGTGTAGCGCCCGTCCTTCGGAGCTGCGGCGAGCTCCTTCTCTTCGCGGGCGAGGGCCTCGTCGCCGAGCTCCATCACGAGGCGCGGGGCCTGCGTGGGGCCCTGTCCGGCCCCGTAGGTGGCGCCGCCGGTGGGAGGGGCCATGGCGAACTGGTCATTCGTCTGGAGGGTCTCGCGCTGAACGAGGCGGACATTGCGGAGATCGAAGCGGAAGGAGAGCGCCGAGGAGGAGCCGACCCCCAGCTTGACGTTCTTCCAGTCTTCGCCGGAGGTGTTGTCGACGATGGCCCAGGCCTGGACGCTCACTTTGCCCTTGTCTTGAAGGACGATTCGATAGCTTGGCTTCCAGGAGGGGGCCTCTGTGACGTACGTGAGGACCACGCCGTTCGTCGCCGTCGGCGGCAGCGTGATCTTCATGTCGATGAGACCAGTCTCCGGGTTGGTCTGCTGCGTCGGATAGGAGATGGGGGCCGGCTCACCTGTCTTGGCGTCGACGACGGTGAGCGATTTCAGGAAGTCATCGACCTTGTCGGCCGGCACGCTGAGGTTGAGCGTCTCGCCGGGCACGGCCGCGGTGCGCTCGAAATAGGCAATGCCGTTGCGGTAGACGACCACTCTCCCGAGGGTCGTGTCGGTGTGGACATAGCTCGATTCGGCCGCACAACCGGTCAGGAGCAGGAGGAGGGACGAGGCGAGGAGCGGGGTTCGCATGGTGTTCACCGCGAGGGAAAGGGACGCTCACGTACGCACGAGCGCGCGTGAAACTTACACCATACGTGGTCCAGAGGGTGGGGATTTGGAGGGGCGCCGCAAAGCAACTTCGCAGCGCCGGGAAGGACTACGCGGTGGCCGAGTCTTCGTCCGGGGCGCCGTGGCACTTGGCGAAGGGCTTTCCGCTGCCGCAGGGGCACTCCATGTCGGCCACGACCGCGGGCTCCTCGACCTTCTTGGTCGCCGCCGCAGGGACGTCCTCGTCGTGCTTCGCGACGGCCTTTTGCAGGGCCGCCACGTGCTTCGCGAGATCCGCCGCCTCGATCTCCTCTTCCTCCTCCTTTTGCCGGACTTGCATGCTGAACAGCTTGGTCACGACGTTGGAGGAGACGCGGGCCAGCATGTTCACGAACATGTTGTAGCCCTCTTTCTTGTACTCCTGCTTCGGGTCCTTCTGGCCGTATCCTCGCAGGCCGATGCCGTCGCGCAGGTGCTCCATGTCATTGAGGTGATCGACCCACGCCTTGTCCGCCTCTTCGAGGTAGAAGTGCCGGAACACGCGGAGGACGAGCTCGGTGCCGACCTCCTTCTCGCGGGCGAGGAAGATCTTCTCGGCCTCGTCAAAGAGGTAGTGCGCGAGGTCCTCGGCGTCCGCGCGGTGTGCGGTGGTGTCCGGGAGCTCGACGCCGAAGTGCTCCTTGAAGCCCTGGAAGATGCCGCCCCAGTCCCAGTCCTCCGGCGGCTTCTTGGGCGGACAGGACTCCTCGATCATCGCGCCGACGATGCGATCGACGAGATCCAGCGCGCGCTCACGCTGCTCGGTGAGGGCCTGCGGGATGAGCTTCGCGAGCTCGTCGTAGACGACGAGGGCCTTCGCGTCGGCCGGCAGCTCCTCCTTGACCTCCTTGGGCTCCTGCGCGCCGTTCTTCTTCTTCTTCTTGTCGTCCTTGTCGTCGGTCGCCTCGGGGCGGACGAACTCGACCTTGACGCCCCACCGCTGATAAATCTCGCGGCGCAGATTGTCTGTCTCGACCAGCTTGCCGACGTCCTTGAAGTCGTCGCGCTGGATCGCCCGCGGGTTGCCCTCCTTGTCGCGGGGGAGGATCGGGTCCTCCGCGAACATGCCGAGGAGCGCGCCGAGATCGGGCAGGACGGACTCCTGGATGCGGTCGAGGGGCTTGATGTTGCGCTTCTCGCCGGTGGCCTTGCCCTCGTCGTCGACGATGTCCGGGTAATAGCGCCCCGCGAGGAGCTGCTGGCGCAGCTCGTACACGGTCTTGCGCTGAGCGTTCATGACGTCGTCGTATTCAAGCAGGTTCTTTCGAATGTCGAAGTTGCGCTCCTCGACCTTCTTCTGCGCGTTCTCGACGCTCTTCGTGACCCACGGGTGCTCGATGGGCTCGTCGTCCGGCATGCCCATGCGCTCCATGAGGTTCTTCACCCGGTCGCCCGCGAAGATGCGCATGAGGTCGTCTTCGAGGGACAGGAAGAAGCGGCTCGTGCCCGGATCGCCCTGCCGGCCCGCGCGGCCGCGGAGCTGGTTGTCGATGCGGCGCGACTCGTGGCGTTCGGTGCCGAGGATGTAGAGGCCGCCGATCTCGCGGACCTCGTCGCCCTCTTTCTTGAACTCGACGGTGAGCTCCTCGACGAGCTTCTCGAAGGCCTCGGGCTCGGCCTCGGGGACGCGGTTCTGCTCCTTGAACCGGAGCTTGGCGACCATCTCCGGATTGCCGCCCAGGAGGATGTCGGTGCCGCGACCGGCCATGTTGGTGGAGACGGTGATCGCGCCCTTCTTGCCGGCCTGCGCGACGACGTAGGCCTCGTTCTCGTGGTGCTTCGCGTTGAGGACGGCGTGCTTGATCTTCTTCTTTTCGAGGAAGCGGGCGATGGCCGTGCTCTTCTCGACGCTGGTCGTGCCGACGAGGATGGGCTGCCCCTTCTCGTGCTTCTCGAGGATCTCGTTGATGAGGGCCGTGAACTTCTCTTTCTCGGTCTTGTAGACGACGTCCTCGTAGTCCGCGCGGATGCACTCCTTGTTGGTCGGGATGCACACGACGTCGAGCTTGTAGGTCGAGTGGAACTCGGCTGCTTCGGTGTCGGCGGTGCCGGTCATGCCGGCGAGCTTCTTGTAGATGCGGAAGAGGTTCTGGAAGGTGATCGTCGCCATCGTCCGGGACTCTTCCTGGATCCGGACGTTCTCCTTGGCCTCGACAGCCTGGTGGAGGCCGTCCGACCAGCGCCGGCCCGCGAGCACGCGGCCGGTGAACTCGTCGATGATGAGGACCTCGGGGCCGCGGCGGGGCTCGCGCGTCGCGACCATGTAGTTGACGTCGCGCTTGTAGAGGGTGTGCGCGCGGAGGCATTGATTGAGGATGTGCAGGGTCTCGAGGTTCTCGGCGTCGTAGAGGTTGGACCCCTTGAGGATGCCAATCCGGCCGAGGAGCTTCTCGGCGACCTCGGTGCCCTCGTCGGTGAGCGTGACGGAGTGGCCCTTCTCGTCGACCGCGTAGTGCTCCTCGTTCTTGAGCTTTGGGATGATCTCGTTGATCGCGCGGTATTTGTTGCTCGACGTCTCGCCCTGTCCGCTGATGATGAGGGGAGTGCGCGCCTCGTCGATGAGGATGGAGTCGACCTCGTCGACGATGGCGTAGTTGAGCGGGCGCTGCTGGTATTCGAGCGCCGAGAACTTCATGTTGTCGCGGAGGTAGTCGAAGCCAAACTCGTTGTTCTGGCCATAGGTGATGTCGGCCTGATAGGCGGCTTGCTTCTCGGCGTCGGACTGCTGGGGGACGACGACACCCACCTTGAGACCGAGGAAGTTGTGGAGCTTGCCCATCCACTCGGCGTCGCGGCGAGCGAGGTAGTCGTTCACCGTGACGATGTGGAGGCCCTTGCCTTCGAGGGCGTTCAGGTAGCTCGGGAGGGTGGCGACGAGGGTCTTGCCTTCGCCCGTGCGCATCTCGGCGATGCACCCCTGGTGCAGCACCATGCCGCCGATGAGCTGCACGTCGTAGTGCCTCATCTTGAGCACGCGGCGCGAGGCCTCGCGGCACACGGCGAAGGCGGGGACGAGGATGTCGTCGAGCGTCGCGCCGTTCGCGAGCTTCTGCTTGAGCTCGGGCGTCTTCGCTTGAAGCTGCGCGTCCGTCAGCTTCTGCATCTCTTTTTCGAGCTTGTTGATCGCCTCGACCTTCGGTCGCATGCGGCGCACCGCGCGATCGTGGGAGGTGCCGAAGATCTTTCTCATCGCCCAGGTGAACATCGATTCCGTCGCCTTCCGTGGCTCGGCGGGTGGGTGGGGCCGCCGAACCGACGGAAGCTAGTCCGTGACGCGGAGGACCGCAACGTCCGATCGTCCGCGGCGCGGATCCTCGATGCTCAGGCTGTGGGGGCGAGGGGGGCGAGGCTACGTCAGTGCTTGGCGTCGACCGCGCCGGGCCCGAGGAGGGTGCCGCACATGGTCTTGCAGAGGATGTCTTTGGGCTTGCAGCCGCAGTTGTTCTGCTGCTTGAGCTTCCACATCTCCTGCATCTTCGCGATCGTGAACTGGGCGCTCTTCTCGACCTTGTCGAACTTCCAGCCTTGCTTGATCTGGCGGGGAGTCCGAGGATCGGTGGTCTTCCCGTCAGCCTCGGCGCAGCAGCGGAAAGACAGGTAGTAGTAATAGAAGTCCTCGTTGTGCGTGTAGATCTTGGGGCGGCACTGGTTTCGGACTCCCTTGTACCAGGGGCCGCCTGTCGTGGCGCTGTCGTACTTGGCCTTGGGGTTCTCGGTGGACGCGATCTCGTCGGCGTTTCCAGGGAGATCCGCGACGCCGAAGGCGCTGATACAGTTGGGCTGCGAGCCGCTCGGGACTCCCTTCCACAGGCGCGCGAGCTCGGTCGGATCGCGGGCAGCGACCTTGTCCATGTGGGGGCCGTCGTACTTGTGGTCT
>Ga0268298_10001931_pt1 | contig 23495 bp, 21 predicted proteins | sample WWTPWeurt_MetaG_FD_194462 | JGI IMG/M metagenome (GOLD analysis project Ga0268298, IMG submission 194462) | Activated sludge microbial communities from WWTP in Nijmegen, Gelderland, Netherland - WWTP Weurt | ecosystem: Engineered > WWTP > Aerobic digester > Activated sludge | place...
GGTGATGGTGAGGCCGTTCCACAGCGCATCGACGCGCTTGCCGTTGAGCTCGGCTTCCTTGGCGCTCCAGTCGATCGGCTTGAACTCGACCTCGATGCCGAGGCGCTTGGCCGCTTCCCTCGCGAGGTCGATGTCGAAGCCGACGAGTTCGTTCTTCTCGTTGCGGAAGCCCATCGGCGGGAAGTTGTCGTCGAGGCCGATGACGATCTTCGCCGGGGCCGCAGGGGCCGCGGCCGATTGGGCGGCAGGCGCGGTTTCGTTCTGGCCGCAGCCGGCGAGCAGTGCACCGGCGGTGAGGGAGAGCATCAGCAGCGAGGTGAGTTTCATCTTGGTCTTGCCCGGGAGGGTGGTCGGGGACGGGCCGGGTAGGCCCGCCACGGAGACGGCGCCGGGGTGTCGGCGCCAAAACCATGATTCTCGCTGCACTGCGTCAGAGGAGCAACCTCGCCGCTGTCCGCGGCGCGCGCACAGGGGCGTTCAGTTGCCCGCGGGCTCGCGCCGGCGCGCCTCGGTGGCGTTGCCACCATCCCGGGCCTCCCTGGGTTCGCGCCGCAAGCTGCGACGGGTCTCCCCGTCACCGTCGCGCCGAACCCCTTGGAAACCCTCGGGCTGCCGCCCATCCGCCGCGCTGCGGCGAGGGCTGCGTACATCGCCTCCGGTGCCGGAGGGACGCGGCTCGGACCGCGCGGCGCCCGGTGCTCCGAAGGCAGGGCGCTCGATGCGCTGGCGGGGTGGCTCGGCGTGCAGCAAGCCTTCGCGCGCACCCGGCGGTCGTTCCTGGACGATCCTGGGCGGACGGGCGCCCTCGCGAGGGTCGCGACGATCGCGGAACTGCGGGCGATCGGGTGTGTCGTCGCGATCGCGCCCGGCGTCGCGGCGGGGCGTGAAGCCGGGCCAGGTCCGGGAGTCGCCTTCGCGTCTGCTCCAGCGCCCGTCGTCCCCGCGCCGATCGTCGTCGCGCCAGCGCTTGCGGTCGTGATCGTCGCGACGGTCGTGGCGCCCATCGGGGCGCACGTCGATGCGCGGTGGATGCCCCACGATCGGGCGGGAATGCACCCGCGGCGGGCTCCAGTAGCCCGGCACCCAGTGTGGGCGCGGGCCGACCCGGCTCCAGTGGCCGTCGATCCAGATGTAGCCGGCGGCCGGCGGCAGGCCGCGGTATTCGACTCGGGGTGGCGGCGTGACGATCACCGTCTCGCGCGTGTAGTAGCGATCATCCTCGTAGTAGCCGTAGTCGTCGGCGGGAACCACCGCGCAGCCGCCCAACCCGAGGCAGGCGGCGAGCAGTGCGGGCCAGGTTGCCGGGCGGAGTCTCATGGGGGCGTCCTTCACGAGGGGGCGGGTGGGGAGCGTTCGGGGGTGCGGTCAGGACCGCGGGACGAATCGCCCGCGCGGCCCCTTCCGCGTCTCTGCTGTCTCCATGCGCACGATAGGCCAAAGCCCGCGCGCCGGGTGGGCGGCGCGGTAATCAGTTGTGACGGCGGGGCGCCCCGCCGCGCGTGCCGGTCAGGCGCCGAGCAGGACGACCCCGGCGCCCGCGATCGCGCCACCGCCAACGCGCAGCACGAAGCGGCCGGCATGTGTGTCGGGCAGCAGGCGGGCGAGGCCCAGGCCGGCCAGGTGCAGCGCCGCGGTGGCGAGTGCGAAGCCCGCGGTGTAGGCGAACGCGGAGCCCGCGCCCATCTCGGCATGGTGCGCGTGACCGTGGAAGAGCGCGAAGGCCGCCACCAGTGGCAGCGCTGCCGCGAGCGGAAGGCGGGCGAGGCTGGCGATCAGCAAGCCGAAGACCAGCACCGACGCGGCGATTCCGGTCTCCACCGCGGGCAGGGCGATGCCGGCTGCGGACAGGGCAGCGCCGCCAAGCATCGCCAGCACGAAGCCGGCCGGCAGCATCCAGCGCGCACCGCCGCGCTGGCGGGCGGCGAAGAGGCCGACTGCGAGCATCGCGAGCAGATGGTCGAGTCCGCCGAGCGGGTGCGCCAGGCCGCTGGCGAGGCTGGCCGTGCCATGGTCGGGATGGGCGAGCGCCGGCGCGGCGGCGAGGGCGAGTACGAGGGCGAGCGCGGGCCGGGCGAGGTGGCGGTGAAAGGCGTACATGGGGGCGATTCCTTGGCGGAGTGGATGCGGAGAAAGGGCTTTGGCGAGAGGGTGGCAAAGAAAGCTAACAAGTTGCGTGCCAGCTGCACAGGAGTGCGCGCCTGGCCCGTCCGGAATGGGGCGGAGGTCGGAAGGGGTGCAAAGCCGGATGGCGCATCGTGGTTCGAACCGGAAGGCTTCTGACCGCCTCACGCCTCACGCCTCACGCCTCACGCCTCACGCCTCACGCCGTCGGCAGCGTCAGCACCAGCCGCGCGCCGCCCTCCGGGCGGTTCTCCGCGGCGAGCGTGCCGCCGTGGCGCTCGACGATGCCGTAGCTGATCGACAGCCCCAGCCCGGTGCCCTTGCCGACCGGCTTGGTGGTGAAGAAGGGGTCGAAGATGCGGCCGAGGATCTCCGCGGGGATACCGGGGCCGTTGTCGTCGAAGCACATCCGCACGCGCCCCGCGTCGAGGGCGGCGGAGATCCGCAGCGTGGGCGGGGCCTCGCCCGCGCTGGCGGCATCGCACGCGTTCTCGATCAGGTTGGTCACCACCTGCTGGATGCGGCCGGGCGAGCCCCGCAGCGCGATCCGCGGCGGCAGTGCGAGTTCGACGCGGAAGTCCTCGCGTGCGGTCTTGCACACCCAGCGCACCGCGCGCTCGACGACCTCCACCAGATCGAAGTCCTCCGTCTCGTCGCGGTCCATCGCCGAGAAGCGCTTGAGGCCGTCGACGATCGCGCGCGTGCGCTCGGCGCCTTCGATCGTGCCTTCGATCAGCGAGGGCAGGTCGTCGAGGATGCGGTCGATGCGCAGGTTGCGGCGCGCGAACTCGATCTCTTCGGCGCCCGCGCCGCGGTGGATGGTCTCCAGGTAGCCGGCGAGCCGGCCGGCGTAGCGCTGCAGCGCATGCACGTTGCCGAGCACGAAGCTGATCGGGTTGTTGAGTTCGTGCGCCACCCCGGCGACGAGGCGGCCGAGCGAGGCCATCTTCTCGGCGTGCAGCAGTTGCTGCTGGGTGCGCTTGAGATCCTCGTGCGCCTCGTGCAGGGCCTGGTAGGCGCGGCGCAGTTCGCCCACCGGACGACCGGTCACCACCATGCCGAGCGACTTGCCGACCGCGTTGAAGCGCGGGGTGCAGTTCAGCGACACCGGCACCGCGCTGCCGTCGCGCGCGCGCAGCGGCAGCTCGCAGTCGTGCACCTCCTTCGCGCCCTGGCCGAACAGGCGGCGGCGCGCCTCCTCGGCCGCGAGCGGGTCGACGAAGAGCTCGAACAGGCTGGTGCCGCGCAGGGCGTCGACGCTGCTCCCGCAGAAGGCCTCGAGCGAGCGGTTGGCGTCCTGGATGATGCCGTTGCGGTCGCATACCAGCATGATGTCGGACATCGAGGTCAGCACCGACAGGATGAACTGCTGCGACTCCTCGAGCTTGGCGTTCTTCTGCTCGAGCGCGACCTCGTACTGAAGCAGGTCCGAGTAGACCTGGTCCATCTTGTCGATGACCTCCATCCACACGTCCTCGCTCACGCCGACGATCTCGCCGGGGTGGGCGGTGTGGCGCAGGGCGTCGTCGGAAGGAGGGCTCATCGGCGGCGGTCCTCGGCTCAATGCACGGTGCACGCCATGCACGGGTCGAAGGAGCGCACCACGTGCTGGACCGCGAGCGGCACGCGTTCGTCCTCGCCCACCGGGGTGCCCGCGAGCGCCTGCTCGAGCGCGCCGGGCTGGCCGCCGGCGTCGCGCGGCGAGAAGTTCCAGGTCGTCGGGGCGACGATCTGGTAGTTGGCGATCACGCCCTTGCGCACCACCAGCCAGTGGCCGAGCGTGCCGCGCGCGGCCTCGACCAGGCCCGTCGCCTGCGCCTCGGCCGGCATCGTGGCGTGCCTGCAGAAGGGCTCGCCCGGCACGATCGCCCGCACCCACGCCTCCATCGCCGGCAGCACGCGGGCGAACTCGAGCGCGCGCGCGACCACCCGCGATAGCACGTTGCCGCCGCCGCGCGCAACCAGATCGCGCACCAGCGCATGGCCGTCGACCACCTGGCGGGCGAGCGCGCCGCACTCGAAGGCCTGCCCGGCCAGCCGCGGCGCCTTGCACCACGAGTAGGCGCCGTCCTTGTCGGCGAGCGGTTCCGTGCGGCCCTCGAAGGGATGCAGCGCGGGACCGTCGGGCAGCCAGGCGTGGCGGCCGTCCTCGCGGATCGCGGCCGGGTCGAACGCCTCCAAGGCGGCGCTGCCCGCCCGCCACAGCCCGGCGGTGAACAGCGGTGCGTCGTCGAGCCGGTAGGCGCCGCCGGACAGGAAGCGGTCGTGGCCGCGGCCGAGGCTGGCGAGCCCGAGCGCGCGGGCGATCGCGAGGAAGTGGCGGAAGTCGCCCTCGTGGGGCGCGCGCGCATCGCACCAGCGCCACAGCGCGGCCTCGGAGTCGAGCGCCGCCACCGCCTCCAGCGTGTCGGCGAACAGCCGCGTCTCGAGGAAGGCGCGGAAGCGGCGCAGCAGCGCGAGCAGGCGCAGCTTGTCGTTCATCGCCACCGCGCGCGTGCTGCCGCCGGGCTGCAGCGCCAGCGTATGCGGCCACTTGCCGGCGAGCGTGCCGGTGAGCTCCAGGAAGGCCGCGCGCGCCGGCAGCACCTCGGCGGTGGCGCTGCCCTCGACCGCCGCGAAGCGCGCGCGCGCGGCGGCGTGCCAGGCGTGGCTGCGATAGGCCGCGCGCGCGAAGTCGGGCATGAAGAAGAGGTAGAAGTGGGTGAGGTGGTCGGCGAGGTTCTCCGCCGCCAGCACCAGCGCCGCCGCGCGCTCGCCGTTGGGCGCCGGCACCAGGCCCATCGCCGCGCGCAGCGCCGCCGCCGCTGCGGCCGACTGCGACACCGAGCAGATGCCGCAGATGCGCGGCACGAAGACGAGCGCGTCGAGCGGCGTCTTGCCCACCAGCACGCCCTCGAAGCCGCGGTACAGCGGCGCGGTCACCTGCGCCGCGCGCACGCGGCCGGCCTCGACCTCGAGGCTCACCTCGAGGTCGCCCTCGACGCGGTTGAAGGGGCCCAGGACCAGTCGGCTCATGCGCCGCCCTCAGCGCCCGTTGCCGGTGCGCGGCACCGCCGGCGGCACCACCGGGTGGTCGGCGTGGGCGTTCTCGCGCACGCGCCGCGGCGTGGCCGACTTGGACAGCGCGGCGAGCGCGACGAACCAGGCCTTGGGCATGTCCGCCGGCAGGCCGATCGGGATGCCGGCGAGCTTTGGGGTCTGGTGGAAGGGGTGGCCGGGCTCCTCGAAACCGGGCGCGGTACAGGCGATGCAGGCGAAGCCGCCCTCGGGGCAGGAGCCGGCGCCGTTCCACAGCCGGGTGTTGCAGTCGGCGTGGGCCTGGGTGCCCTTGCAGCCGAGGTTCTCCATCAGGCAGCCGAGCTGGGAGAGCTCTGCCGCGCTCGCCTTGAACTCGTAGAACTCGTTGCGGCTGCAGCCGTGGTGGACGAGCTTGTCGGCGTAGAAGCGCGGGCGGCCGAGCGCGTCGAGCTCGGCCGCGGTGAAGGCGCCGGCGGCGAGCCCGAGCAGGGTCTCGACCACCCAGCCGGGGTGGGTCGGGCAGCCGGCGACGTTGATCACCGGCAGGCCGTCGGGGGCGCGCCAGTCGGCGCCGAGCAGGCCGCCCGCCTGCTCGCCGTCGTACTGCAGGCCGCAGGCGTCGGTGGGGTTGGCGCCCGAGCTGGTCATGCCGCCGAAGGCGGCGCAGCTGCCCACCGCCACCACGTGGCGGGCGGGCGCGGCGAGCCGGCGCACCCAGTCGATCATCGGCCGCCCGGTGCCGGCCAGCAGGTGGAAGCGCCCGCTGCCCGCGGGGCCGCGCAGCAGCGCGCCCTCGACGCACAGGATGTCGAGGGTGTGGCGGCCCTCGGCGCAGGCCTCGAGCAGCTCGACCGCCTCGGCGCCGGTCTGCTCGGACAGCGAGGGATGCCACAGCAGCTCGATGCCGCCGGCGCGCAGCGTGCCGGTGACGTCGCCGGCGTCGTGGCACAGCAGCGACATCGTGCACCCGCCGCAGCCGCCGGATTGCAGCCAGAGCAGGTTCATGACGCCACCCCGCCGCCGCCCTCGACGGCTTCGTTCGCGTCCTCGGCCCCGGCCCCATCCTCGGCGCCGCCGGCACGCTCCAGCCCCCAGCGCACGAGCTTGGCGCGCAGGCCCACGCGCGACAGGCCGAGCTCGGCGGCGGTGCGCGTCTTGTTCCAGCGGTGGCGGATCAGGCAGGCGTGCACGATCTTCGCCTCCAGCGCCTCCAGGCGGCTGCGCAGGTCGCCCTCCAGGCCGCCCAGCCAGGACAGCGAGGCCTCCTCTTCCGCCGCGCCGGCGGCGTGCAGCACCCGCGGCGACAGGTGGGCGGCCGACAGGCGCGGACCTTCGGCGAGCGCGATCATGCGCAGCACCTCGTTGCGCAGCTCGCGCACGTTGCCCGGCCAGCGGTAGGCGCACAGGCGCTCGACGATCTCGGCGTCGAGCGCTTCGAAGGCCAGCCCGAGCGCGGCGGCGTTGTCCTGCAGGTAGTGCTGCGCGATGAGCGGGATGTCCATCGGCCGCTCGCGCAGCGGCGGCACGCGCACGGTGATCGCGGCGAGGCGGTAGTAGAGGTCCTCGCGGAAACGCCCGGCGCGCACCTCCTCCTCGAGGTCGCGGTTGGTGGCGGCGATCACCCGCACATCCACCGCCACCGGCCGTGGTGCCCCCACCGGGCGCACCTCGCCCTCCTGCAGCACGCGCAGCAGCTTGACCTGGAAGGCGGGCGAGGTCTCGCCGATCTCGTCGAGCAGGATGGAGCCGCCGCTGGCCTGGCGGAACAGGCCCTCGCGGTCCTCGGTGGCGCCGGTGTAGGCGCCGCGGCGGGCGCCGAAGAGTTCGGACTCGAGCAGGGTGTCGGGCAGCGCGCCGCAGTTCTCCACCACGAAGGCGCCGGACTCGCGCGGGCTGCCGTAGTGCAGGGCGCGCGCGAGCAGCTCCTTGCCGGTGCCCGACTCGCCGGTCAGCAGCACCGGGATGTCGTAGCCGGCGACCTTGTCGATGAGCGTGCAGATCGTGTTCATCGGCGAATCGGGCGCGCGCAGCAGTGCACCGCCGCGCTGGCGGCCGCGCACTGCCTCGCGCTTGCCGGCGACGCGCTGGCGCAGCACCGGAGCGGCGACCTTGAGGTCCATGCCGAGGCGCTCGTTCTCGGCCTGCAGGCGCTGCAGCTGCGCGGCGTTGCGCAGGGTCAGCAGAAGCTGCTCGGGCTGCCAGGGCTTGAGCAGGTACTGGAAGATGCCGGCCTCGTTGATGCCGGCGATGATGTCCTCGGAGTCGGTGTAGCCCGAGACGATGATGCGCACCGCGTCCGGCCAGCGCTCGCGCACCTCGCGCAGCAGCGTCACGCCCGAGGTGCCCGGCATGCGCTGGTCGGTGAGCACGACCTGGATCCACTCGCGCGCGAGGATCTCCAGCGCCTCGGCCGCCGACGAGGCGGTGAACACCTCGAACTCCTCGTCGAGGGTGCGGCGCAAGGCCTCCTGCGAGCGCAGCTCGTCGTCGACGACGAGGACGGTGGGCAGGCTGGCGGCGGGCATGGCGGCGGTGTTTCCCTCAGGCGGCGGATGCGGCGGGCGCCCGCCAGCCCAGCTCGCGGTGGCGGGCGAGGTGGCGCGGCGTCCAGGATTGCGGGCTCTTCAGCACGAAGTGGTAGCGCGCCACATGGTAGCTCGGGTCGAAACCGTAGAAATTGCGCCGCATCATGTCGAGCTCGGCGGCGCGATACGCGGCGAGCGGCTTCGCGGCCTCGTCGGCGGCGCGGCGGCGGGCCTTGTCGGCGATGCGCGCGGCGAGCCCCGGGTCGTCGGCGAGCGTGCGCGCACGCGCCTCCACTTCCGCGGCGAAACCGGCCCGGTCGGCCCCGAAGCAGTCGTCGATCAGGCCTTGCGCCGCGGCCTCGCGGGCGAGCAGCGGCAGGCGGTTGCGCATGATCGCGCGCGCGGCGTCCTCGCCCACCCGGCGCGGCAGCAGGTAGGTCCAGTACTCCGAGCCGAACAGGTTGCCCATGTTCTTGTAGTGCGGGTTCATCACCACGTCCTCGCGCGCCCACACGCGGTCGCAGGCGAGCGCGAGGAAGCAGCCGCCGGCGCCGGCGTTGCCGCGCAGCGCGGCGACGGTGAGGCGGTCGGTGAGCCCGAGCAGCGCCAGGCAGACGTCGTCGATGGCCTCGATGTTGGCCCAGGACTCGTCGCCCGGCGAGGGCGCGGCCTCGATGGTATTGAGGTGGATGCCGTTGGACCAGAAGCCGGCGCCGCCGTCGAGCACCAGCACGTGCGTGGGGCGGCCGCGGGCGAATTCGATCGCGGCGAGCAGGCGGCGGCACTGCGCGGTGGACATGGCGCCGTTGTAGAACTCGAAGGACAGCACGCCGAGCGCGCCGTCGTCCGTCTCGCGGTAGGCGAGCTCGCGGTAGCCGAGCGCGGCCGGATCGGCGCCGGCCGGCGCCATCAGCGTGGCGGGCAGCTCGGGCAGGGCCGCGGCTTCAGCGGCTTCGGCGACCTCGGCGGCGAAGGCGAGCGTGGCCGGGAGCTTGAAGGGATGCGGGCTGTCGGCGCGGCGCACATGGCCGATCCACACCGCGCCGTCGGCCGTGGCGCGCAGCAGCGCGCCGTCGCGGCGGGCGAGCAGCGTGCCGGGCGCGGCGTCCTCGCAGCCGGCCGGGCGGCGTCCGGGGTGGGCGTCGAAGAGATGGCAGGGCTGGCCGAAGAGCGCGTCGGCGACACCGGGGAAGCCGTCGGCGGCGCGGATGCGGGCGAGGATCGCGGCGCTGCCCATGCGCGTCCAGTCGAGCGCGCGCTCGGCCTGGCGCATCAAGGGGCGCAGGCGGCCGCGCGCAGCGGGGATCTGCGCCAGCGCGCGCGGTTGCCAGCGCCCCGCGCGCCACTCGGGCACGCGCGCGAGCGCCTCGCGCACCGCGGCGAGCGCGCCGGCGGTGGTCTCGTTGCGATAGACGTCGGCCTTGCTCGCCGCGCGCAGCGGGAACTCGCGGCTCGCCCACACCGGGCCGGCGTCCATCTCGGCCTCGGCCTGCAGCACGGTGACGCCCCAGGCGGTCTCGCCCTCCCGGATCGCCCAGTCGAGCGCGGAGGGCCCGCGGTCGCCGACGATGCCCGGATGCACGATCAGGGTGAGGTGGCGGCGCCAGATCGACTCCGGCACCGCGCGCTTGAGGAAGGGCGCCACGATCACGTCGGGCGCGAACAGCGCCACCGCCTCCTCGCTCACGCTGTCGGCGATGTCGAACTCCACCGAGACCTCGTGGCCGTCCGCGCCGAGCTCGGCGAACAGGCGCTGGGCGAGGCCGTTGAAGCTGTGGGTGAGCAGCAGGATGCGCAGCGCCGCGGCCATCAGCAGATCCTCGGCAGCTGCTCGCCGGCGAGCCAGTCCACCATGCGCCGCCCGCCGAAGCCGGTGCGGATCTGCACGAAGTGCTGCGGGTCGGCGGTGGCGGCGCCGATGCGCGCCGCCTCGGCGCCGAGCGGGTGGGCACGCAGCGCGGCGAGCGCGGCCTCGGCATGCTCCGGCGCGCACAGCGCCACCAGCTTGCCCTCGTTGGCGACGTAGAGCGGGTCGAGTCCGAGCAGCTCGCAGGCCGCGTGCACCTGCGGCGACACCGGGATCGCTGCCTCGTCGAGCTCCATGCCCACGCCCGACTGCGTGGCGATCTCGTTGAGCGTGGTCGCCAGCCCGCCGCGGGTGGGGTCGCGCAGCACGCGCACCGCCTCCGCCGGCACCGCGGCATACAGCGCCTCGACCAGGCCGTTGAGCGCCGCGCTGTCGGAGACGATCTCGGAGTCGAAGGCGAGCGACTCGCGCTGCGCCATGATCGCCATGCCGTGGTCGCCGATGCGCCCGGACAGCAGCACCACGTCGCCCGGCCGCGCCCGTGCACCGCCCGGGTCGCGCCCGGCCGGCAGCGCGCCCACGCCGGTGGTGGTGATGAAGACGCCGTCGCCCTTGCCCTGCTCGACCACCTTGGTGTCGCCGGTCACCACCACGACCCCGGCCGCGCGCGCGGCGGCGGCCATCGAATCGACGATGCGGGCGAGCTCGGCGAGCGCATAGCCCTCCTCGAGGATGAAGCTGGCGGCCAGGTAGAGCGGGCGCGCGCCCATCACCGCGAGGTCGTTCACCGTGCCGTGCACCGACAGGCTGCCGATGTCGCCGCCGGGGAAGAACAGCGGGCTCACCACGTGGGCGTCGGTCGCCATCACCAGGCGCTCGCCCGGTGCCGGCGCGGGCAGCACCGCGCCGTCGTCGCCGCGGGCGAGGAAGTCGTTGGCGAAGGCGCGTGCGAAGAGCTCGGAGATCAGCTGTGCCATCGCCCGCCCGCCGGCGCCGAAGCCGAGGTCGACGCGGCCGTTGCGCAGGTCCAGCGGGCGGACATAGCCGGGTTTGACGGTGTTCATGCGGTTTCCTGGTCCGGGTTCGGGGGGGCGGAGTTGTCGACGACGCGCACCGGCACGTCGCGGAAGCGCCCGTAGTTGTAGTGCGCAGCGCAGGCGCCCTCGGAGGACACCATGCACGAGCCCATCGGCGTCTCCGGGGTGCACACAGTGCCGAAGAGCTTGCAGTCGGTGGGCTTCCTGACCCCGCGCAGGATGGCGCCGCATTCGCAGGCGCGGTTGTCGGGCACCGGGCGGTAGTCGAGGCCGAACTTCGCCTCCGCGTCCCAGGGCGCGAAGGCGGCGCGGATGCGCAGCGCGGAGTAGGGCACCAGGCCGAGGCCGCGCCATTCGAAGCTGCGCCGCAGCTCGAAGGTCTCGGCGACCAGGGTCTTGGCCTTGAGGTTGCCCTCCGGCACCACCGCACGCGCAAACTCGTTCTCGACCTCGGCGCGGCCCTCGTTGACCTGGCGCACCAGCATGCGGATCGCCTGCATCACGTCGAGCGGCTCGAAGCCGGCGATCACCACCGGCTTGCGGTACTCCTCGGCGAAGAACGCGTAGGGCTGGCTGCCGATGATGGTGGATACGTGGGCGGGGCCGATGAAGCCGTCCAGTGGCACGGTGCCGAGGCGGCGCACCTCGGGCGACTCGAGGATGGTGGAGATCGCCGAGGGGGTGAGCACGTGGTTGCAGATCACGCTGAAGTTGGCGAGGCCCTGCGCCGCGGCCTGGCGCAGCACCAGCGCGGTGGGCGGGGTGGTGGTCTCGAAGCCGATCGCGAAGAACACCACCTCGCGCGCCGGTTCGCGCGTGGCGAGCGCGAGCGCGTCGGCGGCCGAATACACCATGCGCACGTCGGCGCCGCGCGCCTTTGCCTTCAAGAGCGAGAGGCCGTCGGAGGCGGGCACGCGCAGGCAGTCGCCGTAGGTGCACAGGATCACCTCGGGATGCGCGAGCGCGAGCCGGATCGCCATGTCCACGCGGCCGATCGGCAGCACGCACACCGGACAGCCCGGGCCGTGGATCATGCGCACGTTGGCCGGCAGCAGGTCGGCGACGCCGTAGCGCGAGATGGCGTGGGTGTGGCCGCCGCAGAACTCCATGAAGGCGTAGTCGCGGCCGCTGTCGGCCTCGCGTGCGATCGCCCGCGCCAGCCCGGCGGCGAGCGTGCCGTCGCGGAACTCGTCCACGTATTTCATCGTGCAGCCTCGTCTTTCATCGCCGTGCCTCGTCCTTCATCGCGCCGCTGCGCGACGCGGCGCCCTCCCTCGTCGCGCGGCGCATCTTCCCCGCGTCGGTAGGTCCTGAATCGTCCTTCATCGCCGGCCTGCGCATTTCAGCGCGCCGCCTCGGGGGTGGGCAGGCCGTCGTCGGCGAGCGCGCCCGCGGGGTCGATGCCGGCTTCGGCGAACAGCGCCAGGGTCTGCGCCGCCTCCTCGGGGTCGAGCTTCGTCAGCGCGTAGCCGACATGCACGATCACGTAGTCGCCGACGGCGGCGTCGTCGACCAGGGCGAGCGAGATCTCCTTGCGCACGCCGCCGAGCTCGACGCGGCACTGGTCGCCGTCGAGCAGCTCGACGATGCGGGCGGGGATGGCGAGACACATGTTCAGCGTTCCTTGTGGGGGGGCGGGCGAGTCCGAGGATGCCCGACGAGAGATTGCGGGCCGATCGCGCGCGCCGGTTTTCCGCAGCAGCGCCGCGAGGCGCGAATGCGGCCGCCGAGCCGCGTCATCCGCCCGGCGGCCGCATTCGCGCCTTGCGGCGCTCCTACAGGACGCGACACGGCTCGGCGCCATGTAGGAGCGGCGCCAGCCGCGAAAGCCGCCGTAGGGTGTGCGACGTGGTCGCGGGCGATTGACGCCGCATTCGCGCCTTGCGGCGCTCCTACAGGGGGGGGCATGGGGTGCGGTGCATGGCGACCCAGGCCTGGCCGAGCGCCAGGCCGGCGTCGCCCGGTGACAGCCGACGCGCGCCGAGCACCTCGAAGCCGCGTGCCGGCAGGGCGGTGTGGAGGGCGTCGGCGAGCAGGCGGTTGTGCAGGCAGCCGCCGGACAGCACCACCGTGGCGCAGTCGGTGCGCCGGCGCGCCGCCTCGACCCAGTGGACGAGCGCTGCGGCCAGCGTGGCCTGGAAGCGCGCCGCGCCACGGGCGGCATCGGGTTCGTCGGCGAGGCGCAGCAGCAGGGGGTGGAGGTCGAGTTCGAGCGCGCTGCCGGGCGGCGGTGCGCTCGCACCGGGGTGCGCGCCGGTGGGGGCCGGTGCGGCCCAAGGCGCATCGGGCGCCCCGCAGTCGGCGCGCGCACCCGGCACCTCGGACGCCTCCCGCTCGGCGCCCGCACGTGCCGCATCGGGCGCCCCGTGCAGCGCATCTCCCCCGCAGCGAATCCGCCAGTCGCCGGGGGCGAGCTCCGGCGCGGCCGTGCTCGCGGCAAGCCGCTCGAGCGCGATCGCCGCCTCGGCCTCGTCTTGCATCACCTCGCACAGGCCGAGCAGGCCGGCGGCGGCGTCGAAGTGGCGGCCGAGGCTGGAGGTCGGCGGGCACAGCGCCGGGCGGGCGAGCACCTGCGCGAGCATGGCCGCCGCCGGCTGCCCGGAGAAGCGGTGGGCGATCTCGTCGCCGCGCCCGCTCGCGTGCAGGACCGCAGCGGCCATGCGCCAGGGCTCGCGCGCGGCGCGGTCGCCGCCGGGCAGACGCAGTGGGCGCAGGTGGCCGAGGCGCACGAACTCGCCGCCCGCCACCCACAGCAGCTCGCCGCCCCAGGCCTCGCCGTCGGTGCCGAGGCCGACGCCGTCGAGCGCCAGGCCGAGCACCGGACGCGCGTCGAAGCGGCCGTGCTCGGCGAGTACCGCGCCGACGTGGGCGTGATGGTGCTGCACGCCGATCGCCGGCACGCCCAGGCGCGCGGCGAGCGCGCAGGCGACGCGGGTGGAGTGGAAGTCGGGGTGGAGGTCGTGGGCGATCGCGCGCACGGGGGCGGCCGCCTGCGCGAGCAGGGCCAGCGCGGCCGGCTCCACCGCGCGGCAGGCGTCGGCGTTGTCGAGGTCGCCGAGGTTGGGGCCGAATTGTGCGCGCCCGTCCGCGAGCAGGCAGGCGGCGTGCTTGAACCACGCGCCGAGGGCGAGGACGGGCAGCGCGTCGGCGAGGCCGCTGGCGCCTACGGGGGGCAGCGAGAGCGCGAGGCCGGTCGAGATGGAGGCGGCATCGGCGGGCAGGGAGCTCGCCCTCGCTTCCACGCCGGCGACCGGAGTGCAGGTGCTCATGCGTGCGCGCTCGCGGCACGCCGCGCGCGCGCGGCGGCGAGCCCGGCCTCGATCCAGGCGATCCATTCGTCCAGGCCTTCGCCCGTGGTGGCCGAGGTCCGCAGCACGCGCAGGCGCGGATTCACCCGCAGCGCGAAGTCGATCGCACGCCCGGCGTCGAAGGCGAGGTAGGGCAGCAGGTCGACCTTGTTGAGCAGCATCAGGTCGGCGGCGGCGAACATGTCCGGGTACTTGAGCGGCTTGTCCTCGCCCTCGGTGACCGAGAGGATCGCCACCTTGTGGGCCTCGCCGAGGTCGAAGGCGGCCGGGCAGACCAGGTTGCCGACGTTCTCGATCAGCAGCAGGCTGTCCTCGGCGAGTTCCATGCGCGGCAGCGCGCGCGCGACCATGTCGGCGTCGAGATGGCAGCCCTTGCCGGTGTTGATCTGCAGCGCCGGCACGCCGGTGGCGCGGATGCGCTCGGCGTCGAACTCGGTCTGCTGGTCGCCCTCGATCACCGCCGCGGGCACGCGCCCGCCGAGCAGCTGCAGGGTGCGCACCAGCAGTGAGGTCTTGCCCGAGCCCGGGCTGGACACCAGGTTGAGCGCAAAGATGCCGCGCGCGGCCAGCCAGGTGCGGTTCTCCGCAGCGCGCGCGTCGTTCTTGCCGAGGATGTCGCGCTCGATCCTGAGCATCTGCACCTGGCTGAGCCCGGGCGCGTGGGCGTGCGCCGGGCCGCTGCCGAAGTCGAGGTGGTGGTGGCCGGGCGTGGTGTCGGGCGCGCGTGGCGGGGCTGGGGGTGGCGTTGCGGGCGCGGCGGCGGGTTCGCCGAGCGGTCGCCAAGCAAGGGTGGTGCCGGGCCGCGGGTGCGCGCCGCCTGTGGGGCGCCCGCCACCGAGCGCACCGATCCGGGTTTCACCGCTGCCGCAACCACATACCGTGCACATCGCTCGCCTCTCCTCGCTACCGGGAAAAATTGTGACGCTCGTACGGAAAACCCTGCCGGCTCGGACCCATGTTCAGTCCACCTCCAGCGCCTTGACACGCATCTCGCGGCCCGCGGTGGTCTGCACGCGGTAGCCGCCGCAGTGCGGGCAGGCGTCGTGGAGCTCGCGCATCGGCACGGCCTGCGCGCAATCCATGCACCAGCCGGCGCCGGGCACGGTCTCGACCTCGATGGCGGCGCCGGCGGCGACGGTGTCGGCCAGCACCACGTCGAGACAGAAGCGCAGCGCGTCCGCTTCGACCGCGGCGAGCTCGCCGATCTCGAGCACCACCGCGCGCACGCTGCGAAAGCCGTTCGCCGCCGCGGCGTCCTCGATGATCGTGCGCACGCCTTCGGCCAGGGACATCTCATGCATCGCCGTTCTCCTCGACCTGCCAGCTTACCGCCACACAGGGGTCGAGGGCGAGGGCGAGCGCACGCAGCCGACGCTGCCGGTCCGCGGCCGGCATGGGCGGGGTGGCGAGGGCCTCGCGCACGAAGACGCCCTGCGGATGGAAGTTCCACTCGGTGGGGGCGACGATGCGGTAATCGGCGATGCATGCAGGCTCGCCGGCCGGCCTCGCGGCCAGCCGCATCTGGTGGATGAGCAGGCCGCGGGCGCTGTCGACCCGGGCGAGGCCGACGCCGGGGGTGGGCGAGCAGGCGTCGATGCGCGGCGCGGGCTTGTGGGCTGCGAGCGCGCGTGCGGACTCGCGCAGGTCGGCGATGCGGGCCAGGATGCGCGCGGCGACGTGGCGGCCCTCTGCGAGCGCAGCGGCCACCGCTGGATCGGCGTGGTGGCGGGCGAGCGCGCCGGTTTCGCGGCACAGGCCGTCGAGCCGTGGCGCGGCGGCGAAGGCTTCGTCCAGCGCCAGGCGCCGGGTGCAGGCGAGGGCGTCGAGCGCCGGCAGCAGGGGGGTGAGGAAGCCGGTGTGTGCGGCCGGGGCGTCCAGGTGGGCGGGGGCGGGGGGCGCGGGGGGGGGGGGGGGGGGGGGGCCGTCGCGAATGGGAGGGTCGAGCGCGCTCGTGAGCGCCCCGGGGAGCGTGGCGGCGAGCTCGTCGGCGAGCGCAGAGAGCTCCTCGGCGAGCTGTTCGGCGAGGTCGATGCTTGCGGCGAGCCGGCGGTAGAGCGCGGCGAAGCGGGCGCGCCAGTCGGCCTGCAGCGTGGCGGGCAGGCCGAGCAGCGCGGGCCAGTCGAGCATCAGCCGCCACAGGTGCTCGCGCATGGTCTCGGTGGCGAGTGCGCGCTCGTCCGCGCGCCGTGCGGTCTCGTCCGCTGTGCGGCCCGCAGCCGCGGCGCAGGCCGCGCGCGCGGCGCCGGCCTGGGCGTGGGCGCACAGCGAGTACAGGCGCGGCACGCGCGCGCAGGCCTGCGCGGCCTCCAGGCCGCGCAGGGCGTGGGCGGCCGCGGGCCGGGTGTTGCGCACCTCTACGGCCACGAGCCCGGCGGGCGTGCCGCGGGCCGCGATGTGCAGCGCGCCGGTGGCGCCGAGCGCGGGGTTCATCGATGCGCGGCGGCGCCTGCACCGAAGCGCAGGAAGCGGCGACGGCCCGGATCCATTGCCGCCGCGCCGGCGGCCGGGGGGGCCGTGCTTGCAGTGGGGCCGGCGTGCTCGGTGTAGGGGGCGCCATCGCAGCTGGCCGCGAGCATCGCCTCCACCGCCACGGCCGGCGGCTGCAGCGCAGTGGCGAGCGCATCGCGCACGAAGGCGCACGCCGCGTCGTCGCCGGCGAGCGCGGCGGTGGCGTTCACCAGCGGCAGGTACTGGAAGGCGGGCAGGCCATGGTCGCCTTCGTCGGCGATGAAGGCGAGCCTGCCGACGGGCAGCGCGACCATGCTGCGTTCACCGGGCGAGGTGTCGACCCAGAGCGAGCCGCCCCCCGGGACCAGCATCAGCTGCACGCTCCAGGGGGTGGTCACGCCGCCCAGCCAGTCGCCGTCGACCCGGCGGAAGTCCAAGGCCTGCACGGACAGCGCCGGGTTCAGGAAGGGCAGGCCGCGCATGCGCTCGGCGAGCAGGCGCTGGAACCAGAGTTCGACCGCCGGCGCAGGCGAATTCACCCAGGCCTCGGCCCGGCGTGCCGGTGCAGGCGTGCGCGCCGGTCGGCGCAGCGGCATCATCGGGCCTCTCCAGTGCCGGCAGGCATCGTCGTGATGTGTTCGCGGCCGTGTTCGAGGTCGGTGAAGTGCTCGCGCGCGTCGTAGTCGCCGTCGAGCGAAGCGGCGAGCACGGCGAGCGCCTCCTCGATCAGCACCAGCTCGTCCTGCGACACCACCTCCTTGGCGAAGCCGAGCGCGACCAGCACCCAGGTGCCGAGCGGCTGCGGGCCGACCAGCAGCATGTTCACCCGCTCGCGGCGTTCGCCGCGGCCGACCACGGCGAGGTCGCCGCCGGCCTCGAGCGCGAGCACCTTCATCGGCACGGACAGGCACATCAGGCAGCCTCCCGTAGCGCCGCGAGCGCGCAGCCGCCGCCGGCGAGCGCGTCCAGCAACGCCTCCTCGGCCAGCGGCAGGGCGGCGCGCACCGCGGACGACAGGCTCATGCCGGTGGCGAGCGACTGCGGCTCGATGCCGACCACCACGGTGCGCCGTGGCGCGCGGCCGATGAAGCGCAGGGTGGCGAGGACGTCGGCGAGGCCGACCTGATGCGGCGAGAGCTTGGTGCGGAAGAAGGCCGGCACCTCTTCGTCGCGCAGCACCACCACGCTGCCCGGCGTGCGGCCGCTGCGCACGCAGTCGGCGATCACCAGCAGGTCGAGGTGTTCCAGATCTTCGAGCATCTCCATCGCGCAGGTGCCGCCATCGAGCACGGCGACGCCCGCGGGCAGGCGGTGGCGGTCGAGGATGCGCTCGACCAGGCGCACGCCGACGCCTTCGTCGGAGAGCAGGATGTTGCCGACGCCGAGCAGCACCGCGCGCTGCGGCTTGGCTTCGGTCTCGTGGGCGGGGTGCAGGGTGGTGTTCATCGCGTGCGCCTCAGGCCGCCTCGACCCGGACCACCTCGGCCTGCTCGGTGTCGAGCACGTGCACCGCGCAGGCCAGGCAGGGATCGAAGGAGTGCACCGTGCGCAGCACCTCCAGCGGCTGCTCGGGCACCGCCACCGGGGTGTCGACCAGGCAGGCCTCGTAGGCGCCGGGGACGTCCTTCTCGTTGCGCGGGGCGGCGTTCCAGGTGGTCGGCACCACGCACTGGTAGTTGCGGATCTTGCCATCCTCGATCACCACCCAATGCGACAGGATGCCGCGCGGTGCCTCGTGGAAGCCCATGCCGCGCTGCTCGCCGCGCGGGAAGCTCGGGGCATTGAAGGTGTCGAGGTCGCCCTTCGCCATGTTGGCGAGCAGCAGGTCCCACTGTTTCGCGAGCTCGTCGACCTGGACCGCGCACGACACCGCGCGCGCGGCGTGGCGGCCGATGGTGGAGTGCATCGCGTCGAGCCCGACCTCGATGCCGGCGATCGAGGACACGCGCGCCAGCGTCTCGGTGGCGTACTTCTTGGTCGGCTCGTGGCCGGCGGCCAGCATGGTCAGCACGCGCGCCAGCGGCCCCACCTGCATCGGCTTGCCGTACAGGGTCGGCGACTTCAGCCAGGAGTACTTGCCCTCGTCCTGGAAGTCGGTGTACCTGGGCGCGGTCTCGCCCTCGTAGGGGTGCAGGCTGGCCGCGTCGCCGGCCTTGTACTCGTACCACGAGTGCTTGACCGCCTCGCTGACGCCCTTCAGCAGGTAGTCGTCGGCGAAGCTGCGGATCCGGGTGAATTTGCCGAGGTCGCCGTCGGCGATGTGGCCGCCGGGCAGCGCGAAGGTCTCGCCCTTGCCGTCGAGCGGGATGTCGGGGGCGGCGAGGTAGTCGACGATGCCGCGGCCGATCTGCGTCCATTCGGGGTAGAAGGCGCCGATCGCGGCGACGTCGACCAGATAGACGTTCTTGACGAAGTCCTCCAGCTTGTCGATCCAGCCCTTGATCGCCATCAGGCGCTCGACGGTCAGCACCGACTGCGCGTCCACCGCGAGCGGGTTGGCCACGCCGCCGACTGCGACGTTCTGGATGTGCGGGGTCTTGGAGCCGAGGATGGAGACGATCTTGTTGGCGTAGCGCTGCACCTCCAGCGCCTGCAGGTAGTGCGACACCGCGATCAGGTTCACCTCGGGCGGCAGCTTCATCGCCGGGTGGCCCCAGTAGCCGTTGGTGAAGATACCGAGCTGGCCCGTGCCGACGAAGCCCGACAGGCGCTCCTTGACCTTGGCGAACTCGTGCCGGGAGTTGCCCGACCAGGTCGACAGGCTCTCGGCGAGCGCCGCCGCCTTGGCGGGGTCGGCCTTCAGCGCGCTGGTCACATCCACCCAGTCGAGCGCCGACAGGTGATAGAAGTGCACGATGTGGTCGTGGATGGCGTGGGCGAGGATGATCAGGTTGCGGATGTAGTTGGCGTTGAGCGGGATCTCCAGCTTCAGCGCGTTCTCCACTGCGCGCACCGAGCAGATCGCGTGCACCGTCGTGCACACGCCGCAGATGCGCTGGGTGATCGCCCACGCGTCGCGCGGGTCGCGGCCGACCAGGATGTTCTCGACGCCGCGCCACATCTGGCCCGAGGCCCAGGCCTTGGCGACGCGGCCGTCGGCGACCTCCACGTCCACCCGCAGGTGGCCCTCGATGCGGGTGACGGGGTCGATGACGATACGTTGGCTCATGGGGGACTCCTCAGCGGGTGGCGGCGCGCAGTGCCGCAGGGGTGGCGGTGGGGGGCGCGTCCTCGCGCGGCAGCACCGGGAAGCGGCGGGTGATGACGATGTAGCCGAGCACCTCGATCGCGAACATGCCGAAGGTGACGAGCAGCTCGGGCACCGAGGGGAAGTAGGACCAGCCGGTGCCGGTGTCGTAGCCGACCAGGAAGGCGTTGATGCGCAGCAACACGCCGCCCAGCATCAGCAGCGCGCCGCCGATGAACAGCCGCGCCGGGTTGCGACGCTGCACCTCGCTGCGCAGCAGCACGAAGGGCGACAGGAAGCAGGCCGTCTCCAGCCAGAACATGAAGGCCTGCAGGTTGGCCGCGAAGGCGTGGCCGAGCGCGCCGCGCCAGAGCAGGTCGCCGAAGCGCACGATCATGAACACCGCGAGCACGCCGAGCATGATCTTCGCCAGCGGGGTAAGCAGGTGCATCTCGATCGAGCGCCGGTAGCCCGCTGCGGCCAGGCAGGACTCGAACAGCACCACCGCGTAGCCGATCGTGATCGCCGACAGCAGGAAGATCAGCGGCAGCAGCATGGTCTGCCACAGCGGGTGGATCTGCGTGCCGAACACGATCAGCAGCGAGCCGAGCGAGCTCTGGTGCATCATCGGCAGCACCGTGCCGAGGGCGATGAAGAAGAACATCACCTTGTTCAGCTTGCGGCGTGCGTCCCGCATGCCCCACTTCTCCATGAAGGTCGGCGAGAACTCGATCCACATCACCACGATGTAGAGCGAGATGCACAGCGCCACCTCGAACATCACCGAGTTGGGCGAGGCGTAGGCCGGGCTGAGGATGTGCCAGAAGTTCCACCAGCGCCCGAGGTCGAAGATCACGCCGACGCCGGCCAGGGTGTAGCCGAACAGGCTGGCGAGCAGGGCCGGGCGCACCAGCGGGTGGTATTCGCCCTTGTTGAAGATGTACACCAGCATCGCGATCGAGAAGCCGCCGCAGGCGAAGGCCGAGCCGATCACCACGTCGGCCACCACCCAGATGCCCCAGGGGTAGCCGTCGTTGAGGTGGGTCACCGCGCCCAGGCCGAGGACGAAGCGCACCGCGAGGATGGCGAGCGCGGCGAGGATCAGCACGCCGCAGGTGAAGGTCACCGGGGTCAGCAGGCGGCCGCCGACCGGCGCCGGCGCAACGTGGATGTGCTCAGTCATGGCGCTTCTCCCTGGCGTGCGCGTCCTGCGCACCGCGTGCGTCGGTTTCGTCGTCGTGCTTCACGTTGCGCCTGGCGACCCAGCTCATCACGCCGAGCACCGCCAGCGGCAGCACCAGGCCGCCGTAGAGGGTGTGCTGCAGGGTCTCGGACTGCGACGAGAACGAGCGCTCGGGCAGCGGCTTGTGGCCGAGCTGCTCGAAGGGCACCGCGGCGAGCTTGAGCATCTGCGTGCCGCCGACCTCCTTCTCGCCGTAGACGTGCTGCACGTAGCGCGGCGCCGGACCCTCCCAGGCGGGCTGGTCGGCGGTGTCGAGGTTGCCGCGCGGCCAGATGGTCGGCGCGCCTTCCTGCAGCGCCAGGCGGCGGTGCGCCTCGGCCTTCAGCGCGGAGACCTTGCCGAACAGCGTGGCGCCGGTCGGGCACACCTCGGCGCAGGCGGCGTACTTGCCCTCGGGCAGCAGGTGGCGGCACAGCTCGCACTTGCCGATCTTGCCGGTGGGCGAGTCGTAGTCGTACTTGGGGATGCCGAAGGGGCAGGCGGCGACGCAGTAGCGGCAGCCGATGCAGGCATCGGCGTCGTACTGCACGATGCCGGTCGCCGGGTCCTTGGTCATCGCCGACACCGGACAGGCCGAGACGCAGCTCGGGTCGATGCAGTGCAGGCAGGACGACTTCATGAAGGCGTAGCCGTCGGTCTGCTGATTGCGCTGCGTGCCGGTGCCGGACTGCCAGGCCTTGATCACGTTGTAGGTGCGCGCGGTGGTGTCGAGCGGCATGTCCCACAGCGCGTCGACCGGGCTGTTGTAGTCGAGGGGCAGGTCGTTGGCCGCCTTGCAGGCGGCGACGCAGGCCTTGCAGCCGATGCACAGCGTGGAGTCGAACAGCAGCCCGATCGCCTCGGGCGGGATCTCGGCATTGCCGCGCGCATGCGCCGAGGGGCATGCGGTGGTGCCGGCCACGGCGGCACCACCCGCGAGGGCGCGGCGGAGGAATTCGCGCCGGCCATTCATGTCAGGCGTCCTCGCGTTGGGCGGGCTTCGCCGCGGTATCGGCGGCGGCGTGCTGCTTGCCGAGGTTGCGCGCGAACATCGCACCGGCGCCGGCCGCCGCGCCGGCGACCGCGGCCAGCACCGCGGCCGAGCCGAGCGTGGCGCCCTGGCCCTGCGGCTCGTGGATGGCGGGGTAGAGCGCGGGTGGCTCGACGTTCTTCACCTTGGCGAGCATGTGGATCGGCTTGCTGAAGCCGACCCCCTCCTCGGTGCAGCCGATGCAGGGATGGCCGCAGCCCACCGGCCAGGTGCCGGCGCCGGCGTCGCCGAACAGCACGGTCGGGCAGTTGGCGTAGGTCTCCGGGCCCTTGCAGCCGAGCTTGTACAGGCAGTAGCCCTTGCGGTGGCCGTCGTCGCCGAAGGCGAGCGCGAAGCGGCCGGCGTCGTAGTGGGCGCGGCGCTCGCAGTTCTCGTGCACCAGGCGCGAGTAGGCGAACAGCGGCCGACCCTGCGCGTCCACCGGCGGCAGGCTGCCGAAGGTGAGGAAGTGCACCACGGTGGCGAGGAAGTTGTACGGGTTGGGCGGGCAGCCCGGGATGGTGACCACCGGCTTGTCGAGGATCTTGCCGACGCCGACCGCGCCGGTGGGGTTGGGGTCGGTCGCAGGCATGCCGCCCCAGGACGCACAGGAGCCGATCGCGATCACCGCGGCGGCGTCCTTGGCGCATTCGCGGGTGAGCTCGATCGCGGTCTGGTTGCCGACCTTGCAGTAGATGCCGCCGTCGCGGGTGGGGATCGCACCCTCCACCACCAGCAGGTACTTGCCCTTGTGGCGCTCCATCGCCGCCTTGCGCGCGGCCTCGACCTGGTGGCCAGCGGCGGCGAACAGGGTCTCGTGGTAGTCGAGCGAGATGACGTCGAGGATCAGCTTCTCCAGCGTCGGGTGCTCGGCGCGCAGCATGGACTCGGTGCACCCGGTGCATTCCTGGAAGTGCAGCCAGATCACCGAGGGGCGCTGTGCCGCCTCCATCGCCTGCGCCATCGCCGCCTCCGCGCCCTTGGGCAGGCCGAGCGTGGTGGCGAGCGTGGCGCAGAACTGCAGGAAGCTGCGCCGGCTCATCTCGAGCCGGGATTCGATCGGGCGCTGTGGGCGACCGTCGGTCGAAAGTGCTGCGGGCGCTGAAAGCATGAGTGTCCCCTCGTGTGCGCGATGCGGTCGTGGCCGCAGGATGTGCAGGGGAGCATCAAGAAGCGTGCCAGCATGCGTGGCGAGGGTTTCGCCCGCCACGTCGTGCTTTTCCCGGTGGTGGGCGGGCGAAGGGTGGAAGGAAGTTGATCGGACCGAATTCGGAAGCGAAAGCGCGGTGTCCGCTTGCCCGGGCCTGATGCGCCGCGGTTTATGTAGGAGCGCCGCGAGCCGCGAAGACAGTCGCTGCGGGAACATCGAGGGTCTCGCGGGCGGTGCCGGTCGCGCGGATTCGCGCCCATGCCGTCGGGCTCTTAGAATCACGGGGTCCTCTTCACCTCCGGGCCTTCCCGATGAACGTCGCCTCGCATCTCGCCATCCTCGCCGCTTCCTCCCTGCTCGCCGGTTGCGGCCTGTTCAGTCGTGCGGCACCCCCGCCGGCTGCCGCTGCGACTGCGGCCGTCGGGCCGGGCTCCGCTGCGCCCGTGCGCCAGGCCGACCCGGCCGCGCTCGATCCGCAGCCGCCGCTCGAGTTCCGCTGCGGCGAGCGCAGGGTCGAGCTGCGCCACTTCGGCGAGCTCGCCACCCTCGGCGTCGACGGCAAGGTGTTCACGCTGCGGCCCGAGCGCAGTGCGTCGGGGATGCGGATGGTGTCGGTGGACGACGCGCGCACCGGCATCTGGG
>Ga0268298_10001932_pt1 | contig 23494 bp, 21 predicted proteins | sample WWTPWeurt_MetaG_FD_194462 | JGI IMG/M metagenome (GOLD analysis project Ga0268298, IMG submission 194462) | Activated sludge microbial communities from WWTP in Nijmegen, Gelderland, Netherland - WWTP Weurt | ecosystem: Engineered > WWTP > Aerobic digester > Activated sludge | place...
TCTAAAGTTAATACTAGATGTTGTCATATCAACACCTTTAAAGTTTAAAATAGCATCATAAAAGTTAGGAGCAACTGCATTTTTAACTGCACTAGCACCCATACGTTCAATAGATACTGGAGATTCTATAATTTTTTCAGATACACGAGAAGCAGCAACAACAATCTCATCTCCCATGGAGTATTTTACATCTAAACTAACTTGAACACTTTGTGAAGCATCGGTAATTGAAACTTCTTTATCTGCAAAACCTACAGATGAAAAAACCAAAGTAAAAGGAAGTTTTTGAGTAGTTACTAATTTAAATTCTCCTTTGTCATCTGTATATGTTCCAGATGTGGTTCCTTTAACTGTAACTGATACTGCCGAAACAGATTCTTTTGATTTGCTGTTGGAAACTTTTCCTGAAATAATAGTTTGTTGAGCCGAAACTGCTGCTGCACAAATAGTAAAAATGCACAGCATTAGGGTAAATTTGATATTTCTCATACTACAATATTGTTTAATTGTTTAGCAATATAATAACACTTAGTTTACTATACAAATATTTATTTTTGAAAATTATTATTTGTTTTTTCAAATTAGTTTTAGTAACAAGTTTTTGTGTGTTATTTTTGAATGTATGTCTGCATTTCAATTTCCTAATCAAACAAACTTTTACCAAGGTAAAGTAAGAGATGTTTATACTATTAATAATCATTTTGTAGTAATGATTGCCAGTAATCGTATTTCTGCTTTTGATGTTATTTTACCAAAACCAATTCCTTTTAAAGGCCAGGTACTTAATCAAATTGCTGCTACTATGTTGCAGGCTACTAAAGACATTTGCCCCAATTGGTTAATAAATTCTCCTGCCCCAAATGTTTCTATAGGAAAAAAATGTGAGCCTTTTAAAATAGAAATAGTTGTAAGAGGTAATTTAACTGGTCATGCATGGCGTACTTATAAAAGTGGCCAAAGAATTTTGTGTGGCATTAAGTTACCAAATGGTTTAAGAGAAAATGATTTTTTCGAAAACCCAATTATCACCCCAACCACTAAAGCAAGTGTAGGGCATGATGAAGATATTAGTAAAGATGAAATTATTACGCAAAATTTAGCTTCATTAAATGAGTGGGAAACTCTTGAAAAATATGCATTACAATTATTTGAAAGAGGAAAACAAATTGCTGCTAAACAAGGCTTAATTTTAGTAGATACAAAGTATGAGTTTGGAAAAATAAATGGAGAAATTTTTTTAATGGATGAAATTCATACACCCGATTCATCTAGATATTTTTATGCTGAAGGATTTGAAGAAAGAATTGAAAATGGACAAAGCCAAAAGCAACTGAGCAAAGAGTTTGTAAGAGAATGGCTTTTAGCTAATAACTTTATGGGTAAAGATGGGCAAACAGTTCCAACAATGAGTAACGAGTGGATTCAAACCATTTCTCTTCGTTATATTGAATTGTACGAAAAAATTATTGGAGAGAAATTTAAACCTCAAGAGCTATCTAATGAAGAAACTTATCATAAAATTGAACAATCTTTAAACCAATTAATCAAGTAAAAATTAATTATGAACAAACATGCTTTTATTTTTCCAGGTCAGGGCTCTCAATTTACAGGAATGGGTAAAAATTTGTACGAAACAAATAGTTTGGCAAAAGAAATGTTTGAACAAGCAAATGAAATTTTAAAGTTCAGAATTAGCGATATCATGTTTGATGGAAGCGATGAAGCTCTAAAGCAAACTAATGTTACACAACCTGCAGTTTTCCTACACTCAGTAATAGCAAATAGCACATTACATAATGCAAAGCCAGATATGGTTGCAGGGCATTCTTTAGGTGAGTTTTCGGCCTTGGTAGCTAATAAAACTTTAAGTTTTGAAGATGCTCTATTACTAGTTAGCATAAGGGCAAATGCAATGCAAAAAGCCTGCGAAAGCAACCCAAGTACAATGGCTGCAGTATTAGCACTTGCAGATGATAAGGTAGAAGAAATTTGCAGTTTAGTACAAAAGCAATCTGGCGAAGTTGTAGTTGCAGCAAACTATAATTGCCCAGGACAGTTAGTAATTAGTGGAAGCATTAAGGGTATTGAAATAGCTTGCGAACAAATGAAAGCTGCTGGTGCTAAAAGAGCTTTAGTATTACCCGTTGGTGGTGCATTTCATAGCCCATTAATGTCAGAAGCAAAAGCAGAATTAGCTATGGCTATTGAAGCCACCATTTTTAATACACCAATATGCCCAATTTATCAAAATGTTGTAGCAAAAGGGATAAGCGATGCTACACAAATAAAACAAAACTTAATACTACAATTAACTGGTGCTGTTAAATGGACACAAAGTGTACAAGCAATGGTAGCAGATGGAGCAACTCATTTTACAGAAGCTGGCCCTGGAAAAGTATTACAAGGATTGGTTCAAAAAATTTATAAAGAGGCTATGGTAGATGGCGTTAGTTAAGTGTAGTTTATAAAAATACAAAGTATGTTACTTAAGATTATTTTATGGGGTATAGTAATTTATTATTTATACAAATTTGTTTTTGGTGTTGTGATGCCTGTTAGTAAGGCTACTAGTGATATGAAGTCTAAAATAAATGAAATGCAAAGAGCACAAGAACAATTTATAAAGCAACAGCAACAACAGCAAGAGCAATTTCAAAAGCAAAAAGTACATGAAGAAAATATACATCTAAAAAAAGGAGACTATATAGAATTTGAAGAAATAAAAGATAAATAAAAGATATATTATGAGTATTTTTTCTAAAATTATTGCCGGCAAAATTCCATGCTTTAAAATAGCAGAAGATGAAAATTTTTTAGCATTCTTAGATATTTTTCCTGTGCAATATGGTCATACTTTAATTATTCCAAAAATTGAAATTGATAAATTATTTGACCTACCCAATGAATATCTTTCTACAATTTTAGTTTTTGCAAAACCAGTTGCACAAGCTATTCAAAAAGCATATCCTTGTAACAGAGTAAATATTATTACTGTTGGTTTAGAAGTGCCACATGCACACATTCATTTAATTGCAACAAATGGTTTAAAAGATGTTGACCTTAACAAACCTAAATTAAAACTAACCAATGAGCAGTTGAAGGAAGTTCAAATGAATATTTTAAAGTTTTTGTAGAACTGCTACCATGGTGACGTACACATTCCAGGCCTACGGAGTAGGAACAGTAAGAGAAAATTACCAACTTTTGCTGTAAAAATGAAATGTCACACGTTTTTATCCCTAAGAAGTTGGCACAATATTGCCAACTTTTATTTACCTTTTGTAATTAATAAATATTATTAATATGGCACCTCAGCAAAAAAGTACTGGATGATGTTATAAAAACAAAACTTAAAAACGAAAAAAAACTAAATGAGGTAACAAGTATTTAAACCCAATCAAAAGGCTTAGGAAATACATTAAAGCAGTTAAATCTTAAGCAAGTAACAACACAGATTTACAGGTAGCAATTTTAGTTTAAAAATTTGGAAAGTAGAATTAATAAAATATAACTCAGAAGACAAACAAATTATTTAAACAATAGAAAAAATGGCAAGCCTTAAATTCTGTACATTTGTTAAAACTCTTTTTATGGAATACAGAAAAACAGCAACAAAAACCAAAGGAAAGTCTGTTGCCAAAAAAACATCAACAAAGCAAAAAGGAAATGTTGAAGCTGTTTTAAAAGCTGCAAAAACAAATAAATTAGATTTATCTTATTTAAGAGAATGATAGTAATTGCAGATACTACAGTACTTTTCCATTTGAATTACCACAACACAAAAATGGAAGCTATTTTTAATGAACTAAGAATAACGCAAATACTAATTACACGTATTAATTATTTAGAATTACTTAGTGGTGCAAGTGAAAATGAAAAAAAACGAACCCGCAAATTTTTGCAGCCTTATCCTGTATTGGAATTTGATGCAAAAACCACAATAGTAGCAAACAATCTTGCTATGAAATACAGGGTAAGCAACAGGCAAAGTAAAGATTTTTTAATTGCATCTATTGCCTTTGCAAATAAAATCCCACTACTTACAGAAAACTCTAAAGATTTTACAGCATACAAAGGCTTAAAACTGCTGCCTTACAAAATTTCTATGTGGTTATAATTTCTACCCTTACCTCTTACACCAACAAAAAACTTATACTTGTAAAAACGTTTTTTATGGCAGCAACTACAACAATCAGAAAACTTACACCTAAGCAAAAATTAATTGCACAATTACAAAAAGCAGGTGGTATAGAAGCAAACAGAAAAACATTAAAAGCATTAAAAGCAGTTTTTAAAAACACTAATTTAAAAGCAGAAACTTTAAGAAAGGCAGCATGGAGAATGAAATAATTTTATTAAATCCCTATTTTAAAATATCCTCATAAATAAAGCCCCAAATATTTGGGGCTTTAGTATTATCTTATATTACGAAAAGTTGCTTACGCTTTCTTTTCTTCTTTTCTTTTTAATGCTTTGTTTTTAGCAATATCAATTAAAATTGGTGCTGCAACAAAAATAGAAGAATAAGTACCAGTAATAACCCCTATTAACATTGCAAAAGAGAAACCTCTTGTTACCTCTCCACCAAAAATAAACAATACTAAAATGGTGATAAATACAGTTAACGAAGTCATAATAGTACGACTTAATGTTTGGTTAATAGCTGTATTCACTAGCTCTTCTTTACCCATACTTGGGTATAGTTTAGAATCTTCACGAATACGGTCATACACAATTACAGTATCATTCATTGAAAACCCAATAACTGTAAGAATGGCTGCAATAAAATGTTGATCTATTTCTAACGGAAAAGGAACAATACTTTTTGCAAAGGAGAATACTATTAAAGTTACAAAAACGTCGTGCATTAAACTTACAATGGTACCAAATGAGTATCTCCAGTCTCTAAATCTTAAAAAGATGTAAAGGCAAATCATTATTACTGCAACCAAGGCAGCTTTTACAGCACCTTCTTTTAAGTCTTTAGAAATGGTAGGTAACACAGTTTGAGAACGTTGTTTGTACTGTGTAGCAAACTCATAATAAGTGGTTCCTTGTGGTAAATATTTTTTCAATCCACCAAATAAAGTTTGTTCAACTAAAGAGTCCACTTTTTGCCCTGTTTCATGAATTTTATAAGAAGTTGTAATATCTAATTGATCTGCTGTTCCAACAGTTTTAATTATTGGAGTTTCTCCTTCAAAAACATCTTTCAATTCAGATCTTAAATTATCTATAGAAACATTTTGTTTAAATTTAATTACATAGCTCCTTCCTCCTGCAAATTCCACACCTTGGTCAAAACCATTAAAGAAGGATGCAATGCCTAAAACTAAAATAACAACAGAAATTACATAAGCTATCTTTCTGTATTTTACAAATGGGAAGGTTGCATGTTTAAAAATACGGCTTGAAATTTTAGTAAAATATTGAAAGTGTCTATCCTTTTTACTGCTTGCATAAATATCTGTAATTAAACGAGAAACTAAAATACCGCAGAATAAACTTAATGAAAGCCCCAACATTTGTGTTGTAGCAAAACCAAGTATTGGTCCAAAACCAAAATTAAATAATATAGCTGCAGTTAAAAAAGATGTAACGTGAGAGTCTAATACAGGAGCTAAAGAACGTTTGTATCCATCGTTTACTGCAACTGTATAACTTTTGCCTTTTGTAAGTTCTTCTTTTATACGTTCAAAAATAATTACGTTAGTATCAACCGCCATACCAATAGTTAGTACCAAACCTGCAATACCTGCAGATGTAAGGGTAAAACCTAATGCAGCTAAAATGCCAATTGTAAATAATAAGTTTAACACTAAAGCAATATTGGCTACCCAACCACCAGTATTATAGTAAATTAACATTAAAGCAAAAATGATTAGAAAAGAAACCAAGAAACTCATTCCGCCACCTTTAACTGCTTCAGCACCTAAAGTAGGACCAATAATTTGTTCTTGTACAATTTTAGCAGGTGCAGGTAATTTACCAGTTTGTAAAATATCTGCCATATCCTGTGCTTCTTTTACAGTATAATTTCCAGAAATTTGAGAGCTACCAGTTGTAATTGGTTCATTTACATTTGGAGCAGAATAAACAAAATTATCTAATACAACTGCTATTGGTTTATCTACATTTTTTGTTGTTAGGTCGCCCCAAAGTTTAGTACCTTCTTTAGTCATATTCATATGAATAATAGGACGACTACCATCATAACCTTGTTTAGCTTCTGCTACATGTTCACCTTCTATTTTTGCTTGGCCATTATCTAAAGTTTTAATAGCATATAAATTCAAATTCGTTTTAGATACTTTGCCATTTTCATCTTCTGCTTTGCCGTACATGAAAACTAAATTGCTTGGGAATTTAGTTTTTACAATATCTAAAGCTAAATATTGGTTTAATAAACCTGTATCCTTCAATGCAACATAAGCTAAAGCTGCAGGATAAGAGTAGCCCCCTTTTCTGTTTTGAGTTGGTTGATGCTCTCTACCTCCAAACAACAACGACTTAATTGGATCTACATTTTTCTTATTTAAGGAAGTGTCTTTTGTTGTTTCAGTTCCTGTTACATCAGAAATTTTTACAGTTTGTGTTGTATCAATAGTTGTATTTGGTGTTGTAACTGCTTTAGTTGTATCTACTACAGTTTGTACACCATTTAAATAATTTTGAAGAGCTTTATTAGCTTCCTCAAAGCCTTTACTTAATTCGTTATCTTGAAGTGTATATACTTCAAAAAACTGAAGGTTAGCTGTAGATTGTAAGTATCTTCTAACTCTTTCATGGTCAGTAACACCAGCTAATTCTACAGTAATAATTCCTTTTGCAGGATTTTGATTGATATTAGGAGATGCTACTCCAAATTTATCAATACGTTTATTTACTATTCTAAATGTATTAGCAAAAGCATTGTCTGATTGTTCTTTTAAATATTTAACAACATTTTCGTCGCTATCATCAAACTTAATTTTACCGCTACTTTTAGTTGCAAAGAATGGAGCTAATTTACCACTAGGGTTTATCTTTTTATACTCTTGAACAAAAAGCGAAACTAAATCGGCACTGCTATTGGCTTTTAATTTAACAGCACTTTCTATTGCAGTATTAAACTGTGCATCTTTAGTATAGCCAGATAATGATTTTATTAATCCATCTAAACCAACTTCCATTGTTACACTCATACCACCTTGCAAATCCAAACCTAATAAAAGTTCTTTGTCTTTTGCATTTTGATAAGTAGTTAAACCAAATGGACCAATTTTAGATTCTTTGGTACTATCTAATAAACGTTGTAAACGAACTTTGGTTAATTGTTGAAGTGTATCTTCATACAAAGCTTTTGCTTCAACATTACCACTATACTTAGCTTCTGGCGATGCATAAGTGTCTTTTATCCATTTTTTTGCTTTTGCCTCCATTTTATTTTCATGGTTATGAACTATCCATGTAAATGAAAGTTGATACAAACAAATTAAAGTAAGTGCAATAGCAAAAAATCTAACTAAACCTTTGAGTTGCATAATAAGTAACGGGTTTTACATTTTTTTTAGAGTGGGCAAAGATAGGGGAATGATATATGTAAAAAACAGCAAAAAAATCAATATTTAAAATTTGTTATTTACTTATTCCACTTTCCTTTATTAAAAATTGAGTATAAAATGGGAAAATATCTATTTAAATGCCTTCTTGGTTAGCAGTATGTTTTTCTTTTAATTTTTGTTTTTTTGCTAAAAGTTCTAAATACTGTTGTTCATGTCTCTCCCATTTAAACTTTCGGTTTAAATAAGCCATAAAAACAGCAATTATTACAATAATTACAATAAAAACAAAAGGGTTTAACCTTGTTGTAGCCACCATTGTAGCTCTTTGATACCAGCCAGAAAAAATAAGCATTAAAGTAGATAAGCCTATAAATAAACCAAATGTTAAGCCTAGAATAAATTGTTTGGTATTTTTTTTCTGAATTAACCTATTCTTCTCCCAAAAGGTAATAAAATCTTCTTCTCGTTTTTCTAACATACAGGCAAAATTAAAAGAATCGAAATAAAAAAGCCACCTTGTAAAAACAAGACGGCTTTTAACGATTGCTTGCCATATGAAACGTATTTATTTTTTGTGCCCTCAGTTGCAAGTCAACTGCACTTTTCTATATCACTTGCACAAAATCAAGACATTTCGTCTAAATAAGGTAATTATTTAGCAGGAGTAGTAGCAGCAGCTTTAGTTGTATCAACAGCTTTAGTTGTATCAACAGCTTTAGTTGTAGTATCTACTGCAGGAGTTGCTGGAGCAACGCTATCAGTTTTTACTTCTGTGTTTTCAGCTGAGTTACAAGCTACGAAACCTACGATTGCTAATAATGCAAGTACTTTTTTCATGATTTTTGTTTTTTTATGAGTTAAATTTCATGTTAATACCCAACTTTGAAAAAAGGTAACCCAACTTTTTTAAAAAAATTTAAATATTTTTTTTTACTCGTTTGGCGGGTTACTTTTAATCATTAAAATGTATAAATAACACACAATAGTGAAAGCAGAGTTAAACGAAGAACTTTTATTGAAAGGATTGGCAGAGAATAATAGCAAAGCTATAGAAACTATATATAAACAAAATTTTAATATAGTTCAGGCTTTTATATTAAATAACAATGGAAGTTACGATGAGGCAAGAGATATTTTTCAGGAAGCAATGATTACTTTATATGAAAAAGTGCAAACTGAATCTTTTGTTTTAACCTGCAAAATAAATACTTATGTGTACTCGGTTTGTAGAAGATTGTGGTTAAAAAGATTGCAACAATTAGGCAGATACAGCAATCAAATAGATGGCTTTGAAGAAACTTTACAAGTTGAAGATGAAATAGAGGCTCACGAAAGAAAGAATACAGATTTTGCAATGATGGAAAAAGCCTTGAATAGTATTGGAGAACCTTGCAGAACCCTATTAGAAAGTTTTTATATAAAAAAAATAGGAATGCAAGAATTAGCTAAGCAATTTGGTTATACTAATGCAGATAATGCAAAAACACAGAAATACAAATGCTTACTAAGATTGAAAAAAATATTTTTTGCTCAATATAAAATGGGAGAATGATAATGGAAGATATTTTATTAATTCAAACAATAGAACGTTATCTTAAAGGTAAAATGCTACCCGAAGAGAAAACTATTTTTGAACAACAACGAAAAAATATTCCGGAAATTGACCAAATGTTTGTAGAACATATTATGTTTTTAAACCAATTGGAAGATTTTGCGGGCAATCAAAGATTAAAACAAAGCCTTCATAACGTACACAATCAACTTGCAAAAGATGGAATTATTAATGAAGGGGCTGCAACAACTACAAAAGCTAAAGTTATTCAATTATGGAATAGATACAGAAAAGTAACTGCGATTGCTGCTGTGGTTGCTGGTGCAATGGCTTTACTAACTAGTGGTTTAGTTGCATTTTTTGCACCTGTAAACAAATTGGCTATACAAGAATTAGGGCAAGAAGTTGAAAAGTTAAAACAAGGGCAGCGTTACCAGGTTAATAAAATACACGAAGTGGAATCTAAAATTCCTAAAGATGCAGAAGTAAGAGGTGGCGGATCTGGTTTTTTAATTGATAACAAAGGATATCTTGTTACCAATGCTCACATTTTTAAAGGTGCTACTTTTGCCAATGTGTACAACAATGGAAAGGAATATAAAACTAAAATTTTATTTATAGATTCTGAAAAAGATCTAGCCATTTTAAAAATAGAGGATAAAGATTTTGCACCATTAAAATCTTTACCTTATGGTATCTCAAAACAAGGAATTGATTTAGGTGAAGAAGTATTTACACTTGGTTATCCTAAAAATGAAATCGTGTACAATATGGGTTATTTAAGTGCCAAAACTGGTTATGCAGGCGATACCCTAACTTGTCAAATTCAAATGAGTGCCAACCCTGGTAATAGTGGTGGCCCTTTATTAAATAAAAAAGGAGAAATAATTGGTGTAATTAGTACAAGGCAACGCCAAGCAGAAGGGGTTACTTTTGCTATTACTGCTAAATATATTTATGGCTTAGTTAATGATTTAAAAAAGTCTGATGTTGCTTATCAAAACATAAAACTTCCTACTTATTCTTCTATCAAAGGAATGGACAGAGTTGGACAAATTAAAAAAATAGAAGATTGTGTTTTCTTAATTAAGGCTTACAATTAATAAATTATATAAAAAAGGCTGCAAATTTATTTGCAGCCTTTTTTGTTGGTATATGCTTTCCATTATTTTGAATAATCTAATGAATCTGCCACATCTCCACAAGTAAGCATAGAGGTAGGGCGAAAAGGGTTTTTAATATCAGAAGAACGGCTTAGCCAATAAGCATTTGCATCTCCTTCTTCAAAAGCCATTGGGCAATGTTGGTGGTAAACAATTTCTCTATCGTATTGAACAATTTTTATTAGATTGTAAACATTGTCTGATAAAACATTAAATGATTTTCTTTTAGTTAGCAAATCTTTAGCAGCAAGTATATTTTTAAGATCATTAGAAATATTTTGTGTAAACATTTTTGCATTTTCTACAATTCCGGCTTCGCCTTTAATTTCACTCAGCTTAAGACTATCTACCATTGTTTGCATTTGTTTTGCATAAGTATTTATCATTGTATCACTCTCTGTAATAAAATTATCCTTTAAATGATAATAAGTGTCCATCAATCCTTTAAATGATTGATTAAACACATCAGAATTTTTACTCTTACTTAATGGTGCTGCTGGTTTTTCTTCAATAACTGGTTTATCATCGCTGTTACATGCAACTGCAAAAATAAATAACCCATAAAAAAATAATTTTTTCATAACTGTGTATTTTGTTTTAAGATAAAAATTTAATGTTTATAAAAGTTTAAGTATTTATTAGTTCTTCTTTAAGAGCATTTTGTTCTATACTGTAGTTTTTTATTTCGTTATAGAGTGTGTCTCTTTCAATTGGTACTCTTTTAACTTGTTTAATAAGTTGCACTAATTCTTCTGTTGTCATTGATGGGCTTTGCTCCTCACTTCCTGCCATGGAATATATTTTAGTGGTATCGTCTATAGTTCCATCAATATCATTTACACCAAAACTTAAGGAAAGCTGTGCATTTTGCCTGCCAAGCATAGGCCAATATGCTTTTAAATGAGAGAAGTTGTCCATATACAATCTGGCAATTGCATACATCCTCATATCTTCTATAATGGAAGATTCTGCCACATTGCTCATTTGGTTATTTTTATTCCTAAATTTTAAAGGAATAAAGGTATTAAATCCTTTAGTTTCATCTTGTAATTGGCGTAATTGCTCCATGTGATCTACCCTATGCCAAAATTCTTCAATATGGCCATATAACATAGTAGCATTTGAATGCATACCTAGTTGGTGGGCTACTTTGTGAATTTTCAACCATCCATCAGCATCCACTTTATCTTTGCATATTTTTGATCGGATATCTTGATGAAAAATTTCTGCACCTCCACCAGGTAAAGACTCTAATCCTGCATCTTTTAAAAACTGCATTCCTTCTTCTATAGAAAGTTTTGCTTTTTTAAACATATAATCAAGCTCTACAGGAGTAAAGCCTTTTACATGCAAATTAGGACGGTGGATTTTAATTGCTTTAATAGTATCGGCAAAAAATTGTAAAGTTAATTTTGGGTGTACACCTCCAACAATATGCACTTCGGTAACAGGTTGATTATCGTATTCTTTTACTATTTTCAACATGTCTTCTAAACTTAACTCCCATCCTTCTTCTCTATGTGCATATAAACGAGAATAACTACAGAAGTTACAACTAAATACACAAATATTTGTAGGCTCTATATGAAAATTGCGGTTAAAATAAGTTTTGTTGCCATGTTTATTCTCTCTTACAAAATTAGCTAATGTACCCACAAACGGTAAGGAGGCTTCTTTAAAAAGTAATACACCATCATCAAAACTTAACCTTTTATTATCTACCACTTTTCCTGCAATAGTTTGTAATGCTGTATTTTTTTCTTTTTTTATTAAAACTTCAATACTCTTAATTCTATCCAACATAATTTTTAATTTATCCAAAGCAAAGCTAAGTGTACAATATTAATTAGAAAGATAAAAGTGATTAAATAATTAAGTTTATAAATAACTTGAAGGGGTTGCTATTTATTAGGTTTATGTATTGTAGAGGTTGTAATATATGATTCTACCAACTTCCATAAAACAACTCCAGCAGCTGTTGCAACATTTAAAGAGTGCTTAGTACCAAGTTGTGGAATTTCTATACAACCATTGCAAGCCTCTATTACATCTTGCTGAATACCTTCTACCTCATTACCAAAAACAACTGCCATTTTTGAATATAAATTAGAATTAAAATTTTCTAAAGAAATACTTTCGTCGGCTTGTTCTATGGCAAAAACTTTGTAGCCATTTTGTTGTAAGGTTTGTACAGCTTCTATTGCCGATGGGTAGTGAAGCCAATCAACAGTATCTGTAGCACCTAAAGCTGTTTTAGCCATTTGCTTATGTTCGGGTGTTGGCGAATAGCCACAAATGCAAATACCTTCTATTAAAAATGCATCTGCTGTTCTAAAAATACTTCCTACATTATATACACTTCTAATGTTGTCTAATACAACTATGATTGGCGTTTTTTTTGCTTGTTTAAACTCAGCAACAGAAATTCTTCCCAATTCATTCATACTTAGCTTACGCATACAAACTAGATTGGCTTTATATTTTTTCTATTACAGCTAAGCAATTTTTTAATAATTTTTCAACCGATGCTGCACTGTCCTTGCTAAATTCTTTTTGTACTCTATTGGCAACAATTACATTAATACTTAAGCAATGATGGCCAAGTAATTTACCCAACCCATAAATGGCACTTGTTTCCATTTCAAAATTGCTGATACGATGGTTGCCAAAACTAAAACTTGTTAAATTATCTACAAGGGTTGGATTGGAAATTCCTAATCTTAATATTCTACCTTGAGGACCATAAAAACCAGGGCAGGTAACAGTTATACCGCTATGAAAACCATTTACAAAATGTTTTAAAATGCTTGCACTACCAGATGAAATGTAAGGCTGAATATTGCCTGTAAGTTGCGTATGTGCAATAAATTGTTGCAATAGTTGTTGTTCTTCTACATTCATTTCCATTCTATAAAAATGGAGTAAATTATCAAGCCCTAAACCATGTGTGCCAACAACCAAACTATCTACAGGTATATCTGCTTGCAAAGAGCCAGAAGTGCCTAAGCGAATAATGGTTAATGGTGTATGCACTTCTTTTATAGTTCTTGTGTTTAAGTCTATATTTTTTAATGCATCTAATTCGTTAATAACAATATCTATATTATCAGGTCCAATGCCCGACGAAACAACAGTAAGCCTTTTTTTCCCAATATAACCTGTGGTATGAACAAATTCTCGGTGCTGGCCTTTTGATTCAATCTTGTCAAAATATTTGCTAACAAGAGCAACTCTAAATGGGTCGCCAACTGTAATTACAGTATCTGCCAATTCATCTGGTGTAATATCTAAATGATACACAGCACCTCTACTATTAATAATTAATTCTGAATCTGCTATTCTCTTCATATAAAATTTGTTTTATTTTTTAGTTATTATTTAGTGTACCGATTTTAAAATTCCATCTTGTTTTCTATAAAAGTATAAATTTTTATTTTCAAAATAATCTATACTCGGTACTTCATTTTTGTTGAGTAATGGTTGAATATTATAATCTGTAAATACTTTATATTCGGTACTGGTTAGTTGCTGCATAAAATCTTGCTGATACTTAACTAGCAAATGACAAAAGTTGTATGTTGTTTCATAACCTTTTAAAAACCAGTCGCTGGCTCTTGCAAAAAATTTATCTTTATACTGTTCTGTTATATATTTTCCAAAAGCTTCTTTTCTTGGAAAATAATATGGAGAAGAATAAACTATTTCTACACCTTTTGTTGCTTCATCCATTGATAAATTATTAAATTCCTTTATTCCATCCCATGTTGGCATGCCAATAGCAATTGATTTTGTACCTTTTAATGTACTCAATGTTTTTACTAATCTTATACCAAAGTTTTCATTTACACTACCACAAATAATTACATTTGTTTTAGAACTATCTAAAACTTTTCTCAAATCTTGCTGGTTTAGAGAATCGGTTAAAATAACTGTTTTATATTTTAATGGAATTGCTGGTGTTATTTCTCCTATCTCTCTAAATATTTTTTCAATTTCATTTTCAACACGTCCATGCCTTTTTATATAAATTAAATTATTAGTTGAGAAATTTTTTTGAATATATTTATAAACTCCTTCACAATGGGTACGTAAAGTAGAATTTAATAGAACAAAATATGGATTATCGTTTACACCACCATCGTTAGGATAGGTAGCAGATATAATTGGAATTTTTTTTAGCTTGGCAAAATCTGCCATAGGTTTTATTTCATGCCTATCTTTAAAAGATGCAATAATTAGAGAAACACTATCCCAAACATTGTTGGTTAAAATTTTTTTCATAGGTAAATCTTTACTCTTTGTATCAAAGAATAAAATTTCTAATGGCATTTTTTCTCTCTGTAAACTGTCAATAGCCATCATTACACCATTATAAAAATCTAGCCCTGGTAATATTGTTTTAGGCAAGCTATTATTTCCTGAAATTTTAAAAAAGGTGCCATTAAATGCAGAGTCTAAAAAAATTGGAGCAAAGATTGCTACCTTAAAAGTTTTTGTTTGGCTGCTATCCGAGTTATTGGATTGTGCACTACCAAACATGGTTAATTGAGAAAATAAAATAAAAAATAAAAAATGCTTCATTAGTAAAATAATAATTACTTATAAACAGGTATAAATATAGTGCCAAAAAAGATAAAAAGTTTACTCCCACTCAATTGTTGCTGGTGGCTTACTGCTAATATCGTAAACAACTCTGTTAATTCCTCTTACATTATTAATAATTTCGTTAGATACATCTGCTAAAAACTCGTAGGGCAAATGTGCCCAATCTGCAGTCATACCATCTACACTTGTTACAGCTCTTAAAGCAACAGTAAATTCGTAGGTTCTTTCATCACCCATTACTCCAACGCTTTTTACTGGCAACAAAATTGTTCCTGCTTGCCATACTTTTTGGTAAAGGTTAGTTTCTTTTAAATTTTGAATATATATATTGTCGGCATCTTGCAAAAGCTTTACTTTATCTTCAGTGATTTCACCAAGAATTCTAATGGCTAACCCTGGTCCTGGAAATGGGTGCCTGTTTATCAAATCTGCAGGAATGCCTAATTCTAAGCCTACTTTTCTTACTTCATCTTTAAATAAAAAACGCAAGGGTTCTACCAACTCCAAATGCATTGTATCTGGCAAGCCACCTACATTATGGTGGCTTTTGATTGTTGCACTAGGACCATGAACACTTACACTTTCAATAACATCTGGATAGATTGTACCTTGCCCAAGAAATTTTATTTCTTTCACTTTTTTTGACTCTTCCTGAAAAACATCAATAAATAGTTTACCAATAATTTTTCTTTTCTCTTCAGGCTCTGTTTTGTTTTTTAATGCATCATAAAATAATTGCTTAGCATTAACACCTGTTACGTTTAATTGTAATTGTTTATAAGATTCTAAAACCTGTTCAAATTCATTTTTTCTTAGCAGTCCATTATCTACAAAAATGCCATGTAATCTATTACCAATTGCTTTACTAATTAGCATTGCTGCAACAGTGCTATCAACACCACCACTTAATGCCATAATAACATGTGCATTGCCAATTTGCTTTTTTAAGGCTTCTACAGTTTCTACTACATACGAAGCAGGTGTCCAATCTTGTGAACATTTGCAAATATTGATTAAAAAGTTTTGAATCATTTGCTTTCCATCAGTTGAATGATATACTTCTGGATGGAATTGTAAGCCATATAATGGATTTACATCTAAATCGGTATTTTTAAAAGCAGCTACAGGAATACTTTCTGTTGTTGCCAATACTTCAAACCCTTTGGGAAGTTCTACAATACTATCGCTATGGCTCATCCATACTTGAGTATTCTTTGAAACACTATTAAATAAGGTATCTGCTTGTTGAATTTTTAATACTGCCCTTCCGTATTCTCTTTTATTACTTTTATCTACTCTACCACCAAACATTTTTGCAGTAAGTTGTGCCCCATAGCATACAGCTAAAATAGGTACATGCTCAATAAAAGATTGTATATCAACTTCAGGATTATTTATATCATTTACACTAAATGGGCTGCCACTAAGTATGATACCTTTTAAAGAATTGTTTATAGTAAATTTTTTATTGTAAGGAATAATTTCACAATAAATATTTGCTTCTCTAACACAACGAGCAATAAGCTGTGTAAATTGGCTTCCAAAATCTAAAATTAGAATCTTACTTGTCATGCTGCGAAGATAAGCCTTTGCAGAAAAAAGGCTTATCCTAATTAGAATAAGCCTTTTGTTAAATACACATTTTTGAGGTTAATGTACTAAAATAATTTTTTCAGCCCCCCATTTGTTTTCTGTTGTAACATATTTTACAATATAAGTACCAGCAGGAAAATGAGCAATATTTATAGACCAGCTTGTTTGTTTTATGTTTACAGGAATACGCATTAAAATTTTACCTGTAAAATCGGCAATATAAATTTCTTTTAAAGGCTTGGTAGTAGTTATAGTAACCTGCCCTTTGGTTGGGTTTGGACTAACTTTAATATTTAAAATATTATTGTTAGTTTTTACAATTGGTTCAGATTTTTCTTGCTCTACACAAGTATTTGCATAAATCATTTGTTGAATAATTCTAGGCAATAAACTATTTAATAATTCTACACTATATGCATCTGTTGTAGGCTCAATATGTTTATCTCCTACTCCACTATGATTTGTTAAAAATAAATAGGTACCATTAGTTGCCAAAGCTACAGAACGCATTAAAAATTCAGTATTTTTATCAGCACCACTACATACAATTGGTACAATACGAATTCCTTTAGCAGCGGCTTTTTGAATTAAACTGTATATTTTATTTTGTGTTCCATCATGTGCAGGTGCATCTAAAACTACAAACATTATTTTAGCTCTAGCATCACTGCTCCAACTCAAGCTATCTATTGCTACTTCTAAAGCAGCATCTAAAGCTTCTGGCATATCACCACCACCACCTGCTTGCTGTAATTTAATAAAATTTAACATTTTTAATAAGTCGTTATTAAAATTGATGTGTTTCGTTACATAATCATCTCCTCTATCTTTATAAAAAACAGCCGATGCCTTTAATTCTAAATTATTATATCTGTTAAATGTTTTAGTTAATACATCTTCTAATTCTAATTTCAAATATTCAATTTCATCTCCCATACTTCCTGTTGCATCAACAACAAATGCAATTTCTACATTGTTCCTTGCTACACAACTTTTAGTTAAAGTAATTCTATTAATACCTTCATGAAACAAGTACGGAGTTTTAATTTTCACACTTTCTCCTTCACAAACTATTATATAGTTGTTGTTTTGCGATGTAGTTGTATTCATTCTGCCCCATAACTCTGCTTTTCCAGTATTATCTGTTATAGCTTGCCAAACAGTATCTAAAGTATTTGCATCTAATAAATAAACTTTTTGACCAATTGCAGCATAGTAATTATTTGTTTGCACTTGCACACAGTAACGTTTTTTTGCAAATAGTTTCCAGTAATTAGAGTAGGTTGCAAAATCTTTATCTGTATAATCTTCCCACATTTTCCATTTAGAAAAATCATTTACCTCGCCTGCTGTAAGTAATTTAGTTTCGTATTGGTCTTTGGCAACTTCAACGCTATCTTCATAATAATAAGTTTTGCTTTTACCCCCATCAGATGCAGAGCCCATAGCTCTTGTACTTTTAATTTTACCATAACTAACTGTTGAAACTTCTTTGTGTTTAGAGGCATCGGAAGTTTTTGTATATGTATCGCTACTACTAACTGTACCTGCTGAAACTAAGCCTCTACCTGCCATTGTTAACATTTCAGCTCCTTCTAAAAAACCTGCACCTTCTACTGTAGGATCAGATGATTTTTCTCTTTTAGTTAATAGCACAATAGAAAAATCGGGATCTTTCACCGTTTTTTCTGTAACTATAACTTTATAGGATTCATATCCTTCTGCACTAAAAATCAATGTATCGGGTAATTTGGTAGCCATAATTTTAAAGCTACCGTCTTTATTTGTAGATATAGTATTGGCTTTGTTCGTAAACTTTACACTTATATTGGCTGCTGCCTTGCCTCGTTCATTTATTACTCTACCATTTATCATTTGGCTGTAAGAGGTTAAAGAAAAAGTAAGCAACAACAGTACAAAGTATATATTTTTAAAGTTTTTCATACTAAAATTTTATACCAGATGCAAAAAGGTTTTTAATTACATAAAATTTGCCAAAAAAATATTTTATCATTTCTTTCAATTATAAAGTGCCATTTTTGCTTTAATAAAATTTGAAATAAACCACATGAAAAAAGTAATACTTTTTGTTTTTGTTCTAATCATTTCAGCAAAATTCAGTTTTTCGCAAAAAACTGTTGCCAATGGATGGCATTTGTTAAATTACCAGCAAGATAGTGTTTATGGTATTGATTTAAACCGAGCCTATGCCTTTCTTCTTGAAAAAAATAAAAAAGCAACACCTGTTATTGTTGCAGTTATAGACTCTGGTATTGATACTGCACATGAAGATTTAAAAAATATTTTATGGAAGAATACTAAAGAAATTCCTGGCAATGGTATTGATGACGATAAAAATGGGTATATAGATGATATTTATGGTTGGAATTTTTTAGGCAATAAAGACGGTAGAAATATTAAAAAAGCCAGTAGTGAAAAGAGTAGAATTTTTCATACTTATAAAAATAAATATGAAAATAAAGAGTTAGATACCAATTTGCTTTCTAAAGATGAAAAATACATTTATAAAACTTGGTTAAGAAGTGCAGCAGAAATTAATGCAAGTACACAGGAGCAGGCAAATATTACCTATATAGAACTTGCATTAAAAAGCTTAATTAAGAATGATAAAATAGTAAGAGAAGATATGGGTAAAGAAGAATATACTTTTGAAGAATTAGAAATTTATATACCCAAAACAAATGATGCTAAAAGAGCAAAAGTTGGTGTATTGCAAATAATTAAACTTTTTAGCTTAGATTCTAAAAGTAAAAATACTGAGGTAATTGAGGAAATAAGTGAATATGTAGAAGGCAAAAAAGCATCTTTTGAAGAAGCAGAAAAAGCACCATTTGATTATAGAGCAGATATTGTAAAAGATAATACTAAAGATATTAATGATAAGAATTATGGCAATAATGATGTTATGGCATCTACTCCAAAACATGGAACACATGTTAGTGGCATTATTGCTGCACAACGTAACAATAACTTAGGTATGGATGGAGTTGCAGACAATGTAAAAATTATGACAATTAGAGCTGTGCCAGATGGAGATGAATACGATAAAGATGTTGCTTTAGCTATTTTTTATGCAGTTGATAATGGAGCAAAAGTGATTAATATGAGTTTTGGTAAAGGCTTTTCGCCAGAAAAAAAATGGGTGGATAGTGCAGTACAATATGCTGCCTCTAAAGATGTAATTATACTGCATGCTGCAGGCAACGATTCAAAAAATATTGACTCATCCGAGAACTTTCCAAATCCATTTATGTATTATACAGGTAAAAGAGCTCCTAACTATGTAACTGTTGGAGCAAGTAGCGATCCTAAAATTTCTGGTTCATTAGCAGCAAGTTTTAGCAACTATGGAATAAACACAGTAGATGTTTTTGCCCCTGGCGATAAAATTTATTCTACTATACCTGGTGGTAATAAATATGGCAATTTACAAGGCACTAGTATGGCAACGCCTGTTGTTGCTGGTATTGCAGCATTATTACGTTCTTATTACCCTAGTTTAAGTGCTGTTCAAATTAAAAATATTATTGAAAAATCTGCAACTATTTACGATAATTCTGTAGCAACTTTTTTGCCAGGTACAAATGATAAAACAACTTTAAGTGAGTTATGTAGAACTGGTGGTTTAGTTAATGCCTATGCTGCTGTTCAACTTGCAGAAAAAACTGTACCAGAAGTAAATAAAGTAGAAGAAAATAAATTGCCTATTAAACCTACTAAAAAGGTAAAAAAGAAAAATTAATGGCTACTCCTAAAGAACAAGATTATCCTGCATATTATGCCCAATATTTAGCAAAAATAAATGCTGCAAATATTTTGGATCTAATGAGCAAATATGCAGGTTTAATTGAACAATTTATACATGAAATACCAGATGATAAAGCCAACTTTGCTTATGCAAAAAACAAATGGACTATTAAAGAAGTATTACAACATTTAATAGATTCAGAAAGAGTTTTTGTGTATAGGGCAATGCGATTTGCAAGAAAAGATTTTATTGAATTAGAAGGCTACGATGAAAATGAATATACTAAAAATGCTCATGCAAATTGTAGAGACTTTAGTATTTTAAAACAAGAGTTTTTATTACTGAGGAAAACAACTGATTTATTTTTACTTTCATTAACCGAAGAGGATTTACAACAAAAAGGTATTGCAAACAATGAACCAATAACTGTACATGCAATTGTTTTTATTATTTATGCTCATATTTTACACCATATAGATGTTTTAAAAGAAAGATATTTATAAACTTATCTTCCACTTAATTGAATTTGCTTTTTTAACTCTGCATTAAAAGTAAACTGTCGTAATAACTTTTCTAAACTGATGTGCATTCTATAATTCCATATTTGATTTTTATTGGCTGGGTTATTTATTCTTTCTTGTTGGTGGTTTTCAATTCTCAAATTTTCATCTATTCCAAATAAATCTTGTAGTAAAAAAATGCTCCACATTGCAGAAGAATATAAATGCTGTTTAATAATTTCTTTACTAATATCAACCGTACACTCTTGGGGCAAATGATTAGTTTTATTTAATACAGTATTATAAAAAAGTTTAGTATTAGTAAAGTCCTCCTGCCACCAACTTCTTATTGTACTCATGTCGTGTGTAGAGGGCATTGCAACACTTAAATATGGTAGTTGATTAAGTTGTAAAAAATGTTGCTGATTTTGTTTAGGCATTCTTTGAATTTCTAAACTTAAAATGCCTAAGCTTTTCATTACCTCTGGAACAATTGCTGGCACTAAACCTAAATCTTCGCCACAAACAAGCATATTGGTTGCACATTTAATTGTTGTTAGTTTATAAATCCCTTCTTTCTTCCATAACTCATTTTGTTGCTCAAAAAAATAGTTGTTATACAACTTCAATAACTGCTGTTGTACAATTGGTGAAAGTTGTTTAAAAGAAGTTGTTTTAAACATGTTAAACCTAAAGTGAAACTCATTTTCATTTCCATCTATATCCAACAAAATAACATTACTTATTAAATTAAATAAACCTTGTTTAATTTTATTGTTTTTAGTATTATTGGGCAAAGCAGAAAAGAAATTTTCTACTAATATTTGAGTTGAAAATTTTTCAGTGAGAGTATAATTATCCGAAAAATCATCTTTTATTAAAAACTGATTAATTACTTCCTCTTTATATTCATCAAAAAAAGACTCAAGAATTTCATCTGTTATAAAAGGTTGGGTATATCTTACATAATTAAAAAAAATACCACTTTTATTAAAGTCATTTAATTGCAAAGGAATTGCAGGTACAAAATAACCCATTACACCTTCTACAGCATTAGATGGAATACTCCAAATTCTAAAAAAACCTAAAATATGATCTATCCTAAAAGCATCATAATAACATTGCATTTGTTGAAACCTTAGTTTCCACCACAAAAAATTATCTTCTTGCATTACTTGCCAATTATAAGTAGGAAAGCCCCAGTTTTGCCCTTTCTCTGTAAAATCATCTGGAGGTGCTCCTGCTTGCATATTGCAGTTAAATAATTGTGGGTATTGCCAACAATCAACACTATTTTTATTTATCCCAATTGGAATATCTCCTTTTAAAATAATGCCTAACTTATTTGCCTCTTGTACAGCTTCTGATAATTGTTTATGTAAATAAAATTGAACAAAAAAATGAATGGATACTTCTTTAAAATGTTTCCCTTTTTCAGAAACTAATAGAGCAATTTTTTTTTCATTATAAATAGCAAATTCTTTCCACAGTGCAAAATTGGCCGTTCCATATTTGTTTCTTAAAAAACAAAAAGCAGCATAAGGTATTAACCAAAATTTATTTTTTTGGTAGAATGTTTGATACTCTTTAGTAGCAAAAACCAATGTATGCTTTTTAGTAAAAATTTGTTGTAAGTAATGCCATTTATGTTTTAAAACCATTGAATAGCTAACTTGAGAAGATTGATTTAGTTTCTTTTTTAATGAGTTAAAATTGTTTACTATAACCTTATCTGACTTATCTATTAACTCATCTAAACAAATATAAATAGGATGCAAAGCAAAGGCTGAAATGGCAGCATAAGGATAAGAATCTGAGTCAGAGAAATTTTCTGTAGTGTCGTTAACAGGTAAAATTTGAATTAATTTAAGAGATACCTTAGCAGCCCATTTTGCCAATAGTTTTAAATCATAAAACTCACCTATACCAAAACTATTTTCAGATCTTAAACTAAATACAGGAATATTTACCCCTGCACCTTTCCATGAATTAAAAGGAAGTTGTACAAAGCCATCATGCACTATGGTTAAATCGTCAAAACAAAGTTGTTTATTTAATACTCTATTATCTCCATCTTCATAATGTACAAATTGTTTTTTTTCAATATCAAAAACACCATATTTATACTCTATATTATTACAATTTGTTGGTAGTTTAATAAAAGTTGAATAATAAAATTCCTTTTCTTTTTTAGTTAAAAGTATGGGCTTTTGTGTATTCCAATTATTCAATTCTTTTACATTTCCCAGTAAGCAAATTGTTTTATTGGGGTGCAATAATGGTGCTTTTACTTTAAAAATATGCTTGTAATTTTTGCCTTTGGGTGAATACGTTTTTATAGTTGTTTTTGGAATAAGAGTTTGTAGAAATGGTTTAGTAAAAAAAATATTTTCTGCAAGTTCAGTACCATTCCAGTAATCAATAATATTAATTTCCCTTTTACCAATATGTAGATTAAAATATTTATCAGCAAAAGCTTCTTGTTTTATTGTTCCATCTTCATTAATTACATGGTATTGATAATAAATGTTTTCATCATTTAGTTCATTAATACTTAAAAACAAATCAGTAGTCCAAAAAACCTCATCATAATAATGCATTGCAATAGGCTGTGTTAGCTTGTAATCATTATTTAAAATTGATATAAAAATATTTTCGCCATAATTAGTTTTATACCTAAGCCAAAAACTAATTTTAAGTTTTTTATTTTTTGATGATGTTGTTTCTTTCAAGTTTGCCATTAAATTGATATTGCAAAGTAACCAGTT
>Ga0268298_10001934_pt1 | contig 23469 bp, 17 predicted proteins | sample WWTPWeurt_MetaG_FD_194462 | JGI IMG/M metagenome (GOLD analysis project Ga0268298, IMG submission 194462) | Activated sludge microbial communities from WWTP in Nijmegen, Gelderland, Netherland - WWTP Weurt | ecosystem: Engineered > WWTP > Aerobic digester > Activated sludge | place...
TCTCGGCGTCACCGGCCAGCCGCGCCGTCTGCGCCTGCATGAATAGATCCCGCGCCTGGTCAGACCACTGTATCCATTCCTCGGTCGTGTCAGGGAGATAGCGGCCTGGCTCATTGGCGTCCAGGTCAGCCAGCTTGGCGCGCAACCTAGCCGCCTTCATATCCTGTGGCGCCACGCTCTGCGCCCAGATGTCACGCAGGGCGCGTTGGTCCTGTGGCGCCAAGTCCCCGATGGGCTTGTAGGCGGCCACGCCAGCGGGTTCTTCGGCGAGAGCCTGATGGAGCGCGTCGACCGACTCCTGATTAACGGTGATCTGCTGGCGGTGCAGCGGCAAACGCCGACCGCCGAACCTGGACTGCACATACTCATCGGCCAGTTGCTCGAAACGTTCCTGGTGCGCCTCGGCCTGTACTGGCTTCCCCTTGGCGTCATGGGTCGGCGCCAAGGTGTTCAAGGCGTCCATGAATGCCTTTTTCTGCCCCTCTGGCACCCTGTCCAGGGTCTCCTGGTTGGCGAGGCCAGCCACAATCTCCCGCGCCGAGTCTCCATCTGCGGTGCGCCCGCCGATGTAGTCCTTGATCGATTGCTCGATGTCCGACCCAGGGGTGAATTTCTCGGCCAGTTTTGGCGCCACCCCGGGGTGGATCGCGGTCGCCAGTTCAGGACGATTGGCGACCCCAATAGGCAGCCAATCTTCCTCGTCGCGTCCACCGGAGATGATGGCGTCGGCCTCTTGCAACGCGGCCAGGTGCTCCCTGTCCACGGGTTTCGCCAGACGATCCATGCCAGACGCAGAGATTTCCAGAATCTGGCTGGCGCCGACCGTGGCGATACGGTACTCGCCGCGGCGCAAACCGAGAGACGCGGCCCGCCGCATGGCGTCCTCGAACCCGACCGCCCCCATGGACACCTCCAGCTTGTCCCGCCGCCCGCGTTTGAGCGCCCAGATCAGGGCGCCGTTGGCCTCCAGTTCGCCAAGCGCCTGCCCCAGTGCCGAACGCCCGCGGTCGATCGCCTCGATACGACGCGCGTTCAGTTCGCGCGCGACCTGAAGATCCTCTGCCGTCGCGCATGGGCCAATCTCAATGTCCTCAGCTTCGCGGGTAGCGGCCCTGGCCTCGCGTACAGCGGCCTCGGCCATAGGACCCTGTTGTTCCTCGTGGAATCTTTCCAACCCACCTTGTAGACGGGTAATTTCGTCCGGCGACAGATCCTGTCGCAATCGGCGCGACAGGATCTGTGACGCCCCCGAGATCCCCAGCACATCGACCACCCGTCGATCCAGGAGCCCGCTGCCGGCTGCATGCAAAGATACCGCCTGCAAGGCATTGTAGGCGCCCACACCGATATGCCGCCCGAGCGAGGTCTCGTAATCCTGGTCCTGCTCGATCTCGGCCAACAAGGAGCGCGCGGCGATGGTGCGCAGATCGCTCGCAAGATCCTCTTGCAGGGTCTCGTCGACCTCACGATCGCCGACCTCGACGACGAAGGCGCCCTTTTCCTCGCCGCGGTCGATCTGGCGTGAAGCCTCGCGGGCGGCTTTCTCGCTGGCGCCAAGTTGTTTCTCGAGCCGGAGTAACCGCGCCGCCGTTGCCGGATCTTCGAGCCTGGTTTCCGCGCGATTGGCTTCCTTTTTGTCTGGGCGCAGGGCCTCTAATTCCGCCTTGATCGACTCGCGCGCCGCCCGGCGTTTCTCCGCCGCCTGGATCGCCTCTTCCCCGGCGGCGGCCCGTCGCGTTTCCTTCTCGCGGGCGATGTCCTCATCGGTGAGCCCGCCTTCGCTCTGTGCCGCCAACGTGTACCCGGGCGAGAACCCCAGCCCGGACTGCGGCGCCACGGGATCGAGATCACTCACATCGAGACCGAACTCGCCTGCCGGATCGTGACCCAGGGCCTGAGCGCGCGCCTCGGCATCCGCCAGTAGCCATTGCCGATGCTTGCCCACCGCTTCCCTAGCCGCCTTGAGCCATTGGCGGTGATGTTCGCGTTCGGCGCGCTTCCTCGCCCCATGGGAAGCACCCTCATACGGCGTCAGATCGAACTCGTGACCTTGCCATCCCATGGACTCAGCCACCTGGGCTATGAACTTCTTCTGCCCTTCCTGACGCTGGCCTTGAACAGCTCGCTTGGCCTCCTGCTTTTGCTGGTAGATTCCCGCTTCCTTGTCTCGCTTAGCCTGTTCCTTCGTTTGGGCGCGCCGTTCGGCAACACGCTCAGCAGCCTCCTGTTTATACTCGGCTTCGCTGCGCACCCCGCGAAGCTTGAGATAGTTCAGTTTCCCTCCGGCGCCGCCGATGACATGGTAGGCGCCAGACCCGGAGGCCGTTTCCTGAATGAGGACAGGAACTCCAGTGCTTTCCTTGCCCCCAGGGTGCACCGTGATCCAGCGTGCGCCGGGCGGGGTGGCGCTGGCCTTCAAGAATTCCGTTGCGGCGAGACCGACCAAAGCCCTGAACAAAGCGAAGTCATAGACCGCGAATCCGAGCTGACTTCCAGTGTCCCAAGAGCTAAGATGATGATAAGAAACCGCCTTCGCTAGGCCATCCTCCCTCCCAGGGCTTGTGGTTTCCCCTGCTAAGGTAGATCCAACAGTGAGGATGGCCCCCTCTTTCACAGCTCGCGCTAGGCGACGCAGCTTACGAGGCGATGAACTCACCGAGACCTCGACGCCGTCGCGGGCGACGGTCACGCACATAAAACCATGATGACGTCCATTCACGTCCTTGAAGACGCGGATAAATTGAATGACAGACTGACGCTCAGCGCCTTCCCCGCGCGCAATGCGCTCCGCCAGAACATCCTTTCCCTCAAGTTCCGCAACGATGTAAGCGGGGTTTTCCAAGGTCGGTCGGATTAACCCGAAATAATGCTTGCGCTGCCGCTCCTGTAATTTCTCGCGTTGCGCCTCTCCCATTTTCACCTTCCCAATTGGCGTACGCACAATCCCCCCTGGGAACTCTTCCCGCCAAGCCTGCTCCGAGAATTCAATATGTCGCCAAGGCGCGGCATTGGTGATCAAGGATTGTTCGATCAAGCGCAAACCAGCGTCAGGTTGACTGCCGCCAACTTGCCCAAGACGACCGGCATGATCGTGATTTCCCGATCCAGTTCCGCCCTTGAAGAACAGCACCATCGTCTTGATCATCCTTGGCCGCTCGGAAGTCGCCAGCACCTTGCGCTTGAACTCGTCCATGGGCATGGCCGTTACCGGCCCGAGAAAACGCGAATCGTCGTAGTGCGCCAGGTAGGCGGCCTTGGCTGCGGCCTCCGAATCGAAGCCAAGCATGACCTTGTCTTCGTCGAAATGGTCCCAGTCCCCCGCTTTGCGCTGATGGACGACATAGGCGATAGCGGCATCGGCATTCGGCCCGACGTAGCAATCCACATGATCCTTATCGACACCCTTGGAGCCGCGGATGTACCCATAGTCCCAGCGCATCCGGGTGCGCCAGGCATGGCCGTTCCTGTCCGTTCCGCTACGCACCGACCCCCTGGGGTTCTCGATCGAGATCTCCAGGCCCTGGAAACGGATGTGCTTTTTCTTGTAATTACCGGCCTTGATCTGGGCCAGAGACGGATTGTGCGTGACTGTTGGCATTCGAGGTTTCCATCCCGAGACGATCCCCCTATGATCCATTCACGACAGAAAATCAGCGCGGAAGCTGCCGCCTTTAGGCGACCTTTAGCTGGCGGTTCATGACGACACGTAGATACAGCTACTACACCGCCACCGTTGCCTTGATATGGGGATGGGCCTGGTAGCCTTCGAGCTGGAAGTCCTCATAGCGGAAATCGAACAGGGAGCGTACCTCTGGGTTGATGAGCATCCGCGGCAGGGGATAGGGTTCCCGGGTCAACTGTAAGCGCGCCTGTTCTTCGTGATTGAGATAGAGATGGACATCGCCGAAGCTATGCACGAAGTCCCCCGGTTGGAGATCCGTCACCTGGGCCAGCATTAGAGTGAGCAGGCTGTAGGAGGCGATGTTGAAGGGCACACCGAGAAAGACATCGGCGCTACGCTGATAGAGCTGGCAGGACAGCCGACCCTCGGCGACATAGAGCTGGAACAGCAGATGACAGGGCGGTAACGCCATGCGTGGCAGATCGGCGACGTTCCAGGCGCTGACGATGAGGCGACGGGAATCCGGAGTAGCGCGGATCTGCTGGATCAGCTCGCTGATCTGGTCGATGTGGCCGCCGTCCGGGGTCGGCCAGGAGCGCCACTGATGGCCGTAAATAGGACCAAGCTCACCCTGCTCATCCGCCCATTTGTCCCAGATGCTCACCCCGGCTTCCTTGAGGGAGCGGACATTGGTCTCGCCACGCAGGAACCAGAGCAGCTCGTGGATGATCGACTTCAGGTGCAGCTTCTTGGTGGTCAGCAGCGGGAAACCCTGACTCAAATCGAAACGCATCTGGTGTCCGAATAGGCTCAGGGTTCCGGTGCCGGTGCGATCCGACTTGCGCACCCCCTGGTCGAGCAAGAGCTGGAGCAGATCAAGATAAGAACGCATTTGTTGACATCCTACCCCGCCTGAAGGCCGGGCTTGCCGCGCTCCAGGTCAAAATCCAGCGTCTTGGTCATAAACGGTGTAGGGCGATCCATCCGGCGTCGATCCGTGCGGACTGCCCATGTGGTACAGCACGTTCTCTTGCTGCTCAAGGATGGCTTCAAGCAACATCTGTTGTCGCGGCATGGCCGACAGGCGCTCGGATGCCTCCCGATCCTCGTAGTCGCCGAGCAGATAGAGATTGTCCTGGGTATAGTGTTCCTTCAATACACGCTTCACGCCCCACCAGTAATACCCGAAGTTCCGGTAGAACCCCGGGTCTTTCTGAAGCATGGCGAGACAGTTGCGCGCAAATCTGGCCTCATTCATCGCTAAGCTCCGACCGCAGAAAGATAGTCGCCCCAATTTTTACGAATGATTACCCCTGGAGTGGGCTCGTCATGAAGGCGGTGTTTCTCGACATGCTCGCGAATTGCTTGCAGGACACGAGGGTCATATTTCCATTCAGCGTTAGAGTAAATACCATAGCGGTCGTGTCCACCACCAACAAAGCTTCCCATATCACCTAGCCTGCCGAGAATGTCTCTGGGGGCCTTGTCTACCTTCTCGATAGTGTTGATCGCCAGGTCCGTGTGCCCGAGTTTGTGGGCAAGGCTGGCGACCTCCAGGGCCTCGTCTGAATCCTTCAATCGCATGGCCTGCTCCATTCGAGCCTCGAGCACCTCGCGGGGAAAAACGCTCGTCTGATTCTTCCCGCCGAAGCTATATCGCCTTGCTTGGTCCGCCAGCTCCTGCGCTTCGAATATGCTGCCAGCGGAACGCACAGCCCGCGCGATCTCATGATTAAGTCCGTCCTCGGCCACCTTTACCGCCTCGGCACCCCATAAGGAAGTGATCACACCAGACCATGGGTTGGTGTATTGATTATACATTCCGAGGTAATTTGGCCGCATCCCTCTATCCACAAATCGCCCGCGGACATACTCGCCCTCCTTCCTCCAGTTCTTCTGTCTCTCGGCCTGTTTCCACGCCTCCACCGCCAATATCTTGTTGGCCTCGGTCGGCAACAGCAGGTCGTTGCTGTCGATAACCTTGCGCGCATCATATCCCTTGACGAGTGCTGGCTTGCCATTGGCCCGGTTGATGACTGGTACAAAATCTCCCTTCCACCCATCCAAGTAGCGCCTGACATTGCGCTTTATGACATATTGCAACTCTTCCGCGTGGCGCTCAAGAAGCGTGTCGTCTTTGCCGACCAGGTCCTGCAATCCATGCACATTAGCGCCGATCCCGGTAGCCGTCAGATAGGCCGAAGAAAAGATGTCGCCTGTCAGATCCGACAAATAATTATTCGCATCGGGTCCTGACCGGCCTTTCAAGACCTCACTGTAGCGACCAAGCGCGTTTGAAATTTCTTCCTTCATCCTGTCCTTCCCGGATTCCGATCCGTGCCAGAGACCTTCCTTGTCGATGGCCGACATCGCGGCATCGAGAATCGACTGAACGGCTGTAGCCTCATTGGCTTCTGGATGGTCAGGAGAGCGATGCGCGCTAAAGATCGCGCGACGCAGAACGGCACCCATCCCGCTGCGGATCAGCTCCAGATTCTCGTCTTTAGCGTCATAGGCGAACTTTTTGACAACCTTATCAGGAATCTTTCCCAACGATAAGGATTCGGTGCCCTGCGTTGAATCACCATACGGACGCAGAAAGAGCACCCCTTTTATCGCGTCGACGCCTTTGATGACCCACTTTGTTGGTTTATCAGAGAAATAAACCTCGCCGTGCAACCCGCCCGGGATCTCAATTCCATCGTTCGCCCTATAGACCTCGCCAGTCACTGGATGAAGCGCCGCCGGGCCTTTGCTGTCATCCAACGCCTCTTTGGCGTCAAAATACTGGCTGGCATTGAGCTGCGCACGAAGCTGATCCCTGCGCTGCTTCAAGCGCAGCCCGGACTGGGTGCCCTTGTCTTTAAGCGCATGGTAATTGCTTTTGAGCTCTTGGAACTTTATAAACACCTCGTTCGCGTTCGCGCGCTGTTGCGCCTCATAGGCCGCCTTTTTCGCCCAGACGTCTTTCTCGATGGCGGCTCGGGCCGCGTCCGGGTCCGCCGACATCATGATTTGCAACTCTTCGCGCGACAGTTGTCCCTGCGCCTCCAGGTTCTCCAGTCGGTCGCCACCATGCCACACCTGATCCTGCCAATCCTTCTTGGCTCCTACAGTTTGCAACCGGTACCCGTCGAATGTGCCCTTGGCTAGGTAATGGTGCACACGCACAGAGTCGTGGACATTCTTCTGCCGCACCGCGCGTCCTGTGCGTTGCTGGAGTGAGGCCGGCTCCCATGGAAGATCGAGGTTGTGAAGATCCGTCGTGTCTTTCTGAAGGTTCAACCCTTCGCCCATGACGCCGGTGTTGCCGATCACAACCCGCAGCTTCCCAGCATTGAACGCCTCAGCGATGCGCTGGCGGGCCTCCGCACTCTTAGCCACGTCGCCATTGATGATCCCGATCTTCTCCCGAGGTATCCCCTTCCCCACCAAGAGCCGTGCGAGTTTCTCGTGTACGGCATTGGAATCGCAAAACACCACCTGCCCACCATCCGCGCTGTTCTTGGCGATGGTGCTGGCCGCCTCCCGCAACTTTGGCGAGACATGCCCCTTGTACTCACCAGGATCATAGAGCTCAAGATCGATCGCCGCTTTTCTCATCCGGTCCATGATCGAGAAGATATGCCCGCTGCCCGTGGAATCGGAATCTGCATCCTCCAGTTCAGCGCGAAGTTGGCCATATACCTTGCGTTGCTCATCGTCCATGTCGATGAAATGCTGCTCGTCGCGCTTCTCAGGGATTTTCAGCCCGACCTCCGCCGCCGTCTGGCGACGGATAAAGCGTTGCATCAATTCACGCAGTTCAAGCATATTTTTGAATCCCTTCGTAAGCGTGCCTTCCTTCATGGTGCCGTCAACGCCCAGATACAAACCCGGCTCAAACATGGCGTAACGGTCCAGGAACTCCTCGCTGTTGCGCAACCCAAGCGTTTGCCACATATCCGGAGCCACATGCGAGAGCATGGAATAGATCTCAAGCGGACTGTTCTTGGTCGGGGTCGCGGTCAGTCCAAAGACCCCACGGTTATGATGGTTCTGCAATAGCCAGGACGCTTTCAGGCCGAAGTCTTGCGCGCGCTGCGATCGCCCGGAACCCCCAAGAAACTTCGGCTGATCGCCGAACCTGGCACGGGCATCGAAGAGGTTTTTCATGGCATGGAATTCATCCATGATCAATGAGTCGACGCCAAGCTGGTTGAAGTAGATCGCCTTGGTCCTTTGCGAGACATCGCCCTTGGCTTGCGCCTGCATCCAGGCTTCCCGGATCTGCTTTTGCCGCTTGTCCCCGGCCAGGTCGTACTGCTTGCCGCGCTTGACCCAAAAATCTTCCTCATTTATGACGTGCTTAGTGATCGGGTCGAGATCGAGGTCATCGAACGCCGTCATGCTCGACAGCACAAAGTCGTAAGACTGGCTTTGCGCCAGTTCGTGCCATTTCGCGTTGCGCTGGGCTTCTGTATCGGCCTTGCCGTTGGTCTCCCCGATGACCAGCACCCGGCTCCCAGGAAAGAAATTCTCGATCTCCGCGACCCAGTTCCGTAGCACCGACTTAGGCACGACGATCATTGGCTTCTTCGCCATGCCGTTGGCTTTCAACAAGCGCGCCAGGGACAGCCCCTCAACGGTTTTTCCGAGCCCCACATCTGCCGCGATGATCCCACGCCCCTTGTCGATCGCCCAGCGCAGATTGCCCCAATGGTACGGATTGATGCTGATGGCCGGGTCGAGGCCAGGCACATCAATGGCGTCGTTCGAGTATTCCGGCTCCACGGTCCCGCGATAGAGCCGGTTGTAGGCATCCTCTAGGAGTTGCCGCACATCCTGGTTGCCCTTGCAGAAGTCCCGAAACTCGTCGTCGATGGCGTCGACCGCCGGCCCGTCGGCCTTGCGCAGCCCAGAACGGTTCAGCCATTGTTCCAGCAGTTTTTTCTCGTTCGGAACGCCGCCCGTGATCGTGTAGACGTTGTTCTCGAATGTCACCAGCGGCTTGTCGAGGCTTAGGTAATACGCCGAGGTAGGAGAGGTTGCGATCAGGTCATTCAGCCTGGAATTCAAATATGTTTCCAGCACCTGCGTCGGCACCCAGCCAGAAGCCATGGAAAACTCGATGTCCTCCAGGCTTTTCGGATCGATGCGGTCGAGAATCTCCTTGGCCTGTTCCCGCAGGCGGTTTGCCACATCCAGAGAAAGGCCGCCTCCATCGATCGCCTGCTGTACGGCGTCGTAGCGCTCCCACAGATTGCCGGTGAAATACCGATCCTTCGTGGTCCAAATCCTTCCATCCGATATGAGCCTATAGGCATTGGAAGCGAACAGGCGGTCTGTCACCTCTTCGCTGGACAAGCCGGTGAACCGCGCCACATCGCGCGCCGTGAAGGTGTCGTGGTCTCGGACCAGCCGCAGCACCACGGCATCGATGCTATCCCCGCGCCTGTACGTGGTGCCGGTGATGGCATCCGAATAGGCGCCATCCTTCGACACAGCCGACAACACGCGCAACAGACCCGGGTCTGAACGGGATGCGGCCACGAGTGGGCGGATATCGTGCGGGTTACCGCGTTCATCGATGAAATCATCAAGCGCGGATAGGATCTGCTTACGTTCTCGGTCCGTTGTGTCTGGCGTCACCCGTTCGATGCGCGCTCCGAGTTCCCGCGCCTCCGCCAGGGATGGGTGCTCTTTCTCCTCCTCCTGCGCCCGGTGCCACCGTGGCGGCTCGCCAGTGAGCACATAGGCCACGCCATCCACGACCTTGGTGTCTCCGACCCGGTAGATGTCGTAAGGCGGCTTTCCTGCCGCACGGACCAGGCTCGCATGGTCTTCTGGTGGCGCCTGATCGAGCACATCGGCCATGGTGACCTTGTGGCCATCATCGAATGCGCTCTGCCCAATAGCCTGCGCCACCCCATCCATGGAACCGGTCACGGTGAAATCGTTGCCTATGTTCGCCTTCGATCGCCAGCCATCTTCCGGCGAACCGTGGATGTTCTTCGCCCCGCGCGTCTCGAAATATCGCCCAGAGATCACCTCGTCATCCCAAAGGCCGAGTCGCCGCATCAGGCCATCATCTCTGCGCTGCGATGGCGAGGACAGCGCATTGGCGACATCCTGGTCGCGCTTGCGCAGCACCACTATATCCGTCACCACGCCGGTATGGGTGTGCGAGAAGGCTGTATTCGGCAGCCGGTGCGCCCCCAGGAACTCGGCCTTCCTCAACATCAGCTCGCGAAACCAGGCGCCGGAACTCGATGAAAGGATGCCAGAAGGTACCACCATGGCGATGACGCCACCCGGCTTGGTCTTATCGATGGCCGTATCCAAGAAATACCGCTCGGCCTCGGCGAAATCCCTCTTATCCTGCGCGATGAGCGCCCCTCGCAGCCCGAACGGAGGATTGCCGACCACGGCATCGAACTGCCTCGGGTCCTGCCCGGCAAAGGCCTCGCAGGCGCTCTCGTTGATCTCGTGACGTGCGCCATGCAGCAGCCGCGAAATACGGGCGCTGGTCGGGTCAAGCTCGACGCCCACCACTTTGACTCCACTGGGTGCCGTGGCCGCAAAAACGCCGGTCCCGAGACTGGGTTCCAAGACCTCACCGCCAGACACGCCCAGGCGCCCCAGAATGTCCCAGATCGCCGACGCCACATCCGGCCTGGTGTAATACTCGTTGAGCGAATCGCCGACCCCACCCTGTCCGGAGTACAGGGACAGCTCATGCTTCTCCGCGTCGGTGATGTCCTCGTCGCGCTTTTGCAGGATAGCGAGGGCGCGCGCATTGAATCGCTTGCGCTGCGCCTTGGTGACGTTGGCGGGGACGCCGAAGGTGGTAGCCGGAGTTGCTTTCTCTTCCGAGACCTTGGGCTTCGCTATCTTTTCTTTCGTCTTTTTCGCCGACGGTGGCTGGCCTACCATCTCTGGCTCGACAGTAGGCGGCGTCTCGGCAGGCCCCGAGACCTCGGTCTGGCCTACGTCCTGCGGTGCGAACAGGTCGAACTGCGGCGACCCGATGCTCATCTTCTTTTTCCGAATCGCGGTATGCGGCACCACATACACCCCCTTAGAGGTGACGTGGCCCCTGACCGGAACCACTGACTCCACTAGGGCCGCCCTTGGCTCAGGCGCTGGGTCTCCGCCGAACATATCCAGGGTATCGGCATCGCGAACCGGTGCCCGAGCCTTGAAAAAAAGAATGATCGGTTCAGTCGCGAATCTTCGTTTTTCGGCTGGTGCGCCCGCGATGGCCAATGTATGGGACGCAATCACGGCATTGGGTACGCAGACTTCCATCGCGCTTTCTCCGATCGAGCAAAAATTCTGAAGTGGGTCGCCAACGACCGCAGGCGGAACATTGGCTCTCTTTTGGCGCCATGGTTTCAGAGTAAATTCACGACGAGATGGGCACATCGCACCCACGGAGAAGGCGGGTCCTGAAAACACAAAGAGCCCCTCGGGGGGGGCTCTTTGTTGTCGAGGCAGAAATAGCGCCAGACGCTATTGTTTGATCAACAATGTCCGACAAGTAGGTCCGTTCCCGCAGTTCTCCAATGTCGGGGTGAAATTCAGGTAGTAAATCTGATCCGAGCCCACCACGCACGGGGGGGCGAGTGGTTTACACTGGCCCCTCAGCTCTGGAGGCAAGGTGGAGCAGACATCGAAGGCGGCGTCCTGCTCAGCTCGTATCGTGTCGGCTACCTCGATATAGGGAGAGATCGACTCGAACACGCAGGCGGGGTTATTCGACTGCATATCGCCTGGGATAGAAGATACCCCGCCGCGCACGCCAGCGCCGCCGTCATTCTCGCCCGCCTCGGCGCGATCGAACTTAGCCCTCAGCTTCCCGCCTTGCGGCACCTTCACTCGGGCGGCATAGAGTTTCCCAAACATCATGCTGCCCTGATATTCGCAATTCGTCTGGTTCCACGCCTGCCCATTGATACACCCTGGAACGAAGGTGCGATTACTGCTAGCGGAAAAGTCGAAAACGGTGACCCCTGACGGAGTCACCCAAACGCCAGACCCGGGGTCACCGGAGACCGGCGGCGGCGGCGGCGGAGAAGGATTCACCGACCCACCACCAAGGTAGCACCCGGAAACCGTCAGCGTGCCATTCGACGGCGAGATGTTCAGCGCCTGGAAGGTGCAGTCCTTCGGCCCGTCTGGAAAGTCGATCCTGATGCTATCGGCCATGATGTCGGACACACCGACCGTAATTAACATGAAAGCCAGAAATAAAAATAACCTCGATTTCATATCTACACCCCGCTATTTATTGTGTCGGAACGACACTGCTCAACTTCATGAATGTATACCCAAGCGTAACCAGCGCGGACACCAAAGTACCAATCACCGACACGAGAACCCACGACAGCTTAGACAGTAGACGTACTCTATCTTTCTGCTCGTCCAGGGTATGCGACGCCAGATTGTCGGCTATCGACTTTATCTGCATCTTTATGCTTTCGTTTCCTAGATCCTGTTTTTTTAGAGAATCCTCGATGAGCCCATACTGTATCTCTAAAACCGTTAACCGCTTATCAATGCTGGCGAGCGAGTTGCTATTATCAAGTTGTTGTTCAACATTCATTATCGCCCGCCATTTAATAGAGACTCAATTTCTATAATCACTGAATCACGATCCACGCTTCCGCCTATTTGATTCTCAACCCATTTACGGCCCTTGGCCTGTATCAGGCTGAATATGCTGGCAATGACTATTGTCAGGACTGCGCTCGCAATATCGCTCAGCGCACCAAATAACCCAAGGCCGAAATTCCTGAGTATCTTGATCTTTTCCTCTCCTGGGCGATCGACATCGAGAAGCGCCAGCGATGCGCTTAACAACTTCCCCACGGCATCCTTCGACGAGAACCTCTTTATCGCGAACCAAACGGTCGCGATAAGCGCCTTTAGTAGCACATCACTTATGACAGCGGGCATAGATCTCCACCTTCTATTTTCTACCAACAACAACTAGCGCCAGCCATGGCCCCGGACACCTTTGGGACATCTATCTGCTCGTACCTTTCTTCTGGATCGAAGATGGGTTTCACTGACGGACGGCAGACACATCCCGCCACAAACCAACAAGCGCATCCCGCCGCGCACATTCCTCGTAGTAAAGTCCGGACGCTTCGATATGGTTTTTCACCATCCCGGCCATGGATGGGTCCGTCAGTTCCGGCAACTCTCTGCATGGCTCACTGAGTTCCGGTGGCAGGTCTGGCATGAGCGGCATTCCACAGGGACATCCCGTCAGCATCGAGACGGCAATGGCTATCGGGATGAGTCGTCGCCCAGTCATCGGCCTTTTCCCGTATCGTTTTGGTACGCCATCGAACTACCTCTACCGTTTTCACCGCCTGAGTCTGGGCCTGGCTGATCTGCTTCTGTAGATCCCGTTCACGCTCCACGGTTTTGACTTCAGCTTGATGTCGCTCTTCGATGTATGCCTGATCGGCCCGATACTCCCCGAGTCTATAAGACCCGTAGAGCCCGCCTACCATAATCAGCACAACTAGCTTCCAATGCTGTTCAGCCCATGAGGTGATTATTTGCACGGACTACAGTTTCGATCTTTCCAGAACATCCGAATATGTCCTCATAGCCCGGTCCCACTCTTCCTGTGGAACTGTCTCTTGTTCGTTTCGAGCCATGGCCTGCTCTAACCTTTCGGCGTCTTTTCCGGAAACTGTGGGTCCGCAAGGAGGCATCCCCGATCGCCACCAAACGACGAGATCTCTCCAAAGATTTACTGACATGCTCTACTCACCCACCCATTCTGCCTAACTGATGTTAGATTGCTTGAGCAACTTCATCACGGCCTTTGCCGTGCGCTCTCCGAACTTTGCATTCAGCCAATTCTTATATGCGGCTTGCTCTGTCCTGAACCCGCAGACCGCACTATTCGGAAAGTCCTTTTCCTTGTACCCGATCCTCCCGCCCCATTCAGGGTCGCACTCAATAAGCGTTACGCCAGCACTATTTGCAAATTGTTCAAGGTTCATTCTCTTTCTTCGTATTAACAACGCCCTCTAACTTTTTGCATTATGCGCCATCAACGCCAAGCGCAGCAGTTCGTCACGAAATTGGTCAAAAGAAAGTCGGCTTCGCAATCGAACGTGTCAGCGCCATCAAGCCGGTCTGAAAATCAGTAGCTCCGATACTCACCCATCGCTGATCCAGCCGTTCGTCCCTGCGGAGCTTGTCCACCAGTTCTCCAAGCTCTTTACCCTTGGCTTTGATCTCGTTCATCAAGTCAATTTCGACCTGACTCAGTTCGCGGTAGCCTTTTATTTGTCTGTGTAGTTTGGCCATTCTTTCACCGAATCAATCGGTTCTCGGAGTTTATTTCCGTGAGTTCTATTTCTCACGCACCAAGCGCAACTGCCGTGATGCTCACAGCCTGCCGATGTGTGCGTCGGGGTTCCATCACGAACATAACCATCCCTGTATTGTCTGGATATCAACGCGCCGAGTTCCATTTCTGGCCGTTTTCTCCGACGTGTTCTGCTCATATTTCACCTCGAAACATAACAAGCGAACCCGCCCCATCCAGCACTGATATAAAGCGGCTCCCATCGGCGCATAATTTTCACTGGATACTCTCTATTCTCTCGGCATGAGGCCGCTGACCGGTAGCACTGCTCAGCAACACTCTCAGCATTTCCAGGACTCGCGGCCCGCTTCTGCTCGGTATGAACGTAGCCTAACCCGCCGTTGTAGCCGCGAAGGGCCAGCGCCCAGCGGTCGCAGTCGGTATCGGCGATGCGTACCTGGCTCATTAGGTCGCGCATGTAGATGGCCTGGGCATGGAGCGCCCATTTTCCGCTTCGGTAATCCACTCCGCCAAGCTCGGTTGGATATTTCTGGATGATCCATTTTCTGGTCGACGGCATGAATTGAGTTATGTTCTCCGCCCCGACTGGTGACCGCGCCGCTTCATTCCACGCGCTTTCCTGGTGTACCTGCGCAGCCAGTCGCGAAACCTGAGCCTCTGGACCGAAGTACCGCTTGGCGTACTGTTCGAGGTCGGCCCGGTGCCGATGCGCGGCTCGCGGAATGGAAACGTCGCCCACGGCCTGGGCGCAAACCGCCAGGGCCAGGACGGCGACCATTCGCAGAGTCATCATCAGAAAAACGACCCGACGGCCAGAACGCCAACGCACATCATCAGCACCCGGTAGAACCGGTACTCGACCCATCGCCACTCGTCGGCATCCACTGGCGGGCGCCTGATGAATGTGGCGTGGGCATGGAACATCAGCAGAAGCGCGCCACTGACAGCGCCGACAAACAGCACAAAATTGTCCACAGACTCGCGGATGCTGAATCCGAATCCGATATAGGTCACCGATGCTAGCCAAATGAGATGCCACCCCCACCCGCGAGATATCCGGCTCGCCACGTCCGGATCGATGCGCCGAATGACGGCCAGCACCCATACCCAGGCGCGCAGCCACGTAGCAGAAATCCATTCCCATAGCCTAGTCATCGAACATCACCCCCTTTCTCTCAGAGACCGTCTTCGCCATCTCGGCGCACTCGTCGATAGCCGATTCGAGCCGTCGCCTCATCTTGTCTGCGATCTTTTCGACCTGATCCCGGCTTTCTGCCCGAATGCGGAATGACACGATGTTGCTACTCCCCCAGGAAAAAACGATGGTCCACTCGTCGGGAGGGAGGTAGATGTAGATCGTGGTTCTCATGGATCACCACTCGAACCCGAGCCAGAAAAAATAATCGGCGCGTTCGGCCTTGTCCCAGGTCATCGTTCGCTCTTGGTTGGGTAACTCATAAAGCCATTGGACCTTCACGACCGCCGGCAAGGAATGGGCGAGAAAATATCGAGCGGCAGAGAAAAGCGCTTTAACGGGACCGGAAGAATTAAAATCCCGCGCCCATTTTTTTAATGTGGATGGAGTTCTCGACAGCAGGCGCCGACACCTAAACCCTTGACAGCTCGCGCTCCAGCCAATCGGAGAATCCGCGACTGACGCGCGGCCCTGGCTCGCCTGGGAGCGCGGTCCAGGTGCCTCGGCAGTTCGGATGAATTGGGCCAGCGGTCACCCACCACAGCTCTTCCGGCAGTCGTTCGATCAGCCCGATCGGGCTCTGCTTGCGCGGACTGGATGATCGCCCCTGGTTGGTCTTGCCGACCCAGACCTGGGTCTCGCCGTCATGCTCGGCCTCTGGGCCAACGACGGTGAATACCCGCCCGTTGATCGACCGGCAGAACCCGCAGGCGGTGCCGTACACCTCGACGCGCTTCACTCTCGTGCCTGGCGCCAGCACCGAGATGAAGCCTTCGTTGGCGTTTCTCGAACACTCGGTGATCGCGACCCGGCGCCAGTCCCGGTTGGCTGCGCCGAAGGTGTCCAGCAGATCCGACTGGAGCGAAGCCACGGTGGCCTTCCCGTCGCCCAGGGCGCGGCGCTTAGCATGATCGATCACCGCCATCTTGACGCCGTGTTTCAAGGTGTTGGTGACACCGGATAGCATCTCAGCGGCATTGGCCTGGGCGAAGCGCAGCACCGCGTCGGTAACCTGGCCGGGGATCATCCCTAGCCCCGCCGCTCGTTCATAGGTCTCTGGCAGCATTCCGGAGATCAGAGCGACCTCGCCCGTCTTGACGCGGCTTTCGGCGGCTTGCAGCAGCCCGGCGAGCACCGATCGCACCGCCAGGTACTCGGCTTCCCGACGAATGACGTCATCTGGCAGGTACCGCGAGAGCAGCACATCGATATACGCGAGCCAGTCCTCGAGGCTGTACTCCTCTGGCGCCTTTCCTTTGAGCCGCTGCTCGGCCTCATCGACCGCTGCTTCGTTCCGGTAACCAGCCTTGTGCAGAGGGCTGCCCTTGGCCAGCCACGATCCAAGTTCCACTTGTATTTCCGCCAGCAGCGCGCCGCCGCGAGCGGTGACGCGCTCTATGTGGTCGCGGATAAATGGGTCGTGATGCGGGGTCCACAGCGATTCCGGCGCGTCGGCCAACGCCTTGTGCAGCTCTTCGAGCGCATGGTCCGCGCAATCGTGTGGCATGGGAGAGACGTCGATGATGGCGGCGGACGCTACGGCCTAATCACGCTTACTGGAGAATTGTTCGAACAATTTATTGGCTTCATGCTCGGTAATGGGATCAGCGTTATGGTCGAATCGGAACAGGTCATAATAGGGCACCCATCCCTGACCAGGTTGGTACAATTCAGGGCGCTGCATCCCAGTACGACGCGCTGGAAATCCATTCATCTCGAAGTATTGCATAGCGGCCCTCCCCAGCATTTTGGCTACGCCGCTCTTGGAAAGAGTGGCATTTTGCCTGATAAATACCTGTTCATCTTGGAATGAATTACCTCTACTCCCGGCCTGCCCTGAGGCAGACTTCCAGGCATCCTGATAGATCTTCTGCTGGCGCCGTCGCAACTGGCGTACTCTCACCATCTCCTGCTCCGTGAACGGGCGCTTTTCGGCTTCCGCCTTCCCAAGTATGGTCCTTTCCTGCTCATACAGCTTGTGCGCAATTTCCTTGGCCGGGAGCATGGACTTGACGTGCAATTGCAGCTCAGCCGCGTGCCCGTTGGGTAGCTTCACCACTGTCAGGGCATCACGATAGCCAGCGGGTAGCGGATTTGAGAAACGGTCCTTGGGTTGCTTCGCGAACCGTAGACCGCTGGCGCGCAGCTTTTTCAAGAGAGCCGGAATTTCATCGATCGTATCCACGGCGATCGTGCCACGCACAAAATCGGTCACCCCAGCCCAGTTTCCACCCAGTTCGTTCTTCACCTTCTCTTGCAACCTGGCGCCCCCTTTCACCGGCGCCAGTAGCAACATCCCGCCCTTTTTCCCAGACTCGATGTCGTGCATGGCGCGCCCGAAGGCTTCGGGGTCCTTCTCGCCATCGTAAATCTCGAAATTGTTCTGATTGGCGAAGCCGCGGCCCTCGTCCAGCCATTCGCGATAGGCCTTCTGTGCCTCGACGCCCTGTCTCTTGAGGTCATCATAGGAGGCTACGCCTGGCTGAGAGTAGCCCTTGCCGAGCGCCGCATCCTCATTCGTGAATAATGAGCGCCCGCCGAAGATGCCAGGACTCCCGTTACCGCTTGGCTGCTGCTGGTTGTTGCGCACAACTGACAGGCTCGGCTTTCTGTCCCCCGTCTGCTCGATCGAATGCACATCGTTCCAGCCCACGCGATGCTCGCTTCCGGTCGACTCGTGCTTGACAGTCACCCCACCGGACCCGCGCGCCACGACCTCTCCAGCGCCGCCCGGATAGTGCACCCTGTCGCCATGGAAGGTGTTGTGAGTTCCAAATGAGTCTTCTTCGCCGGTGCGCACCCAGTGCTTCACCGTGCGCCCATCCTTATGGGTGATGGATCGCTGGACGAGACCGGGTCGATTGGCGATATCGGACTTAAAGAAAAGAATCAGCATTTTCATCACTTTTCAAAAACCCGGTCAGGCTATCCCACCACCCCAGTTCATCAGCATCTAAAAATGTGGATGCTTCTGTCGCGGCATGAATTGCATCTGGATTGGCTGGACCGGTTGGACCGGTAGGCCCCTCAGCTCCGGCGGGACCAGCAGGACCGGTAGGCCCCTCAGCTCCGGCGGGACCAGCAGGACCGGTAGGCCCCTCAGCTCCGGCGGGACCAGCAGGACCGGCGTGGCCTGGAACGCCAACCCCGGACATATTCACTTGTAGCGGCGGAAACTGATCGAAGATCACGCGCACATCCAACGGCTCACTCATTGATAATGTCCCCCTTCGCCGTCACCACTACATCGCCAAAAATGATCGGTATCCTGAGCCCATCAGGAGAAATCAGATCCAGATCCAGGTAATACCGAGAGGCCGCGTCGGTCACTCTCTCGCCGCACGGCAGCACATCTGGAATGGTGTCTTCCGCGTCAATCCAGGCCTTGATATGCCCGACCTCGGCCTGTGGCTCGGTGCGTATCTCGGCGATCTTGGTCCTGGATCTCGCCGATCGGCGGAGACTGCCATCGCTCGTCCAGCCATCCAGAGGTATCGGCTCGCCGGTGATGCGGTTGCTGATCACCATCACGAACGGGCCGTACCCGCACCCCTGGCGGATCGTGATCCCGTCGATGCGCGAGCCCGTGTTATTCAGCGGATCTGACATGGCGTTCCAGTTCGACCACACGCGCCGATAAGGCCATAACCAGGTCGGCCAAAGAGGAATCGTGGCCCGAGATAGCCATGGATTTGGTCATCTCTTCGCCTCGATGACCATGGACGTACAGCCGTTTTCCAGACTCGTCTTCCACCAACAGGCCGTCCTCCCCACGGTCCACGACACGGTATCTCTGATCCTTGCGCTTCCTGTGGCCGAGGTAGCGATCCCAGAGCACCCTGTGCTCGCCGCCGCCATCGGCATCAACCAAAAATCCATGCTCACCGATGGCCGCCACCTCTCCGTGATGCGGATCACCTGTTTCCGGGTGGCGGTAGTAGACGCAGTCACCAGTGACCAGGCGTGGCCTGGGCGGCGGATCGGTATTGGCCCTGGATGGCGGCACGTCTTGTCTCATGTCAAGCCCGCCATGTCGCCGCCTGGAAGACGCCTGGTGCCGAAGTCGAGCGTGGCGGGGTATTCCTGCATGGCCTTGTTCATTGGAGACTTCAGGCCAAACGGCAACCCGTCCGAATCCCGGTTGACTCCGGACAAAAGCGCCGCAATACTTACCATTGAGCCGGGAGAGACGAAGTTACCCGTCAAGCCAGAAGCCGATGGCCCAGGCCCCTTCGACCACAGCTTATCGCCCGGCTTTCGCAAAGCCCCGTCAATCACGGGGCTTTTCATTTTTTCCAGGGACAGCTCCGAAAGCGCGTGGTCGTAGAGTTTGAATGATCCGCCATCGGCGCGATGCTCGAACACCGTCAGCTTGCACCGATACAACATCCCATTATGGGAGAACGGCGCGTAATACCGCGCCACATACATATCATGGTGTCCATCTTTGAGATCTGGATGGCGTTCCGCGAGCACTCCCTCACGAACGAGATCGGGCACACAAAACGCCGCTTCGATATGCTCACGTAGTGGAGCGTGCCGCTCCCCAAGGTGCAGCATGTGAGATACGCTTGATTTCGTGACCATCAGGTCGTGTCTCGTATCGCGGTTACGGATTGTCCCACCTGCTTTTGCAAACGATTCCAGTATGAACTGCTTTGCCCGTATGGCAGCCTCGCTTAGGCGTTCATCCGGAAGCACTCGGTTGCCAGAGAGAACTATCCGAATAGGCTTTTTATCGGACAACCCTTGACGCTCACCTACACCAAAGGTAAATCTTCCATCTTCGTCGTGGTGCGGATTGGCCTTCCCCATGAATCCGCCTGGCTCGTCCTCGCTCCCATGTCCTTGGTTCGGTTCCTCGCCGACCGGCTTGTCCTCGCCCTCGGAGTCTTCCTGTACCACGGCGGTATCGTCGTAGCCACCAGGCCCAGACTCGCCTCCATGATCCTCCTGCTGCGGACCACGATCCCCGAAACTCGGCTGTTGCGGCGGCTGGGTCTGCTGCTGATAGAGACCGATCAACGAAGGATTGAGCGGCGCGTCGCCCAATGGCCCATCCAGTTTTCCATACCCCTCTTGGGCGCGAACTTCATTGACGGTCAAGACCAGCTTGCGCATCTCGTGGCGCTTTTCCTGGTCCTCCTCATCAAGCCCGGCCCAGCGAAAGCAGTATTTGTCGCTGAAGACCTGGATGATGTAATCGCTGATCAGCGACTCGTAGTAGGCCATCAATGGCCGCAGCCCCTTGTCTTTGCTGTCGGCCAGCTTCTCGGATGTGTCGCTGCCGGAGAGCGAGCTCCGCCCGGCGGAAAACGACTCAAAGTTGATCTCATCTGGAGACATGCCGTAGATGGCGCAGATCAGTGACGCGAGAAACGTCATCCACTTCGAGAAATACATCTCGTTGAACTCGATCCCGAACCGCTCGAAGCTGGCCTTGGATTCCTGGTCCTTGGATACCAATACCGGCAAGGTCCAGGCATTGGAGATCCCCTTGACCATGGCGTTCCAGTAGCGCCTGAAGGCCGCCAGGTCGTTGTCCGAGTAATCCCCGGAAAGGTGCAATAACCCCCTGGGGATGGCGTTGTCATCGAACCCCTTGGCGTTGTAGGTCATGGCGTTCAGGAACCCGGTCACGCAGCGGATCAACAGCTCGGTCTCGCTCAGGCCATAGCCGGACAGGCGGACATCCGAGCGCGGGTTCCTGACCTCATACACCAGGTCGTCATAGGTGTAGGCCGTGACGATGTTCGAGTTTTGGAGCACCTGCACGGCAAAAATCTCATCGTCGCCGCGATAGCCGTCTTCCGTGCAGAGGCGGATGGTCGCCCCGTCGACGGCATAAAATCCATCCAGGCCAAGCTTTGAATCACGCTTCGTTTCCGTCTCGATCGGCGCCGCATCCAGGGTCAGGCTGTCACGCACCGACTTCGCCATGAACTGAGCGAACGTGTCCCGTCCCATCCGCTTGCGCTTGCGAGGGTCACGCTCCCAGCCACCGTTGCGGATGAACGAGGTCAGCGCCAGGATTGAGGCCGCCTCATCCGTCGATACGGCATGATCCCGTTCGATGTGACGAATCACAAACCCTGGGCCGTCGTCTTCCTGTGGCTGGGTGAACCTGGAGATCTGCCGCAGGCGCGTCAGGACGATGCCGCTCAGGACCGGAGTTTGATCCACCATCGAGCGCAGCAGGTCAAAACTCGCGTTCGCGGGCTTATCCCAAAAATCCGCATAGGCAAAGATCTGCAGGCGGTCGAGGTTGACCGAGCGCAGACCGAGCCGGCCTTGGGCGGACGGTCCACGCCATGGCCCCTGGATGACCTGGGCCGACTTGATCAGTTCGCGCTCTTCGGCGGCGCCCTTGATGGCCTCGATGATCGGCATCAAGGTCTGCGCCGGGATCAGCTCAGAGGCCGTCGGAAGGTAGGTCTGTTGTAGGACGGATTGCGCGTCGAACCGCTCAGGAAGCGGGGCGCGCGGGTCGAAGGCGATGTTTTCTGGGGCGTCCATGCGCTGATTGTCGGTTCACGACAGGACAAGATCAGCCGCCGAGTCAGGTCACCAACATCAGCTTGGGTCTGGACTCCACGGCGAGTTTTGAAATACGGGATTTTCCCGTATTTGCGCTCAAGTGCCGCTAATGAACTACGCCCTCTCCATAAACATCCAACATTCAGGATCTGTTGCCAAGACTCTGAAGGAGCGCTCTTCGCAAAACCCATCCCGATAACTCACGCACCTCCCACAGACCCCGGAAGGGAGTTGCTGTATTTGGTTTGCGAGCGTGGCCGGCAGGATCGATGACAGCGACACCTCGCCACCAGGGAGGCGCTGGTCTTTGGTGTCCGCGAACACCATCAGCGAAGACCCAAAAGCACGCGACCAGGCCACATCGCACAGCATGTTGGCGTAGGCGAAGTGGGGATCGATCCCAACCTTTTGCACCTTGGCGCTCCACCGTGCGTTGTCCGGGTTCCGCTCGGTCACCAGCGCCACCCGGGTCAGGTGCTCGAACACCATGTCCCGACAAATGGCCGAGCGGCGCATGGCCCCCTGGTCGAGGATGTCTTGCTCCAAGGCCGCCGGGTCTGGGAACAGCACCAGGCGTTTTTGGATACGGGCGAGCGCCGTCTGCATAGCCTTGAACTGATTCAAGCGCACGCTGTAGCGGTCCCGTTCGGCTTCGGACGTTTTCCGATCGGTGATGGTAAGCTGATCACCCCACGCCACCATGTCCACCTGATCCGCATAGGAGGCCAGGAACACCTTGCGCGGGTGGCGGGTGGAGAAGCGCTTGGCGTCGTTGTAGTTCGGCAGGGTCTCGACCACGCACACCGCCACCCCGTAGCGCTCCATCAGCTCGTCGCAGCGCGCGAAGGGGTCGGGTGAGTAGATGGCCTCGACATGGATGACCGCCTGTCGACCGTCGGATAGCTTTTCCTTGACGATGACGACATTAAATTCGCCCATCTGGTCGATGCCCATGAAGGTGTCGCGAGCCGTGGCCTTCCAGACCAACCCCAGGCGCACCCCCTCATCCGCACGCTCCGCCAGCATGGCCAGATTCACCGGGATCTGCGATGGGTCGGCGTAGGGCTGGCCGAGCTTGCGGTTGTAAAAGTTCTGGCGTTGGTCCCCCGTCGAGGCCGTCGACCACGCCCACCAGAGCTGTTCGGCGGTCACGGTTGGGCTGAGGATCTGCGAGAGTTGGTAGCTTTGAATCCGCCGATCCGGATAGGTGGCTCGCCACTCCCCATCCTGGGTGTCGTCGATCCAGCCTCGACAGTGCGGGCAGATGTAGCGCCGCTCGCCCAGGACCTCGTCGAAGGCGACGCACTGCGGGAAGTGAGCCGCCAATACGCTGCCCTTCCCGCAGTGCGTGCAGGCGGTCCAAAACTGATGCTCGGTCCCTTGGCGAAACCAAAAGTTGATGTCGGCGTCCGGCCATTTCGGGGTCGACAACAGCATGGTGAATCGCACCAGCGACGCCGAGAGTCGCTCGCGGACCTTCGAGATGTCGTCCGGGGTCATATTCTGGACCTCATCGAACGATACCACGTCCGCCGGGAAACTCTCCGTCAGCGTCGCGCCAGTGGTCCACAGGAAGAGGAATCGCGAATCGCCCAGGGTCCGCGTCAGTTTGTTCCCCTCGCCCTTTGTGCCGGTCGATTCGGCGTTCCCCTCGACCATGTACCGGTGCACGTCCGGAATCGAGCGCACCAGTCGCATGAATCGATGTTCCGACTTATACGGCGCCAACTTGGAATCGGGCACATACATGGCCAGGGTGAGCGCCCGGCCCTTGAC
>Ga0268298_10001935_pt1 | contig 23446 bp, 21 predicted proteins | sample WWTPWeurt_MetaG_FD_194462 | JGI IMG/M metagenome (GOLD analysis project Ga0268298, IMG submission 194462) | Activated sludge microbial communities from WWTP in Nijmegen, Gelderland, Netherland - WWTP Weurt | ecosystem: Engineered > WWTP > Aerobic digester > Activated sludge | place...
ATTCAAACTTGCCCATTTCGATGGCCTGACCGGACTGCCGAACCGTGCGCTCTTCCTTGATCGGCTGCGCAGCGCGATTCTGCGTTCCCGGCGCTATGACCACAAGCTGGCGGTGGTCTTCGCCGATCTGGACAAGTTCAGAGGCATCAACGACACCCTGGGGCATGAGGCGGGGGATCAGCTGCTGCGGGAAGTGTCCCGGCGGCTGGGGGATTGTCTGCGCAAGAGCGACACCCTGGCGCGCGTCGGGGGCAATGAATTCGCTTTCGTGGTACAGGATATCCACGATGCAGCCGAGGCAGGGCTGATCGCGAGGAAACTCCTCAATGCCATGAAGAGTCCCTTCAGCATCGAAGAGGGGGAGATCTACGGCTCAGTGAGCCTGGGGGTCGCCCTCTTTCCGATGGATGGCGAGGAGGCCGAGGAGCTCATGCAAGGCGCCGTCAAGGCGATGGATAGGGCCAAGGAAATGGGGGGCTCGGGATTCCAGTTCTTCACCCCGGAACTGAATGCCCGCAATGCCGAGCAACTCAAGCGCGACAACGAATTGCGCGCGGCATTGGCAAACCGGGAATTCGTCGTCTACTACCAACCCAAGTTGAGCTGCCTGAGCGGAGCCATCGTCGGCGCCGAGGCTCTCGTCCGCTGGCAGCATCCGCAGCGGGGACTGGTCGCGCCGGGCGAATTCATCCCGGCTCTGGAGGAACTGAACCTCATCGAGGAACTGGGCAACTGGGTTCTCACCGAGGCCTGCCGACAAGTGCGTGTCTGGCAGGAGAGCGGAGTCGAGTGCCCCGTCGTCGCGGTCAATCTCTCGGCAAGGCAGTTCGACGGCGGCGAGCTGGTCGAACGGGTCCGCGAGGTCATCGCCAATCAAGGCATCGCCGCCGACCGTCTCGAACTCGAGTTGACCGAGAGTCTGCTCATGCGCGACGTCGATCAGGTGGTCAGGACCCTTTCCGAATTGCGCCGCATCGGGGTACGGCTGTCGGTGGACGATTTCGGAACCGGATATTCGAGTCTTGCCTACCTCAAGCAATTTCCCCTCGACGCCGTGAAGGTGGATCGCTCGTTCATCCGCGACATCACCGCCGATCCGGATGACGCTTCGATCACCCGGGCGGTCATTACCATGGCCCATCAATTGAAACTCAAGGTGGTTGCCGAGGGCGTCGAAACCGCCGGGCAGCTTGCCCTCCTCGCCACGAATCAGTGCGACGAAATCCAGGGGTATTTTTTCAGCCGTCCGGTTCCCGCCGAGGAAATGGCGACCATGCTGCGGGAAAAGCGGCAACTGCCGTCCGAACTGTTGCGGGCGGGACAGCGGCAGCGCACCATCCTCATCGTCGATGACGAAGAAAACATCATCGCGTCCCTGCGCCGACTGCTGCGGCGCGACGGGTATCGCATCCTTTACACGACAAGCGCGGCGGAAGGATTGGAGATTCTGGCCAAGAATGACGTCGACGTAGTGCTGTCCGATCAGCGCATGCCGGGCATGACCGGGGTCGAGTTTCTGCGCCGTGCCAAGACCATACACCCCGGGACCATCCGCATGGTCTTGTCGGGATACACCGATCTCCAGTCGGTGACGGATGCGATCAACGAGGGGGCAATCTACAAGTTTCTCACCAAGCCGTGGGATGACGACCAATTGCGGCACAACATCGAGGAAGCCTTCCGCCAGAAGGAACTCGCCGACGACAATCGGCGGCTGGGCAACGAACTCCAGGCGGCCAACGCCGAGCTGGCCCGCACCAACGAACAACTCAGCGGCCTGCTCAAGTCCAAGGAGGAGCGCATCGTCCGTGACGAAGCCCTGGTCGGCATGACCCAGGAGGTTCTCCAGCAGGTGGCCATCCCGATCATCGGCATCGATCAGGACGGCGTGATCGTGTTTGCCAATGGGGAGGCGAGTGCGGTGCTCGGTCCGGAAGGATGCTCGTTCGGGTCCCGTGCAGTCGATTGCCTGCCGGCGGAACTCACAGGCCTTTTCGAGCGCTCCTTCGGCGAAGAATTGTCGTGGCGGGCGGGCACGCGCAGCTATCGAGCCTTGATGCGGCCCATGACGCGCCGGCCCGACGCGCGAGGTGCCCTGCTGATGTTGTTGCCGGAGGTGGCAGAGGGTGGATGATTCGGTCCAGGAACTCGAACTCGATGCCATCGCGCCGGGGACCGTCCTCGCGTCCGACCTGCTGGAATCCTCCGGAAAGGTACTGGTGATGGCCGGTACGGCATTGACCGCAGAAATGCTCGAAGCGGTACGCCGCGAGGGAATCACGCGGATACGCGTGAAAGGGGAAGAGGGTTCTGGTGAAGCGGAGCAGGAGCGCTGCGAATCCCGGCTCAAGTATCTGTTTCGCAATACTGCCGGAAATGGTCCGGCGGAGGAATTGCACCGATTGCTCATCGCCTATCGGCAAGGAGGGCAGGAATGACCGGCCAGGACGATTTCCGACTGGATCGGGAAAGCCTTTCCCGAGCACTGGCCGCCCTGCCTCCCATGCCCGCCATCGTCAACGAGCTATTGCGTTCCCTTGACGATCCGGAGACCTCGGGAGAAGAACTGGCGCGCAAGATCGCCCTCGACCAGGTCTTGGTGGCAAGATTGCTGCGCATTGCCAACTCGTCTTTCTACGGCTTGCGACGCAAAGTCGTGTCGGTTCGCGATGCCGTGTTCGTCCTGGGCATGGGGAACATCCGCAACCTCGCTCTAGCGGCGGCGGTTTCGGGGCCGGTCGGAGCCCATGCCGCGGCGTCGGGGATCAATCTGAGGGGTTTCTGGCGGCATGGGGTTGCCACGGCCCTGTGCGCCGGTATGCTGGCCGGACGCATGAAATGCAGTGGTGACGGCGCTTTTGCCGCCGGTCTCCTCCATGATCTCGGCCGCCTGGTTGTTGCCGGCGGGTTTCCCAGGCACTTCCAGGAAGTGCGCCGCGTGCGGCAGAGCCGGGACTGCCTCCTGCAGGACGCCGAGGTCGAGGTGCTCGGTATCGACCATTCAGCCATCGGGCGGCAGTTGGCCGAATCCTGGGGATTTCCGGATGCCCTCTGCGTGGCGGTCGGCGGGCACCACGACGCCGGCAGTCTGCTCAGCGGCTCCCTCGCCTCGGTGGTGCATCTGGCCGATGCCATTGCCCATAGTCTCGATGTGGCGGGGGATGAAACAGACCAAGTGCCCTGGATTTATCCGCCCTGCTGGAACGAAGCCGGACTCTCCTGGGCGGACAGCCAGGAATTGTTCCAGGAAGTTGAACAGCGGCTCGACGCCTACTGCGAAATGTTCGGCCAACACTGACCGGTTTCCAGCCTATGGATACCTTCGTCTGGAATGATCGCTTCCTCACCGGTGAACCCGTCGTCGACGGGGAGCACCAGGAACTCGTCCGCATCATCAACTGGGTTGGGCAGCTGCAGGCGGAGCCGCAACGTGCCAGGGAATTCGAAGGCGTCTTCGCCCATCTGCTCCAATACGCGGTCGACCACTTCGCCCACGAAGAGGAATTGATGGCGGGAACCGGAGTCGATCCTCGCCACGTGCAACTGCATCGGGGCATCCACCAGGAATTCGCGCGCCAGGTCGCGACCATGCGCGACACCTGCACCGCCGGCGGCGACTCCGAATTTCTCCTGCGTTATCTGACCAGCTGGCTGACTTACCACATTCTCGGTGTCGACCAGTCGATGGCCCGCCAGGTCAAGGCGATTCGGGCGGGGCGTACGGCCGCCGAAGCCTTCGCAAGCGAAAAGGAGGGAAATGCCGATCCGGCGACAGCCAGTCTTCTCGAGGCCCTCAATTCGCTCTACCGGGTCATCGCCCTTCGCAACCAGGCTCTGGCCGACCTCAACCGCGACCTCGAAACGCTGGTTGGCGAACGGACACAGGCGCTTTCCGAGGCGAACGTCCGTCTCGAGCGGGAGCGGGGCGAACTGGCGTCTGCCCTGGAAACGGTCGAAACGACCCAGAGTCGCTTGCTGGATTCGGAAAGGCGACGCAATCTCGATACCCACCGCTACATGAAGCAGCTTCTGGCCCAGATCGTCGAAGGCGATCCGGTGCCGACCCTGGTCATCGATGCCAGCCACTGCGTCACCCACTGGAACCGGGCCTGTGCCGCAGTCACCGGGGTGCCGGCCAGCGAGATGATCGGCACGCGGCGGCAGTGGGCGGCTTTTTATGCCACCGAGCGACCTATCCTCGCGGACTTGATCGTGAGCGCCGCCCACGAGGGACTGGAAAGTTTCTATCCGGGGAAATTCAAGCCTTCGCCCCTGATCGAAGGCGCCTATGAAGTCGAGGACTACTTCCCGACTTTCGGGCCCGGCGGGCGTTGGCTCTACTTTACCGCGGCTCCCCTGCGTGATGGCGAAGGGCGCATCATCGGAGCGATCGAGACCCTCCAGGACGTTACCGAAAGACACCGGGCGACGGATGAATTGCGCCAGTACCAGGGCAAGCTGGAGAACCTGGTCGCCGAGCGCACCGCCCAGTTGGCGGCCACCAACCAGCAGCTCGCCGATGACGTCGCCCGCCGGGAAGTCGCCGAGGCCGAGCTGCGGCGGCGCTACGCCGAATTGACCGAACTCAATATCCGGCTGTCGGACACCCAGGCCCAGTTGGCCCAGTCGGAAAAACTGGCGTCGATCGGCCAGCTCGCGGCCGGCGTCGCCCACGAGATCAACAACCCCATCGGCTATGTCCATTCCAATCTCGGTACCTTGGAGAAATATCTCGGTGACCTGTTCAAAGTGCTTTCCGCGCTTGAGGAGGCCACCCCGGATATCGCCGATCCCGCTTTGCGCGATCGCCTGGTGGCCCTTTCCCGGGAAGTCGATCTCGACTTGCTCAAGGAGGACATCCCCGTATTGATGGCGGAATCGAAGGAGGGCATTACCCGGGTCAGGAAGATCGTCCAGGATCTCAAGGACTTTTCGCGCGTCGATTCGAACCAGGAATGGCAATTTTCCGACCTGCATCAGGGGATCGATTCGACCCTCAATATCGTCGCCAGTGAAATCAAATACGCGGCCGACGTCGTCAAGGAATATGGGGATATTCCCGAAGTCGAGTGCTTGCCGGCGCAGCTCAACCAGGTGTTCATGAATCTGTTGGTCAATGCCGCCCACGCCATGGGCGACAAGCGGGGCCGCATCACCATCCGTACCGGCTTCGCCGACGGTCAGGTCTGGCTGGATTTCGCCGACGACGGAAGCGGCATTCCCGAAGCGATCCGCGCCAAAATCTTCGATCCGTTCTTCACCACCAAGCCGGTGGGTAAGGGGACCGGCCTCGGTCTGTCTCTAGCCTACGGAATCGTGCAAAATCATAACGGCCGCATCGCGGTTGCGAGCGAGGTTGGCAAAGGAAGCACCTTCCACATCACTTTGCCGGTGAAACATGTCGAATCCACCGAGGGTAAGGGTCAATGACTGAGGTCGCAGCGGCGGGGGTGGCTGGCGCGGAGGTGGCCTGGAGGCTGCTCTGCGTCGACGACGAACCCAACATCCTGTCGGCCCTGCGTCGCCTCTTCCGCCCGCACGGTTTTCAGGTACAAGTCGCGGCTGGAGGCGCCGAGGGATTGCGACTCTTGGAAGCCGAACCCGTCGATCTGGTCATTTCCGACATGCGCATGCCGGAAATGGACGGTGCCCGATTTCTCGAGCAAGTGCGTTGCCGCTGGCCGGATACGGTGCGCATTCTGCTCACCGGGTATGCCGACATCAATTCCACCGTCGAGGCGATCAACAAGGGCGAGATCCATCGCTACGTCTCCAAACCGTGGGACGACAACGACATCGTCCTGATCGTGCGCCAGGCTCTCGAGCGCAAGGCGCTGGAGCGCGAGAAGGCGCGCCTGGAGGAGCTCACGGCGAGGCAGAACGAGGAACTCAAGGACCTCAACGCCAACCTGGAGCTCAAGGTGATGGAGCGCACGGTGGAATTGCGCAGCGCCCACGACAAGCTCAAGACCAGCTTCCTCACCTCGATCAAGGTTTTCGCGAACCTGATCGAACTGCGGGGCAGTTCCCTGGCCGGGCACTCACGCCGGGTGGCCGATCTCTCGCGCAAGATCGCCAACGCCCTCAAACTCGATCCGGAGACCTGCCAGAACGTCTTCCTGGCCGGATTGCTCCACGACATCGGCAAGATCGGGCTGGCCGATACCCTGCTCGCCAAGCCGGTCACCCACTTGACCAGCGACGAGCTGGGCCAGTACCGCAAGCATCCGGTGCGCGGCGAGCAATCGCTGATGGCCCTGGACGAACTCCAGGCGGCGGCCAAGCTGCTGCGTTCCCATCACGAGCGCTTTGACGGCCAAGGGTTCCCGGACGGCCTGAGCGGCACCGCCATCCCCCTGGGGGCACGGATACTGGCGGTGGCCAACGATTACGATGGGCTGCAGATCGGTACGCTGTCGATGCGCCGGCAGTCGGTCGAAGAAGCGCGCAAGCTGATCGCCGAAAGCCGTGGCAAACGCTACGATCCTGTCGTGGTCGATGCCTTCCTGCAGGTGCTCGGTGCCAGTGAGCCGGCCGACGGCGGCGAGCAGCTCGTGAGCCCTGAACACCTCGAACCCGGCATGGTCCTGGCCCGCGACCTGGTGACCCGCGACGGCGTGCTCCTGCTGGCGGCCGATTACGTGCTCGACGATAATCTGGTGCGCCAGATTCGGCAGTACGCCCGCAGCGAGGGCCTAGAACTGCGCATCCCCATTCGCCCAAGGAGGGTTCGGTGACTCACCTGCTGCTCGTCGATGACGAGGTCAATCTGCTCGCAGCGCTCAAGCGCGTCCTCAATCGCGGCTTGCAGCGCCACGACCTGACCATAGACACCTTCAGCGACCCCCAGGCAGCGCTGATCCGGGCGGCCGGCGTGCCCTACGACCTCGTGGTGTCTGACTACCGCATGCCAACGATGGACGGCGTCAGCTTTCTCAAGCATTTTCGCCAGATTCAGCCGGACGTGCCCCGCATCATCCTGTCGGCGACCACCGATTTCGCGACCCTGATGGCGGCGGTCAACGAAGCCGGGATCCATCGATATCTGGTGAAGCCTTGGGACGATGACGAAATCGTCGCGGTGGTCCGCGACGCCTTGTCCTTCCATGATCGAACGATCGAGGATCGGCTGCTGGCCGAGCAGAAGCGTTCGGAGCGCGGGCAGCTGACGCCGGAAGAAATCGAGCTGCGTCGCCTCGAGCAGGCGGAACCCGGCATCACCCAGGTGCGGCGGGGACCAGACGGTGCGGTCTTGCTTGACGACGAATGATGGCCTAGGAATCTCACTGCGACCGGCTGGGCAGAAAGGTAAGCCGATATCCCCAGCGGTCCCTTCACTCAGACCAGGAATGACAGGAAACGCCCAGATTCTCGATCCGTATGCCGATGACTCGCTCCGCGACGGCATCGCCTTCGCCATTACCCTGATGGAAGACCTGGTGTTACCGACCTTTGTCCTCGACCGCGAGGGCCGGGTCATCGTGTGGAATCGCGCCTGCGAACGCCTGACCGGCGTGCGGGCCGGTGAGGTGCTCGGAACCAAGGAGCACTGGCGGGCATTCTACGACAAGCCGCGGCCCTGCCTTGCCGACCTGGTGGCTACCGGCGACTATCCCGCCATCGACCGGCTCTATACGACCCACGACGATCCCCGCACCCCGGCTTTCGGCGTCCATGCCGAAAACTGGTGCACCATGCCGCGCATGGGCCACCGGCGCTATCTGTCCGTCGACGCCGGGCCGGTCTTCAATGAAGCCGGCACCTTGGCCGCGGTAGTCGAGACCCTGCACGATATTACCGAGAGCAAGATCAACCAGGAAAGGATTGCCCAGCAGGCCACTGCCCTCAAGGCCTATTTCGATGAGCACCAGCGTGAAGCGGAGCTTGCCCGCAGCATTCTCGAACGCCAGATACGGGCCGATCTGGTCGAACGCTCGGGAATTCGTTACGTGGTCATGCCCGCCGCGCAGTTTTCCGGTGACCTCGTCCTCGGATCCCGCTCGCCGACCGGCGTGCTCTACGCCCTGCTGGCCGACGCGACCGGTCACGGCCTGGCCGCTGCGGTCAGCGTCCTGCCCATCGTGCAAGAGTTCTACCGGCTGGTCGAGCAGAACTTGCCTCTGGTGGGGCTAATCGAATCGATCAACTTCTTGCTTTGCAATTCCCTGCCCCCCGGGCGTTTCGTCGCCGCGACCCTGCTCAGGATCGACCAGCGGGCCGGCAAGGGGGAAGTGTGGATAGGCGGACTGCCGGACGTATTGCAGGTCGGGAAGACGGGCGCGGTCCAACGGCGATTCCGTTCCGGCAACCTGCCCCTGGGAATTACCAGCGACAAAGCGGCGATCGGGAGCCCAGAGCCCTGCGTCTGGGAGGGCGATACGCAGCTGGTTGTAGTCTCGGATGGTGTCATCGAAGCGGAAGACGCCGCAGGGATGCCTTTCGGAGAAGAGAACCTGGTCCATGCGCTGGCCAGGATCGAAACGGATCCCTGTGACAGGATCAGGGAGGCATTGACGGTCCATCTGGCTGGGCGGGAGGCTCACGATGATATGTCGGTACTGGTGGTCGATTGCCCGGCGGTGGCTTGAGCCGCCGGGAGCATGTCCCGAGTTGTTGCAGCCCCGTCGGGAGCTTCGTGCCCCTGCCGCGCGCATTGCTTGCCGCGGAGCCTGGGGTGATGAGGCCACGGACTGAGCCATGCTGAAGCCTCATCAAATGCGTTGGGGTGTGGATCAGTGGGCGGCTTATCTGAGCGCCCAGGAACTTCCCTGTATGCCGCGCTCCAAATTCATGCTGGCGGCGTTGGAGCAGGTCCAGGGAGAATTCCTTTCGGCCCGGGAACTGGCCGACATCGCCTCCGCCGATCCGTTCCTTTGCCTGCGTCTCCTGCGGGAGGCCGAAAAGCGGCGCACTCAGCGCCTGGGTCACGAGACGACCACGACCTTGGCGGCGGTCATGCAATTGGGCGTGGACGGTTTTCGCAAACTGCTTCTCAGCAGTCCGGAAACCGACGAGACCAACCTTGGTCTTGCCGCCTGCGAAGCGCGCGCCCACTTGGCCGCGCAGCTGGCGCAGCAATGGGGAGCCGCCCGTTCAGACATTTCGCCGGAGGAGGTGGCTCTCGCCACTCTGCTCTCGGAAATGGGCGAATTGCTCCTGTGGGCCTTCGCTCCCGAGTTGCCCCTGGCCGTCGTCGAAGCCTTGGAATCCGGCCGTGCCGAGCGCTCCGCCCGCGCCCAGGACGACGTCTGCGGCTTCGTCTTCAAGCAGCTCACCCTCAAATGCACCATGATCTGGAACCTGCCGCTCCTGCTGCAGCAACTGATACGCGGCGTCGACAATCCGCGGGCCAACCTATCGCGGATTTGCGCCGACACCGCCCGGCATCTGGCCGCCGGTCCGGACAATCCGGCTTTGCCCAGCGATCTTGCGGCGGCCAAGAAATTGATTCCGGCGGCTTCCCTGGAATGGCTTGCCGAACGGATGGCGGGCCTGGACGATGCGCGGCGCGGTGCGGTGATTGCCGCAGCCGACGAGCTCTTGCGCGCGGGGGACTGAGAGCCGCGGCGCGGGGCTGGGCCTGGCCGCCGTCAGGACGGGGCGATTTCCTCGCCTTCACCGGGTTCGCGCTGCTCCTCGGCAATGGCGAGCGACATGCCGCTGCTGCCCGAGGGCTCGCCACGCCGGCTCTTGAGCTTGATCGCCAGACGCAACTCGTTGGTCGAGTCGGCATTGCGGATCGCTTCCTCGTAGCTGATGTGACCCGCGTCGAAAAGGTCGAAGAGTGCCTGGTCGAAAGTCTGCATCCCCAATTCCCGACTCTTGTCCATCACCGGCTTGATCGCCGCCGACTGGCCTTTGGAGAGCAGTTCGGCGACCGTCGGGGTGTTGAGCAGGATTTCGATTGCCGCCTTGCGCTTGCCGTCCAGCGAACGGATCAGGCGTTGGGAGATCACCGCCTTGAGATTGGTGGCGAGATCCATCATCACCTGGGGCTTGCGTTCGTCCGGGAAGAAATTGACCACCCGGTCCAGGGTCTGGTTGGCGTTGTTGGCGTGCAGGGTGCCCATGCACAGATGCCCGGTTTCAGCGAAGGCCAGGGCGTGCTCCATGGTTTCCAGGTCGCGGATTTCGCCGATCAGGATGACGTCCGGGGCCTGGCGCAGGGTGTTTTTGAGGGCGTTGTGCCAGGACAGGGTATCGATCCCCACTTCCCGATGGGAGACCAGACACTGCTTGGAAACGTGCACGTATTCCACCGGATCCTCGACGGTGATGATATGGCCCGGGGCGCTCGAATTGCGGTGGTCTATCATCGCCGCCATGGTCGTGGATTTGCCCGACCCGGTTCCGCCAACCACCAGAACCAGGCCGCGCTTGGCGGTGATGACCTCTTTGAGCACCGCGGGCAGACCGAGTTTTTCGAAATTGGGGATTTCGCTGGTGATGGTGCGGATCACCATGCTGACCGAAGCCTGCTGCTGGAAGACATTGACCCGGAAGCGCGCGACGCCGGGCAGGGAAATGGCAAAATTGCACTCCAGTTCCCGGTCGAACTCTTCCCGCTGGGTGCGGTTCATCATGGTGAGCGCCAGGCACTTGGCGACATCGGCGGTCAGCTTCTGGGTGGAGAGCGCCTTCATGGTGCCGTGCACCTTCATCGTCGGCGAAAAATCCCGGGCGATGAACAGATCGGAACCGCCGTGCTGCACCATCGCCTTGAGGAGATTGTGCATGTAGGTCTTGTACTGGTCGCCCAGGATTTCTTCGCTCATCCGCCACCTCGCCACGGGTTTCTATGCCCCAGGAAACGCTCCGAAGGGCGCTTCGTCCGGCCATTACGACAGGCTACAGGGCTGCACGGGATAGTCAACTGTCATTGAACTTGGAGCGATCGACGACTCCCGTTAGCCTGGTCCCCTCGACAGGAATCGAACCTGTATTTGCCGCTTAGGAGGCGGCCGTTCTATCCATTGAACTACGAGGAGTGGGGGGCGTATTGTAGCCGCTGGCCCATACCCGCGCCAATTTGGCCGGTGCCAGCCGGTAGAATGGCGGCGGTCTCCTTGTCCACCTTCGTCCGGCCCTGTCATGCCCCTCCTGAAGCTATCCGGCGCCTGCCTCGCCTTCGGCCACGTGCCGCTCCTCGACCAGGCCGATTTCCAGCTCGATCCCGGAGAGCGCGTGGCGCTCATCGGACGCAACGGCACCGGCAAGTCTTCCCTGCTGGCGGCGTTGGCGGCGGGCAATGGGCGCGGGCGACTGGACGACGGCGAGGTCTGGGTCCAGCCCGGGCTGCGGGTGGCCTATGTCTCCCAGGAGCCGGAGTTTCCGCCCGGTTCGACCGTATTCGAGGCGGTGGTGGGGGGCCTGGGCGAAACGTCGGAGTTGTTGGCCGCCTACCATGCCGTGTCCCACCGGCTGGCGGATGGGGAGGAGCCCGCCGAGACGCTGCTGGCCCGCTTGGATGAACTTCAGCACGCCCTGGAGGCGCGGGGTGCCTGGACCATCGAAGCGCAGGCGGAGCGGGCGGTGGCCCGTTTCAAGCTGGAGGCCGAGGCGTCGGTCGCCACCCTCTCCGGCGGGCAGAAGAAGCGCCTGGCGCTGGCCCGTGCGCTGGTTTCGGCACCGGAAGTGCTCCTCCTGGACGAACCCACCAACCATCTGGACATCGACGCCATCGCCTGGCTGGAGGAGATGCTCGTCGAGTCGCGGATGACGCTCCTGTTCATCACCCACGACCGCCGTTTTCTCGACCGGGTCTGCACCCGTATCGTCGAATTGGACCGGGGGCGCTTGGCGAGTTATCCCGGTAGTTTTGCCCAATACGGCGAGCGCAAGGAGCGCGAATTGCACGAGGAGGCCCTGGCCAACGCCCGTGCCGACAAGCTCCTGAAGGAGGAGGAAGTCTGGATCCGCAAGGGAGTCGAGGCTCGCCGTACCCGGGCGGTGTTCCGGGTGCAGCGGCTGGACCGCCTGCGGGCTGAGCGCGCCGCGCGCCGTGAGCGCCTGGGCCAGGTTTCCCTGCGCGTCGAGAGCGGCGAACGCAGCGGCCAGCTGGTGGCGGAGCTGGAGGAGGTGAGCAAGGGATACGGTGGTCCGCCGGTGGTACGGGAATTTTCCTGCCGCCTGCTGCGAGGCGACAAAGTGGGCCTGATCGGACCGAACGGGGTCGGCAAGACGACCCTGCTGCGACTCATCCTGGGCGAGTTGGCCCCGGATTCCGGCCACTTGCGCCGGGGCACAAAGCTGGAAGTGGCCTATTTCGACCAGTTCCGCAGTCAGCTCGATCCGGAGGCGACCCTCGCCGACGTCATCTCTCCAGGGTCGGACTACGTGGAGGTGGGCGGTGCGCGCAAGCATGTGATCGGTTATCTGGAGGATTTTCTGTTTGCTCCGGAGCGGGCGCGGTCACCGGTGAAATCCTTGTCCGGCGGGGAGCGCAATCGCCTGCTGCTCGCCAGGCTGTTCGCCCGACCCGCCAATGTCTTGGTCCTCGATGAGCCCACCAACGACCTCGACATCGAGACCCTGGAGTTGCTCGAGCAACTCCTTCAGGACTACGACGGGACTCTCTTCCTGGTCAGCCACGACCGGGTCTTTCTCGACAACGTGGTCACCCAGACGATAGTCGCCGAGGGTGAAGGACGCTGGCGGGAGTTTGTCGGCGGCTACTCCGATTGGGTCAGCCAGTCCGCCGCTCGCCCAGCCGAATCGCCGGCCCCGCGACGGGAGCCACCTGCCACCGCGAAGCCGGCACCCGCGCGGGAGCGGGGCAACAAGCTATCGTGGAAGGAACAGCGGGAGCTGGAATCGCTGCCCGAACGTATCGCAAGTCTGGAGGCGGAGCAGAAATCGGCGGCGGGCCGCCTGGAGGATCCCGAGATCTATCGCCGCGACCCGGCCGCGGCCCAGGCCGCAGCGGCCCGCCTGGCGGCTATCGACGACGAATTGCTGCAGTTGCTGGAACGCTGGGAGAACCTGGAATCCCGAGGCGGCGTCGAAGGGTCATGAAGAGCGGACCAGCCTGTTCCGGGGGATGCCGATGAAGCCTGTCTTGAAGGGTTTCCTGCTGGGGGCGGTCGTTGCTGCGGCGGCCCTGGTTCTTGCCGCGGTTTTTGTCGCCTATCAGTCGCCGGAATTGCTGCTCAACTGGGTCAACCTGCGCTACTGCGGCTGATCGCGCTTTTCGTCCTGCTCGATGCCCAATCTGTGGGCGAGCGCCTCGGGAGTGAGATGGACGAGTTCGGCAATTTCCTTCAAGTCGTCGGGAAGGGCGGGGTCGGTCCAGCCCTTGGCTGAATGCCGGGCAAGCCGCACAGCCAAAGTGACGTTCCTGACCCGCAATTGCTCCGAATTTTCATCGTCGATGAGTTCCCGCAGCAGTTCCGGCAGGTGCCAGACGCCGCAGAGGGCCATCTGGATGTCGAGGAAGGTGAAACCCAGGACTTCGGCCTGGATCGCGGCGCTACGCAGTCCCGGCTGCGCCGCTTGCGCCGCCCGCATGCGGAGCAGCAGCTTGGGCGCGAAACAGCCGACGAGAATTTCGGCCAGATCGTGCAGCAGAGCGGCGATGCGCACTTCTTCGGGGTTCTTGTCGTGGCGCCAGTGCGCCCAGCTGTCCGCGTAGTCCGCCGCCCGCTGGGCGCGGCGTATGGTCTGCAATACGGCGAGCAGTGCCTGGGGATCTTCGTCCTTGAGCATGCCCTCGATGGTGGGCATTTCGTGGAAGCGATTGAAGAAGGGCTCGATCCCGGCCATGAGCACCGCACCGGCAATGGTCGTGATGTCCCGGTGTAGGGCTCTGCCCGCAAGCGGCTGGATGTAGGCCAGGACGCGGACGGTCATGATGGGATCCTGCAAGACGACCTTGGCGAGTTTACGGCCGTCGACGGAATCCAGGTCGGTCCGCATTTCCTCGATCTGCCGCCGGGTCTGGCGGAGCACAGGCAGGCTGTTGTTGGAGAAGAGCAACAACCAAGCGTCGATGTCCTGAAGCGGGTGGTCGAGCATGGGCGGATATCCGTGAAAAGGCCGGGCCTGGGGTCGTTCCGGCAGTGTAGCAGGGCGTTGAGGCAGAGCAAGCCCCGCTGCCGTGCGATAATGGAGAATCTTCTTCGCCTGCCAGCCGCCATGCGCTACGCCATCATCCCGGTGACTCCATTCGAGCAGAACTGCTCGGTGTTCTGGTGCGAGAAGACGCGGCTGGCGGCGGTCATCGATCCGGGGGGCGATATCGAACGCATCGAGCGACTCCTCACCGAGCAGCGCCTCTCCCTGGCCCTGATTCTCGTTACCCACGGCCACATCGACCATGCCGGAGGCGTTGCCGCACTGGCCGAGAAAACGGGGGTGCCGGTGGAGGGCCCGCAGCGCGAGGACCAGTTCTGGATCCAGGGCATGGCGGAGCAAAGCCGCATGTTTGGATTTCCCGGAGTGCGTTCGTTTGTGCCCAACCGGTGGCTGGAGGAAGGGGATACGGTCCGTTTCGGCGAAGTCGAACTGGAAGTGCTTCATTGCCCCGGGCATACCCCGGGTCACGTGGTCTTCTTCCATCGCCCGAGCAAGCTTCTCCAGGTGGGGGACGTGCTGTTCCAGGGATCGATCGGCCGTACCGATTTTCCCCGCGGGGACTACGACGCCTTGATCCACTCCATTCGAGCCAAACTGCTTCCGCTCGGGGACGACGTCGAATTCATTCCTGGCCACGGCCCCATGTCCACCCTCGGTGACGAACGCCGCTACAACCCCTACCTCAGGGGTCGCTAGTCCTCCAGCCGGACTGTCAGGCGGCGACCGAGCGGATTTTCGCCGCCCAGGTCAACGCTTCGATCTGATCGCTGACAAAGGTGTCCGGGGAAATGGCATGCTCCCGCACCAGCGATCCGGCCAGGGCGAGCTCGCCGTGATCGGCGGAATCGGAAATCTTGAGCAGTTTGCCGAGCGCACCGCCGTGGTGGGCCAGGGCATCGGCGACCGGCTGCGGCAGGGGAAGTTGGGGCAGGATTTCGGTCATCGAGAGGTTGAGCAGTACCGGTAGCAGGGAGAAGGTCCCGGCCATGAATGCGGCGTCGGCGGTGCTCTCGACCTCGGGAATGGCGGGAATGCGGCCGCTCAGAATCTCCATCAGACGGCCCCGGCGAGCCGCCAGGAGAAGCAGGGGATTGGGCGCGGCGCCATTGCCGCTATCGGCATAGACCAGCAGTTGCAGCCAGCGCTGGAGCTGCCGCCGTCCCAGGAGATTGATCGCCTGGCCGAAACTGGTGATCGGGGAACGGGGTGCGATGGCGGCGGAGTTCACCAAGCGCAGTAGCCCGTAGGACAGCTTGGGTTGCTGCTTGAAAACTTCTTCGAGCGCCTCGGTGTCGGCATCCTGGGCGACCAGAGCCAGAAGTTCCAGCAATTTCAAGCGGGTGACGTCCGCCTTGCCCAGAGCCGAATTGCGGGTCAGCAGGTACTCGCCGGAGACGACGTGGCATTGGTTGGAGACCGCCCAGGAAAAGTCGTTGCGGCTACGGACGGAGTGGACGACGATGGACGAGCGCACGGCAAGACCCATCAGGGTGAACGGTGGGAGGGTGCGGGCGTGACCGACCGCAAGCACCACGTAATCGAAGGCGCCGGTGGGGGGCAGCGGGTCGCCGGGAGAGAGTGCCAAGGCAACTTTGCGCCCGGCGCGACGCAGATCGGCTTCCAGCTTCTCTGCGGCCTCCTGCCCTTCGGGGTCGGCCGGGGGCTTGAGGAGCAGGATGACCTTTTCCGCGGATACCGACTGGAGCTTGGCGACATCGGCGGCGGATTCGACAGGGACGAACCAGTGCAGTCCCGAATTGACCGTCTGGGCTTCGGGCAGCGAGAACAGATGCCGTACTTCATCGGGGCAAGCGTCCGGGCCAGACGCGGCAAGATGAAATCCGGCCCAGGTTTCGTCCGGATTCAACCACGGCTGAAGAAAAAGATAATGTTCGCCTGCCATGCATGGCTCCCCGGATTCTGTTTTCCCGATGGTAACAACTTTGGCGGTCGCCGTCAGCCGAAGCGCCAGGAAATCGCGGATATTGGCCAATTCGGGGAGGGCGGCGATAATCGGCCGATGCAACCCGACTATTGGTCCAAGGCCCGTGCCGAACTGGCGGCCACCGATCCGATCCTTGCCGGGATTCTCGCGGCTTACTCCGGCAGCGTTCTGACCTCGCGAGGGGATCCTTTTGCGACCTTGGCCCGCTCAGTCATCGGGCAACAGATTTCGGTCAAGGCGGCCGATGCCGTTTGGGGCCGCTTCGTAAGCTGCGTGGGACAAGTGACGCCAAGGTCGGTGTCTTCCGTGCAGGCTGCGGAGCTTGCGGCTTGCGGCCTTTCGCGACGCAAGGTCGAATATCTGGCGGATTTGGCCGGGCACTTCGCTTCCGGGCGCGTCGATCCGGGACGCTGGGCCGACCTTGGTGACGAAGCGGTCATCGCCCAATTGACCGATGTCCGGGGAATCGGCCGGTGGACAGCGGAAATGTTCCTCATTTTCAACCTCCTGCGACCCGATGTCCTGCCGGTGGACGATCTGGGTCTGCAGAAGGCGGTTGCGCTGCACTATTGCCAGGGCGAGCGACCCCAACGCGACGATCTCCTCCGCCTGGCCGAGCGCTGGCGGCCCTGGCGATCCGTGGCAACCTGGTATCTCTGGCGCAGTCTCGATCCGCTGCCGGTCGAGTACTGAGAGCAGGAGGCGGGAAGGTAGAACTGGTGGCCAATCGCGTCGAGCGGAGCGGGTTAGGCTAGAATACCGGCCGGCCAAACAGAGAAATTCCCATGAAAACCAGTTTTCTCGACTTCGAACAGCCGGTCGCCGACCTCGAAGCCAAGATCGAAGAGCTGCGCTACGTGCAGGATGATTCCGCGGTCGATATCTCGGAAGAAATCGCTCGCCTGGAAAAGAAGAGCGCCCAGCTGACCAAGGAAATCTATAGCAAGCTGACCCCATGGCAGGTGGCCCAGGTGGCGCGCCATCCCCAGCGCCCCTATACCCTGGATTATGCCTCCAGGATATTTACCGATTTTGAAGAGCTGCACGGCGACCGGGCATTTGCCGACGACCATGCCATCGTTGGCGGCCTTGCACGTTTCAACGGTCAGCCTGTCGTGGTGATCGGGCACCAGAAGGGGCGCGATACCAAGGAGAAGATTTACCGCAACTTCGGCATGCCCAGGCCCGAAGGCTACCGCAAGGCGCTGCGCTTGATGAAGCTTGCCGAGAAATTCGATCTGCCGGTGATGACCTTCGTGGACACCCCGGGCGCGTATCCGGGAATCGATGCCGAAGAGCGGGGTCAGTCTGAAGCCATCGGTCGCAATCTCTATGTGATGGCGGAACTCAAGGTGCCCGTCATCGTGACCATCATCGGCGAGGGCGGTTCCGGAGGGGCGCTGGCGATTGCCGTCGGCGACACGGTGCAGATGCTCCAGTATGCGACCTATTCGGTCATTTCTCCCGAGGGATGCGCGTCGATTCTCTGGAAGAGTGCCGAGAAGGCTCCCGAGGCCGCGGAAACCATGGGCATCACGGCGACCCGCCTGAAGTCCCTGGGACTGGTGGATCGCATTGTCGCCGAACCTCCCGGGGGTGCCCATCGCGATCATGCGGTGATGGCACAGAGCCTGCACAAAGCGCTACAGGAATCGCTGCGGCAAGTCAGTGCAATGACCAAGACAGAGCTCCTGAATTCCCGCTACGAGCGGCTGATGAGCTATGGCCGCTTCAAGGAACAGCCGGTTTCCTAGCCCTTCGGGGAGGCGGTGCCGGTGGGCATGACCGTCGATATCCCCGCCCGCGTCGCCGCCTTTCTCGAACCCCGGGTGGGCCTGGACGAGCCGCTTTGGGTGGGCCTTTCCGGCGGTCGCGATTCTGTGGTCCTGGTCCAGGCGCTGGTCGAGCTCGGCTGGACGCCGCGAGTCCGGGCCCTCCATGTTCATCACGGGCTCTCGCCACGGGCTGACGAGTGGGCCGGATTCTGCCTGGAACTCGGGGGGCGCCTGGGACTTCGCGTCGCGGTAAGGCGGGTAGAGGTGGTTGCCGACGGGGCAGGGATCGAAGCAGCGGCGCGGGAATGCCGTTATCGGGCATTTTCGGATCATGGCATTGGCGTGCTGCTTCTCGCTCACCACCGGGACGATCAGGCGGAAACCCTGCTCTTCAACCTGCTGCGGGGTACCGGTATCGCCGGGGCGGCGGGCATTCCGGCCGAGCGCCGAATTGGAACCCTGCGCGTGCTGAGGCCGCTCCTGGAAGTCGGTCGCGATGCCATCGACGCCTATGCAGCGGCCCGGAAGCTGACCTGGATTGAAGACGAAAGCAATGAGGACACGGCGTTTTCCCGCAATTTTCTGCGCGCCGCGGTCATGCCTGTGCTTGAAGGCCGCTTCCCGGGGGCCGGCGAGCGTCTTGCGGCGGCCGCTGCCCGGTTTGCCGAGGCCGATGGCCTTCTGGCGGATTTGGCCGCTGCCGACTGGGAATGCCATGCGGTGGGAGAGGGGGTATCCGTGGCGGCGTTGCGTAAGCTACCGGCACCTCGCTTGGCGAATCTGCTCCGCTGGCGCTTGCGCGCCCTGGGCTGGCAGCCGCCGGTCGCGAGCCGCCTGGAAGAATTCGTTCGCCAATTGCTCACCGCCGGTCCCGGGCGACGACCCGAATTGTGTCTTCCCGATGGCGCGATGCGGGTGCGGCGAGGCATCCTGCGCTGGAGCGCTGCGGGTTCCGGGTGAGTCCTGGACGAACGCCGTGTTCCGCGACCGCGCAAGAAATTTGGTAACAGATTCGCCCGCGGGGCGACTCCCCGCCCGCGCGCCCTTGGGTTAGAATCCCCTCCTTGTCTTTTTCCAGTCCACGGCCATGATTACCGGATCCATCGTCGCCATCGTCACGCCCATGTTCGATGACGGCAGCCTCGATTTCGACGCCTTCCGAAAGCTCATCGACCTCCATGTACAAGAAGGGACCGATGCCATCGTGGTGGTCGGAACCACCGGCGAGTCGCCCACCGTCGACGTCGAGGAGCACTGCGAGCTGATCCGGGTCGCGGTGGAGCACTCCGCGGGACGTATTCCCATCATCGCCGGTACGGGCGCCAATTCGACCGCCGAGGCCATCGAGCTCAGCCGCTTCTCCAAGAATGCCGGAGCGCAGGCGGGTCTGTCGGTAGTGCCCTACTACAACAAGCCGACCCAGGAAGGGCTTTATCGCCACTTCAAGGCAATCGCCGAAGCGGTCGACCTGCCCCTCATCCTGTACAACGTTCCCGGCCGCACCGTGGCCGATCTGGCCAACGACACCATCCTGCGTTTGGCGCAAGTCCCGGGCGTCATCGGCGTCAAGGATGCGACCGGCAATCTCGACCGGGCGTGCGATCTGATCGCCCGAGCGCCCAAGGACTTCGCACTCTATAGCGGCGACGACATGACTTGCGTGGCCAGCATCATGCTCGGCTACCACGGCAATATCTCGGTGACCGCCAACGTGGCGCCGCGGCTGATGCACGAAATGTGCGCGGCGGCGGCGGCAGGGAACGTCGCCACGGCGAGGGAGATCCACTTCCGGCTTCTGGGATTGCACCGCGACCTTTTCTGCGAGGCCAATCCCATCCCGGTCAAATGGGCGGTACAGGAGCTGGGCTTGATTCAGGGGGGCATACGCTTGCCGCTGACCTCGCTTTCGGGTGCCGGCCAGGAGCGGGTCCGCGCCGCCTTGCGCCAGGCTGGCCTGATTTCCTGACGGAGGCGGAATGAATTTGCGCCCTTCCGGCCTGGTCCTGGCCTTGATTGCCGCTGCCTTAGCCGGTTGTAGCATCCTCCCCGAATCGAAGAAGATCGAATACAAGTCGGCGGGCAAGGTTCCCTCTCTGGAAGTGCCCCCCGATCTGTCCCAGATCACCCGGGACGAGCGCTTCATGGTCCCCGATTCCGGCGGTCGGGGCAGCGCCACCTATTCGGCTTATTCGGCCGACCGCACCGGCGCCAGCCAGTCCCAGAACACCACGGTGCTGCCTCAGGTCGACAATATCCGTATCGAGCGAGCCGGCCAGCAGCGCTGGCTGGTTGTGGCCCTGCCTCCGGACAAACTGTGGACGACGATCAAGGATTTCTGGCAGGAGACCGGATTCATCATCAATCTCGAGCGCCCTGAAGCGGGGGTGATGGAAACCGACTGGGCCGAAAATCGTGCCAAGATCCCCAGCGACATCATCCGCAACACCCTGGGCAAGATTCTCGATTCCCTCTACTCATCGGGTGAGCGGGACAAGTTCCGCACGCGTCTGGAACCGGGCGCGGCGGCAGGCACGACGGACATCTTCATCAGTCATCGGGGCATGGAGGAGGTCTATACCTCGTCCGCCAAGGACGATACGCGCTGGCAGCCCCGCCCCCCGGATTCGGAACTAGAAGCCGAAATGCTCAGGCGCCTGATGGTTCGCCTGGGCACCGAAGAAAAGCATGCTGAGATTGCGGTCGCCCAAGCCAAGGCCGAACCCAAGGCCAAGCTCGCCCGGAACGACGATGGATCAGGAACCGTGGAGGTTCAGGAGCGCTTCGATCGTGCCTGGCGGCGCGTGGGCTTGGCGCTCGATCGGGTCGGGTTCACGGTCGAGGATCGCGATCGCGCCAAAGGTCTCTATTTCGTCCGCTATGTCGATCCCAACCTCGATTCCAAGAAGGAAGACAAGGGCTGGCTGGCCAAGCTCACGTTCTGGAAGGGAAGCGACGCGGATATCGACAGCAAGGTGCGCTATCGCATCTTCGTGCGGGACAATGGGGCTTCCAGCAACGTGCAAGTCTTGTCCAGCGAAGGGGGAGCCGACCGCTCCGAGACGGCTCGCAAGATACTCTCGCTGCTTTACGATCAGCTTCAATAGTGAGCAGATTGCCGCAGAATCTTGCGGCGATCGCGTTCCGCGGCTGCGGACTGGGTAAGCGGGAAGGCTGAGGCGCGGTGTTGACGGACCCCGATTGGGGGCGAAAAAAAAGCGGGGTGGCAACCCCGCTTTTTTTGTGTGCTGAACCGATTACTTCTTGGCTTCGGCGGGAGCAGCCGGAGCGGCTTCGGCAGGCTTGGCGGCTTCGGCAGGGGCGGCAGCCGGAGCAGCGGCGGGAGCAGCGGCTTCAGCAGGCTTGGCGGCTTCGGCAGGAGCGGCGGCCGGAGCAGCAGCAGCGGGAGCCGGCGCGGGAGCGGGAGCAGCGGCGGGCTCTTGCTTCTTACCGCAGGCGGTGAGCGTCAGAGCAACCAGGGCAGCGAGCAGGACGGACTTGATCATTGGAAGTTCCCTTATGAGTGAATAACGAACAGCGTAGCCAAAAATTTTGGTGACTGAACGGCCAGTCAGGGCGCCATTATAGCAAGAAACCGGCGCGAAACCCTGAAATTGGTGCACTGCGAAATGGTGTTGTTGTATCGCTACAAACCGGGCGTCGTCGGGCTGACCGAACTGCCGCCTTCAGCCCAGATTTCCTCGAAACGCTTGCAATAGGGCAAGACCTCGGCGACTTCCGCGGTCAGGAGCTTGGCGCGGGGATGATCGCGGTCAAAGCGAATGAGCCCGTGACGGCGATCGACAAGAACCATGGCATCCCGCAACGAAGCGAGGGATTCGGCCGCAAGATGGACTTCCAAGGCATGCTGATAAGTCGTCAGCAGGCTCATGAGACGGGCATGGTGGAGTCGCAACGGCTCGGCATCCTGGACGGCGATACGCACGCAGAGACGGTTGCGAGCCGTGAGCAGCCGCTGCAGGCCGTCGATCCGGGTCGGCGCGTCGATCTGCAGGTTGACCAGGTTCGGATCCCAGATCAGGATTTCCTCGTTGGCGAGGGCCAGCAGGCGGTCGAGGCCAATGCGGTAGTCGGTCCAGGTGGTGAGAAGTTCCCGTGCCATGGCGTTCAGTTTAGCCGATTGCTAAAATTCGCGCTTTTTTGGAGCACCCATGCCGATCGCGGCCATCGAATCCCTCGACCATGAAGCCCGCGGCATCGCGCGTCGGGAGGGCAAGACGATATTCGTCGATGGTGCGTTGCCCGGAGAGACGGTCGAGTACGCCAGTTTCCGCCGCAAGCCCAACTACGAATTGGCCCACCTGCTGCGGGTGGTGCGCGCCTCTCCGGTCAGGGTCGAGGCGCGCTGCCCGCATTATGGCGTCTGTGGCGGCTGCGCGATGCAGCATCTCGATGCCGCCGCGCAGGTGGCCGTCAAACAACGGGTTCTTGAGGACAATCTGTGGCATATCGGGCGCGTCCGACCCGAGCAGATGCTGCCGCCCATCCAGGGAGAACCCTGGGGCTACCGCCGGCGGGCGCGGCTCGCCGTACGCAAAGTGCCCAAGAAAGGCGGCGTGCTGGTCGGATTCCACGAACGCAGAAGCAGCTACATCGCCGATATGCGTTCCTGCGAAATCCTTCCGCCCGCCGTTTCGGAATTGCTCCTGCCGCTCCGCGAGCTGATCGCCGGGCTGTCCATTTGCGAAAGACTGCCCCAGATCGAAGTGGCCATGGGCGATTCCTGCATTGCGTTGGTATTGCGCATCCTCGAACCACTCAACGCGACGGACGAAAACCTGCTGCGGGAATTTGCCGATCGCCACGGCGTCGTCCTCTATTTGCAACCCAAGGGGCCTGACACCGCAGTGCGCTTCCATCCGCTTCCCGGACCGCGGCTTTCCTACACCCTGCCGGAATTCGGCCTTGAACTGGAATTCCGGCCCACCGAGTTCACCCAGGTCAACCACGCCATCAATCGCGTCCTGGTGCGCCGTGCGATGCGGCTTCTTGACCCGCGGCCAGGGGAGCGCATCGCCGATTTGTTCTGCGGGCTCGGCAATTTCACACTGCCTATTGCAAGCCTGGGGGCCAGCGTCGTCGGTATCGAAGGAAGCCCTGCCCTGGTTGCTCGCGGCAAGGAAAGCGCGGTCGCCAACGGCCTTGGCGCAAGAGTCGAATTCGGCGTGGCGAATCTGTTCGAGTGCACCGAGGAATCCCTCGCCGCCCTCGGGCTCTTCGACAAGATGCTGATCGATCCGCCCCGCGAGGGGGCAGTGGAGGTGATCAAGGCCCTTGGCGAAACCGCGCCGCGCCGTATCGTCTATGTGTCGTGCAATCCGGCGACGCTGGCGCGGGATGCGGCCATCTTGGTCAGCGTCAAGGGTTACCGGTTTCGTGCGGCCGGCGCGGTCAATATGTTCCCCCACACGGCCCACGTCGAATCCATCGCCCTCTTCGATCGAGAGTGACCGCAAAAAAGGCGGCCGCAGCCGCCTTTTCGGGCAGGAGTGGGAATCAGTCCCGTTCGCCCGCCAGGGCCATCAGCAGGTTGAGCAGGCTGACGAAGATGTTGTAGATGTCCAGATAGACGGCCAAGGTTGCGCTGATGTAGTTGGTTTCGCCGCCCCGCACGATGCGATTGATGTCGTAGAGG
>Ga0268298_10001936_pt1 | contig 23429 bp, 21 predicted proteins | sample WWTPWeurt_MetaG_FD_194462 | JGI IMG/M metagenome (GOLD analysis project Ga0268298, IMG submission 194462) | Activated sludge microbial communities from WWTP in Nijmegen, Gelderland, Netherland - WWTP Weurt | ecosystem: Engineered > WWTP > Aerobic digester > Activated sludge | place...
CCGATATTGGGGAGTGTTCATGGGCAAGGTGTTGCTGTTTCTGGCCGTGGGGGTCGTCGTCTGGTGGTTCTGGCGCAAGGCGCGCGCGCGGCCGGAGGCCGCGCCAACAATCCCGAAACCCGCAGAACTGATGGTTGTATGCGCCCATTGCGGTGTCAATCAACCGCGTAGCGAATGCATCGAAAGCGGAGGGCGACTCTACTGCTCGGACGTCCATCGCCAGGCCGCTGAGCAGGCAGGGGGAGGCGGGCGTGACTGAGTCAGCGGTTGGCGCTGATGCGCAGTTCTCGGAAACGCAGTGGCGATCGCTGCGTTACCTGAATCTCTATCGGTTCCTGCTTGCCAGCCTGCTGTTTCTGGCCTCGGCCGGTCTTTCGTCCGACTTCTCGCCTTTCCTGTACGAATATTCGCGCCTGCACGTATCGGTCACGGCGTTCTATCTTCTCGCGACAGTGCTAGCGGTGATGCCATTGCATCGCTGGCGTACGCTCTTCAATTTGCAGTTGTCGCTGCACGTCGCCGTCGATATCGTCGTCCTGACCATATTGATGTACGCGAGCGGCGGATTGCGAAGCGGCTTCGGTGTGCTGCTCCTGGTCTCACTGGCGGGGGCCGGGCTCGTCGGGCAGGGGCGCCTTGTCCTGTCATACGCAGCCCTGGCGACACTCGCGGTCCTGGGGGCTGAGACCTATCTGGCGTTGGGCGGTGAAATCGAGCCGCATCAGTTTGTGCAGGCCGGGCTGTTGTCGGCAGGTTTCTTCGCCATGGCCATCTCTGCCCGTCTGTTGGCAAAGCGCGTGCTGGCCAATGAAGAACTGGCGCGCCAGCGGGGTGTTGCACTCGCCAACCAGACGCTGGTCAATCAGCGGGTGATCGAGGAAATGCAGGACGGCGTATTGGTCGTCAGCCAGGAGGGGGTCGTCCGGCAGCACAACCCCCGGGCAGAGTCGATGCTCGGTTTGCGCGAGGCGGCCGATGCGCCCCTTGCGGAATATTCCGCAGCGCTGGCAACGAGATTTGCCGAGTGGCGATCGGGGGCTGTCGGCGAACTCGAGCCCTTTCGTGTCGACGCCAGCGGCCTGACGTTGCGCGCGCGTTGCGTGCCGACGGAAAGCAGTGAGCGTGATGTTCTCGTTTTTCTCGAAGACATGGGGCGGGTTCACGAACGTGCCCGTCAGTTGAAGCTGGCGGCGCTCGGGCGCCTGACCGCGAACATCGCTCACGAAATCCGCAATCCTCTCTCGGCGATCAGTCACGCCGGGGAATTGCTCGCCGAGGAGCGGCGCGAGGAAACGCAGGATCGCCTGCTGCGCATCGTCAACGACAATACGCAAAGACTCGAGCGCATCGTGCGAGACGTACTCGAACTCGGGCGACGCGATCGTGTACATCGGGAGGCTGTCGAGCCAAAGGCGTTCCTTTCCTCATTTCTTGAAGAGTTCTGCAGCAAGGAACGTGTAGACCCGATGGTCGTCCACTGCGCCCGCTCGAACTGTCCGTCGCTGTGCTTCGATCGCTCGCACCTGCATCAGGTGCTTTGGAACGTCATCGGAAATGCCTTGCGACACAGTCATCGTGGTCGGGGTAGTGTCGTGGTTGAACTGGTCAGCGCCGATGCAGCGCATTTCGAACTGCATATCCGCGACGATGGGGAGGGTGTTCCTGCCGCTCTGCGCGAACAGGTCTTTGAGCCGTTTTTTACGACCCACTCGCGCGGGACCGGCCTTGGCTTGTATATTGCACGAGAGTTGTGCGAAGCCAACGGCGCGCGGCTGGAATTGGTCGACAATTCGCCGGGGGCACACTTCAGGATCAGGGGGGATCTGTCAGGTGATGGAAAGTCGTGCTGATGTCCGTTCCGACCGCAGGGCGCGCGGCGAACTGCGGCGCGTTCTCGTCGTTGACGATGAAGCGGATATTCGTGAGTTGCTCGATCTGACGCTGTCCCGAATGGGGCTGGCCGCCGACTGCGCCGCGAGCGTCGGCGAGGCGCGATCGCTACTCGCTTCCTGTCGTTACCATCTGTGCCTTACCGACATGCGCCTTCCCGACGGCGAGGGCCTGGACGTCGTGCGGGCTGTAGGCGAACTGTGCCCCCAGACGCCTGTGGCCGTGATCACTGCTTTCGGTAGTACAGAGAACGCGGTGGCAGCCCTGAAGGCTGGCGCCTTCGATTATCTGGCGAAACCGGTGGCACTCGATCAATTACGAACGCTGATCAAGTCCGCGCTCGAGCTGCCGAATTCTGAGGAGCAGGTTGCGGGCGAGGATCGCCTGATCGGGACATCCCTCGCGATTGCCGTGGTGCGGGAGATGATCGACAAGCTTGCGCGCAGCCAGGCACCGGTCTACATCTCTGGAGAGTCCGGCAGCGGAAAAGAATTGGCAGCACGCCTGATTCACGCGCAGAGTGCGCGCAACGGGGGGGGCTTCGTTCCAGTCAACTGTGGCGCCATCCCGGAATCGTTGATGGAGAGTGAATTCTTCGGTTATCGCAAAGGGGCCTTTACGGGAGCGGACAGCGATCGCGACGGCTTTTTTCAGGCGGCCAGCGGCGGCACCCTGTTCCTCGATGAAGTGGCGGACTTGCCACTTGCCATGCAGGTGAAGCTCTTGCGCGCCATTCAGGAGAAACGGGTACGCAAGGTCGGTGCGTCAGCCGAGGAGGTGGTCGACGTGCGCATCATCTCGGCCACACATCGCAATCTTCGCGAGGAGGTCGATCAGGGCCGCTTCCGTCAGGATCTTTACTATCGGCTGGCGGTCATCGAGTTGCGCATGCCGGCGCTACGCGAGCGCAGCGAGGATATCCCGATCCTGGTTGAATCGCTGCTGCTCAAGATTGCCGGCAGTGCCCCGCCGAAGTTGTCCGAACCTGCGTTGCAGGCGCTTTCGACTTACCCATTCCCCGGCAATGTGCGCGAGTTGGAGAACATCCTCGAGCGTGCGACGGCGCTTTCCTCCAGCAGCATAATCGACGTTCCAGATCTTCAACTGGCCCCCGAAACCGATGCCGGAGTCCCGTCCGGCCGTGCCGGCGAAACGCTCGATGACACGCTCAATCGTGTCGAGCGTGCCGCGATACTCGACGCACTCTCCAAAACCGGGGGAAATCGCACGGCTGCGGCACGTCTTCTCGGCGTGACCTTCCGCTCGCTCCGCTACCGCATCGAGCGACTGGGTATCGATGACTGAATCGTGCGCCAACGATGCGGATTTTCCCGTCTCGGGCTGGCTGCCGGATTGCCGCCGTATCCTCTCTCCGAACTTCGATCTTCGTCCGCCGGATACGGTGATATCGCTTCTCGTCGTGCATGCCATCAGTTTGCCGCCCGGCGAGTTTGGTAGCGACGATGTCGCGGATCTGTTCCGCAACCGATTGAACGTCGCTCTCCATCCATTCTTTGCCGGGATTGCGGGGCTGCGCGTCTCGTCTCATTTTTTCGTTCGTCGCGATGGCGAACCTGTCCAGTTCGTTTCCTGCGATGCGCGCGCTTGGCATGCCGGCGCCTCTGTGTGGCAGGGGCGCGAGCGCTGCAATGATTTTTCGATCGGCATCGAACTCGAAGGGTGCGACGATCTCCCGTTCGAGCCAGCCCAGTACTCGACACTCAATCGTCTGGTCGTGCAGTTGCGCGAACGCTACCCGTTGCATGCTGCCGTCGGTCACAGCGATATAGCACCCGGCCGAAAGACTGATCCCGGGCCGCATTTCGACTGGTCTCAAGTGACCGGTATCGCCTGTCCTAAGACTGCTGCCTGAGCGTTTTTCAGCGTGCCTTGCGAGTGATGCTCGCTGTGCTACTCAACGAACATGAGCGCCGCCGATTTTTTCGAGCATGACGCATGATTGCAACACCGGATGCGCGGGGTTGACATTCTTCCGAAAAAAATTCTTGCATCGAAATAAATCAACTACTAGAATTAGTCGAAATTTGCAAGGGAAGCACAATATCTAGTAGGTCCCTTGCCAAGGGCCGCCAGGAGCGGGTTTCCGGGGTGTCGGTAATGCCGAGCCTCACGAATATGCGAGAGCGATGAGACTGACGCGATCACTGAGTCGCAATAGATTTCGAGGCCTGCCGGCGCAATGCCGAGCCGATGCCGTTGCTCCCCCTCTCGCTTTGCTTTCGCTACCCCGCACTCCTCTTCTTTCCCCCTCCCGTTTTCCTTTCTCCGCTGTCGGCGCCAACACCCGCATGGGTTTGGCGGACAGGCAATGCGCGGGGAGTTTCGTCCGAATTGCGGCTGATGATGCTGCTGTTGAATTCGATTGTTCCGCTGACGCGGCGGTGATCGGATGGTCCGGGCCTGTTGGGCCGGATTGCGTTTTGTGTATTGATCCAACCTCGAATATTTATTCTCGTATCAACAGAAGGAGGTAACCATGGCAACAAGCGCGAAGAAACCCGCCGCCAAACCGGCTGCGAAGAAGGCTGCTCCCAAGGCAGCTGCGAAACCGGCAGTGAAGAAGGCTGCTGCCAAGCCGGCGGTGAAGAAGGCCGCCCCGAAGGCTGCTGCCAAGCCGGCAGTGAAGAAGGCCGCCCCGAAGGCTGCTGCCAAGCCGGCGGTGAAGAAGGCCGCTCCGAAGAAGGCTGCTGCCAAGCCGGCAGTGAAGAAGGCCGCTCCGAAGAAGGCTGCTGCCAAGCCGGCAGTGAAGAAGGCCGCTCCGAAGAAGGCTGCTGCCAAACCGGCAGTGAAGAAGGCTGCTCCGAAGAAGGCTGCTGCCAAACCGGCTGCCAAGAAGGCCGCCCCGAAGAAGGCTGCTGCCAAACCGGCTGCCAAGAAGGCCGCTCCGAAGAAGGCTGCTGCCAAGCCGGCAGTGAAGAAGGCCGTTCCGAAGAAGGCTGCTGCCAAACCGGCTGCCAAGAAGGCCGCTCCGAAGGCTGCTGCTGCAAAGAAGCCGGCCGCGAAAAAGCCTGCTGCCAAGCCCGCTGCGAAGCCGGCCGCGAAGCCTGCTGCCAAACCGGCCGCGAAGCCTGCTGCCAAACCGGCCGCCAAGAAGGCTGCTCCGAAGAAGGCTGCTGCCAAGCCGGCGGCCAAGCCCGCAGCACCTGCTCCTGCTGCAGCCCCCGCGCCGACTCCGTCGACCGCAGCCACTCCGGGTCTGAAGACTGCGCTCAACCCGACCGCAGCCTGGCCGTTCCCGACCGGTTCGCGTCCGAAGTAATCGGCGGTAGATGTGGTGCGGGGCGTAGCGTTTTCGCTTGCCCCGCCCGCTCTTTTCAGTGGCGCGGCTTTTGTCGCGCCGCCTTCGTTTACAGCGCCGCTTTTCTATCGGCCGATGAATCGCCGGATGCGATCTGCCGCTTCCTGCAAACGTTCGATCCCCGTCGTGTAGGCAAATCGAAGGTGCCGTTCCGGCGCGTGGCTGCCGAAGTCCAGTCCCGGCGTTATCGCGACACCGGCGGATTCGAGGAGTTCGCGCGCGAAACGGTCGCTGTCGTCGGTCAACGCACTGCAATCTGCATAGATGTAAAACGCACCTTGCGGTACGGCGCTCAGCTTGAAGCCCAGTGTCGCGAGCGCTGGCGCCAGAAAATCCCGGCGCCGACGAAATTCGGCTCGCCGCTGTTCGAGAAGACCGATGGTTTCCGGTGTGAATGCCGCCAGCGCAGCGTACTGTGCCGGAGTCGACGGCGAGATGAACAGGTTCTGTGCGAGTTTCTCGATGTCGCGCATGAATCGTTCGGGAACGACCATCCAGCCGAGGCGCCAGCCAGTCATCTGGAAATACTTCGAAAAACTCTGGATGACGAAGATGTCATCGCCCGCGGCCAACGCGGTCGGCGCCTCGCTTTCGTAGGTGAGTCCGTGGTAAATCTCGTCGAGGATGAGTTGGCCGTCGCGCCTGCGGATGGTTTCTGCCAGTGCTTCGATCTCGACCATCGACAGCATCGTGCCGGTAGGATTGGCCGGTGATGCGAACAGCGCCCCCCGGGTATTCTTGCTCCAGTATCGGTCGACGTCTGCTGCCGTAGGCTGGAAGTTGCTGTCAGCGTCGACCGGAATCTCGATCGGGATGCCGCCAAAGGCGCGGATGAAGTGCCTGTTGCACGGGTAACCGGGGTCTGTCAGCAGCCACTCGCTGCCAGGCTCGACGAGGCAGGCGAGTGCCAATGTCAGTGCGCCGGAAGCCCCTGCCGTTATTGCGATGCGCGATGCCGGTACGTCGGTGCCATAACGAGTGGCATAGAACTGCGAGATCGCTTCACGCAGTTCGGGCAGGCCGAGTGCCGGCGTGTAGAACATGCGCCCGCCGGCGATTGCGCGCTGTGCGGCTTCGACGATGGGTGCCGGCGTCGGGAAATCGGGCTCGCCGACTTCCATATGGATGATGTCGCGCCCCTCCGCTTCGAGCTGCTTTGCCCGGGTGAGCAATTCCATGACATGGAAGGGTTCTATGTCGGCAAGACGCGAGGCGGACGGGATCATGCGGGTACTCCGGAAATGACAAGGGCCGCCCGAAGGCAGCCCTTGTAGTTTACTGCGTCGCTTGCGAGGCCGTGAATCAGTCGCACCCCAAGGGGGCTTCCTCGCGAAGCTGTCGTTTCTCTCAGGCGGCGTCGCGGAAGATGTTCATCGCGAACAGCTCGCGCTTCAGCGTCAGCTGCTTCGGCAGCTTCTCGCCCAGCTTGTCGAACCACTCCTTGTGGCCGGCCAGTTCGTTCTGCCAGGCATCGGCATCGATCTTGGTCAGCGACTCGAACTCTTCCTTGGTGATGTCGAGGCCGGTCCAGTCGATGTCCTCGAAGCGCGGCATCCAGCCCAACGCGGTTTCCTTGGCCGAAACGCGGCCGCGGACGCGGTCAACGATCCACTTCAGGACGCGCATGTTCTCGCCGAAGCCCGGCCACATGAACTCGCCCTTCTCGTTCATGCGGAACCAGTTCACGCAGAAGATGCCCGGGGCCTGGTCGACGGTGTGACCCATCTTCAGCCAGTGGTTGAAGTAGTCGCCCATGTGGTAGCCGCAGAACGGCAGCATGGCGAACGGGTCCCGGCGGACGACGCCCTGCGCGCCGAAGGCGGCGGCCGTCGTTTCCGAGCCGAGCGTGGCGGCCATGTAGACGCCGTAGTTCCAGTTGAAGGCCTGGTAGGTCAGCGGCACGGTGGTGGCGCGACGGCCGCCAAAGATGAAGGCCGAGATCGGCACGCCCTGTGGGTTTTCCCACTGGGTGTCGACCGACGGGCACTGCTCGGCCGGGGCGGTGAAGCGCGAGTTCGGGTGAGCGGCCTTGCGGCCGGTTTCCTTGGCGATTTCCGGCGTCCAGTCCTTGCCCTGCCAGTCGATACAGTGCGCCGGGACGTCCTTGGACATGCCTTCCCACCACACATCGCCGTCGTCGGTCAGCGCGACGTTGGTGAAGATGATGTTTTCCTTCAGCGTCGCCATGGCGTTGTAGTTCGTCTTTTCCGACGTACCCGGCGCAACGCCGAAGAAGCCGGCTTCCGGGTTGATGGCGTAGAACTTCGTCGAGCCGTCGGCCTGCTTCTGCGGCTTGATCCAGGCGATGTCGTCGCCGACCGTGGTGATCTTCCAGCCGTCGAAGGTCTTCGGCGGGATCAGCATGGCGAAGTTGGTCTTGCCGCAGGCCGAAGGGAAGGCGGCGGCGACATAGGTCTTCTCACCCTGCGGCGATTCGACGCCGAGGATCAGCATGTGTTCGGCCAGCCAGCCTTCGTCGCGTGCCATGTTCGAGGCGATGCGCAGGGCGAAGCACTTCTTGCCGAGCAGGGCGTTGCCGCCGTAGCCGGAGCCGTAGGACCAGATCTCGCGGGTCTCGGGGTAGTGCACGATGTACTTGGTGTCCGGGTTGCACGGCCAGCGCGAGTCCTTCTCGTTGGGGCCGAGCGGGGCGCCGATCGAGTGCACGCAGGGCACGTACTCGCCGTTGGCGCCGAGCACGTCGAATACCTTGGCGCCCATGCGGGTCATCGTGCGCATGTTGACGACGACGTACGGGCTGTCGGTGATCTCGATGCCGATGTGCGCGATCGGCGAGCCGAGCGGGCCCATCGAGAACGGCACGACGTACATGGTGCGGCCGTGCATGCAGCCCTTGAACAGGCCGTTCAGCGTCTGCCGCATCTTGGCCGGGTCTTCCCAGTTGTTGGTCGGGCCAGCGTCGTCCTTGTTCTTCGAGCAGATGTAGGTGCGGTCTTCGACGCGGGCGACGTCAGAAGGATCGGACCAGGCGAGGTAGGAGTTCGGGCGCTTCTTCTCGTTGAGCTTGATCAGCATGCCGGCCTGTACCATCTCGGCGCAGAGGCGGTCATATTCTTCCTGCGTGCCATCGGCCCAGTAGATGCGGTCCGGTTCGCACAGGGCGGCGATCTCGGCAACCCATTTCTTCAGGCCTTCATGTTTGACGTAGGCGGGGGCGTTCAGCGGTACGGTTTGGCTCATGGCGATGCTCTCAAAGGAAGAACTTGAAAACGGAAACTACCGTGGCGCGGCGGGTCGAACTGCAAGCGTCGGGCGGCCGGGAAAGGCCGTAATTATGCCACGGCAGTGCCCTTGAAGCAAACCGCCGACGGCTCGCGCGCCCTTGATTCATCAGGGTTTTCGAATGATTGATGGTGTTCGGTCATCGGACAAATTTATGTCTGCCTGTGGAAATCCCCAATTGGAAAAGACCCGGAAATGTGCTCTATAATTATGAATTACGATGAACGGAACGCGACGGAAAAGGGCAGACAGACATGAACAAGGAACAATCGAAAGATCAGCTTCGCACGGCGGCGCTTTACTACCATCGCAATCCGAAGCCGGGAAAGATCGCGGTCACGCCGACCAAGCAGCTGACCAACCAGTACGATCTCTCCATGGCGTACTCGCCGGGAGTTGCGGCGGCCTGCGAGGAGATCGTCGCCGATCCCGCCGAGGCCAGCACGCTGACTTCGCGCGCGAATCTCGTCGGCGTCATCACCAATGGTACGGCCGTGCTCGGTCTGGGCCCGATCGGCCCGCTTGCCGCCAAGCCGGTGATGGAAGGTAAGGGGGTCCTGTTCAAGAAGTTCGCCAACATCGACGTCTTCGACCTCGAGATCGACGAGCGCGACCCCGACAAGCTGATCGACATGATCGCCGCGCTGGAACCCACCTTCGGCGGCATCAACCTCGAGGACATCAAGGCGCCGGAATGCTTCTACATCGAGAAGAAGCTGCGCGAGCGGATGAAGATCCCTGTCTTCCACGACGACCAGCACGGTACGGCCATCGTCGTCGGCGCCGCCATCCTCAACGGCCTCACCTACCTCGGCAAGGATTTGAAGCAGGTCAAGCTGGTCACCTCCGGTGCCGGCGCCGCCGCGCTTGCCTGCCTGGACCTCCTCGTGATGCTCGGCGTGCCGGTCGAGAACATCTGGGTGACCGACATCAAGGGCGTGGTCTACGAAGGCCGGGTCGAAGAGATGGACGAGATCAAGGCGCGCTATGCCAAAAAAACGGATGCCCGTACGCTCGGCGAAATCATCGAAGGAGCCGACGTATTCCTCGGGCTCTCCGCGGGTGGCGTACTGAAGAAGGAAATGGTCGCGAAGATGGCGGCCAGACCCCTGGTGCTTGCCCTTGCCAATCCGAATCCGGAAATTGCTCCCGAGGACGTCAAGGCCGTACGTGACGACGCGATCATCTGCACCGGCCGTTCGGACTATCCGAACCAGGTCAACAACGTACTCTGCTTCCCATTCATCTTCCGCGGTGCGCTCGATGTCGGCGCCAGCACCATCACCGAAGAAATGAAGCTCGCTGCCGTGAAGGCGATTGCAGAGCTGGCGCGCGCCGAGCAGTCGGAAATCGTCGCCTCGGCCTACGGCGAGAAGGTCACCGGCTTCGGCCCGGAATACCTGATTCCCAAACCTTTCGACCCGCGCCTGATCGTCAAGATCGCGCCGGCGGTCGCCAGGGCCGGCATGGACTCCGGCGTCGCCACCCGGCCGATCCGCGACTGGGATGCTTACCTGCAGAGCCTCAACGAATTCGTCTACCACTCTGGCCTGATCATGAAGCCGGTGTTCTCGCAGGCCAAGCGCAACCCGAAGCGCATCGTCTTCGCCGAGGGCGAGGATGAGCGCGTGCTGCGCGCCGTACAGGTCGCCCTCGACGAGGAAATCTGCCGGCCGATCCTGATCGGCCGCGAGGAGGAAATGCAGCGCAAGATCGATGCCGCCGGTCTGCGTATCCGCCCCAACATCGATTTCGAAATCGTCCATCACGATCGCTGCAGCTTCTTCGACGAACACTTCGATCTTTACTGGCAGGAATACCATCGCCTGATGGAGCGCAAGGGTGTTTCGCCCGACTATGCGCGTCGGGAAATCCGTCGTCGGGCGACCCTCTACGGTGCCCTGATGGTCCGCCTCGGTCACGCCGATGGCCTCATCTGCGGTACCTTCGGTCGCCATGAGCTGCATCGCGAGTATGTGCACAACGTCATCGGCATGGCGCCCGGCGTCCGCAACTACTCGACCATGAACCTGCTGATGCTGCCGGGACGCACCGTCTTCGTCGCCGATACCTATGTGAACTACGATCCGTCGGCCGAGCAACTCGCCGACATGACGCTGGAGGCTGCGGAAGAGATTCGCCGCTTCGGCATCGCCCCGAAGGTGGCGCTGCTATCGCACTCGTCGTTCGGTACCGAAAATACGCCGACCTCGCAGAAAATGCGCGAGGTGTTGCGTCTGCTCAACGAGCGCGCACCGCGCCTCGAAGTCGAAGGCGAAATGCACGGCGACGCTGCGCTAGACGAATCGATCCGCAACCAGACCTTCCCGAATTCCCGGCTCAAGGGGCAGGCCAATCTGCTGGTGATGCCGACGCTCGATGCCGCGAACATTTCGTTCAATCTGCTCAAGGTGGCTGCGGGCGATAACCTCACGGTCGGCCCGATCCTGCTGGGTACGGCGAAGCCGGTGCACATCCTGACGCCGACCGCAACGGTCCGCCGCATCGTCAACATGACGGCGCTGACCGTAGTGGACGCGGCAAGTACCTGATCGGCCATGGTGCGGCGCAGCGTGGTGCTGCGCCGCAACCCCGTTATCATCGGCAGCACATCCACAGAGGCTGCCGATGGAGATGACCAACAACACGCGCACGGCCCTCGTCCTTCCCGGCGGTGGTGCCCGCGCTGCCTATCAGGCCGGTGTGCTCACATGCATCTGCGAGATGCTGCCAGACCCGACCATCAATCCCTTTCCGATCGTCTGCGGCACTTCTGCGGGCGCAATCAACGCTGCGACCATCGCTTGTCAGGCTTCCAATTTTCGGGCCGCCGTCGAGACCTTGAACGACGTCTGGCGCAACATGCGCGCGCGCGACGTCTACCGGAGCGACCCGCTCGGCATTGCCACCTCGGGAGCGCGCTGGCTGTCCTCGCTGATGCTCGGCTGGTTCATCCGGCGCAGTCCGCGTTCGCTGCTCGACAATGATCCGCTACGCCAGATGCTCACGCGTCGCCTCGATTTCCGCAACATCGACCGCGCGATTGCCGACGGCAGCCTCTATGCCGTCGCCGTCAGTGCATCGGGTTACACCAGTGGCCACAGCATCAGCTTCTTCCAGGCTCCGTCCGATATCGAGCCCTGGGCACGCATGCAGCGCTTCGGTAGCCGCGCCCGCCTGAATGTGGAACACCTGATGGCTTCAGCAGCGATCCCCTTCGTCTTTCCTGCGATCCGGCTGCACCGCGAGTGGTTCGGGGATGGCTCGATGCGTCAGTTGGCGCCGTTGTCTCCGGCCATTCACCTTGGCGCAGAGAAAGTACTCGTCATCGGCGCCGGGCGGATGTCCGAGAAAACGGAGCGGCAGCGTGGAGAGTCGTATCCGACACTCGCGCAGGTTGCCGGTCATGCGCTGTCATCGATCTTCCTCGACGGACTGGCCGTGGACATCGAGCGCATGCAGCGGATCAACCGCACGCTTGCGGCGATACCGGACGAGGTCAAGCAGGGCGCCGGTATGAGTCTGCGCCCGATCGAGACCCTGGTCATCGCGCCTTCGCAGCGCCTCGACTATCTGGCCGCGAAGCATGCCAAGGCGTTGCCGCGCTCGGTCCGCCTGCTGCTGCGCGGCATCGGTGCCATGAACAAGGCGGGCGGTGCCCTCACCAGCTATCTGCTGTTCGAGCAACCCTATACGCGCGCCTTGATCGATCTCGGTTACCGCGACACCGAAGCCAGGAAGGACGAAGTGCGGGCCTTTCTCGGTATCTGAGAAAAAACTTCTGAAACCGTTTCTATCCCATTATTTTTATTGAAATATCAAGTTCGAGTGCTAAACTGTCGTAAAATCATTCGATCAATACCGTCACGGAGGGATGCCGGATGCGCAAGAAGCTGCTTTCCGCGCTGACAATGGGGGTGTTCGTTGCTGCCGGGCTGATGAGCCAGAGCGTCGCACAGGCCGCCACGACCAATACGAAGTCAACGGCCGCCAAGTCGGCCGGTGCCAAGAAATCGAAGCCGGCCACCGCGAAAAACACCACCGCTGCGCCCGCCAAGGCAAAGAAGGCGGCTGCCGGTGACCAGTGGCAGGCCACTCGCCAGCTGGCGGTGGCATCCACGGCCGCGCTCGTCGTCGAACAGGGCGGCAGTGAGCCGATCTTCCAGAAAAACGCCGATGTGGTCGTGCCGATCGCTTCCATTACCAAGCTGATGACGGCGATGGTCGTGCTTGATTCGATGCCGAACCTGCAGGAATCCATTCACGTTTCCGATGATGACGTCGACTACCTCAAGGGGAGCCGCTCGCGTCTCAACGTCGGTGCCGAAATGGCGCGCGAGGATGCGATGCTGATCTCGCTGATGTCCTCTGAAAATCGTGCCACGCATGCACTGGCCCGCCACTATCCGGGCGGCCTCTCCGCCTTCGTTACGGCGATGAATCGCAAGGCCGCCGAACTTGGCATGTTCAATACCCGTTTCGAAGATCCGACCGGACTCTCCTCGAACAATGTGTCGACCGCCAAGGATCTGGCCAGAATGGTCGCCGCGGCGCACCGCTATCCGCTGATCCGCGAATTCTCGACGACCAGCGATGCCAAGGTCGTCGTCAGCGGCCGGCTGATGGAGTACCGCAACACCAACCAGCTGGTGAAAGTGCCCACCTGGGACATCGGCCTCTCCAAGACCGGTTTCATCCAGGAAGCCGGCAAGTGCCTCGTCATGCAGGCGCGCGTTGCAGAAAAGCCTGTCGTCATCGTGCTGCTGGATTCCCAGGGTAAGCTGACACGCATCGGCGACGCCAACCGCATCAAGCGCTGGATGGAAACAACGCAGGCATCGGCGGCACGCAAGTCCGGCAGCGCCTGAGCGATGCGCGAGCGCCGCGAGGAAATATCTTCCTGAGGCGCTCCTGATCCTCGCCCGATCCGAAAACGAAAAAGCCGCGGAAACTTCCGCGGCTTTTCTCTTTTGAGTGCTGGCCCCAGCTACTTGCTGCGGGGTTTCACATAACCGAGGGCATGCGAGATTTCCTCGGCCGCCGCGCGGACCTGTTGCACCCATTCCGGCTTGTGGCGATCGACCGGTGCCGATACCGAGAGACCGGCCACGAGTTTGCCTTCGTCGTCATGGATCGGCGCCGCGACGCACTTGAGCCCGACTTCGGCCTCCTCGTTGTCGAAGGCGACCACATGGCGACGAATCCGGTCGAGCTCTTTCTCCAGCGCGGCCAGCGACGTCAGCGAGGTGGCGGTCTTGCCCGGCAGCCCGGTGCGCTTCGCGTAAGCGCGTACTGACTCCGGTGTGTCCTGTGCGAGAAAAAGCTTGCCGACCGAGGTCAGATGCAACGGGGCGCGGCCGCCCACCAGATAGACGACGCGCACCAGCGAACGGCCACTCGACGTGCGTTCGATATAGACGATTTCGTCCTCATGGCGGATGCCGAGATTGATCGCTTCGCCGATCTGCTCGTGCAATGCCTGCATGTAGGGCGAGGCCACATCGCGGATGTTCAGCCGCGATTTCACGAGATTGCCGAGCTCCAGCAGGCGGATGCCGAGACGGTAGGAACCGGCCTCGTGCCGTTCGACGATGCGCGAACCGGTCATCGCCGCGAGGATGCGGTGCGCCGTCGAGGGGTGCAGGCCGGTGGCCTGCGCCAGATGTTTCAGGGCGACCGGGTCCGGGGACTGGGCGAGCACATCGAGCAAGGACATCATGCGCTCGATGACCTGGATGGAATTCTTGCTTTCCTTCGGTTCCTGCAATGCGGCCATGGGATTTCCGTTCTTTCCTGAGGGGCTGTGTCCTTGCGGATGCGGGCGTCTATAATCGCGCCTTTGGGACATGCGAATTGCGCCCCATCTTTTTTCACTATCCGGTGCGTTTTTGCACCGCGGCATTCTACCCTCATTTCACAATGCGAACTGATGAAAGTCGCGCTCTTCGTTACCTGTCTCGTTGACCTGATGCGCCCGAGCGTCGGTTTTGCCGCGCTGCGCCTGCTCGAAGCGGCTGGTTGTGAGGTCGTCGTTCCGGAGTCGCAGACCTGCTGCGGCCAGCCGGCCTTCAATTCCGGCGATCGGCGCGCGGCCATCGCGCTGGCGCAGAAGACCATTGCAGAGTTCGAAGGCTTCGACTACCTCGTTGCGCCTTCAGGCTCCTGTGCCGACCAGATTCGCACCGAATACCCCGGTCTCTTCCTCGACGATCCGGACTGGCGGCGGCGTGCCGAAGCGCTGGCCGCCCGCAGCTACGAACTGACGCAGTTTCTCGCTGAGGTGCTCAAGGTCGCGTCCGTTCCCGGCGAGTTTGATGGCAGCGTCACCTATCACGACTCCTGCACCGGGCTGCGCAGCCTCGGGATCAAGCACCAGCCGCGCCGCCTGCTCGGCAAGGTCCGCGGCCTCTCAATCAAGGAGATGCCGGAAGCAGAATCCTGCTGCGGCTTCGGCGGCACCTTCGCGGTCAAGTTCGGCGACATCTCGGCAGCCATCGCCGAACGGAAATGCGTCAACCTGCAGGCCGCCGCCGCGGATGCCGTCGTCGGCGGCGATCTCGGCTGCCTGATCAACATCGAAGGCAAGCTGCGCCGCATGGGCGACGAGACGACGCGCGTGCTGCATGTCGCCGAGGTGCTGGCCGGCACGAACGGGAAGCTGGTGTAATGAAACAGCCGCCCTATTTATGTCGTACGTTGCACCCCGGGGCGGCGCGAGCCTCCCTTGGGACGGCCGGGCGAGGGGACTGATGCGCTCGCAGGCCATGTTCTTCCAGCGCCGTGCCGGTGAGGCGCTGGCCGACCCGCAACTGCAGAGGAACTTCACCGGTCTGCGTGACAAGTTCGTCGGCATGCGTGCGCGCGCCGTCAATGCGTACGAAAGGGATTTCGATGAGTTGCGCGATGCCGGCCAGGCGATCCGTGACCGCGTGCTCGACAACCTCGACGTCTGGCTCGAACTGTTCGAGGAAAAGGCGACGCAGCGTGGCGCCACCGTGCTGTGGGCGAAGGACGGCCGCGAGATCTGCGAGCAGGTCGTCGCCATCGCGCAGAAGCATGGCGCAAAAAAAGTCATCAAGTCGAAGTCGATGCTCTCCGAGGAGGCGCAGCTCAACGTCGCGCTGACGGCCGCCGGCGTCGAGCCCGTCGAGACCGATCTCGGCGAGTACATCCTGCAGCTTTCCGGCAATGAACCACCCTCGCACATCCTCGCGCCGGCTGCGCACAAGAACCTTGACGAGGTCGCCGACCTTTTCGCCGAAAAACACGGCAAGCCGCGCAAGAGCGAGATTCAGGCGCTGACGCGCGAGGCCAGGGAAGCCCTGCGCGAGCACTTCCTCAGCGCCGACATGGGACTCTCCGGCGGCAACTTCCTGATCGCGGAGACCGGCTCGGTGGCGCTCGTCACCAACGAGGGCAACGGCCGCATGGTGACAACCCTGCCGAAAGTGCATGTCGTCATCACCGGTATCGAGAAGATCGTGCCGACGCTGGAAGACTTCGCAACACTGATGCGCCTGTTGCCGCGTTCGGCGACCGGGCAGGAAATCTCCAACTACGTGTCGGTGTGCACCGGCACCAAGGGCGTGGACGACAGCGACGGACCCGAACACACCTATTTCATCCTGGTCGACAACGGTCGCGCCGGGCTGGTCGGCAGCGAGTTTCAGCCGATGCTGCGCTGCATCCGCTGTGGTGCCTGCATGAACCACTGCCCGGTCTATCAGTCGATCGGCGGCCATGCCTACGGCTGGGTTTATCCGGGGCCGATGGGTTCGGTGCTGACCTCGCTTTACACCGGACTCGAAAATTCGCTTGACCTGCCGCACGCGGCGACGCTATGCAACCAGTGTGGCGTCGTCTGCCCGGTACGCATTCCGCTGCCGGAGCTCCTGCGCAAGCTGCGCGAGAAGCAGACCGAGTGTGGGCTCCGGCCATGGCCGGAACGGCTGGCGCTTTCGATGTGGGCCTGGATCGCGCAGCGTCCCGGTCTCTACTCGCTGGCAACGAAAATCGGCGTGCGTTACCTCAACTGGCTGGCGGGTGGCGAGGATCGGATCAAGGTGCTCGGCCTCGCGCCGGAGTGGACGGCGGGACGCGATTTCCCGGCGCCGCAGGGGCGTACCTTCAAGGAACTTTACAAGCAAGGACAGGAAAGGAAGACATGAAACTCGACGACGGCATTCCCGCCATTCCCCTCTGGATCGACGGCCACGCATGGTTCAGCGTATTCGAGGAGTTCATCGACATCCGTGAAGCCGACGGTTCCGTGAACTTCCGCGTTCCCAAATGCGGCGTCGACGAAGTGGGTCGCGCCATTGCTTCGGCGCTGGACCTGCAACCGACCTGGGGAGAGGAAACGATGCAGCGCGAAGCCCTCGTCGCTGAGCTCGGCGCTCTGCTCGACCAGTTCGCCGGCGACTTCGCCAAGCTGATTTCGCGTGAAACCGGAAAGACGCCCGAGTCATCCCGCGAGGAAGTGTCACGGGCCGTCGCTGCCCTGCGCAGCGCGTCTTGCGCCAGCGGCGGCGGTTCCGTGCAGATCGTTTGCAGCAACTCCGAGAATCCGCTGCTTTCGGCAGTTGAAGGCATGGTGCGCGCCTGGACGGCCGGCGACACGGTCGTCGTGCTCTCCGACCCCCGTTCGCCGTCGGTGCTGTTCGCCTTCGCCGAACTCTCCGCGCGTGCCGAATTTCCGGCCGGTGCCTATTGCCTCCTGCACGGCGACGGATCGACGCAACGGGCACTCGAAAGCGCGCTCGGAAGCTGAGTCATGGAACGCATCGTCTACCTCGAGCGCGAGTCGATCATCGCCGACGTCCGTCGTCCGGCCTGCGATCACGCCTGGAGCGAGTACGCCAGAACCTCGCAGGCCGAGGTCGAAGCGCGGCTGGCCGACGCGACGATCGCCATCGTGAACAAGCTGATACTCGATGCGGAGACGATTGCGCGCCTGCCGATGCTGAAGATGATCGCCGTCGCCGCCACCGGCACCAACAATGTCGACCTCGACGCCTGCCGTGCGCGCGGCATCGTCGTCTCCAACATCCGCGGCTACGCCGTGCATACGGTGCCCGAGCACGCCATCGCGCTGATGCTGGCACTCTCCCGCAACGTCGTCGCCTACCGCAATTCGGTTCAGGCCGGACGCTGGCAGGAGAGTGAGCAGTTCTGCTTCTTCGACCATCCGATCCGGGATCTCCATGGCGCGACGCTGGCAGTCCTCGGCAGCGGTTCGCTCGGCGACGGCGTGGTGCGGTTGGCCGAAGCCTTCGGCATGCACGTACTGAAAGCCGAACGCAAGGGGGCGCCCGTCTGCCGCCCCGGCTACACGCCGTTCGCCGAGGCCCTGGCCGCGGCTGACGTGGTTTCGCTGCACTGCCCGCTGACACCTGAAACGCAAGGCCTGATCGGTGCCAACGAACTGCGCGCCATGAAATCCTCGGCATTGCTCATCAACACCGCGCGCGGGGGCCTTGTCGATGAAGTGGCGCTGGTCGCGGCGCTGCGGGAAGGCTGGATTGCCGGTGCCGGCTTCGATGTGCTTACGAAGGAGCCGCCTCGCGAAGGTAACCCGCTGCTATCGCCCGAACTGCTGGCCCTGCCCAATTTCCTGCTGACGCCGCACGTTGCATGGGCCAGCCGGCCGGCGATGCAGGCCCTCGCCGACCAGCTGATTGACAATATCGAAGCCTTCGCGCGTGGTGAGCCGCGCAATTGCGTGGTTTGATCGCACGGGAGCGCGTCGTATGCCGAAAAAACCGCGACACAAGGCAGCATCCGGACCCCGCCTGCGGGTACTGCTCGGTGCCAGCATTGCGATTGGTCCCGGCCGAGCGGAGTTGCTCGAGGCGATTGGCCGGAGCGGTTCCATATCTGCGGCGGCACGCGAGATGGGCATGTCGTACCGTCGTGCATGGCTGCTGGTCGAAGCGGTGAATGCAGCGTTCGTCACTCCGCTCGTTTGCACGGCCACCGGCGGTAGCGGTGGTGGCGGTGCGCAACTTACCGATTTCGGTATTGAAGTGCTGCAGCGCTATCGAAGGATGGAACAGCTCGCAGCACAAGCGGTTGCCACTGAATTCGGGCAATTCAGGAAGTTCCTCAAACCTTTGCCTAAGGATGGCTGACCTTCCGAATGCCGAAAAAGAAAAGGCCGCCCGGTGAGCGCGGGCAGCCTTTTTCCTGAACCATTGCCTGCTTCGACTACTGGTGTGAATCAGAACGCGTGGTTCAGACCGGCTGTAAACGTGGCGTTCTTTTCGCCGATCGCACGGGTCTGCGACAGATAGCCCGCGGCGGCCAGCGCATTGTTGTCGTTGTCGACGAGGGTGTAGGTCGTGTACAGCGTGGTGCGCTTCGAGAGTGCGTGGCGATAGCCAAGCGCCCAGGCGGTATTGTCCCCGGCGCCAGTGCGGTCCCAGCTCAGCTTCGCGTAGCTGGCCTGGATCGAGCCGTTGCCGAATACCGGAATGTTGGCACCCACCTGCCAGGTCTTGTTGCTGCCTTCACGTGCCGACGTGCCATTGTTGTCATCCTGGCTCTGGTAGGAGCCAAAGACCTTGACGACCTTGAAGTCATACGAACCCAGCAGGGCCCACTCATTGATATTGTCCTGGGTGGAAACCGTCGTGACGGGGGTGGTGGTGACCGGGTTGGTGGCGACGCCGGAGCGCTGCTGGAAGACGAGATCGAGGTTGATCGGTCCGTTCGCGTAGTTGAGTCCAGCACCGAAAAGGCCGCCGTTCCCCTGGCTGATGCCATCGGCGGTGGTGCCGCCGTTTTCCGCGAAACCGTAGATGGCGTTGGCAGAAAAACCGTTCCAGACCGGTGAAGCGTACGTGACGGCGTTATTGGTGCGCGACGCTTCGTTGGCGGACAGCGAGTTGCCGGCCGCTGCGGTCAGCAGGTTCAGCGGGGACTGTGCGGTCGAGCCGCCGAAGGGGTTGTTGCGGGACGTGGCGTTGTAGCCGGGCGCGTACTGGCGGCCCAGGGCGACCGTGCCGAAGCGGTTATCGCTGAGGCCGACATAGGTCTGGCGGCTGCTCGTGGCGCCGGTGCCGCTGCCAATGCCGGTGTTGCCGTCAATTGCGAGGGCGTATTCGAGCAGGAAGACCGCCTTCAGCCCGTTGCCGAGGCCCTCCTCGCCCTTGAAGCCGAGGCGCGAGCCGCTCATGATTCCGGAGTTGATGCCGTTGAAGTTGGCATTCTTGGCGCCGTTCGCACGGTCGCCCGACGAATTCACAAAGCCCGCATCGGCAATGCCGTAGATCGTGACGTTGGTCTGCGCGAATGCGCCTCCGGCGAACGCCGCGGCGATGGCCAGCGCGCTCAGTTTCTTTTGAACTGCAGTCATGGATTTGCTCCTGTTGATAAAGACGAAAACCGTCAAAGCGCATTCAGGCAGGTTTGGAACTGCCGGATCGCTCGATTTGTCGGCAGGTTAGAAATGAAGCGCTGCCGTGTCGACGAATCTTTATGAATAAGCTTATAGATCGACGGTTTCATTCATGTGACAGGAAGGTTTCGGCAAGCATCGCGACGCCGCCTGTCAATCGAGGAGCGCCACGCTCTTGATCTGAGCCTGTAGCGTCTTTCCACGCGTCAGCCCGAGAAAAGCCGACGATCGTTTTGTCACGCGCGCAAGCAAGGCGGTGCCGCCGATATCCAGTCCTGCCAGCACTCGCCCCGGAGGTTGCTCCTCCAGTGCTGTTATCGTCGCGGGAAGCGTATTGAGGATGCTTGAATCGTCATGGGGCGCCAGCGCCAGGCTGACATCGCGTGCCTGGATGCGCACGCGCACGGCAGCTCCCGGAATGCGCGGCGCGCTGGGAGCCCAGAGCGACTGCCCGGCAAAGTCGAGACGGGCGAGCGCGTAGTCGGCATCGTAGGCGCCGACCGTTGCCGCGATCACGACGAAAGCTTCCTCTCCGTGCGACAGCGGCAGGTCCAGCCGCGGCAGCAGCTCGGCAAGCGCCCCCTCGGCGCGCACGCGACCCTGCTCCAGCAGCACCAGATGGTCAGCCAGTCGTGCCACTTCCGGCAGCGCATGGCTGACATAAAGCACCGGGATGTCGAGCTCGTCGTGCAACGTCTCCAGCCAGGGCAGGAACTCCGCCTTGCGCTGCTCGTCAAGTGCGGCGAGCGGTTCGTCCATCAACAGCAGGCGCGGCTTCGCGAGTAGTGCACGGGCGATGGCAACCCGCTGCTGCTCCCCCCCGGAGAGACTGTCCGGACGGCGATCGAGCAGCGGACCGATATCCAACAGTGCGACGACCGCTGCCGCATCGGGTGGTGTGGCGTCTCCCGTGCGCCGGCGTCCGAAGGCGAGGTTCTCACGCACCGAAAGGTGCGGAAAGAGTGCAGCGTCCTGGAAGACGTAGCCGAGCGAGCGCTTGTGTGATGGTACGAAGATGCCGGCCGCGCTGTCCTGCCAGACCTCGCCGCCAACGTCGAGACGACCGCGCGCGCATCGTTCCAGCCCGGCGACGGCGCGCAGGAGGGTCGTCTTGCCCGAGCCGGAGGCTCCGAAGATCGCGCTGACGCCGCGCGCCGGTAGCCGCAGGGCGACGTCGAGCGCGAAGTTCGTGCGGGTGAGCTGCAGGCGGAGTTCGATGCTGTCCGCGCTCACGTCTGCCTCCGCATCGCCGGGTTGAGCGTGTAGAGCGCGAGCAGGACAACGAACGAGAAAACCAGCATGCCGCCGGCCAGCCAGTGCGCCTGCGAGTACTCGAGTGCCTCGACGTGGTCGTAGATCTGCACCGAGACGACGCGCGTCTTCTCCGGGATGTTGCCGCCGATCATCAGCACCACGCCGAACTCGCCGACGGTGTGTGCGAAGCCGAGTACGGCGGCAGTGAGGAAGCCGGGACGGGCGAGCGGCACGACGACGTGGAAGAAGGTATCGAGCGGCGATGCACGCAGTGTCGCTGCCGCTTCCAGCAGGCGCTCGGGAATTGCCGTAAAGGCGTTCTGCAGAGGCTGCACGACGAAGGGCAGGGAATAGAGGCAGGAGGCGAGGACCAGTCCGGCGAAGGTGAATGGCAGCGTGCCCAGGCCGGCCGCCTGCGTCAGCTTGCCGAGCGGCCCGGCGGGCCCCATCGCAACGAGCAGGTAGAAGCCGAGCACGGTTGGCGGCAGCACCAGCGGCAGCGCGACGACCGCGCTCACGGTACCTTTCCAGCGTGCCGCGGTGCGTGCCAGCCACCATGCGAGCGGCGTGCCGGCGACGAGCAGCAGTGCGGTGGTCAGCGTCGCCAGCTTCAGCGTCAGCCAGATCGCGGCGAGGTCAGCATCGGAGAGTGGCATGGCGGGGTCAGGGCAGGTCGTAGCCGAAGCTGCGGATCGTCGCCTTGGCGTCGTCGCCCTTCAGCCATTCGAGAAAGGCTTTCGCGGCCGCATTGCCGCGGCCGTGCGCGAGGAGCACGGCGTCCTGGCGGATCGGCTGGTGCAGTTGCGCCGGCACGATCCACCCCGAGCCGTCGCCGATTCTCCCGTCCTTCGTCACCTGTGCCAGCGCGACGAAGCCGAGCTCGGCGTTGCCGGAAGCGACGAACTGGTGCGTCTGCGCGATGTTCTCGCCGAGCACGAAGCGGGGTCGCAGCCGTTCGGCGAGGCCCAGCGCCGCCAGGGTTTCCATCGCCGCCTGCCCGTAAGGCGCGAGCCTTGGATTGGCGACGGCGATATGGCGGAAGCTGCCGCGCTTCAGTACGGCGCCGTCGCCGTCGACAAGGCCGGGGGTTGCACTCCACAGCACGAGGCGGCCGATGGCGTAGGTGAAACGCGGGCCGGTCGCGTGCCCCTCCCTCTCCAGCTTCGCGGGTGTGTCATCGTCGGCGGCGAGCAGCACGTCGAACGGGGCACCGTTCACGATCTGTGCATGGAACTTGCCGGTGGCGCCGGTGACGAGCGTTGCCTTATGGCCGCTGGCATGCTCGAAGGCCTCGGCGATCCGCTTTGCCGGTGCCGAGAAGTTCGCGGCCACGGCGATCTGGGCATCTCCTGCCTGCGCTGCCATGGTGGTCAGGCAAAGCAGCACGGCAGAAAGAAAGCGCGGCATTCGCTGCATTCCGTTTTCCCTTTGCATTTCCGTTATGTTCGTTCAGATATTTCGAGATGGCCATTGTGCCTGTTTGGGCGTTGGCTGTCTATCCGAATGGATATAACGCTTGCTGCAACGTCAGATCTCCTGCGCCATAGATCCGGCAGGCCCGGTTCCCGACAGGCGGCAGGCCGGGCTATCATCGCCGCTGACCCAATGAAGGATCGCGCATGAACTCCCGTGAAGACATCCTGGCGCGCGTACGCGCCAACCTCGGCGTCAGCGCCGGTGACGAAAGCCGTCGTGAATCTGCACGCGCGACGCTGGCGGCAAGGCAGTACGGGCCCCGCCCCGGGATGGGCGACGATCTCGCCGGGCGTTTCGCAGCCAAGTCCGCCGCGATGTCATCGACCGTCGAAACGGTCGCCGATATCGATGCCGTGCCGGCGGCCGTGGCGCGCCATCTCGTCGGCCTCGGCCTGTCGCCGCAGGCTGTCTGCTGGCCACAGTTTTCCGGGCTGGCCTGGGCGGAGGCGGGTGTCGCGGTCGAGATGCGTGCCGCCACCGGCGACGATGCGGTGGGAATCACCGGCTGCTTCTGCGCCATCGCCGAGACCGGTACGCTGATGCTCGCCTCCGGCCCGCAAACGGCCGCGACGACCAGCCTGCTGCCGGAAACCCACATCGCCATCGTGCCGGTGTCGCGCATCGTCCCGGCCATGGAGGAAGCGTTTGCACTGCTGCGCGCCGAGCGCGGCGAGGAACTGCCGCGTGCCGTCAACTTCGTCTCCGGGCCGTCGCGCACCGGTGACATCGAACAGACCATCGTGCTCGGCGCGCACGGGCCTTACCGTGTCCACCTGTTGCTGGTCGAGGGCCTGTAGCTTTTTCTGCGCGTCCCGTACCCGAACTCGCTGCAATTGATCTGCACGCTTT
>Ga0268298_10001937_pt1 | contig 23400 bp, 18 predicted proteins | sample WWTPWeurt_MetaG_FD_194462 | JGI IMG/M metagenome (GOLD analysis project Ga0268298, IMG submission 194462) | Activated sludge microbial communities from WWTP in Nijmegen, Gelderland, Netherland - WWTP Weurt | ecosystem: Engineered > WWTP > Aerobic digester > Activated sludge | place...
TCCCTACACTGGGAACCTGAGTTACTCCAAGGTGTTTCTCTCCGAGATTCCAACAGCGATGCTGTTGATCTTGTTTTTATTCATTGGGATGCATTGGATCAGGTCGGGTTTCCCTGCTTTTAAGGGTTTTTTAATGGGTGGAGTTTTGGGCGCGGTGATGCTGATTCGCACGCAGTCTGTGGTCATTCTGCCGGTGATCATCCTTTTCGGGTTTCTGGCAGGGAAAGGGAAGATTAAATCTTTCATGAAAAGTATGTTGTTTATGCTGGTTTCCCTAACCCTTGTTATCGGTCCCTGGTTTTGGCATAACTGGCAGGTGACTGGAGAATTGATTTTTGACAGTCCCGAATATCAGACCATCAACCTTGCTTTACGTTATAGCCGCTTGAACGGGCTCGAACCGAATGTGATGCCGGGTCCAGGCGAGTCGAGCGTGGACTATAACCAGCGTTTGATCAAGATGGCAAAGGACGCGATGTCCGTCAATCCATCGCGGGCGGTTTGGGGGGTATCCAACTTTTTTCTAAATCATGCCGTCAATAATATTCTTTTGTTCCCGCTTAGAAATGAAATAAAAAATTACACGGATATATATGTTCCGACCGATGCATTTTGGGAAAAATGGGAGGGACAGCCAACCGCTCATCAATCCCTTTTGCTGGTGTTTTATGTCTTTCTCTTTGGGCTTGGGGTGACAACCGCCATTCAAAGAAACGGCTGGCTTGGACTGATGCCCCTGGCGCTTAATCTTATTTATAACTTGTGGACATCACTTGCGCTGCTCTCAGGCCAACGATTTATGCTGTCTATGGATTGGTCGGTCTATCTATATTACATGATCGGCATGTTTACATTAATTGGCGGTTTTCTTTTTGCGCTTAATGGAAAGCGCGCCACAGTGGTTGATTGGGTAAGATCCAATCCGTTTTTGCTGACATTGCCATCAGCCGATGGCAATTGGCGGCGATATGTTGTTTTTGGCCTCTTATTTTTTGGAATTGGTTCCGCGCTGCCGCTTAGTGAAACGGTCTTTCCAGATAAATACCCGCCTCTTTCTGGCGCGGTCCTGGCGCGCCAGCTGATAGATTCTTCTGCGTTGCGGCAGGCTGACTTCGATTTAACTTGTTTTACACATCTTAACGATGCCGCTGTATTAAGTTTTACACAAGGTATGGCTGTCTATCCGCGTTACTATGGCGCAGGTGAAGGCGAAAAAATAACGGATAAAGTAGGTTACAAGGCTGTGGATGAAGGCAGGCTGGTCTTTGATCTTATCGCGAACAGAAGAAGTTCACGTATCATCTTCCCGATGACCGAATCGCCGCAATTTTTTCCTCACGCATCCGATGTGGTCTTAGTGTACGGCTTGGACGGTGAGTTGTGGTTTGTTTACGTAAGGCAGAATGATGCAGAGAGTTTTTATATTTCAGATGTTTTTGATTCATTAGTGTGTCAATAAACTTAGAGTTGCTGGCCAAAATTCTAATAAGCGTGTGACTATATATTGTTAAAATACCCAAAAAGGAAAGCTAACGAAGAATATCAATAAATGGTTATTTGTTAAGAGGTGGTTGTGTGTAACCATCGCTTTATTGGGTTATTATTTTGTCTTTAATAATTTTATTCTTCTATCAAAAGATTTAATTTATGGCGATTTTTCCGGGCAGAAAATTATGCCACAACCTTATTATGGACTTTTGAGGATACCTGATAGGGAGGTTACCATACAAAATAATGCTGTAAATCGGTTGGCGGGTGATTATGCTCAGGTGTATTTTCCATCCCAGGAATTTCCTTCCTTGACCAAGAACTATGAAAAAGGGTATCTTGATCCATGGAGAAGACCGTCAAGGTATGCGCCTTTTATTCATTACATGTGTGTTATTTCTTTTTGTAAACTTGAATATGGGTACGCAAGCTTTTTGCACATGTTGACTCAGTTATTGTTTTTTTATTTGTTTTTTGTTATGTGCTTTAGGTTATTGAAAATTGAATCCGACCTGTGGCTCGGGTTGTTCCTTGTAAACATAATTCTGTTTGCAACCCCTGCAGGCCTTTCATGGTTTGAGCGGGGTCAGTTTTCGCTTTATGTTGCTCTTGCTTATCTACTGGCAATTGTGGGCTTTATTAAAAACAAGCCTCTTCTTGTTATAGTATCCACTTTGTTTGCATATGTCAAATGGACTTCATTTCCATTCATGCTTGTCATTTTTGTCGTTAATTTTTTGGGTTCGAAAAATAAAAAAGATGGGATGAAAAATATTCAGCTAGCCTTGATGTGCGTTTCGATTATTTTGTTGGCGTCCCTGGCCTTTAGAAGTAAATTTATCCATTTTCTTGAAGGACTTTATGCGCAGGAGTTACACATAGATCCGGTTGGCATCAGTCTGACTCAGCTTCTGCCTGAAATTCTTGTTAAAGGGATGCCCCTTGTTTTGATTTTTCTAGGGTATTTATGCTTAAGGAGGAATAATAAAGATTTCAGTCGGTTAATTCCATATATGATCGGCTCTGGAATCCTTCTTCTTACTTATCCCACTGTCGCTTTTGAATACAATATTCCAAACTTATTTTGCTTTGTTCCGTTGGTGTTTTATTGGACTAAATTTCTAGGTGGCCCGGGCAAGATTATAAGAAATGTTTTTTTTCTGTTCTTGTTTATCATATCTTTCCCGAATTATTTGAACCTGAATGTCGGTAGCCCTGATAGAATCCTATCGGGCTATTTGGCAATTTCAATGGTGTTCTTATTTTTCTCCCTTTTTCCTTCGAGAAAATTCTTATTACAAACTTATGGATATGAGAGTTCATCGGACGCTGGTTGATTTCCAGTGTGTGTGGCAAATCTATGAGCAATCAGATGAATTTTATTCTTCTCGCTGCAAAGGCCACCATCCTTAGCAGCAGTACCCCATGTTTCCAGCGTGAGATGTTGGTGGTGCCATACGTGCGTTCGCGATAGCGGATGGGGAGGTCCACGATCCTTCTGTTTAACTTTGCTGCGCCGAAGATCAAGTCAAAATCGCCGAATGGATCGAAATCTCCAAAATAGGAACGGTTGGCTGAGATCTTGTCGTAATCTTCGCGCCACATGACTTTTGTGCCGCACAAGGTGTCCTTAATGGGCTGGCCTAGCAGCCACGAAAAAGCCATGCTGAATAATTTGTTGCCGATAAAGTTCAGTGTGCGCATGGCCTCCTTTTCCATTGGATAAACCAGGCGCACGCCGTTGATAAATTCACCTTTGCCGGAAACGATGGCGTCATAAAATCGCGGCAGGTCTTCGGGTGGGACGGTCAGATCTGCGTCAAGGATCATGAGGATGTCGCCTGTGGACTTTTCGAAGCCGAGGCGGATCGCATCAGCTTTGCCTATGCCTGGTTGACGGAAGAGCAGGCTCGGGGTGGAGGGGTGAAGCGGCATTTCCCCTTGAATGGTTTCGTAGGTGTTGTCGCGTGAATGTCCTTCCACGAAGACGATCTCGGTTCCGCTTCCCATGGTGGGTACACGCTCAAAAATGGATTTGATATTACCAGCTTCATTTCGCGCGGCGATCACTACTGATACGCTGGCGGCGCGTGCTGGTTGCGGCGCGGGGCGCGCGATCACAAAATTTGAAAGCGCTAAATTATGGAACGGCCAGAGCTTTACAAGATAACGGTTTGCGAATCCGCCCAGGGGAAGCGGCCATAGAATTTCCTGCGAGGAGCGAATACTTTCAAAGCCGGCCAGGTGAAGCATGTTATTGACATCTTCAGGGGTCAGCCAGTTTTGATGGAGCATCGGCGCTGCGAGGTTCAATGTTTGCGCAATCGTAAGAGGGACCTGCCAGAGATGATTGTAGAAGTTCAAGATCAGCCGGGTATGCGGTGTGCACAATCTTTTTGTTTGTTCGAGGGCGCGCTGTACATCCCACAGGTCATTGACTGTGTCGGAAAGGATGATGACGTCAAATGGACCGTCAATGTCGGATAGGTCATGGGCATCTATTTGATGGTACTCAAGTTCAGGGTGTCGTAATTTTGCGCGCTCGATCATGTCGGCAGAGAAATCAATGCCGACACCGCGTGAGGGTTTCAGGCGCGCAAGCAAACTTCCCCCCCCGCATCCGATTTCCAGCACTCGTTGATTTGGGCTGACTAGAAATTGATATATTTCGATCAGGCGACGGTGATACCAGCTCCCCATACCGCGCCAGGTATCGCGTTTGCGCGCGACCGAATTCCAATGTTTTATCCGGGTTGTTTTGTATGTCGCTTCAGTTTGATCAAATGATGTAACTATTTTCATAGGGTTTCCATGTTTTTCTCAGATTTATTATTTTATTACAGTTGCTAAAGTTCATAGACGCTTGTGAAGTCTCTGTATAATCCAGGGGGTGTGATTTCTTAAGATTATCACCTGTGGTGGTTGAAAGCCTAATTTCAAAATTGGTGAAGGTATGTGTTTGGATTAATTCCTGCATATTTTATACCTTTGTTATGGGTGTGCTCTTTTTGTCACGATATTGATCAGGCGTGGGAAGTAGGTAGTGGTGAATAATCCAACAAGAAAAACTCCATATATGGCAATTTGAAATTGAGTACTTAAACGAGCAGGCCATTGCAAAGTATATTCTTTTCCATTTGCTCTGGGGTCGCTATTGTCCGATGAGGAAAAGAATAGGAAATTGTCCTTGATGATGTACCTTCCTTTACCATGTTGATCGATCATTGACTGCCCTTCATGTGGTAGCGTCAACAAAATCCCATCTTCGTATAGGTTGACAGGGAAATCAATAAATTTTGTGTCGTTAATGTTCTCTGTTTCGATTTCTATCTTATATAGAAAACCTTCGTTGGGGTAGCGGATTTTTCTAGCATCTAAGATTTGTTGACTCCACTTAATTGAAACAATTCCTAAATTGTGTAAGGTAAAGATAAGGACGGCGCTTAATGCTACGGACTTCGCGAAAGCTGTTAAGCTTATTTTACGTGACAGGTCATGTGCTTTGAAAAAAGGAAAAAATATTAGTACTAACACAAAAAACAATCCTGAGATTTGTGCCATACGAATCGTTTCCTGAGATTGTATTGATACTATGTCTGTTTCAACATGTGCCCTGCCTATGTTCGCAAAACTAGTGTAGTAGTAAGAATCCTCAGACGGGGAAAGACAAAGCGTGTAGAACCCTTGGTCGGGTATTCCTGTAGACAAGAGCATAATGGTGGAAGGATTTGCTGTCGCTTCGTAAGCTTTTGTAGCTGCTCCAACTATAGTAATATTCGTTCCTGATGTCAAATTGAGAAACTTTGGTTTTTCACCTTCACTCATTTGTTGTTCAGGCCCAGCGACTTGATTCTTGAATTGTGAAAGCATAATATTTGGTACATATGTATTCTTAATTTCAGATGCTAATCTGATCGTTGATCCACCAGCAATTGAGAAACTAAACAACTCTTCATTTTTTTGACAAGATATGCTTGTTGAAGGCTCAAATGGTTCTCCTATCCACTTGATAATTGGCGGCAAGACAAGACAGCCTGCTAGTAATAAGATGCTAAATACAATCGGTGAATACTTGTTATTCTTTTCAGTGTTGATAGTCTGTAATCTTTCGCCCCTTTTGAACAAATTTTCGGGTATAGCTACTCCAATGGCGATTACATAATTACTTAGGGGAATAGTTGCCGCATATGCACGCATTTTAACGGAGTCTGCCGGGGGAACCAGGCTTAACGAGATGAATATGCCAAGTAGGAATGCTAAGCATATTCCTAGTTCAATTTGGGTTCTTTTTATGAAGGCATATCCGGCTGCAATTAGTGTTATCAGCCATAAAGTTATGTTCGCTACATCTCGACGGCCGCCGTCTAAGAGGAGAAAACTGAATGCACCATTAGGACTCTTGAAATAATCTCGGTACGCTGCAAAGACACCTGAAAAAAATAAAGAAGGATGATTGATAATTTTTTGGATTGCAAAAGAATATATCTCATTTGTGCCAGCATTGGGGTGGTCAATACCTGCTTGTTCCCAACTCTTATTTCCTGATGCGATACCATATAGGGTATACGAATAATTAGAAAAAGTTTGAGAACCGTATGATGATGTTAGACGAGCTATGGCCAAATTTGCCGACATGCCTAGAAGCACTATCACTAATCCGAGAAAAAATGGACGCCAAAATCCTTTTGTTTCCCAAAATACTAATCCTAACCATGCCGCCAATACGGGGAGAACAAAAAATGCTCCCGCTCTTGCATTTAGTGCGATAGTTAATAAAAATATTCCATAGAGTATTGGAGTAATTTTTTTTTGAAAAGAACCACGTATTAGGAAAATTAGTGCCAGATTACCAAGGCAAAACCCTAAATTTTCTGTCATTAGTGTTCCACTGAATCGACGAAAAAACATGTATGACAGAACTAAGTAAACAGCAGGCGCAAAATTGCTTCTGAGTACTTGACGAATTTCTAAGGCTGCCCAATATGTAGAAAGAGCATTACAAGTTACCAGAACAATTATTATTATTTGCAGATTACTGCGTGTCATTTTCATGAGAACAGCTAGGAATGATGAGTAGATTGGGCGATAAGCGCCTGCTCCCGCCATATCAAAACCATGTAATAAACGTTGTGCATCCCCATAATATGAAAGTGCGTCCGATTGTGGTAGTAGTCCTCCTAGTAGGAAATAAGTGTCCGCAATTTGCCATTTATAGATCAGGGCAAGAAAGAATAGCGATAATGTGGCAGTTATACCGATGGCATATCCCTGTGTATTCCTTAGGCGCATCAGTAATGTAAAAATGAAAACAAGAAAAGAGATTCTTACAAAATCTAATTTGTAATACTGATGTGTAATGTGAAAACTAGGAGGTGCAATTAGTATTGAGCATATTACCAAAAAGCAGGCTAAAAAAACGAAAGTTTGTTGAATTGCGCTAACCCCCAAGGTATTCCTTAGAAATATTATATTTGTCAATTGTTTCTTTATAGTTTCCATGAACATCCTTTGATTTTGCCGTCGAGATTATAATTGGTTTTTCCCTGTAGTATTCCATGACGTTAAGATATCAGGTATTGTAGATGCAAAACCAAAAATTTTATTTTTTTCATTCCCTGCTCCCAGGGAAGATCGTCACGTTGATTTGGATGGGATTTCTGGCCATGGGGATACTCTCCAATCCCTTTATTTCGTATCCGGGCCGCGACGGCGGGATCTTTCTGTATGTTGCTTCGCTCATTTTGAAAGGCAAGATCCCCTATCTGGCGGTCTGGGAAAATAAAGGTCCCCTGGTTTTTTATATCAACGCGCTTGGACTGGCTTTCTCCGACGGATCCCGCTGGGGTGGCTGGTTTGTGGAATTCCTGTTCTTTTTTATCTCTGGCGTCATTGGCTATCTTGTGATCAAGCGTTTGATGGGTGTGATTCCTGCATTGGCTGGGACATTGATCTGGATCAGCGCGGCTGGGAATGTTTTGCAGGGTGGGAATTTTTCAGAGGAGTACTCCCTGCTTTTTAGTTTCATTGCTGTCTTGGGCTTTATGCTGAGTCTGCAACAACCGCACAGGAACATCTACAGTTTTCTGGTTGGTATTTCCTTGGGACTGAATATCCTATTGAGACCTAATAATATCAGTATGCAGATCGCAGCCGCGGGCGCGTATTTTATTCTGGCGGTCAGTTCAGGGGAATGGCGGTTGTTTTTCAAACGGGCTTTGTGCTATGCGATTGGCGCGGTGATAGTTATCATGCCGGTCATTTTTTATTTTTACTCGCAGGGTGCGTTGACTGAAATGATCAATGTGGTGCTTGTTTTTAACCTCCAATATAGCGATGGCTTTGATCTGGCCGGCGTTTTGGATGGCATATTGAGCGCGGCGCGTTCAATTGGCGTGTTTACCATTTTATTTGCTGTACTCGGATATCTTTTCTCTTTGTGGATATTGTTTAAGAGCAGGTTCAACGATCCACTGGCAAAATTCCTGTTGATCTTGTTGATCGGCTGGCCGATGGAAGCATTGTTGAGCGCGTTATCGGGGAGGAATTACCTGCACTATTTTATTGGATGGGCTCCATATGTCGGCTTGTTGTGTAGTTATTCAGTGTATATGTTTTTACGCCGATTCGGATCTGATTTTGACAGGTATTCAGTTTATGTCCTTCTCTTGTTAATTACAGTGACGCTTGCCGGCAATATGACCACCTGGAAGAATTACGGTACTGTCCTTGCCTATAAATGGTCAAACCCAAATGCTGATCTGGATTATCGTGACCCTGTTGCTTTGTATATCATGGAGAATACGGATCCGCATGATAAGGTGTTGGTTTGGGGATTTCGCCCGATCATTAATTTCGTGTCAGGCAGGGAGTCACCGGTTTCTTTTCTGCCATACCCGCTTATCCATGTGGATACTCCCTTGGGAAAACATTGGGCGGACCAATTTTATTCCCAGCTTACGAACGATCCGCCTGCCTTGATCGTGAATGTGATCGAGCCTGCCGACCGCGAGCGCATCCCGGATCTCGACCCGGATATCCGCAAGCAATATAAAATAAAGCGCAAGGAGGTTGTCCTGGCCCCAAACCTTCAGGATACCTTTGATTTTATTGAGCAAAATTATGTGCGTATCGGGGATGTTGATGGGTACGATATTTATCGCTTAAAAACAAGCCTGCCCTGAGAAGCGCCTGCGTTCATGGAAAACATGAAATTACCTCCTGTTATTCTGTTATAATTCAGTCACTGAATTTTGAATTAAAAAATAACCTATGGAATCAACAAACGACGAAATCCGCGAACTCTCCCTGCTTGAGCAGATCGAGAGCGACCCAAACGTGAACCAGTCCACACTTGCCACCCAGCTCGGGGTCGCGGTTGGAACGGTCAACTGGCATTTAAAACGGCTCATCGCAAAAGGCGCGGTAAAAGTTTCGCGCGCCGAGCGTAAAAAATTGCGATATATCATCACACCCGAAGGACTTGCCTTGCGGGCGCGCCTCGCTGTGGATTATGTCGAGCGTTCTTTTTCCGTGTATCGCCGCACCCGTCAGCGTGTGAAGGACCATGTCGTGAAAATTCGCCATGCCGGGTTTGACCGCGTGCGTATCGTCGGCTCAGGCGATGTCGCAGATATTTGCAAGCTCACCTGCCTTGAACAGGGAATTTCGGTGGTGACAGATAAATCCGTTCCAGCGCTTGTGCTGGATGGTTATAAGATTCGATTGGAGGGCTTGGAATGACAGATCGTCATGTCTTGATCACAGGCGGAGCAGGCTATATCGGCTCGATCCTGACCTCGGAGCTGCTGCGCGCCAATTACAGGGTTACCGTCTTGGACAGCCTTCTGTTCGGCGGCGAGGGCATTGTCCCGTTCCTGAATCATCCAAACTTTCACTTCGTCAAAGCGGATGTGACCGAGCCGCGCGCTGTGCGTGATGCGGTTAAGCGTGATTGGCAGAAGCCCAATTCAGTCGTACACCTTGCCGCGATCGTAGGTTTCCCCGCCTGTCAGGCGGTGGGAAAGCAGGTATCCTGGAAGTACAATGTCGAAGCCACGAAAAATGTCTTTGGTCAGTCAGCGGATCTGGGCGTGGATAGATTCGTGTTCGCCTCCACGTACAGCAATTACGGCATGTCCGAAGACGGCCAGCCGGTCACTGAAGAGACTCCCTTAAATCCGCAATCCCTGTATGCCGAGACAAAGATCGCGGCTGAAGATTTTTTACTTTCACAAAAAGACACGACCTGCTCGCCGTTGCTGTTCCGCTTTGCGACTTTGTACGGAATTTCACCGCGCACAAGATTTGATCTGATCGTAAATCAATTCGTGTTAGAGGCATTCACAAAACGCGCGCTGATCATTTACCAGCGCGGATACTCGCGTTCCTTCGTTCATATCCGTGACGTGGTGCGCGGCGTGATGATGGGCCTCGAGGCAGAGAAAGAAAAAGTGCGCGGACAGGTTTTTAATTTGGGGACCGATCATGGGAATTACACAAAGAGCGATATTGTAAATCTTGTTTTGAAACGCATGCCCGAAACGGTCGTGGAATATAAGGACCTGACCTTTGGCGGTGACATGCGCGATATTACGGTTTCATTTGAAAAAATTAAGCGTGTGCTTGGCTTTGAAACCACCCTTGATGTGGATGATGGCGTCCGTGAAGTGTTGTTCGCATTGAAGACTGGGTTAATAAAAGACCCGACCGACGATCGTTATAGAAACGCGCAGTTTATTGTTCAATAAAGAAAACCTGACAGGTCTCCAAAGAAGCCTGATCGATTAAGGAAGGCGAACTCATAAGACTGTCAGGTTTATATAAAGGAGAATCTCATGACAGAAAATTTTTGGCAGAACAAACGTGTGATCGTGACTGGCGGAGCGGGTTTTCTGGGTTCGTTCGTCATTGAAAAACTAAAACAGCGCGGCGCGGCGGATATTATCATTCCGCGTATCGAAAACTATAACCTGGTTGACCCGAACGATATTAAACGCATGTATAGCGATACCCTTGCCGGAGCGGATCCAAAGAATGTGATCGTGATCCACCTTGCCGCGAATGTGGGCGGTATCGGCGCGAACCGCGAGCATCCCGCTGACTTTTTCTACGATAACCTGATGATGGGTGTTGAGTTGATGCATCAGGGCTATAAGAACGGTGTCGGCAAGTTTGTGGCGATCGGTACGGTGTGCGCCTATCCAAAATTCACCCCCGTTCCCTTCAAGGAAGACGACCTGTGGATCGGGTATCCTGAAGAAACAAACGCGCCATACGGCCTCGCCAAGAAGATGATGCTTGTGCAGGCGCAGGCTTATCGTGCGCAGTACGGTTTCAATGCTATTTTCCTTTTACCTGTCAATTTATACGGACCACGTGACAACTTTAATCTGGCGACCTCGCATGTTATCCCTGCTTTGATCCGCAAGGCGGTGGAGGCGGGCGAGCGCGGCGACACGGAATTGCAAGTCTGGGGTGATGGTTCTCCCACGCGTGAATTCCTGTATGTCGAAGACGCGGCGGATGGTATCGTGACCGCTGCAGAAAATTACAATGGCGATCTGCCCGTCAATCTTGGTTCTGGCTACGAGATATCGATCAAGGATCTGTCTGAGATGATCGTCAAATTGACAGGCTTTCAGGGCAAACTAGCCTGGCAAACCGATAAACCAAATGGGCAGCCCCGCCGCGGACTCGATGTTTCCCGCGCAAAGGAATTATTTGGCTGGGGCGCGCAAGTCTCTTTTGAAGAAGGCATGAAGCGTACCATTGAGTGGTTCAAAGCCAACCGAGACAGGATCCGTTAGATGGTTTACAGGTTTGAGCGTTAAAACGTTTCGACCTGCAGGCTTGGAAATGAGATTATGACTGAAATCACAAAGCACGAACCAACTACCATTTACATCAAACCATCCAAAGGTCTGGCTGCGTTGAATCTGCGTGACCTATGGATCTACCGTGAGTTGATCTTCTTTATGGTCTGGCGCGACGTAAAGGTGAAATACAAACAGACCCTTTTGGGTATGGCATGGGCTGTGATCCAACCTGTCATGACCATGCTGATCTTCACCTTCCTGTTTGATCGAGTCGCAAAACTTCCAACAGAAGGAATTCCATATCCAGTTTTCTCTTTTACCGCATTATTGCCATGGGGCTTGTTCGTCGTTGCCCTTAACCAGGGCAGCCGTTCGCTCGTGGCTCACAACAATATGGTGACGAAGATATATTTCCCGCGCTTGATCCTGCCCATGTCATCGGTCTTTGCGGGACTGGTGGATTTCGCTATTGCGTTTGTTATTCTGGTCATTTTGATGGTTTACTATCAAGTGGCACCCGCCTGGAATTTACTGTGGACGCTTCCCTTTTTCCTCCTGCTTGCCATTGTGACTGCGCTTGGCGTGGCGCTTTGGCTTTCCGCGATCAATGTGCAATATCGTGATGTAAACCAGGCTCTCCCGTTTCTAACCCAGTTTTGGCTGTTTGCCACTCCCGTGGCATATTCCGCCTCTGTGATCTCTGCGAAATGGCAGATCCTATACTCCCTCAATCCAATGGCTGGTGTGGTCAATGGTTTCCGCTGGGCATTGCTCGGAATTGGAAACGGACCTGATATCACCTTTTGGGTTTCAGCTGGAATTTCAATCTTAATTTTTGTCTCTGGCCTTTTCTACTTCCGCAGTATGGAAAAGACCTTTGCGGATACGATCTAATGGCAACGGCGATCTCAGTCAAAAATATCGGCAAGCAATATAAGATCGGCGCGGCGGAATCGAAATTCCGTTATAACATGCTGCGCGATGTGATCGTGGATACAGTCGCCGCGCCCGTTCGTCTGGTAAAGGCGATGATCGGAAAGTCCGACAGACGCCTGAACCAAAATTATGTTTGGGCATTGAAGGATGTCTCTTTTGACCTTGAAGAAGGAAAGGTTCTTGGCATTGTGGGGCGCAACGGCGCTGGGAAAAGCACGTTGCTCAAGATCCTTTCGCGTGTTACCGAGCCGACAGTGGGGACGGTTTCTGTGCGCGGAAGAGTTGGGTCGCTGCTTGAAGTTGGGACAGGGTTTCATCCCGAATTGACAGGCCGCGAAAATATTTACATGAACGGTGCCATTCTTGGAATGAGACGCGCTGAGATCGATGCCAAATTCGATGAGATCGTGGAGTTTTCTGAAGTCACCCAGTATATTGACACACCCGTAAAACGCTATTCTTCCGGGATGTATCTGCGCCTGGCCTTTGCGGTTGCCGCGCATCTCGAACCTGAGATCCTTGTCGTTGACGAAGTGCTGGCTGTGGGCGACGCGGAATTCCAAAAGAAGTGTCTCGGCAAGATGGGCGATGTGGCACAGCAGGGGCGCACCGTTTTATTCGTGAGCCATAACATGTCTGCGATTCTACGCTTGACCCAGGAGGCCATTGTCTTAAACAAGGGCCAGATGATCATGCGCGCTCCAACACAGGAAGCCGTTGACTTTTATCTTTCATCGGGGCAGGCGCAGGCAGGTCAGCGGGATTGGGGTGTGGAAGATGTGCCAGCGTCGAGCGCTCCGTTTAGACCGATCAGCTTGAAGATTAAGAGTCGAAGCGGAAAGGTGGTGGATACGGTCCGCTCGATCGAACCTGTTACAGTCGAGTTTGAATACCAGCTTGATGCTCCAGTCACAGGTCTGCGTGTTGGCATGTATCTCAGCACCATGCGCGGTGAATATGTGCTGGCTTCATTCGATACTGATGAACCGAATCTTTTCGAGAAGTTTGATTCCCGCAAGTCTGGCCGCTACGTCAGCCGCGCTGAGATCCCGGCTGACATGTTCAATGAGGGTCGATATACGATCGGTGTGAACGCGAGTTCGTTTGGCGTACGCCGTTATTTTATGGATGAGAACGCGATCGCATTCAACGTGGATATTTCCGGCGCGCCTGGTACACATTGGCCTGAGCCGCGTGTTGGCCCGGTTCGCCCGCGCTTGAACTGGGCGATCGAGAAGATGGACTAGTGGCACCAAAATCAACCCTCAAAAAAATTCTTGGCGATCTGCCGTTCACTGCCGAAATCGATTGGATTCTTCGGTCGAAGAATCGTCCCCGTAATGATCATTTCAATCTGGACCGGCTGCAAAGATCTTTGAAGATGGCGCGGACTACGGTTGAACCCATTGCAAGAAAAGCAAAGCGTGGCAAGCAGGTTTTGTTCTTTGCCACACTTCACTATTGGATCGAACAATCTGCGTATCTAGGGTTGGCACTGGCCGGGCTTGGTCATCAGGTCACTTTGTTGACTCTGCCTTATTCCGAGTGGCATAAGGAAAAGGATGGTTTCACACAGCGCCAGCGCGGGCTTCACACAAAGGATGCACTGGCTCCACTGTTTCCTTTGGTCAAACACGATTCAATGCTTGACCTGCGGCCTGTGACCGTTCTTCCCGCTGCGCTCCAGGAGGATGTGAAAGAAGTTTCCCTTTGGGATGTTCAATACACCCTGATGCGTGAAGAAGTGGATATGAATGACGCCGGTGACCGTGCGTTATATGAACTGCGAATCCAGCGAAACACATTTGCCGCAAGAGCGGCCTTTGAATATTTGCAATCGAATAAACCTGATGTCGTGCTTATTCCAAACGGCTTGATCCTCGAAATGGGAATGGTTTTCCGCGTGGCGCGTTACCTGGGGATCGACGCTGTCACTTATGAATTCAATGACCAGCGTGAACAGATCTGGCTCGCGCAGAATTCATCCATCATGCAGCAGAATACCGACTATATCGTGGATGCGCGCTGCCATTTGCCGGTCACTGAGAAGATGTTCGAACGTGTCGCGGATCTGGAGAATGCCCGCCGCGGTGCGCGCGTGTGGGGCAAATCAAAACGCCTCTGGCAATATGTCTCTTCACAAGGCGCTCAGGAAACTCGTAAAACGCTCAAGCTGGATGACCGTCCCGTGGTGATGCTCGCCGCGAATGTTCTTGGCGACAGCCTTACCCTTGGCCGCGACATTTTTGCCGCTTCCATGACCGAGTGGATCACGAAGACCGTCCAATATTTTGCCGGGCGGACCGATGTTCAATTGGTGATTCGCGTTCACCCGGGCGAGAAGCTTGTCCCGCAGGCCAAATCCATGGGAATGGTTGTCCGCGAAGCGCTGCCTGAACTTCCCAGCCATATTCACATCATCGGCGCATTGGACAAGATCAATACCTATGATTTGATCGAGGTGGCGGATGTTGGACTGGCATACACGACGACCGTGGGACTCGAGACCGCGATGAACGGCTGCCCTGTTATTTCCTGCGGTGAGACCCATTATCGCGGACGCGGCTTCACGCTTGATCCAAATTCGTGGGATGAGTATTACGCGATGCTCGAAAGAGTTTTGGTGGATATTCCAGCATATCAGTTAAACGAAAAGCAGACCGAGTACGCGTGGAATTACGCTTATCGTTTCTTCTTCGAATACCCGCGGCCGTTCCCCTGGCGCTTGATGAATTTCTGGGACGATCTTGAAGTTTGGCCGTTGGAGAAAGTTCTGAGTGATGAAGGTCTTGCTCAATTCAAAGACACTTTTGATTTTTTGGTAAATGAACCGTTTACATGGAAATAATAAAATGACCAACGAAACAAAACAAAAAGTACGCGAATTCTATGACGATATCGGCTGGCAGCAGGAAGAGGGCGGCTTATATCAAAATGCGCGCTACGATGATCTGCGCCCTGTTGTAAAGGAGTATGTCCATGATACACGCATGCGGGTCAATCGCGGCATTGCGCCAAATGGACGATTCCTGCTGGACGCCGGGTCTGGTCCTGTGCAATATGATGAATATGTTACTTATTCTCAGGGATATGAAAAACGCGTTTGCTTTGACATATCAATCCAAGCCTTGCGCGAGGCGCGAAAACGGATCGGCGGGCATGGTCTCTTTGTGGTTGGTGATATAGCCAACCTGCCGTTTAAGCGGGAAGCCTTTGATGGAATTGTCTCCATGCACACCATTCATCACTTGCCTTCCAATGAACATAAACGGACATATTTGGAGTTATTCCGCGTCCTGGCGGATGGAAGAAGCGCGGCCATCGTGAACGGCTGGACAAATCCCGCACTGGTGGGCTGGCTGGATAAACTGATCATTTTCTCGCATCGTCTGCGCCGATTATTACGCGGCAAACCGATGCGCGCTCAACCGCACGACAAGAAAGCCACTTTCGTGAAAAAAACAAATGCGCGCTGGCTGCGTCGTGAAATCGGGAAGGAAATCCCATTTGAGATCATCGCCTGGCGTTCGGCCAGCACATTGACCATGCGGACTTTGATCCACGAGAGGTTCGGCGGCAGGAAAATATTGCAATGGTTGTACCGCATGGAAGAAAAATATCCAAAATTCTTTGGCGAGAACGGGCAGTATCCGCTGATCGTGATTAAGAAATAATATGCAAAGTCTTACCGACCCAAAATATCTTGTCAAGAGTCAATACAAGGATTCTTCCAACCTGGATGCGCGGATTATGCTTCATCAAAAATTCAGCACGAATCCTCAAGGCTGGTCCAACTGGGTATTTGATCAATTGCTTCAACTCCCGGACAATGCGAACATCCTGGAATTGGGATGCGGCTCAGGCGTCTTGTGGAAGGAAACTTCACAGCGTGTTCCCGCAGGCTGGACCATCACCCTCTCGGATCTTTCCGATGGAATGCTTGATTCAACCTGGCGGAATTTGGTCATTACGGGACGAAGTTTCAAGTTCGAGAGGATTGACGCGCAATCCATCCCCTACGCGGACGGAACCTTCGACGCCGTCATTGCCAATCACATGCTCTATCATGTCCCTGACCGAAGGCGGGCGTTGAAGGAAGTGCGGCGGGTCTTGAAGGATAAAGGCATCTTGTTTGCCTCCACTCTCGGGAAGAATCACATGCGCGAGATGTGGGATTTGCTCGAACGTGTGGGCAGCGTCAAAAGATATATGGTCACTTCGGCTTTCACGCTCGAAAATGGGAAGGAACAAGTGCAGGAATTTTTTCCGCATGTAGAATTGTCCCATTACTCCGACAACCTGCGCGTGACGGATGTTTCCGCGATGATGGCGTACATCCGCTCGATGGCATCCACCGCGGAATTTCAGGAGGATGTGTTTCGGTTGATTGAACGGGAACTCAAAGAGACGATGAAACAGAACGGCGATATCTTTATTGAGAAAGCCGCAGTATTATTCAAGGCATCGAAATAAATCGTGGACATGTTTGGCAGGTTGCCAGATAGATAATAAGGAGAACTCATGGACTGGAAAAATCAAGTCGTTCTTGTCACCGGCGGAACGGGTTCGTTCGGCAAGAAATTCACAAAAATTCTATTGGAAGAAAAGCAGCCGAAGAAGGTCATTATCTTCAGCCGCGACGAATTGAAGCAGCACGAAATGCAGGTGGGCGGATATAACGACCCGCGCCTTCGTTATTTCATTGGAGATATTCGCGACCGTGAGCGTCTTGTCCGCGCCATGCATGGCGTGGATATTGTTGTGCACGCAGCGGCGTTGAAACAGGTACCTGCCTGCGAATACAATCCGATGGAAGCCATTAAGACCAATATCATGGGCACTGCCAATGTGGTCGAAGCGGCTTTGGATGTGGGCGTGAAAAAAGTGTTGATGGTCAGCACCGACAAAGCCGTCAGCCCGGCGAATCTTTACGGCGCAACGAAACTTGCCGGGGAAAAGTTGACGATCCAAAGCAACGCCTATGCCGGCGGGGCCGCAACCAGATTTTCGTGCGTCAGATACGGGAATGTGGTCGGCTCGCGCGGCTCGATCGTTCCACTCTTCCTCAATCAACGCGCAGGCGGCCGGATCACGGTCACAGATGACCGCATGACCCGTTTTTGGCTCTCACTTGAACAGGGTGTTCGCTTTGTGATCACCTGTATTGAACAAATGGAAGGCGGCGAAGTTTTCATACCGAAGATTCCCAGCACGAAGGTCGTCGATCTCGCGCGTGCCGTTGCCCCCAATGCGGCAATTGATATTATCGGCATTCGCCCCGGCGAGAAACTGCATGAAGTACTGATCTCGGAAGATGAAGCTCGGCACACCATTGAAGTTGATACGATGTTCATTGTACAGCCAGCTGAGGCTACCTGGTTTGGTTATTCTTGGAAGGATAAGGGCAAAGCCCTGAACGAAGGCTTTGTATATTCCAGCGATAACAATTCAGAATGGCTGGATGTTGACGGCATTAAAAAATATATTGCGCCATTCGAAGAATTGTTTGCGCAGGGGAAGCTCGAAGGATAGGCATGCGGCGCATTCTTGTTCCGGGAGTGAGCGGTCTGCTTGGCATAAATCTCGCGCATGAGTTAATGCACGATTTTGAAATTGTCGGCATGGATCGTGGAAAACTGATGAATGCGCCGTTCAAGATCTGGAAGGTGGATCTGCTGGATGCGGGTGTGGTGGACGCGGTCCTCGATTCTGTGCGCCCTGATTGGGTGATCAACTGTGCGGCTCTTGCCAACCTTGAAGATTGCGAAACCAACCCGTCCCTTGCCCGCACCCTGAACACCGATCTGCCAGAGCAAATGGCGAAGGCTTGCAAATTAAGAGATATTTCTTTTGCGCACATTTCAACAGATGCTGTTTTCGACGGCACAAAAGAAGGTTTTTACACCGAAAATGATGTCCCGAATCCGTTAGGGGTTTATTCGCAAACAAAATTAGACGGCGAATACAAAGTAATGGACGAAAACAACAATGCCATGATTGCCCGCGTTAATTTTTATGGCTGGAGTCTGAGCGGAAAAAGAAGTCTGGCCGAGTTCTTTCACCACAACCTTGTCAATCATAAAAGCATCAGCGGTTTTACGGATGTGACCTTTTGTCCGATGTTTGTCAATCATACGGCGCGGACCCTGGCGAAAATGCTTGAAAAAGAACTGAGCGGCGTATATCACCTGGTTGGGACGCAGCCTATCAGCAAGTATCAGTTCGGTGTGGAAATTGCCCGTAAATTTGGTTTGAATGAAAATGACATCCAGCCGAAATCCATCAATTCTTCGAACTTAACCGCCCGGCGTTCCCACAATTTAGCTCTTTCCACCCACAGGTTATCCACAGATCTGGGTGAGTCTCTCCCTGAGTTCTCCACAGGTTTGGGCGAGTTTTTCGCCCAATATCAACAGGGTTTTCCACAAAATATCAAAGGTTATCTCGTGTAGCGGCTGGTTTTACCACCATCCTTACACAGGCTTACCCACAGGCGAAAGGCAGTTATCCACAGATTTCGCCAACTTATCCACAGGATACGCTTTGCTATCCATAGAAATGGAGGATGTATGGAAATCAAATTCGGAAAACACACACTTGGACTAAATCACCCTACGTATTTCATTGCCGATATTGCCGCCAATCATGATGGTGACATGGAGCGTGCCAAACAACTGATTCGCCTTGCCAAGCAGGCAGGCGCAGATGCTGCTAAATTCCAGAACTTTGACGCGCCGAAGATCGTCTCAGATTACGGCTTCAAATCCATGAATGGCGGGCAGGTCTCGCATCAAGCAGCGTGGAAAAAATCTGTCTTTGAAGTTTACAAAGGGGCGTCCATTCCGTTTGAGTGGTCAATGACTCTCGTGGAAGAATGTAACGAAGTCGGCATTGACTATTTCTCCTCCCCCTATGATTTTGAGGCGATCGATTTTCTCGATCAGTATGTGGAAGTTTACAAGGCCGGCTCCGGCGAGATTGACTGGATCGAAGCCTTGGAACGCATGGCATCCAAGGGCAAGCCGTTTTTTGTCGCCACAGGTGCATCCACGATTGGAGAGGTGCAGCAGGCTGTTCATGCCATTTTGAAGATCAATAAGCAGCTTGTCTTGATGCAGTGCAACACCAATTACACAGCCAGTCCCAATAATTATGACCACTTGCATTTGAATGTCTTAAAAACTTTTGGGACGATGTTCCCCGATGTGATTCTCGGGTTATCCGACCATACTCATTCAGTCGCGCCAGTACTTGGCGCGGTGACTTTGGGCGCGCGCGTGATCGAGCGCCACTTTACGGACAGCAACGACCGCGAAGGCCCCGACCATAAGTTTGCGATGAACCCTGAGAATTGGGCGAAGATGGTCGAAGAGACTCGTTTGCTCGAGCGCTCGCTTGGGGGCTCTGATAAATTCATCGCAGAAAATGAGCAAGAGACACAGATCGTACAGCGCCGCTGTCTGCGGGCTGCGCGTGACATCAAGGCAGGCGAGGTGTTCACCCGTGACATGATCGATGTGCTGCGCCCTGCTACACCGGGCGCGATCAAGCCTGACCAGCTTCAAAATGTCGTTGGAACAAAGGCGTTGACGGATATGCCGCTCGGCAAGGAGTTGCGCTGGACAGATCTGGGCGCGTAAAAAAACTTGTCATTGCTTCGTTGCACACTGCCCTGGCGGGCGGTGCCAGGGCAGTGCAAGTGCGCTCCTCGCAATGATGAATTATGTATATGAAAATTCTTTATTTTTCCCTAGGCTACTGCACTCATGATCATCGCTTCTTGAAATCAATTTCAGACGGCGGGCATGAAGTGTTTTTTGTCCAATTGGAAGGCAATCAAAGACAGGTGGAGTCCCGCCCTGTGCCTAAAAATGTGACTCAAGTTATTTGGAAGGGTGGACGAGAACCATTCCGCTGGAGCAATCTGGCCGAGTTAACTTTAGACTTTCGGCGTTTAACCCGAGAGATCAAGCCTGACCTGATCCACGCGGGACCGATTCAAACCTGCGCGTTCATTGCTGTGTTAAGCGGGTTTAGCCCCATCCTGACCATGTCGTGGGGATTCGATTTAATGGATGATGTCCACCGCAATAAATGGTGGGAATGGGTTACGCGGTACACGTTGAAGCGTTCCAGGTTTTTTACAAGTGATGCAAATGTGACACGCGATAAAGCGGTTATTTATGGAATGAATCCCGAAAAAACAGTAGTATTCCCCTGGGGCGTTGATCTTGAACATTTTTCACCAAGCACGGATCACTGGTCACTGAACACTGATCACTTCACTTTATTTTGCAATCGCTCCTGGGAGACCCGCTATGGCGTGGATGTGCTCGCGCGCGCATTCGTAAAAGCGGCGCAGCAAAACGAACGTATGGATATGATCCTGCTAAATGGCGGTTCCCAGAGCGGACATATCCGCCAGATATTGCAGAATGGCGGTGTGCTGGATCGTGTTACATTCGGCGGACAGATCTCGCAGACCGATCTGCCGCGCTGGTATCATATGGCTGATGTTTACATATCGCCTTCGCATGTGGACGGTTCTTCTGTCTCTCTGATGGAAGCGCTGGCATGCGGTCTGCCTTGTCTGGTTTCAGATATTCCCGCTAATAAAGAATGGGTTGTTGAAAACGAGAACGGCTGGTTGTTTCGCGATGGTGATGCGGATCATCTGGCGGAAAAGATTCTCGCGGCCATCTCTCAAAGGGAGAATTTCACTCAGATCGGCAGGGCAAGCCGAGGGTCGGCAGAGATGCGCGCGGATTGGAAAAAGAATGCCGAGGTGTTGATAAATACTTATCGAAGTCTCATGGAGAGGAATTAATATGTTGAACCATAAGGAATTACTTGATGGATTTCGTCAGACCAGCGTGAAGCAGGGCGACACGATCATCGTGCATACTTCGTATAAATCGCTCGGGGGGGTGGAAGGCGGCGCGGAAACGGTTATTGACGTGATGCGCGAACTGGTTGGTACGAATGGCACGGTGATGTTCCCTGCCTTCAATTTTCAATCATGGACGGAGACCCATTATTTTGATGTGCTGGAAACTCCATCCAGGATGGGCATGATCACGGAACTGGCGCGCATCCGCCCTGACGCGAAGCGGACGCCGCATCCCATCTATAGTTTTTCCGTTTGGGGTGCGCGTGCGGATGAATTCTCCAAAACGGATGATGTCGAAGCGTACGGCCCGAACTCTGTTTTTGCATTATTCCACAAAACGAACGGGACGATCGTGAGCATCGGACTGGATTTCAACAGCACGTTTTCTCTGCACCATTATGTGGAATTCAACACAGGTTGTGACTATCGCCGCATCAAGGAATTCTCCGGTATCTATGTCGGATATGACCGCGAGCCGTGCATCAAAAAATATTCGATGTTTGTGCGCAAGAACGAGCGTGTCAAGACATACATTGTGCCAGGCATGAATGACCTGCTTCATGCAGGCGTGATCAAGGAAGTTCAGGTTGGCGCTGCGAAAGTCCACTTTGCGACCGCAAATGATTTTTACGATAATATGTCCGTTATTGTGCGCGAACACCCTGAGAAACTGCACTACATTGAAGAACCGAAATATTAGTGATTGGTAATTGATAAATCGTAATTTGTTGGCCGGGCGGCCGACAGATAGACAAGGAAACAAGTATGAAATCCTATACATCGTTAAAATCCGTATTGGCAGAATTCTTCCCGCTGCACCGCACATTGGCATCCGATGACCATGATAAGACGTTGGATATCATCGGCTCGTACATGCCTGATTCCTCCAACTACACCATCGAGACGTATGCTCCGCTTGAAAAGGCGTGGACATGGTATGTGCCGGAGCGTTATGTAGTGCATGAAGCCTATCTCGAGATCGAAGGCGGCGAGCGCGTGGTGGATTTCAAGAATAATCCGCTTTATATTGTTTCCTATTCCCTGCCTGTTGATAAGACACTTTCATTTGAAGAACTTCAACCGCATTTGTACTTCAATGAAAAACGTCCGCATACGATTCCGTGGGTCTTCAAATATTATGACCGTGATTGGGGCTTCTGCTTACCAAAGAATATCTTTGATAAACTACCGCGCGATAAAAAATACCGTGCGGTCATCAGATCTGAATTCGTCACCGATCCCAAACAGGGATTCAAAATGGCAACCGCTGTCATTCATCCCGAAGGTGGAGCGAGCGTTTCGGCAGGCGAAATTATTGTGCAGGCGCATACCTGCCATCCCATGCAGGCCAATGACGACGGTGCGGGTGTGGTCAGCGCTATTGAACTGGCGCGCCGACTCGCTGAAAAGCCATTGCCCGCAGGTTCAATGAGCGTCCGCTTTTGGTTTGGCCCCGAAACCATCGGGACGATCGTTTACCTCTCGCACAACGAAAATATTATTCACAATTTGCGCGGCGGCATCTTCATGGAAATGACGGGTAATAAAAATAAGATCGCCTGGCATCACACCCGCCAGCATACACACCTGCTTGACCGTATTACAAATTTTATTGTCGGTAAGTCTGCCCATGAGGAGCGTGATTTTGCCGCCGCTCCCGCCAACGACGAACGTGTCATCAATGGACCGGGCGTCAATGTGCCGTGTATCTCGATCAACCGCTGGCCTTATGATGAATATCACACCAGTGATGACAATCTCGATATCATGCACGAAGACATGCTGGTCGGTGCGGCGGAAACAGCGGAGCACATCATCCGCATTTACGCCAGCAATTACATCCCGAAGCGTACTTTCCGCGGACCTGTTTTTCTCAGCGGAAACGGCCTGTGGGTTGATTGGCGCGAGAATTGGGCGCTCAACCGCGCCATTGAGAAGATCATGATGCGCTTCGAAGGCGGGCTTTCCGTTTTTGAGATCGCTGAACAAGTCGGCCTGGATTACTGGATGGTGCGCGACTACATCGAAAAATTCCGCGCGAAAGGATTTGTCACTGCTGAACCGATTCCGTCCGAGGCGCAAAACGCGTAAGTGCGGATCGCGATCCGCCCCAACAAAATATGAAGAAAAAAGTTGTAGCCATCATCCAGGGACGTATGTCCTCCTCCCGCCTGCCTGGAAAGATCCTTGCAGACATTGCGGGTCAACCGATGTTGACCCGCGTATTCACCCGCACTTCACGAGCGAAGACGCTGGATGAAGTTATATTTG
>Ga0268298_10001939_pt1 | contig 23392 bp, 29 predicted proteins | sample WWTPWeurt_MetaG_FD_194462 | JGI IMG/M metagenome (GOLD analysis project Ga0268298, IMG submission 194462) | Activated sludge microbial communities from WWTP in Nijmegen, Gelderland, Netherland - WWTP Weurt | ecosystem: Engineered > WWTP > Aerobic digester > Activated sludge | place...
AATACAACATGGATGGCACCGAAGTCTGGGTCAGTATTTGGGGCTCTGCCGATCAGCCAGGCAAGACAGGCGAAATCGTCATCTATAACGATGAAACCCTCGAAGAAATTGCCCGCATCAAAGACCTTATCACCCCTACTGGCAAATTCAATGTCTACAACACCATTCATGAGGTCTATTAAAAGCTAAGTAAATTAATAAAAAGGACTGTCGACATGAAGTCGACAGTCCTTTTTATTAAGGAAAGATCATTATAAACATGTGTGATAAAGTATTATCAAAATATGAATAAGACGATTCATAGCCAAGGACCCTAATGCAAAACGATATACTTCTCAGACGACTGCAAGATTTTGAATTCCTGCGCGGACTGGATCATGAAACCATGACAGCTCTTGCCAATAGTGCCATGTGGAAAGTATTTCCGCCTCATGCGGTCGTATTTTGGGAGGGTGATACCGAGTCGAATTTATATTATTTGCAATATGGTTCGTTGAAAGCTCTGCGGACTGCGCCGGATGGACGAGAACAGGTCTTACGTTTTTTGGATGCGGGTGAGATCTTCAATGAGATCGGCGTGCTGGCGAAACGTCCCAACCCGGTGACGGCGGTGGCTTTGGAAGAGTCGGGCATTTGGCTTATTCCACGCCATGCGTTAGAAGAAGTGGTGATGAAATATCCGCAGACGGCGTTGCAGATTATTGGCAACATGGCAGATAAGATTATCAGCCTGGTCACGCTTGCGGCGGATCTGTCGTTAAAGACGGTTGAAGCACGCTTTGCCAAACTATTATTGGATTCAACCGAGGGGGATGTAATTGAACGCCGCCGCTGGACGAATCAGACGGAGTTGGCGGCACACTTGGGAACTGTGCCCGATGTACTCAGTCGTGTCATTCGTGAATTGACGAAGGCGGGGCTGATCGAGATGGATAAACAACACATCCGTATTCTGAACCGTGCAGGCTTGGCGGAGCGAGCCATGCTTCAGGAAGATTAATGTTTGGGTTGAAAACCCGACACTATGAGATAGCACCTCAGACAAAGTACATTGCATGTTATTTCTTATCAATCAATCTTAAGAACACTTCTACAACGCTTGGATCAAAATGTGAACCTGCCTTTTGGCGGATATATTCAATAGCTTTATTTTTTGCCCATGCAGGGCGATATGGGCGATCACTGGTCAGCGCATCAAAGACATCCACCACGGCAAATAGTCGTGCAGCCAGCGGAATTTCCTCCCCCTTTAGCCCGCGTGGGTAGCCAGTACCATCCCATTTTTCGTGATGACAATACGGAATATCCAACGCGGGTAGTAAATATGCAATCGGAGACAGCATTTCATAAGCAAGTTGAGGATGCTGCCGCATCATTACCCACTCATCATCGCTTAGTTCTCCTGCTTTTCGAAGAATATTATCGGGTATACCCATTTTTCCAATATCATGGAGTAATGCACCATGCTTTATATGTTTTAATTCGACATGGCTAATATCGAAAGCTTGAGCCAATTGAAGAGTTAGGTTGGTAACGCGCAAGGTATGCTCTTCTGTTTCTTTGTCGCGCAAATCGAGTGCGCGAGACCAGCCTTCGATAGTTGTATCGTATGCCAGGATCAGATCTTGAGCTTGTTGTATTGTTTGCAAGTGGAGAATTTCTGCATGTTTACGGGCAGTGTGCTCAGCTTCAAGCAGGCGGGTATTCTCAATGGCAATTGCTGTCTGATTGGCAAGCAGGGAAAGCAAACGAATCTCATCTTCGCTCCATTGCCGGGGAGATTGGGAATATACTGCTATGCTGCCTAGTGCCTCTTCGCCCATTAACATTGGAACAATCAATGATGATGTCATTATTATATTTTCATCTACCAAGTTTGCTTTCAATTGTCTTTCAAGATTAATATCTGGATTAATGATGGGCATCTTCAATCGAATAGATTGAACTATGGCGGAGTTATCGGCAAGCAAAACATCAACAGTATCCTGTGTTTTCCGGGGCGAGAATCCCAAATCAGTTTCCAGGGAAATTTTTCCATCCGAGGCAACCAAAACCAATGTAACATATTCAACCCGTAACGCATTAGAAACGACTTTTATGGTTTGGTTCACGATGATTTGCAGTTTGCGTTCTCCCAAAAGCATTTGTCCATGCCCGAGCAGGATTTGCTGTTCGAGAGTGCGCTGTTCCTTTGCCTGTTCATACAAGCGAGCGCGCTCAATTGCAACTCCAATCTGATCGCCAATGGAGTTGAAGAGTCGATAATTATCAATCGTAATGGCAGAGCCTGATGGAGGCACTATATTGAGATTGCCCAACAGCAAAGTTCCAACACGAACAGGTATACTGGCATGGGAATGATAAGGGTAATCGGGACTCTTAACTTTTTTTAGTTGTTGACATTCAACGATTTTGATTGCTGCATCCAGCTTTCCGAGTTGCAGCAACTCAATACAACGACAGTGGGTTCGCATGGCAGACCAGTCGGCAGGGTCTAATTCAGGTGGCAGGTTGTAGGACGCCGCAAGTCGGTTCTTTTGGAAACCATCCAATAGTACAACCCAGCCGCACCTCATATTCATGGTTGTTACAACAGCCTCCAAGCTTTGTTCCAAAGCTTCTTGAATATTTGCAGAACGATTCAAGGCATTTGCCACAGTCTGCAATATTTGTAACTCCTTTAATTGTTCTGAGGTTTGCTGAAAGAGATGCGCGCGTTCAATTGAAACACCAAGGTGTTGTCCAATGGCAGTCAGAATTTCTAGCAAAACAGCATCTGGTTGAATTCTTTTTCTAAAATACAGCATAATTGTGCCCAGAAGTGAGTTCATGCCGGAAAGCGGGACACATATCAGCGAACAATAACGCGCCTGCTGTGCCAGATGCTGCCGTTGATAGTTTTCTTCGTTTTCGATATCAGGGATTAAAAAAGCGCTTTGGTTTGAAATTGCAAGACCAGGTAAGCCTTTCCCAATGGGAAACCGAATATCCAAAGAGCCGGACATAAAAACGATGTCTAAGTTGTACTGAGTCGTAAACTGCAATTCCCCAGATGAATTAACCAAATGACATTCTGCCCCATCTGCCATTGCTAGTTGTGCAGCTTGCTCCAATGCCATTGATAAGACTGTTTGGGTATCGGTCCATGCATGAGTCATCGAGATTAGCTTGTTTAGTACAGCCAATTGAGATGCGCGGAAGGTCGGAGTATGCCTTGGTTGTTTAGAATTCATGGTTTATCCATATGCAGTGAAAAGCATTATCAGTAGTTGATTACTTCCGAGGATAGGTTGATTGTAATAGAGATTATTCGGTAGTTCGCTCGTGTAATGATATCAATTTGGCGGAGCGAGCCATGATTCGGGGAGATTGAGGTTTGGGTTGAAAAACCCGACAAAAGTCGGGGCAGTAGGCGGGGACTTCCAGTAAAGTCAGGCATATCAAAGGAGACGATATGTCCGACATCTATTTCACAGATACAAAATCGAAAGCTGTCTTTTCGGCAGAAGGTCCAAAACCGCAATTCCTGATCGACACGCCAAAGTTCAAATCACTGGTTGTTGGGCTGGAGGCAGGCGGGCAAATTCCCGTTCACCCTGGCGAGGCGGCCATGTATCACTTCCTCGAAGGGGAAGGCTTGATGACCGTCGATGATGAAAGCTTTGCCATCAAACCTGGTGTGACGGTGGTTGTGCCGAGTGGCGCGAAACGCGGCATGAATGCCAAAACGCGCGTGGTGTTTCTTGGTTCAAAAGGGGAGAAATAAGATCATGAACCAAACCTCAAACAAACGTTATCACCCATTGCAGGTTACCTTGCACTGGCTGGTGGTTTTACTCGTGATTGCCGCCTTTGTTATTGGTAAGTCCATGAGCGGACAACCCAACGATGCCGCCAAACTCACCCCGTTGGCATTGCACATGGCAGTGGGAATCATCACATTGCTGGTCATTGTCTATCGGTTTGTCATGCGATTGCGACTGCCCAAGCCTGAACATGTTACAGCTGGGAATCCCTTCTTCGATTGGGTCGGTAAGGCGGTTCACTATGTTTTATATCTGCTTGTCTTCTTGATGGCAGTCAGCGGTGTGTCACTTTCCATTCAGGCTGGACTTGCACCAATTGTCTTCGGAGGGTCAGGAGCCCTTCCTGTGGATTTCTTCGACTTTACAGCCCGGATGCTACACGGCTTTATTGCCCCTGCATTGGTATTGACCGTGCTATTGCATGTCGGCGCGGCGTTCTATCATCAATTCATGCTCAAAGATAATCTTCTCTCGCGTATGTGGTATGGAAAGTAGCTGGAGATGAAAAAAGTTATCCTGCTTGTAATCCCAATGTTGCTTCTCGCTGCCTGTGCTTCTCAAGACAGCGGGATGGGTCCTGGAATGGGCGGAAATGACATGATGGAACGGCATCATGCTGAGATCCCTACAAAATACACAGGGCTGACCAATCCCATTCCTGCTGATGCAGAATCGCTTGAGCGTGGAGGCGAACTCTACACTGTGAATTGTGCAAGTTGTCATGGAGACGGCGGTATGGGGGATGGACCTGCGGGCTCCGCGCTTAATCCAGCCCCTTCGCCCATAGCGCATTCCAGTCAGATGATGGCAGATGATTATTTGTTCTGGCGTATCAGCGAGGGAGGAGTACCTTTTGGAACATCCATGCCAGCTTGGACAGTACTTGACGAGCAATCACGTTGGGATCTGGTCAATTACATGCGCGCGCTTGGTGATGGAACAGTTCAACCCGTCAGTGGCATGGGCGGCGCAGTATATGATCCCGAGATCCAGGCTGCACAACAAGCGGAAATTCTAGCGCAGGCTGTAGAGCAGGACGTGATCACTGAAGAAGAAGCAGACACATTCACAACCGTCCATGATGCCGTGGAGCAGTATCGAATTGCTCATCCGGAAGCCATGCAAAGCGGTGGAAACGCCACAGAACGTGAAGCGATAATCCTGGCAGCCTTGGTTGAAGAAGAAATCATTACCCAAGCTCAGGCAGATGCATTCACAGACATTCATGATCGTCTCGGCAATTCCGGTTTGATGCCGTAACAGGAAGGAAAAGAAATGGCATTCTCCAAACGACTCGAAGAAGCACGCAAGGCTTATGAACAAAGCGATAAAGAGGCTTCAGCACTTGCCCACACTCCCAAGGCAATTGCAGAAGCCGCAGAACAGCATGGCGGTGCAGGCAGTCAATACCTCGGCGAGATGGTCTACGGCGGACTGGATGGGATTATCACCACATTCGCAGTTGTCAGCGGCGTAGCGGGGGCACAGCTTGGCACACCCGTCATCCTCATCCTGGGACTGGCGAACCTGCTGGCGGACGGGTTCTCGATGGCAACAGGCGCGTATCTCTCCACCAAGAGCGAGCATGAATATTATCGCAAGGAGTGGGAGCGCGAGGCATATGAAGTCAAACACTTCCCCGACGGCGAGCGCGCCGAGTTGCAGGAGGTTTATGTCAGCCGAGGCTACACAGACGAGGAAGCCCAGCAGTTGGTCGACATCCAAAGCCGCCAGCCGGAACGCTGGGTGAAAGCCATGATGATCGATGAACTGGGCATGATGGAGGATGAAAGTAATCCGCTGATCAATGGTCTGGTTACGTTCGGCTCCTTCGTGATTGCGGGAGCCGTACCGCTGGCAGTTTATCTGATCGGTTTGGCGTTCCCTATTTCCCCTGACATGGCATTCCCGATCTCGATTGCATCCTCTGGACTGGCACTTTTTGCACTGGGGGCAACCAAAGTTTTGGTGACCAAACTCAACCCGATCCGCAGTGGTTTGGAAATGCTAGCCGTCGGAGGCTTGGCAGCAGGCGTTGCCTACGTTGTCGGGGCATTGCTCAAGGGGATCGGCGGGTAAATCGTTTATCGTTTCTATCAAAAAGGAAAATACTATGAAAACAACAATCGGTAAGTGGAATATCGGCGTTGGGCTGTGGGTGATGGCGTCCTTCATGATCTATGGCTTTGTGTTGATCTACCTGCGGGATTTCGCCCCCGGTAAGGAAGCGTGGATCGAATCGTACAACACAGGCGCACATTTTGAAGCGCGGCTCGCGCATGTGCATGGCAATCTGTTCTCGCTGCTTAATATTGTCTTTGGCTTCCTGCTGATGAAACTGCAACTGAAGGACAACCTCGCCAAGTGGGCATCCTGGTTGGCGCTGGCAGGTTTGCTCATGCCGCTGGGCATTTTGGGTGAAGTGTATTTGGGCTTGCCCTATTACTTAGTACTGGTTGGTGGACTTTCCATCTTCCTTGCCACTGTTCTTCTCGGTGTGGCAGTTGTCCAAATGAAAAATGAAACCAAAGGAGAAAAATAATGCCTATTCCATATTTGATCACCACCCTGCTTTTCACATTCGTTGCGCTGTTCATGGCAGCGGATGCCTCGTTCGTCAGCTTGAATTTGATCGGCGCGTTCCCCGCCCTGCGTTGGGTGCGCGTGCATTTCATCACGCTGGGGTTGATCTCGCAGGTCGTATTCGGTTTGTTGCCATTACTGATCGCATCGCTTTCCAAAAAGCCACGTCCTGCCATGCGCTGGGATATTTGGCTGACACTCAATGGCGGCTTTGTTTCACTGATCGCAGGCTTCGCCAGTGTCAATCATCCGCTTATTTTTACGGGCGGTACATTGGTCTTCGTTGCAGCAACCCTGTTGCTCTTTCAACTTTGGAATGTGCGCGGCGGCGACGCGCCTGCCAGCCTAAAGTTTTACATTACAGGCATCTTCTACCTGCTCGTCGGAATCATCGTCGGCACGGGTTTGTGGCTGAACTGGAGCGAAGCACTTTACATTCAAGTGCCGCTTGAAGTTCACATCCATGCCAACTCATGGGGTTTCATGTCGCTCGTCTTCGCGGGCTTGCTTGTGGACTTCGTCCCAATGGTCACGGGTCGTCCGCTCGGCAGCGCGAAAGAGGTTTCGTTCATCTTCTGGGGTATGACCCTCGGCGCGCTCGGTCTGGTGATCGGTCCGTGGCTGGGCGGAAGTTTGCCTCCCACCGTTTCAGGGCTGATCCTGCACATCTCCGCGACTGTTTGGCTGGTAGTGTTGATGGCGCGCGCCCTCAAAGCCAGCGGACATTTGGATCACGCAGGCGGCTGGCATCTGCTCGCTTCGTATGCGTGGATCTTGCTGCCCGTGCTAATCGCGCCATTGATCCTGCTTGGATACACCGCAGGACCGCCGATAGAATCGACTGCGCCTCAAGCTTTGATCTATGGCTGGGTGCTGCAATTTGGCATTGCCCTCGTCCCGTACATTGCGCGCAAATACTTCCTCAAAGAGGAGAATCCGCAACTCGGCGGTTCATGGTTGAGCATTGCCGCTGTCACAGCGGGGAGTATCTTCGTGTGGGTGAGCATTTTCCTCGTCCCGCTCCGAGGCGTGTTGTACGGCATCGGTTTTGCGCTTTACGCATTATCCGTCCTTCAACCCATCAAGGAACTTTTCCAAATCACGCGAGATGGTTTGCATAAACACGAGATGGCGTAGATAAGGATAAGAGGGTCATGTATTTACACGTGACCCTCTTATAAAGAGGCGAACAAAATGAAGATTACAAAGGACACGCGCGTGTCCGCCATCCTGGAAGAGTACGGTGACATTGCGGACGTGATGGAAGTTTTTGGGATCAAGCGTGTGGGACGATATTTCCTGCGAATGCTGGCGGCGAAGGCGGTCACGGTCGAGTGGGCCGCGCGAATACATCGCGTGCCCTTGAACAAATTTCTCGATATTCTCGAACGTGCCATCGGCAAGAAGCAGGATCAGAAAGAGGCAGGAACATGAAAATAAATCTCAACAAAATCGCAGCCATCCTTGCGTTCATCATCGGCGCAATGGCAGTTTTCGCAGGCGGACAGGTTTTGCTCGGTAAACTCCCTGACTATTATGTGATCAACTGGCTGCCTGTCTATAACTATACGGTCGGCATCCTGACTATTTTCGTCACCGTTATTCTCATTTGGATGAGGCACAGACTCGCCCTGCCCGTTGCGATTGCCACTTTCGGCGTCCACACGCTGGTCATGCTCGTCATCCAAACCGCCTACCGCGATGTGGTGGCAACGGACAGCATCATGGCGATGACCATCCGCATAACCTTCTGGATCATCATCCTCGCGTTGATGTATTTCCAGTCACGAAAAACCAAAACGACCACCGTTCTAAAACATATCTGAAAGAGGCAACCATGTCCAAAACCACTCCCTCTCGTTACCATCCCATCCAAGTCACGTTCCACTGGCTGACCGTGATCCTCGTCTTCGCCGCGCTCATCCTCGGCAAATATTCCAGTTTCCTCCCGAACGACGCCAGCAAGATCGCGCGCGATGGGTTGAGGAAAATCGAAGCGGCATAATTTCTGTAAAACCGAAAAGGAAACACTAATGAATAAATTTCTCAACAAATGGTTTCGCCAAATCCATCGCTGGATCGCAGTGCCCACTGCATTGTTGATCCCTGTGGCGGTCATTATCAAATTGGCTGGCAGTTCAGAAGCAATAGCCTTTTGGGAGAAGTGGGACAAACTTCCATCCGTGCTCATGCTGTTCATGGCTGTCACGGGTGCGTATTTGTACCTGCTCCCTTACATTGTGAAGGGACAACGAAATAAGAAGGTTCAGGAATCCGCTCGTTAAATTCCTGCAAATTCTCGAACAGGCTGTTACAAAGAAAGGTAAAGTATGAACGCCTTCATGACCAAACTCCCATCCATCCTCACCCTCCTCGTCGGCGGCATGTCCATCCTCGCGGGCGGAATGGTACTGCGCGGCTGGCAGCCCGGCTGGACGGTGATCAACTGGCTGCCCGTATACAACTTCACAGTCGGCTTGCTGACCCTGGTCCCCGCCTATTTACTCTGGGTCGGTCATCGGTATGCGCTGCCCGCCTCAATTGCAATATTCAGCATCCACACAGTTATTCTGCTTCTGCTCCTGACCATTCTTCGGAACACCGCCGCCTTTCAAAGCGTCAGCGCCATGTCCTTCCGTGTGGTGACATGGATCGTCATCATCGCCCTGCTGCGATTCCAGCGTTAACATCGCGGCGAAACGAAAATATTCTGAACGCGCCTGCGACGTTCAATCTATTCATCAAGGACAAACTGCTTTCGCGCATGGGCGGGCAATCAAACCTCACACCAGTTCCGCCAATCGCGCCAGCCCCTCGCGGCTCGTCAGCACGAACTCGGTGCGAGTTACCTCGATCAATTTTTTATCCGAAAAACCATACAATGCACGGCAGACCATTTCACGGGTAGAGCCGATCCGCGCAGCCATTTCGTCGAGAGTCAAATGACGCGAGATCGCCGCATCGCCCGCCATCTCGAAGTTATCGAGCAGCAGGCGGGCGAGCCGTCCCGCGACGGGATGAAACGCCATTTCTTCGAGAATCGCACTGGCGCGTTGCATCCGTCCTGCCATGAGTTGGCATAACTCCCATCCCGTGCGCCCATTGCGTTCGAAAATGGGAGACATCACCTCACGCGACCATAAATGCAATTGGCAAGCCTCGCGCGCTTCGAGCGTGACAGGCATCAGTGCGTTCTCCTGAAAGAATGACAGTCCCCAAAAAATATCACCTGCTAAAAATGTGTTGACCATCAAACTGCGTCCCTCACCAGATTCCTTGAATGCATCAACACTCCCCGATTCCACAACAAAGAGATACGGCCATACGTCGCCATAAAGAATCACCGTTTCATTTTTTGCGTATTGACGCGTCTTCGCCTGATTTGCCATCCATTCCAGATCGCGCCTGGCAAGATACGAAAAAATAGGATTCTCTTTGAGCAGTTGAACAAGTTGGTTCATCGTTCGGCACCTCCCGCAATCGTCTCGAGTTTCTCACGATCCAGAAATGCCAATTCCACGCGGTTGACACGGATCAAACCCTCGTCGGCGAAGCGATGCAGGGTACGGCTGACCAGCTCGCGGGTCGTCCCAATCGTATCTGCCATTTGGTCGAGGGTCAGGTCACGCGGCGCGGAGTCGCCTTCCGCGTGCTGATAGTGATTTAACAAAAGGCGGGCGAGTCGTCCTGCCACGGGGTGGAACGCAAATCCGTACACCACTTCACGCACATGCCGCATGTAATTGACAAGCACGCGTCCGGTCTCCCACACGGCTTGCGGGTTGCGTGAGACGATCGGCACGACCGCCTCACGCGGCCAGATCAAAAGCTCAACACGCTGGGCTACTTCAAGGGAGGCAGGCATCGGCTGGTCGTCGAAGATCGAATGCCCCCACACCACTTCGCACGCGCCGAGATTGAAAACCACCTGACGCTTGCCTCCGGGCGAGACCATCACCCATTCCGCCTGACCTGAAACGATATATGCGACGTTCGCCCACAATTCGCCCTGCCAACAGATGACCTCGCCTCTTTCATGGACTTTGCGGCTGGCACGGCCGACCAATTCAACACGATCGACGTCTGACAGTTTTTCGAACACGGGCGCGCGGGATAGACATTCGAGGACGGTTTGCATGAGACCTTGATTTCAGCGCAAAGTTGGGAGACTTTGCACTCCGCTCCATTCGATCGACTTATAAAAAGTCAAAGACACAGCCGAGACTTTGTGATATTTTTCTCATAGTGTAAATCACCCTGCCACGCAGGTCAATTCATTTTTGCGCTGAGGAGAAAAAGCATGACAAACGAAACCACCAAAACAGGACGAATCGTCATGACGATTGTCGCCGTTATCGGCGGCTTGTACCTGATGCTGTTGGCGCCCACCCAGGCGATGCAAACCCTGAAAATCGCGCTCGATCAGGTGATGCTGCGCCTCGTACCGCACGACGCGGATTTCTATCCCGCGGTACCGGTTCTTTCGGTCACTTTCTCGGCATGGATCATCGCCTTTGTACTGGCGGGAGCCATGTTGTTGGTGTTGGCAAAGAAAATCTACGACGGCGTCAAGTGGGCGCGCGCCGCTGCCCTCGGGTTGTTCGCCATCCCGTCGGTCGCAGGCATGACCATGATGATTCCCTGGTTCGTTCTGGTATTGGCTGAGTATCCCGAAAAGGGCGTCCCGGTGCACACCATCACTGGGATGCCGCCTGCCATGCCCATCATCTTGCTTGGTCTGTTATTCTACTTCGTCATCCTGTTCGCAGATCAAGATACGCTCAAGAACAAGGCGTTGAAATTGATCCCCTTCACGGCGTTGGGCGTCGTATCTGGCATGGTCTTCATGAACGGACAACACGGAGTGCGTTATTTCATTCACATCCCGGGCGAGTTTACGACCGACGCCAATGGATTAATCACCGCCAACCCCAACCCGCCGTTGTTCACCACACCTCTGGCGCATTACATCACCAACCTCGACCACCTGGACTGGAAAACCTTCGAAATGGTTTCAGATCAGGCGGTATACAGCCCCCAGACTCTGGCGCTCCTGCTGGGCGGTTTCATGCTCTACATTGCCTCCGTCCTGCTGATCGTCTCCATCCCGTTGATGGCAATGAAGAACAAAACGGGCTGGTATATTGCCACTGCCACCGCCCTCGCGACCGCCGTTGTCAGTTTCCAAGGCTTCATCGTGCGCAACTCCACTGAATGGCTGCAGGGCGGATTGTTATCCACAGTTCTGCTCGCCATCCTGCTGATTCCTGCCTTCAAGCAATTTCTGATCGAAAAAGGCGAGTAACCTTCACAGATAATTCGCCGCATTCTCATTTCAAATCCGAGGCTGGGTTTCCAGCCTCGGATTTGCGTTAAGGCAAAGATTTAATACCTTCCATTGCGATACATTTCACACAGCGCTATCCAAAATGAATTTCTATTACAGGAGGATGTCATGAAAGAAACTTCTCAAGCGAAACGCTCCATTCTCGCAATCTTGGCAGTGATCGTAGGTCTATTCATGATCGCGGTCGCGCCCTTTCTCATCCAAACTTCGCTAGAGCGGGTGGTAACCGAATTGCAGATTGTCTCGGCGCAGAAACCGGCTTATGCCAGCGGGATCCCGCTATTCTCCTACGCCTTCCCCCTCTATCGCGGACTGATCTTCATCGGCGGGATTGCCCTGCTCCTGCTGGCGCTTCCCATCTACCGCGGAGAGGAATGGACATTCCCGGTCGCTTTACTCGCCTCAGCCTTTCCCTCCGCAGGCGGAATGTTCATGTTCATGCCCTATGTCTCCTTCGTGGACGGCTTCCCCATCCCGATGGCAGTCTCGATCGTGGGACTGATCTTCTTCTGGTCGCTGATCCTGCTGCGTAATGTGGACAAGTGGATCAAGTGGGGGCAATTCCTCGCGTTGACCTTCGCCGGAATGTTGACCACGCACGCCTTCATCGTCGGCATCGGCAACCTGCGCACACTGATGACGCGCCCCGAAAAACCAATGTATAACGGGCTGGGAACGTGGGTGCTTGCCTGGTCGCAGCCCATCCAGTGGGTCTGTGTGATCCTGCTTTTCATCGCCATCTACAAAATCGCGGAACGAAAATTCTCGGGCTGGTGGCTCGCGCTCCTCTCGGTAACATCCCTGACCGCGATCGATGTACCAATGCAGATCATCCGCCTCACCATGACCGATTCGACCGCCCTCGATTACACCTACGGAATGCCCGTCATGCTTGGGATGTTCATTGTCCTGCTCATGCCGAAATTCAAAAATGCGTTAATCGCCGAATAGTGGGCTCGGCGCATTCTCCTTTACTTCCTCCCCCTCCGTTTCAGAGGGGGAGGAAACTCCTGCCATGAAAATCAATCCTCGCTATTACCCCGCCATCATCATCGCCACGTACGTGATTTTCCTCCTGCTTGGCATCCTGCTCGGCTTCAGACCGGAGCGCGGAGGCGAAGGTCACGGAAACAACACGTTGATTCAAATCGCATTCACAGCCCTGGAGACTCTGTCATGAGCGCCGCCGTCCGTGAAAAACCTTTCTCGCTTGCCAAAAGCCGACGAATCATTCAATGGCTGGCGGTGATCGGCACCTTTGTGCTCGGACTGCGCCACATCATGCCCGGCGAAGCCTCGCGCGGCGGGTCATTCGACTCATTCTGCGCTTTTGGCGGGATCGAAACGCTCCTGCCGTATCTTTCCACGGGACATTTGCTCAAGTCCACGAACCTGCTCAACTTCTCGGTTCTGATCGCCACGCTGGGAGTCGCACTCGTGGCGGGGCGCGCCTTCTGCGGCTGGCTGTGCGGACTCGGCGCGCTCCAGGATTTCATCGCAGAGTGGACGCGGAAACTTTTCGGCGAGAGAAACCACATCCGCGGTAAACAAAGCAAAGCGATTTTGCCCCTGCGCCTGCCCACCGTCGTGGACCGTCCGCTTCGTTACGCAAAACATTTCATTCTTGGAATTATCCTGTTCGCCAGTCTCTACACCGCCTTTCCGCCCCTGCGCGAGTTTTGTCCCGTGCGGGCTGTGTTCAGCTTAAAGATGACTCCGCTGTTGTGGCTCGCGCTCGGCATCTTTATGGCTGGCTCGATTTTGGTCGAACGCTTCTGGTGCAAGTATCTCTGTCCTCTCGGCGCGACGCTTGCCATCTTCAACACAATTTCGCCCGTGCGCCTCGTCAAGGACACCAACCACTGCAACAACTGCGGACGCTGTGACATCGAATGTTCGATGGGCATCGCAGATGTACCGATCAACCTCGATCATCCCGAATGTGTGCGCTGTATGGAGTGTCTCAACACCTGCTTACGGGATGGTTCATTGACAATTCAAATCCGAAACAAGGAGAATGCGATATGAAGAATAATTTCAAACTTGGAGCCGTCCTTGCCGTGCTCGGCATCCTGGCGGGAATCCTCTGCCTGTACTTCATCGCGGATACCTACAACGCAGTCATTCACACCCACTTCGATGAAGGCTCATGGGAGGAAAGCAATACCGTACGGATCGTCTACGCCGTGCTTGGCTGGTTGGGAACAGCGGCAGGCGCTCTCTCTGCCGCTGTTTTGTGGGGCTTCCTGAACAAACAAAATTGGGCGTGGTTCTGGGGTGCGGTCGCTGCAACCATCCTCCTGTTGGCTGGCTTCTTCCCGATGATCCCCGCTGCAGACAGCGGACTGGCTACACCGACCATGTGGGTATTTATGCTGGCGGGCATCATGTGGTTTGGGATGCTCTTCGTCGGCGGCGTGAGTGGCAAGGTCATCACGCTCACTTTTATTGCAGGTCTCGCCTACGTGCTGACCTTTATTGACGGGGTCGCACCGATATCCAAATTTCAAAGCACATTCCAATTACCTGCAGAATTTGTTGAGAATCCGAATACATTCTGGAACGGGATGTATGTGATCTTACAAGAGGTCAGTTGGTGGGGCGCGGCGGCATGGGCAATGTTCATCTTTGGTGTGTTGAGGAAGAGATTGTGGGCGATACCGCTTGGCATCTTTGCCGGGACGATGTCCATGCTGGCGGGCTATCCTCTGGGATTGCATAATGCATTGTTCGAAGTACACCGCTTCTCGATGTTCCTGCCTGCGCCAATTATCAGCACAGGACTGTTCATCTATCTCCTGCTCCCATCCACGCGGAGGATGATTGAGGCATGGAATGCATCAGAATAGATAAAGTTTGTGAACATGGGCGAGTTTCAGATTAAAAGGAAGTGATATTTGGAAGTGTGACTTATGTCACAGGATTATCTTTCCTATTTGTGCAACAATTCACAATGTAGGACGATCCAATAAAAGGAGAATGCTATGAAAGATATTATCTTCCTTCTGCTCACAGGCATGATTGCCGCGTACTTATGCTGGTATTTCTGGCAGAGGTACAACCTGAATAAAGCACTGCATAACATCTACTATTTGATGGGTTTTGCGGTGCTTTTGGTTTCAGGATTGTTGCTGATCTTCCTCAGTCCCGGAATCCTGTCTTCGCCCTATGTTCTGACGGTCTCCAGTCTGATCCCATTGGGAATTTCAATGGGTTTGGCTGAGGAGTACTTCCCTTCCTGGAAGAAGTACTTCAAGTGGTTTGCCATGATCGGCTTCCTTGCCATTGCGGTCACCAGTATTGGCGGGATGGACACTCTCAAGAAAATTGCCGTGCCACTTTTCCACGGCGTGGCGGGACTCGTGATCTTCATCGGTCCGTTCGTTGCCAAAGGCGCACCGAAGGGATTTTGGTGGGTTGGCATTGGTGGCGTACTCATCGGTCTTGGAGGCATTGCTCTTGCCTTTATCTCCCTCGACAAGCAGTTGTTGTTCTTCAGCCCCACGTTCGTTATGCTCATCCTCACGCCTTTGCTCTTCCTGATGACAGGCGCGTTTGCACTGGGTTTTGCGAAGAAGGGATAACCCATCAGACTTCGGAAGTCATGGAGACTTCCGAAGTCTGATGCCTGCCATCATTTGTCTTTTGTCAAAGACAGCCAACCTGGTTTGTGATATTTTCAGATAGGCTGGTATCCAAAACTTGGGAGTACATTCTATGCAGTTCATCAAAACCCGATTCAACTATCTTTTCGGCTCCACCAAGGGACTCATCTTGGTGGCGATCGCAATGATCGCAGTAGTCACAGCCGTTTGGGGCATGCTCTCAGGGCCGATGGCAGAGATGGGTGTGCGCGAGATCGTGATCAAACTCTTCGGCATGGACATCGTTCAAGCTGAACGCGAGGGACGCATTATCATTCTGTATCACTCCATCGCCATGGCAGTCATTGCCATTGAGACCTACATGGTGACTGGCATCCTGAAGATGAAGGAATTTTTCAAGATGACGGTACGCCTGCTCATCACCGTCGGCTACATCCTGACAATGGTCTTCGGTATGGGCTTCGCGTACTTCGGTCACAATTGGGCGTTCCACGGACTATACATTACGGGTCTCTCTCTGATTTTCTTCGCAGGTGTGTTGTTGTGCATTGCACTCTGGCCATGGGACAACGAATACTACATTACAGATACGGATTACGCCCGCACAAAAAAAGGTGTTGACCTCGAACGCGTCGCATTCTTCACGACCGCCGTGACAACCGTCATTTCTGCTCTCTTCGGCGCGGTACCTGGTTCATTCTTCGGCAACGGCTTCGAGACCTTTCTTGCCGAGAACATCATCCGCCTGCCGCACAAAACAACGATGGAATATTCCATCATCGGTCACCTGCACATCATGTTGGCGCTGATCGCTATTATGCTCACGCTCATTATCGGTCGCTGGTTGAACTTTAAAGGCATCTGGCATAAGATCGCCATGCCGTTAATGATCCTCGGCTGTATCGTATTGAATCTTGGTGTGTGGGGCGTAGTCACTCCTCTGGAGCCCATCGCGCACATGATCATCTACGTCGGCGCAACCCCGTCCATGCTGGCGGCGCTCTTTCTGCTCATCTGGAGTTGGGGCAAGTTCGCCAAAGAAGGCACGGCGCACATTGCCAAACCCACCTTCCTGCAGAAACTCGGCGCGATAGTCAGCGACCCGCTCAAGTTCGGTCCCACCTGGCAAATGCTCTTCATGAATTTCACAACAAGCGGCATCGGCATCTTCATGGCGATCCGCCTCGACGAGATCTTCCGCATGTGGCCCGCCCGCGAAGAACGCATCGAACTGACCGGGCACTGGCATGCCCTCTCCGCCATCATCGCCACCATCATCCTGATGTACTACGGCGACATGCTCGGGCTGAAGGGCAAAGTCCGCCAGATTTACGGCTGGAGTATCATCTTCCTTTCCGACCTCGCCCTTGGCGCAGTGACGGTCTTCGAGATGAAACGTCTCTTCATCACCGAAGCCGAACAGCAACCACTTGTCAACACACTGATGTACATGATTGATTTCGGTCTCGGCTTCCTGCTCGTTCTGCTTGCCATCGTAATGGTATGGCGCTTGACCGACCTCTTCAAACCGAAAGGACGTTGGACAGAAGAAATGGCTCACGAACTCTCGCAGGAGGTAACGAAATGAAGCGCATCACTCTGACCCTTGTCCTGCTCGCGGCGTTATTAACCTCCTGCACCCCCGTTGACTTGAACGCTCCGATGCCCACCTTCGACACAGGCATTGACCCGAACGCCTGGGCGCAAGTCCCCGCGGGAGAGTTTTTTTTTGGTCAGCATGAAGATGTTGAATCCACGGGCGCGTACGAGATCATGTTAACGGACGTAACCGCACAGCAATACGCGGACTTCCTCAACACTGCCATCGCCGATGGCTACGTCAAATTGGACGGAGAACAAATTGTCGGCTACTACCCAGGCGATCCCTTTCACGGCATCAAGCACGAACTTGAGGTCAAGGCTGGAGATTGGACTTTCATTCCACTCAATGACCAGTCACAGAGAATCAAATTTGATGGAACCAGCTTCACGGTCCAGGCAGGATACGAAAACCATCCCATGACGATGGTCAGTTGGTTCGGTGCATGGGGCTACTGTGAATATTACGATTACCGTCTGCCGTCCGAACTGGAGTGGACAAAAGCCGCGCGCGGTGAAGAGGAACGCCCCTTCCCGTGGGGCGAAGAGATCACACGTGAGAATGCCAACTTCTATTCATCGCGTGATCCGTTCGAAGATATGAGTTCATTCGGTTCGCGCACCAGTCCTGTTGGCTTCTACAACGGCAAAACCTACAACGGTTACGTCACACTCGACTCGAAATCGCCTTATGGACTCTATGACATGGCTGGCAATGTCTGGCAATGGGTCGGCGATGTACAACCACAGGAAGGGTTCAGTGACCGCTTTATGCATGGCGGTTCAAAAGACACCTACGATATGGACTTGCGCATCTGGGTTCGCAACAGCGCTCCGCCGATGTATTTCAGCCCTGGGGTTGGGTTCAGGTGTGCAAGATAGATCGAGAGAATAGAGAGTGGAGAAAAGAGAACAGTGACTGATCTCTACTCATTTGAATTATTTTTGGAGTTCACATGACCGTCACCCAATCATTACCCACCAACCGCGAATTACCACTTAACCAAAAAATCAGCCTCTTCTGGAGCCTCACCAAACCCCTGCAAAGCGGACTTCTCCTTGCTACAGGTTTGGCTGGTTACATGAGCGCGCGCTGTCCTGTTTTCAACATGGGAACGATCCTTGGTGTGGCAGGCAGTCTCTTCCTTGCAATCGCGGGGAGTACCGTGCTCAACATGTGGTGGGACCGTGACATCGATGCCAAAATGGGGCGCACGCAAAAACGCGCCACATCCTCGGGTGCGGTGGACGAAAAAGAAGTCCTGCGACTCGGCTTGCTCCTGTCGGTGATCGGCGTCGGCTGGGCAATTGCAATCGACGCATTCTACGGACTCATCGTCTTTGCTGGACTCTTCTTCGATGTGGTTGTGTACTCCATCTGGCTCAAGCGTCGCACTGCCTGGAGTATCGTCTGGGGCGGCGTTTCGGGAGCTATGCCCATCCTTGCAGGTCGCACTCTCGGTCTCGGCTATGTGGACTGGATCGGTCTGACCCTCGCCCTTGGCATCCTCTTCTGGATACCCACTCACACCCTCACTTTCAGCATGAAGTTCGCCAAAGATTACGCCGCCGCCTGCGTCCCCACCTTCCCCTCCTCTTATGGTCTCGGAGTGACACGCGTCACGATCGCGATTTCATCAATTCTGGCTGCAATATCCATGCTAATCGCGAGTATAGGCATCGGCATGGACTGGGGCTTTCTGCGCCTGCTCGGTGTTCTTTCCGCTGGCTTGCTCATGCTTGCTGTTGCCATTACCTTCAAACCCTCCGAACGCGTGAACTTCGGGCTTTTCAAATACGCATCTGTATACATGCTCGCTGCAATGATCTTGGTTGTGATCGAAGTCATATGAAAATATCCCATCTTGACCGCGTCCTTCTGCTCATCACCGGCATCCTTGCCGCTTATCAAGTCGCGGTCGGCATAGACGGATTCGATACCATCCCCATCATCGCCTATACCATCGCATTCGGCGTCCTGCTCGTGGCAGGATTACTGCTCATCATTTTGGGATTCGATGTATTGGACTCACCTGTCGTCGTCATCGTCTCAACGATCATCCCGCTCTCGCTATCTCTCGGACTCGTCTGGCAACACGCCTCATTCAGGACCTCGTACCTGATCTTCACCATTATCGGATTCGCCGCTGTGACATTGACCCGCTCGATCCACACTCCTGGAAAAATCCCCACCATCGTGCTGGCTTTCGTCCACGGCATCGCAGGCATGACGATCTTCCTGCTCCCCATCATCACATCCATGCACGGGAAGGCGCATCCATTCTTCTCACTTGTCGGCATCGGTGGAGCGTTGATCGGTATCGGTGGTCTGCTATTGTCGTTTCTCAAAACGGGCAGACCGATTTTATCGAAAGAAACGATCCTCAAAGTATTACCAGGTCTGCTCTTGCTCATGACGATCTGCTTCGTGGCAGGTTTCAAATATGGCTAACAAAGAGCGAGATATTCTCTCGCTCTTATTTTTTTCTACAAAAGGAGTACACAATGTCAAGTAACAGTTTCATCGCGAAGTTCCTTCGTTTCATCGGCATCGTGCTGATGGCGCTCACGGGCGGATTTACCCTCCTCGGCGGCATCGGCACATCTTGCGCCGCATTCAACCCCTCCGGATTTGGAGAAAGCATGGCTCCGCTGGCAAAACTCCAGTGGTTGTATATTCTTTTTGTGTTAACAGGAATTGTCATCGGAGTGTACGGCATCCGTGCTACGATCATGCTCATCAAAGGCTCAGATAAATCCTACCGCAACGCGTTGTACACGCTGATTGCCGGCGTGGTTGTCGGCTTTATCCACATCTATGCCTCACGCATGTTACGCGGAAAATCTATGCCGGTGGACGCTGTCGTTTACACAACACTGTTTACAATGATCATATTTCTTCTTTTCCGTATCCCATATCTTTGGAATGGTCTCAACTTCAACAAAGGCAGCGACAAGACCAGTCACATCGCAGGCAGCTCAGCAGCAATTCTGCTTGGAATATTCACGCTCACCATCCAGTATACGATGGCTTCCACGCACACTTGGGGCGGGATCAATTTTGCAGATGCGTTCAACACATCTATGACTCTTATCGGGATTGGACTTGTTCTAAGTGGAACAGGTTACCTTATCCGATTATCTAATATCAAAGTCATTAAGAAAAATTCCATATTGAATTCCCAGCACCAAACTTTATAAGTTCATTATGAATAATGCATAAAGATAAATATCTACCTCATATCCACAATCGGATCAGCCCAGCGTGGCATATATCATGTATACGGGTATAAATTTCGCCCCGCAGTAAATATGCCGCAGGGCTAAGGTTCTCCAAACCTGCATCTTGATCGAGAATCTTTTGTAAATCCAAGCGAATCACAACATTTAGTTCTCGATTTCTGTTGATCGTCACCTCTTCAACCAAGGTATCTACAACCTTTTTCTTGAGTAAGAATACTCTATGCCGCTCCTCTTCAGTTTGAGGAGCGGCTTCTTTTAACTCTACAACACCTACCTGTAAATCCGCCAGGTACTCCTCAAATTTTTCCTCCCAGTTATCGAGCGCATTGATATTTATCGTCTGACCTAATGCAGACAGGTCACGCTTATAACTTATCTCCTGCAACGTCAAAGTTGCCAATTGTTGTTCCATATCGTTGTTTGTAAATTTTCCTTCTCTTATGCCCATTTTTAAGTGGTTTCGTATGCGGTGGATTTGTTTTTATCCATATCAGACTCCTTGTTCAATTGTAGGTGTGGGGGTTGGGATACAACAGAAGAAGCCCGGCGATTTGCCAAGCTTCTTGAGAAGAGGGGTGGATTTTGGAAAATGGGAACAGTGCGTATTATATGGAGTTTGATAAGATTGTCAAAGGACGTAGGCGGAAGATAGCCTTCTTTGAACCTGAAATACGCCCCTATTCCCTATGGGTGAACCCGCCGTACCAATATGTCATGCGATGGAGACTGATGAAAAGACCCCTGTTCCTGATGTTGATTCCTGCAATGCTTCTGCTGTCGTGCTCATCAGGTGTTACGGTTTCCCCTGCAATTCAGGCAACAGCAGAGGATATGGCAACGGACATCCCGGACGCCGCAACGGAAATTATGATTCCGACCTTCACCCCGCAGCCGGAGGTTGGAGACCGCCCAGTCTTCCTGATGTGGCCGCTGCCCACTTACATTGGGCTGGCACGCATCTCCCAATATCCCAACAGCCCATGGACCTGGAACTACCTTGGTTTAAACACAGGTTAACAATGCCCCCCGATGTTTGGCTATCTGTTGAATGTGGATTCATGGCCCTACTGGCGCGATCCTTCCATTCCTGAAGATCAGGATAAGGCGCAGGCCGACCCTCATAACTTCGAAATGGTGGCATGCTATTCCACGGATGGAAATATCGGTGCAAATGGTCATGAAGGCACCGATATCAAGGCGCCTGCTGAAACACCCGTATATGCTGTTGCAGATGGCAGGGTTATGGAGTGGAGGCCGGATGGATTAAACAGTATGATCGTTCTGAAGCACTGCCTGGGCGGCAATTGGGGTGAAACCAACCAGTGTGATGGCGGGGAACTGTGGTACACCACCTACATGCACATCGTAACCAATAAAGAGTTACTGGTGGAAAACCTGGCAGTGCCCATGGGAACACAGGTTGGTGTGATCCATGACCAGACCATTAATTCGCATCTGCATTTTGAGGTGGGGCGGGAAAAACGCGGCTACACCAATTTTGTAAATCCCTGGGGCAGGGATGAAGCACCCTGGCTGGGGTGCATGTGGATGGATCAATCCCTGTGTGTGACCCCCGATTCCAGCCATAACCGGATTGCAACGATTACCAACACAGGTCAACTGTCCATCCAGCAAGGGGAATTGCATGTTCAGTTGCAGGATACCCCTGCGATCAGGCAGATCCGTTTATGGGATGACCGGATCCTCGTTCTGGACATGGAGGGAAATTTGCTCCTTCACGAAGGACCTTACTCAGACACAACTGATTCCTTCCTAACCTGGAACCTGATCGCCAGTGGTGTGCTTGATGTTCAGGTTACGGACCAACGGCTTGCGAGTCTCAATATGGATGGAAATTTATACGTGCTGGAAGGCGGAACCGATAATCCCTGGAGCCTTCAGGCGGAACATATTCGAGCCTACTCGATCTCGGATCATCGCATTGGGATCCTTGATGCCAGTGGAAATCTGCTTGTGCGGCAGGATGGCCAGGGGTCTGAATGGAAACTGCTGGCAAACGGGGTTTCCGCTTTTCAATTGATTGACAACCGCATTGCAATGACGGACCTGCAGGGTAATTTATTGGTCAACGAAGGCGATTTGAATGCAGAATGGCAGCTCATGGCTGGTAACGTCAAGGCATTTCAGTTGACAAATCTGCGCTTGGGGATCCTTGATGCCCAGGGCAGGCTGATGGTCAAGGAGGGAAACCTGCGGGCAGGGTGGATCACGATCGCGGAGCAGATATCTGCATTCCAATTGTCGAACTACCGCCTGCTGGTTCAAAACGCGAACGGAGTTTTTGGATACCAACATGGGAACTTATATCAACCACTGGAGTGGCTGGCTCAGAATGTGCAAGGCATGTATCTCAATGACGGCATCCCCGTCATTATTCCCTGACCTCTTCGAAACCCAAGTGCATTTTCGGCGGTAAAAATGTAAGCCGTCCGTCCTGCTGTCATTTTGCCGTGTCAAAACCCGTACTATCTCGGGCTTTGACACGGCTATTTTATTTGGTCAACCCATATTGACGACAAATCAGGAATACCTTCCGGCATGAACTTGTATCATGCCCTGCATGAAACCAATAGATGGTGGAGGATCACCAAAAGCCCATATGCTGAAATTTATTCTTCTTCTATTTGCCATTTTGCTGGCCATTCTCGGATTGAATTATCGACAAATATATTCCGCCTTCATGATCTGGAATGAAACCAATCGACTGGTCCGCATGGCCAAGGGATCAACGGATAAGTTCCAAAATCCCGAACCCGCTGCAGATCGTTTTGAGAATGGGAAATCTGCTGAATTTTGGAATTTTGTCCTGATCAACGGTGGAGGGGTGGTCTCCAATGAAAACGCCTGGCATGCAGTTGAAGTGAGTGTTGGTCACGGCCTGACGATCCAGCACTCCACAGACCCGGACTTTCCACATGAAAGTTCCAACCCCATGCAGCGCCCTGCCGCTGGCCGGTACAACAACGCGACTTTTATCGGCGGAAGCGGTTTCCGCCCAACTTCAACCAGAGATGTCGTCCTGCAGTTTACGGCGAACGTGGGGGATGGTTTTTACGGTACGGCCGGGGTGGTGGTTCAGCCGATTGGCACTATTCACAGGGATGGATCGTTTCAAAAACCCTTTGACATGTTCGGCTTTGCGGTGGTGGGGAGCGAATCATCCCTGCAAGGGATCAATGGCCCGCTTT
>Ga0268298_10001940_pt1 | contig 23392 bp, 26 predicted proteins | sample WWTPWeurt_MetaG_FD_194462 | JGI IMG/M metagenome (GOLD analysis project Ga0268298, IMG submission 194462) | Activated sludge microbial communities from WWTP in Nijmegen, Gelderland, Netherland - WWTP Weurt | ecosystem: Engineered > WWTP > Aerobic digester > Activated sludge | place...
CCGGGCGGGCGCCTGCTTGCGATAGCGTCCGAGGATAGGACAATCATTGTCCAAATTGAAAACAGGGTCATGACTGTCATGGCAGATGATCCAAACTTACGCATTGTGTGAGGTGTTAAATGGCTGCTACAACTGCGATGTGCACGAGCTTCAAAGTCGAGGTGTTGAGGGCTCAGCACAACTTTTTATTGACGGGCGGTAATACGTTCAAAATGGCGCTCATTAAAAGCGGCATGGCAGGCACTTATGGCGCCGCGAGCACGAATTACAGCAACATCACGGGTAACTCTGATGAAGCGAGCGGAACCGGATATACCGCTGGCGGTGCAACGTTGACGCGAGTTGACCCTACGAGCAGTGGCACCACTGCATATACGACTTTCTCTAGCCCGGTAACGTGGTCAACTGCGACCATTTCGGCCGCAGCGTGCATGATCTACAACACGACTAACAGCAATAGCTCCGTGTCTATCCACGACTTCGGCGGAACGGTATCGAGCACTGCGGGCACCTTCACCGTGACGTTGCCAACGGCCGACGCGAGCAATGCGATTTTGCGGATTGCGTAATGAAGACCTATATCCATGATCGGCTTGCCGGCAAGACGGTCGGATCGGTATTGACAAACGGAAAAGAGCTGATTATTCAGCTTACTACCGGCGAGGAAGTTGTCATCGCTTGGAAGAATGATGAGCCTGTTTTCGTTCGACAGGATGTTAGGATTGTTCTTCCTATGCCGAATGATTCGTTAATCGGTGTCGCCGGGGCTTTCTGATGTCAGTCTCCTATCCGTCAACAAAGGCCGCTCCGGTATCTATGGGGTTTAAAGACCCCGATGCCGTCCTAGACTATGCTTTTTTATGGCAGGATTGGCTTGAACTGACCGAGGTTATTGTCTCTCATGTGATTACTGCGTCGTCTGGGTTGACGGTTAATTCCCATGAAGTCAATACTTCCCTAGTTACGCTAGACAGCGTTGAACAAAAAATCGGCAGTGTGGTGACGGTGTGGTTATCTGGCGGAACGTCCGATACGAAGTACACCATTTCATGCCGAGTAACGACCAGTTTCGGGCGAACGGATGAGCGGAGCTTCCAGTTAACTGTAAAAGAACGATAACATGCAAAAAACCCCGATAGACTACCCGGCATGGACCTACCTAGTGATAGCCGGGATTGCTATGCTTGGGGGGCTAGTGGCGCGCTTACAATACATGATCGGGCATGCGCCGCATTGTTGGAAATGTGCAACAATACGGATATGCGTTGAGATGCTGACATCCGCATTTTGCGGTATTCTAGTATTTTGGACATGCGAGGCAGTTGCGCTACCATTGCTGATGACATGCGCCCTTGCGGGTATATGCGGGCACATGGGGAGTAGGGCGTTGTTTTTAGCAGAAAGGATTTTGGTGAGAAAGCTTAATCAGTATTCAGATGAAGGGAGTGAGGAAGAAAAGTTGTGATTGTTTCTTCTAATCGATACCGATATGGCGCGCAAAAGCAAAACCGCAGTTGCTCAACAACTCAACAAGCTTGGCATTGATCCGGTTGCCGAGGCGGTTAGTGTTGCCACTGATTCTAGCTGTCCGCATGTCGTTAGAGCGAAGATTTGGTGTGAGCTGATTCAGTATATTCAGCCAAAACTGAAGTCGGTAGAGATATCAAACAAAGACGATAAGCCGTTCCAACTCAAACTGCCGGGGATTGAATTGGTGGTGGTAGATGGCGTCGCCGCTCAGGATTGAGGTATCGGAGCCATTTCGCGACGCGCTTACCAGAAAGACTCGATATAAGTGCTGGTACGGAGGTCGTGGGTCGGCAAAGTCATGGTGCGTTGCAAGACTGTTACTGATTCGCGCCTATCGAGAGAGGATTAGGGTGCTTTGCACGCGGGAATTTCAGAACTCGATAGCGGACTCGGTTCACCAAGTGCTCAAGACCCAAATCGATTCTATCGGCTTATCTGAGTTCTTCGATGTACAAGCTAACAAGATCACGTCTAAGACAACCGGCTCAGAGTTTACGTATCGCGGGCTGCATCATAATGTCAGTGAAATCAAGTCTTTTGAGGGCGCCGATATCTGTTGGGTTGAGGAGGCGCACAACATTAGCGTCGAATCATGGAAGGTGCTGATTCCGACGATCCGCAAAGAAGGGTCTGAGATTTGGGTAACGTTCAACCCAGACCAAGAGGACGATCCGACTTATCAAAAGTTCGTCGTCAATCCGCCAGATGATGCCATCATTCGGATGGTCAACTGGCGGGATAATCCATGGTTTCCTGATACGCTGCGGGCTGAAAAAGATTATTGCCTTCGCGTTGACAAGGACGCCTACGAACATATTTGGGAAGGCAACACGCGGAGGATATCGAATGCCATCATCTTTTCTGGCAAGTGGGAAGAAAAGGCATTCGAGACACCAGGTAATGCAAGATTCTTATTTGGCGCCGATTGGGGTTTCTCACAAGACCCGACCGTGTTGATTCGGTCGTTTGTAGATCAAAGCTGCTTGTATATAGATCAAGAGGCTTACGGAGTCGGAATCGAGATCGGAAGCGAGACTGAACAACTTTTCGATGCCGTGGGAGAATCAAGAAAATGGCGGATCAAGGCGGATTGCTCTCGGCCAGAAACGATATCAGCGATGAATCGCCACGGCTTCGATATCGTCGGGGCTAAGAAGTGGTCGGGGTCGGTTGAGGATGGGATTGCTTTGCTCAAGTCGTTTCAAAAAATATACATTCATCCGCGATGCAAGCATACTATTGAAGAATTTAAGCATTATCGCTATAAAGTGGATAGAGTGACGCAAGAAGTGCTGCCAATTATTGTTGACGATTTTAACCACTGCATCGACGCAATCCGGTACTCGCTGGATGGGTATGTCATGAAAGAACAGGAAATTGACTATAGCTTATCGGGGTTGCGACTACCGGGAGGACAGCGCCATGCTGGATAAAATACGCGCATTTTTTAAGCGAGACTCGCAAATTAGCGGATTCGCTCGCCAGCCGCTCTATTCCGAGCAGGCTTACTATCACATGTTGCAGTATTTCGGGACGATCCCTGACCCTGATTTGTTGCTGCAACAAGCGGGCATTGCTCGCTGGCAACTCCGCAGGCTGGAACTAGACGATGAAATCGCGGGCAGGCTTGAGGATCGGGTATCGGGGCTGATCGCAACGCCATGGGCAATCGAGCCGAGCACTACGCGAGCGGCTAAGTTCGTTAAAGAACAACTTACTGGAGTTATGGAACGGCTAGACCGCGCTACGATTTCAGCGGTGGCGTATGGTTATTCCATGTCGGAGGTTGTGTATTCGCAACTGGACGGCGGCCGCACGGGAATCAAAATGGTATCCCGCTGCCCGATACAATGGTTTGATTTGTTAGCCGAGGATAATACTTGGCTCTATCACCCCGATGATGGAAGCGGCGGGTTCCCCGGCATTGAATGCGATCCTCGTAAGTTCATCCCTATCGTTCGCAACCCCACGATGGAAAATCCCTACGGCGAATCGTTGCTCTCTCGGCTTTGGTTCCCCGTACTATGGCGGGATGAAGGTTGGCGGATGTGGCTGAATTTTCTGTCAACATTTGGCGAACCCATTGTTGCGGCGAATGTACAAAATTACGAAAATTTTGTTAAAGCGATGCAGGCTCAGGGGGTGAGGTCGGTTGTTGCGTGGCAAGGTCAAAAGGACGACAAGATTGATACGATTCAGCCCTCTACATCTGGCGAGTTCGAGCGGATGGAATTAGCGCTTACAAAGCGCATTCAAAAGCTTATCCTCGGCAACACGATGACGACAGACGGCGGCACATATGGCTCACGAGCGTCTGGGGAGGTAGGGCTGCAAGTTGAGGATACGCGGCGGCTGGCGGATATTCGGATGAATACTGAAGCTGTGCAGCGCATCGTAGACGTGCTATGTGAGCTAAACAATTTCCAGCCGCTTCGATTCGTTCGGCGCGATGAAACGGGGCTAGAATCCGCCCGGTCGGATCGAGATAAAAACCTAGCGCCTGTCTTGCAAACCAGCGGTCTGAAGCTTTCGCGTTCGTATTTTGTTGATAACTACGACTTAGAAGATGAAGATTTAGAAGATGCTCCGCAGTCCACTGCGCCTACCGTAACGCCTACGTTCTCGACTCGGCACTCTTTCGCGGCGCAAGGCGCTCAATACACTGAGACGCAGCAGGCAGTGGAGGATTTGGGTAGCGCTGCGCTGGATGAATCGCCAAATGCGGCTATCCCGGTTGACGATATCCGGTCTATCGTCATGTCAGCGCGAGACAAAGCCGATCTTGAGCGTCGGCTATTAATGCTGTTTGAGTCTAGTGATTCGCTAGACCCGGCATTTCAATCGACACTTGAGCGGGCACATTTTGCGGCACAGGTGCTGGGCTATGTGGCTGCCGAGGAGCTGAGGTCTTAATGGCAGATTCGCCAATCTCAATAGGGCTTCCTGTTGACTTTCAGGAAGCGATTGCGTGGGCAAAGAGTCGCGGCATTACGCTTCCCGAAGATTTCTATAAGCAGTTACAGGAAAACTCGAAGAACGGGGCGTTTACTGTATCCGGGCTTGCGGGGCTCTCTCAAATCCAATCGACGCTGGATAGCCTGAATGTTGCTCTAAAGAATGGCGAAACCTTTGCGGATTGGCAGAAAAGGGCGGGAGATATTATCGGCGGGCTGAGTGATTCTCATACTGAAACTATATTCCGAAACTTTATTCAGCAGGCGTACAATACGGGCCGATGGACTCAGTTTGAAAAAAACAAAGACAATCGCCCTTACTTGATGTTTTCGGCAGTCAATGACAATAGAACGACTGATATATGCCGGCATCGGAACGGGATTATCCGTCCGGTAGATGACAAGTGGTGGGCGACTAACTCGCCACAGCTCCATCATAAGTGCCGTAGCACGTTGATTAGCCTCGCTGCTTCGCAAGCAACTGCAAGAAGCGGAAGCGATACGGGGTTGAATCAGTCGAATCCGACCGATAGCCCATCTCAAGGATGGGGGCATAAGCCGACTGGCGATGATGTGGCGGCAGGATTGGCAGCGGCAGTTGCAAATTCTGCGCAGAAAGCGCCGGCTGGATGGCTGGAATCGATCATCGGGTTCTTCTCGTTCGGATGGGGTTCGCTCATGTCTTGGCTGAGTAAGCTAATATGATTGTTGTTGAAGTCCAATCGGAAGAAACGGAGCGCCTTTTTGCTGAGCTTAGCCGGCGCATGAGTGATACTGGCCCCGTACTAGATGCCATCGGGCAAATCTTAGTGAGTAGCACGCAACTTCGCTTCGTCGATGAAGAATCCCCCGATCATATTCCGTGGCAGCCGCTTAGTAGCGTCACGCTGGCGAGGAGAAGGAAGAAAGGCGGTGGGGCGAAGATACTGCGCGATACCGGGCGGCTGGCTTCGAGCATAACGTACATTGCTGGCGATGGGGCTGTCTCAGTGGGGACAAATGTAGATTATGCAAACGTCCATCAATACGGGCAGCGCAAAGGCGCGTCGGGAAGAACAAAGAGAAATAGCCCTATCCCGTGGGGCGATATCCCTGCCCGCCCGTTTCTTGGCATCAATGACGATGATCTAAAATCAATTGATGAACTGCTTGAAAGCTATCTTGATGCATCACAGCCTGAATCGTGGTGGAAACGGTTATTAAATGGAATCCGTAGATGGTTCTAGGAGGGTATCGATGGCCGATATCGAGCGAACAATCAAAGAAGCTTTGCAGGGGCAAGGCGTTGATCGGGCCGAACAGTTAACGGTGGTCGTTGCGAATCGGCTGCGGCGCGATTATGCCGGATGGCTCTATATTGATCGGGGATTCTCAACTCGAAATGCCGAGATTCGCCAATCAGTTGCGGCTGGAGAGACGGTTCGCGGCATTGCAACACGACATGGCTTGACGCCGGCTAGGGTCCGGCAGATCGTGAATAAGCGATAATATTTGCGTCTAATATTTACAAGGCAAACAAAATTAGGTATGATGGGTTTGCGTGGTGAAGATGTCGGTTACTTCTTTTGGTGAAAAACACCGATGTCGCTTGTTCCCGCAATTGGTGGTGAAGGTATCGGTTGCTTCTTGGTGAAAAACACCGATGCCGCTTGTTCCCCAACCATTCGGAGAGAGGCCACGCATGTCGTGGCCTTTTTCTTTTGGAGAACCTAATGAAAATCAACACCAAACCCGCAGTAATTAGGACGCATGAAGGCGCCCCGGCCCGTCGAATTAGCCCTATTGATGAGCTTCGCAGAACTACCCTTGCCTGCTTGCTGTGGGAGTCTGGTTTCTACGAATCTGGCGAAGCGGTTGCGGAGCGTATCAAGCGCCTTGTTCCGCTGTGCGATCCGATTGACGTAGCCGATCTGGCGATCAAAGCACGAGAAGAACAGAATCTACGGCATGTCCCGCTCCTGCTAGTTCGAGAACTAGCCCGTGATTCAAGCCGTTGCCCTACTGGCCTTATCTCAAATACGCTCTATCGAGTCATTCAGCGCGCCGATGAGCTTGCGGAATTTATGGCTCTGTACTGGGCTGATAAACGACAGCCTCTCTCAAAGCAGGTAAAAAAGGGCCTTGCGCTGGCGTTCGGTAAGTTCAGCGAGTACGCGCTAGCGAAATACAACCGTGATTCCGTAGTAAAGCTGCGAGATGTGCTGTTTCTATCACACGCAAAGCCAAAGGATGAAGCTCAAGTCGCTCTATGGAAGCGGTTAGCTGAGGGAACGCTAGCCACGCCGGATACTTGGGAGGTTGCCCTATCGGCTGGCGGCGATAAAAAGGAAGTTTTTGAGCGTCTGTTGAGCGAAGGTAAGCTAGGGTATCTGGCACTGCTACGAAACCTACGCAACATGCAACAGGCTAATGTAAGGACTGATCTGATTTTTACCGCGCTTCGAGATGGGGCAAAATGGTCAAGGGCGCTCCCGTTTCGGTTTCTAGCAGCGGCGAGGGCAGTCCCGGCGTGGGAAGCTCAACTTGACGAAGCGATGCAGCTTGCTACTGCTGGGCTTCCTAAGCTGTCGGGCAAAACGGTTGTTTTGGTTGATACATCGGGATCAATGAGTTCCCAGCTTTCAGCGAAGTCCGACCTGTCCCGGTTCGACGCGGCTGCGGCGCTTGCTGTTTTGATCCGTGGCGTTTGCTCTGATGTGAGAGTTTTCCGATTCAACGACAGTATACGCGAGGTTCCGGATAGAAAAGGGATGGCATTAGTTGATGCGCTTGGAATGCCTGGTGGCGGGACGATGCTTGGTCAGGCAGTGATTGATGTTAGGCGGGCGTGCCATGGCATTGATCGCCTTATCGTTGTTACCGATGAACAATCAGCCGATAGGGTAGGAAACCCTGGATGTCTTGGCTATATGATTAATGTGGCCTCAAACAAAAACGGCGTTGGATATGGTGACTGGGCCCATATCGATGGCTTCTCAGAAAGCGTGGTGAGCTACATTTCTGAGATTGAGTCGCCAATATCTATTAGCCATGATTGAGCTATAATCGTTATTGGTTGGGATGGGCGGGGAATATCGGGAATACCCGCCACCGGATTTCCGGCGCATATCATCCCGGCCATAATTCTATTGAAACGCAAATTTTGTAAGTAGAAAACTATCGCTCCCCTATGCAATATAGGGGAATGAGCGACAAACCGCATTACTTCACATTTTCTCCCGATATTGCTATTGATCCGAATAGCAGTCTCCCCACTGGTTTTTCCGGTATCGCCTATTCTGGCGGCGTTGTCCCTGATTATTGGAATAACGGGATATTCTTTGGTGACTGCGCTATTGATATGGCCAGCGTCAAAATTCCTGATCGAATGTTCGCGCTAATTAATCATGATGATGATGAACGAGCCGGACATTGCAAAGTCTGGATTGAAGGCGATGCGATCCGCGTTGCTGGGAATTTCTCAAAAGCGACTGAAGCCGGGCGGTCTGTAGCTGCCGAGTTTGCCGAGGGCGCTCCATGGAAATTGTCGGTGGGGTTTAACGCGAACGTCGAAACCAATGACCCGCCACGCTCTATTGACATTAACGGCCGTTCGCTAATAGTCAATTCGATCTTCCGCAATGCCCGCATTCTCGAAGTCTCGTTTGTCCCAAGCGACGCCGATCCTAATACGTCCGTTTCCGCTTTTTCTGCATCCCCCACGATTAAACAGGAACCATCAATGAGCGATGACCTAAAAGCTCAGGTTGAAAACCTTACCGCACAACTCGCTGCCGAAAAGACCCGCGCCGATACTGCTGAATCCGCGCTAGCTGATTCTCGCAAGACCGCCCGCCTATCCGCCGTAAAAGCGCTGTTTTCGGCGCTGGATCGGGAGTATGACGATGCGAAAGCGGCGCCTTATCTCGAAATGAGTGATGCTGTTTTTGCTGCGGTTTCTGCCGATCTGCAAGCGGCTAAGCCGGCTCGTGATGAGTCGCTGTTCCAGCAGTCGGCGAAGAATGGCAAGGCGCCCGATACTCAGCCGCAACTGAACATTTCTGAAATCTATGCCATGCGCGCTAAGCGAAATGCCGCGTAAGGAATTGAAATGACTGCACAAACTGAAACGATTGGCGCTGGCGAGTTTTTGCTCTCTAGCCAAGGCGCCCTAAGCCTTGATGGCGTTACTGTCGCGAGCGGTGAAAACCTTGCGACCGGCGTTGTTGTGGGGCGCAAGACCAAACGACAAGCTGCCGCTCCGATCCCGACGATTGTTGGCACTGGCACGGGGCTAATGTCGGCCCTTAGCTTCGGGCCTGATGTCCAGGTTGGGAGTTATGTTATAACGTTGCTGGCAACCAGTTCTACCGCTGCCTTCTCGGTTGTCGGTCCTGATGGTGTTGCCCTGGCTAACGGGGCGGTCGGCACGGCTTACGCTAGCTCCCATCTGTCGTTCCTAATCTCGAACGGCGGAACGATGACCACTGGCGATAGCTATACCGTTGTCGTGACGGCTGCTGGCACTCCAGTCTTGGTGGGCACTGGAACGGGTGCGGTATCGGGCTTGTCGCTAGGGCAAGACGCGCAACTCGGTACTTATCGCGTGCAATTGCTCGCAACCTCTGCCACCGCCGAGTTTGAAGTGATTGCGCCGAACGGCTCGAAGCTGAAGCGCGGGCAAGTGGCCACGGCCTACACTTCCAGTCATGTCAACTTCACTCTGGCGAACGCTGGCACGATGACTAGTGGCGACTACTTCAACTTCATCGTCGCGACTCATACCAAGCAGGTTGTCGGATGGGATCCCACTGCGACCGATGGCAGCCAGGAGCCGGCTGGTATTTTGTATCGTGCGGTTGATGCGAGTTCGGCAGCTGCGGCCGGAACTATCGTGGCTCGGTTGGCAGAGGTCAAGGGTAGCTTGTTGGCCTTTAAGTCGGGCGTTTCGGCTGCGGCACAGACGGCTTGTAAAGCCCGCCAATTGCCGGCCCTCAACATCATCGCGCGCTAAGGAGAAACCCCATGCCCGCTTGGAATCCGTTTTCATCCGATGCGTTCTCGCTGATTTCGTTGACTGCATCGATTAACAAGCTCCCGTTCCGCCCGATGCGAGTTGCGGAACTTGGGCTATTTGAAGAACGTGGCGTATCGACTACGAGCATTGCCGTAGAGGAACGCAACGGCACTATTCAGCTTCTTGGCGCTAAGGCACGCAATGCGCCGGGCACTCCGATCACCTCGGATAAGCGAGTCGCCCGCAATATCGCGATCCCGCATATCCCGGCAACCGGCGCTGTCATGGCCGATGAAGTGCAGAATATCCGCGCTTTCGGCTCCGAAACCATGGCGCAAACCGTCCAGGATCGGATTAACGAGGAGCTAGAGAAAGGCCGGCAATCGATGGATTACACCATCGAAACCCATCGTATCGCGGCGATTATGGGCAGCTATTACGATGCGAGCGGCAGCACTACGAGCTTGTTTACTGAGTTCGGCGTGACCCAACAGACCGTCGCAATGGCCTTGACGACCACGACTACCAAGGTCCGTAGCAAGTGCTTTGATATTTTCCAAGGCATCAAAACCGGCCTTGGCGGGCTGCCGTATACCGGCGTTCGCGTGCTATGCGGCGATGGGTTTTGGCCGGCGCTTATGAGCCACGATGTAATCAACGCATCGTACCTCAATAGCCAGGACAATTCGGCTGTGCGTGGCGATCCGACTCGCTCGTTTGTTTGGGGCGGGATCACTTGGGAATGGTACTCCGGTACTTCGTCTTGCAAGATCGCCGATGATGAAGCCTACGCGATTCCAGAGGGCGTGCCTGGCATGTTCTTGACTCGGTATGCGCCAGCCCCTTATCAAGAAACCGTCAATACGACCGGCCTGCCGTATTACGCCAAGTCGGAAATGATGAAGTTCAATAAGGGGGTTGAGCTTGAGATGCAGAGCAACCCGCTCAACATCTGCACGATCCCGCGCGCGGTCATTAAGCTGACTAAGGTTTGATAATGGCCTACGCCACGTCCGACGATTTCATTGCGGCATTTGGCGAGGCCGAATGGCTGCAATTGACGGATCGTGATTTAGACGATTCGCCGGATGCTGGCGTTGCGGCTGCGGCTTTTGGCGCGGCAAGTGATTTGATTGACGGGTATGCGAGAGGTATTTATCAAGTGCCGCTCTCGCCCGTTGACCCGATCATTCGACAGATAGCGTTAGATTTGTCTCGCTGGTTCCTGTCAGGAAATATGGCGACGGATCGGATATCGGAAGGGCGGGCGAATGCAATGAAGACGCTTTCTGATATTGCGTCGCAACGCCTGCTATTGACATCGCTTCGGATATCGGAAGGCGGCGCGCCAGGCATCGCTTATTCGACGCCTAGCACCGGGTTTACGATTCCTAACGTATTGACGGCCTACTGACATGCCGCAGCCCTATGCACTGCCTGAGCTGATCGGATCGAGATTAGAGTCGCAAAATCTAGGGATAAGGATTCTCTATGCCTCTGATCTAGCGGGGGCCACTGAGAATACGCAAGTCGCTCAATCGTTGCGGGTTGTGTCATACCAGCTATCGGTTATCGATGCCTACAATCCGGCAGCGATTTCGCTAAAGGAAGTCGTTTTGGTTGTGGCGGTTATCCGGTTTAGTAACCAGCCAAGCGGGCAGGGGGCACGACAGATAGCGTCTCCGATTCTCGCGAAAGTCGCGATTGCGCTATCGGGCTGGCAGCCGAATCAGTACTACGAGCGCCTGCAAATAGAGACGCCGCCTATTTCGCGGATTCAGGACGGGTATTGTTCGTATCCGCTTCAGTTTTCCTCTAAATACCAACTGAGTGCAACATGACTGCATTAATCAATTCGACTGTTGAATACGAGGCCGGACAATCGCAACAGGCTTTTGCCGCGATGACCGACGCCGGCGCCCACACTATCTTTACGCTCGCGACGAAACCCTGGAGCGCGGCAACTGGCTTTGAGTATGCCGTTGTTCCCTATGGGATTGCGACGGGCGGCGTTATTTCTCCCGCTGCGGCGGCTGGAAACAACAACGTTGATGTTGCGGCGTTCACGGCCTACGCGCCAGGGATGACCGGGGCAAGCGCTACGACTGGTCTGATCTCTGTATCCGCTGCAACCAATATCGCCGCGACTCGTGGCACTACGAACGGCTACCGGATCACGTCAATCACCGTGGATTCGACGGGGACGGTTGTTGCTGTCCCTGGTACTGAATCGACCGCGTTTTCTGAAACACGCGGCGCTGCGGGCGGACCTCCGCTAATCCCTGTTGGCAGTATCGAAATCGGCCAAGTTCGCTTTAGCAGCATTACCGCTGCCGTTGTAGCTTCGACCGAGATTTTTCAGGTAGTCGGTACGCATCAGGAACGGTACGATTATCCGGTGTGGTCGGAAGACCCTATCCGTGGCCAGGTTACGTTCTCAAGCGCGCTGCCACTAATTCATACCGGAAGTGTAGCGAAAAAGGTCATGGCGCGGGTTGCTACTCCGATTTTCGCGGTGATCGAGCCGGCTAGAAATTGGAAGCCGGCAGACGTATCGAATAGCGCATCGTCTGAACAATACTACAACCATAAAACCGTTGGATCGTTCACGACCTCGCAGGGGCAGGCGAGCTTCGATGTGTCCCTGAATGACGGCGTAAGCGACGCAGTACTGGCGAAGATGGGCCTTAACTTGCTCTGGCGGTACAAGCCCGATCTGTACCGGACGCCGTATCAAATCACCCAAGGCGTTGGCAGTATCGCCCGAACAAACACAGCAGGCGCTAGCCCGACCGCGACGATCACGATTTCGGTGCAGCAACCGTCCGTTGACTTCGCGTCGTAACGATGATGGGCGACTTCGATTTTGAATCGATGATGGCGCAGCCGTGGACCCCCGCCACGGCTGAAGTTGAAGTTCCGGCAGCGCTCGTGTCTCGCGGCGCGCCGTCTCACTTCTCAGTGAGAATGGCGACCGCTGAAGAAATGTCACGTGCTAATGACGCTCGTATGATCGCCGAGAAGGCGCGGGCCATGCTCGAAGCGCTGGCGGGGATGGGCGGGCAGCGGCAAGCCGAGGTCTACAAAGAGGCGGTTGGCTTGTCCTCTAGCACAGTGTCGGATGAGTTCATCAAGCAAATCGAATTTGTGACGATGTGCACCGTATCACCGCCGCTCAATCGAGAGCGTGCGCTTTGGCTGAGTCGATTCCAGCCGCTTTTCTTCAAGCTGTTGTTTTTGAAGATCATGGAGTTGAGCCAAGAGGGCGCAACGCCGGGGGAAGCGCAGCCCTCTACCGAGATTCCCGCGTCCGACTAGCTTTGGCGTTATGCCGAGAGCGCGGGCGGTTCTTGTTTGAAGTGCTGCCCGATTTATTCCCAACGGGCAGACTGAGCTTGGTAGAGGCGCAAGTGTGGAATCTGTACTACCAGGATATAGAAGCACAACGCAATGGCTGACCTAACAAGCTCAATCAAGATTATCCTGTCTGGCGCTCCCGACGCTTCCGCTGGCTTGCGGGATGTCGGCGATTCTATGGGCAGTCTGGGCGAGCGTGCGACAGGGATAGTTGAAGCAATGGCCGGAGCGACAGCCGGCGTTCTCAAGTTTGAAGCTGGGATTATCTCTACCGGCGCGGCGGTTGTGGGGTTTTCGATTGGCGCGGCGGACAAGTTCGATGCTTCGTTCCGTGAAATTGCGACGCTAACCGATCAAACAGTCGATGGGCTGAGCGACTTTCGTCAATCAATCCTTGACTATGCCTCTGGCTCTACTCAAAGCCTTGAAAATATTACCGGCGCTGTCTACAACGCGATTTCTGCTGGCGTTTCTTATAAAGATTCGCTTAGTCTGATTAATACAACTGAAAAGCTATCTGTTGCGGGTAAGGCTGATCTCAATCAAACCACGCTGGCTGTGGTCAGTACGCTGAATGCTTATGGCGAATCGACAGATAAGGCCGCTAAATATTCGGATGCGCTTTTCCAAGTCGTAAAGCTTGGCCAGACAACGCTCCCTGAGCTTGCGTCTGGACTTTCAGGCGTTACTAGCACGGCTGTATTGGCTGGGCAGCCTATAGAACAAGTGGGCGCGGCTATTGCAACGCTAACTGCGGCTGGCGCGCCAACCAGCGAAGCGTTGACCCGACTCAATGCGTTGCTGTCCGCTATTATTAAGCCAACCGGCGAAGCTGCAACGCTTGCAAAAGAATTAGGGCTAGAGTGGGATATCCAGGCACTTAAATCCAAGGGACTATCTGGCGTCTTGGCCGAAATGGCAGATAAGACAGGAGGCGCTGGCGATAAGATTGCAATTTTGACAGGCGGCACGGAAGCGCTAAATGCAGCTAATGTGCTAGCCATTAGTAGTTCCGGGAAGTTTAAAGATAATTTGGAGGCCATGAGAAATGCGACTGGATCGGTAGACGCGGCGTTCGCGAAGATGAAAGACGCTACCGACACGCTGGCGCAAGCTTTTACGGTGGCACTGATTAACCTTGGAACCCCCCTGCTTGAGAATTTCGGCGCAATTGGAGATGCGTTGGCAGAACTCGCAACATCATTTGGCACGGTCGTTAAGTCCGATGCGTTTGCTCCGTTGATTTCGGTAGTCGAAACTAATCTTGGTAAGATTGCTGAACTAATTAGAAACGTCGCTAAGAATTTGCCAGAAGCTTTCGCTGGTGTTGATTTCAAGCCATTTGCACAGTCTCTACAAGGCTTATTTGACAGCGTTTCAAATCTATTTAATTTTAAAGCGCTCTCTACAAAAGAAGGCTTAACGGCATCGATCCAGACGGTTACAAATCTACTCACACAAACTACCGTATATTCATCTGGAGCGGTAGAATCGCTTGGCCCATTCGTAAAGAAGGTGGGCGAGCTTGTCGCGGCTATATCAACAATTGATATTAATAAGATTGAGACTATTGGAAGGATTGGCGGGTATGCCCTAGCAGCCACGACAGCCATGGGGACACTGGGCGCAGCGACGTTGGCATTTGCTGGCCTGTCTAGTGCAATACCAGGCGTCGGCGCTGCAATGTCGGCGGTTAAGGCAGAGGCCGCATCGCTTAGTTTGGGTTTAGCGGGGTCTGGGACTGGGAGTTTGGTAGCCGCATTAGGGAAAGCCGGAGTTGCCGGAGCGGTAGGGTACCTCAGTTATCAAATAGCAAGTTCAACAGGCCTTGGGGAATGGCTTAATGATGTTCTAGCACCTGATTGGCTGCTTGGGAAAGGAGCCACCACAGGGACGGCTATCGCGGACCTTGCTGATGCAATTTCATCATTCAGTTTTGAAGGAATAATAAATAAATTTAATTCCATGATCGAACGGATCGACACAATGGGCGCCACTGCCCTAGGTCTGCCGTCTATCTTTGATAATGTCTTTGGTGGGATTAAGGTTGCAGTCAATGCAGTGCAGGTTACTTTTGACTTTGTTGTTTTGGGCCTGCTTAGCATTAAGCAAAAATTGCTAGAGGCGGGTTTGGCGGCTGCTGAGTTTTCTCAGAATTTCACGTTTACAGACGCGAATAAAGCGCAGAATCTTGTTGTTATAAAAGGGTATAAAGACAGCCTAAACTCTCTTGGCGAAACCATGGATGCGGTATCAGCCAACATTGATCGGAATAAGAAAGAGCTTGAGGATGGGTGGAAACAGGCCACAGATTCAGCCTCAATAGGAACGGGTGATCTCAGCAGGGGGGTTGATAATGCAGCAAAGAGTATTGCCGAACATAGAGCTGAAATAATTAAGAATTATAGCGCGATGCAGGATTGGTCTAATGGACTACAACAGGGAGCCGCCTTAGCAGAAAATACCGCAAAATCAATATCTTTTGCATCAGACAAGATGATGGATTGGTCTGATGGATTTAGGCAAAATAGCACTTATATTGCATGGTATGTTGATGACTTAACAAAACTAAAAGACGGGATGATTGAAGTTGCAAATCCTCCAGAAATGCAGTTGCCAGAGGGCGTTAATAAGGCAATTGATGTTTATAAAGAGGCAGGCACGCAAACTGGCATTTACAAAACCGCATTAGATGGGCTGTCAACATCCTATACGCAGACGATTAGCGGGACTGTGAAGGCCACAGGCGCGTTTGCGTCTGTCAGTGATGCGGCCGCAAAACAGGCTGCGGCGATTGATGAGGCAACAAAGAAATCACAGACATATCAGCTAAAGATGGAAGAAATCGCTTCTAATGAGCGGATCAAAATCATCGAATCCAAAATAAAGCTAAATATCGCAGAGCTTGAAGCGCAGACAAAACAAGTCGAAGCGGCGTTTAAATCTATTGACACCACGATTGAAAGCACAGGACAGCTACTCGGATCTCTATTCGGTGATCTATCGAAAGCAGACACATACACGAAGCTTGCGATTGAAGATCAAATCAAGCTTGAAAACGAACGCCGACAGAAAGCCCTTGACTTGCAGACCAAGTTGGCAGAGGCTGAAATCGAGAAAATCCAGGCACAAAAAGATGCCCTTAATCGCGGCGATGGGACAATCAAGATTAATGCGGAAGGCATGGAGCCGGAAATAAAAGCATTTATGTACAAGATTCTCAAGTTGATTCGCATCGAAACCAGCCGAGACGTGAGTAACTATTTGCTAGGGCTGAATCCGACATGATCGGCATATCGACGTTCACGTTTGATATTAACGGGTGCTTGATCGTCCATCAGATTCCTAAGAACATTTATGAGGCATCGCGGCGCGGGAGCATTACGGAAACGCTAGACGGTGGGGTTAGCGCATACGATACGGGGTTTACTCCGACTGACCAAACATTGCAAATGACGATCACCGACCCGACTCGCGACTTACTGATTAAGCTGCGGTATCTCGTGGCTTATTACGGGCAACTGCAAGTCACTTGTGAAACCGGCGTATACCGGGCGGTGCTTTCGTTCAAGCTCAACAATAACGAGTTGAGTCTGAATCTTAGAATCATTCGACAATTGAGCTAATAACATGGCTGCGACAATTACATGGTATGATCACTATTGGAAGCTAATCACAACGGGCGGCCTTGATCTCGATACCTCAGAGCTGCGAGTCCGGCTGGTCACTTCGAGCTACACGTTCAGTTCTGCGCATACGCAATGGGATAATGGGGCGAATGACGCGACTGACCCAAGCTTCAGCGAGCTAGGAACAAGCGGCGGGTATACGGCGGGAGGCAAACAGATCGTAACGCCAGTAGTTACGGCAACGACGATTGATTTTGATGACCTAACATGGGCGGCCCTGACTGCTACGTTTCGACATGCGATTTGCGTTGCAATCGGAACGTTCGGCGGAGTTACAAACCCCGTGCTATTCCGAATACTTCCTAACTCAGACAATACCGATGTTGTCTCGGCTGGAAGTGATTGGAAGATCACATGGAATGACACCAACAAAGTGTTCTACAACCCTGGATAAGCTATGGCTAAGCCATTGTTGGCCGTGGGTTGCGGAGCATATATCGGGGTTGATTATCCCGTCCTACAAAAGTTCGATTCGGCTGGAAATCCTTACTCACACGGGCATCGCATCCGCTTCGGCAGTAATGTAACAGGCGTGCTTGGGATTGCGCTAGATTCCATAGGGAATACACATACTGCCTCTCAGCTTCAGTATCATTTAGATGACGATAGCCTAGCCGCATACGGCGAATATGCCAGAACGACTCGCAAGCATAACGCGAACGGTGAACTGATTTGGTCTGTTACGCATGGCGCCGATTGCTTCGGATGCGCTATCGATGATTCTGGAAATCTGTATACATACGGTGACGCAATTAATTCAGGAGGGGCAATTCGTAGCGATCCATCGCAAACAACGGGATACGTCACAACTCGCAAATATGATAGCAGTGGCGCCTTGCTGTGGAGTTCCGATCATGGCTACGCCGCGACGAATGCCGTCGAAAATTACTCCCGCCCCATCATCTATCGAGACGGTTACATCTACACCGGATCAATTGCGTTCCCCTATGACGCGCCATTACTAACCAAGACGAATGCATCCACCGGATCGGTGGTCTGGCGAACAGCAAACTCGTTTAATTCGCATATCCAAAGTATCGCAGTTGATGCGTCCGGCAATTGTTACGTTGCGGGAATCTTCAACGATGTTTCGACGCCGCATTGTCTACGCAAATACGATAGTAGTGGCAATCTCGTTTCGTATGCCGTAGCGCCCACGAACAGCCTAGGCGACCGTTGCGCGGGCCGTGGCGTTGTGATTCGTAGTGATGGGCATGTTATTGTTGCGATGTATCCAGTCAATATATCCGGCACTTACTATGTCATCCACGAGTATGATTCTGATTGTGTTTACATCAACCGAGATAGTGGCGCGCTCTATACTTGGATGACACGCGGAATTGCGATTGACTCGGATGATGGAATCTACGTAACTCGGAGCGTGCCGAGCGGGGCCGGCGCTGGTACGGCGGCTCGCACGGTTAGCCGAGTTGATGGCTTCTCACTGACTTGGCAAGCTTCAACGTTCGGCAATGACCTTGAAGACGTGACGGGCAACGCGATTGATGCGGCGTGCATCAGTCTAGTCAATACCGTCCAGACGCCGCCGCTACGCCTGCCAATCTCGCTTGGTTTGCCGGCAATCATCGGCGATGCCTATATCCATGTGCCTAGCCTGTCGTTACGGTTCTCATTAGGCACCCCGACGATCCTACGCGATTACATCGGCGAACCACTGCCGATTGTCTATCGCTTGGTCTTTCCTGGTTCTAGCCCCGCCATTTCATTGCTACTGAAATCCGTGCAGGTCCGCGCCGACCTTGTAACCACTTATGCGACAGTATCCGTTGCGCTGCCCGATTCGACAACGCTGACCGCCCTTGAGTCTCGCATTGCACAATCGATGGAAATCCATCGGGGCATTCGATTCAGAGATGGAACCGAACAGCTCGAATTCTTTTATGCAGTGACCCTTAATACGATCTCAACCGATATCGGCCCTAGTAATTCAAGCTTAACGCTATCCGGCTCCGCTAATACTGTCCAGGTTCCAAAAACCCGCACGATCAAAAACATCAGCTACCGCAACGACTACGAAGGAGCGCGGCGGATTCGTTGCGATGTTGATACGCTTCTACGGCCTGGCGATACGGCAGACCTTGGCAATGGCGAAACCATGCTTGCCGGTCAAGTCACTGTTTATGCGACACATCTTGTCTCGCAGATGGAGGTTTCTGAATAATGGCAAAAGACACACAACTATCAAACGCAGCGGTCAATGCCGAGGCCGATGCGCTGGCAAGACTGCTGGATAACGGCTATCTGCGGGTCTACGATGGAACTAAGCCCGCTACTGGCAATACGGCAATCAGTGGTAATACCTTGATGTCTGAGCATCGGTTTTCCGCGACTAGCGCGCCAGCCGCTGCCAACGGCGTCCTGACCTTCAGCGCAATCACCGCGCCAGCCGCATCATCAGGCGGTACGCCCACCTGGTTCCGCGCGCTCAAGAGCGATGGGGCAACCGGAGTGATGGATGGGACTTGTGGGGCAACAGGTAGCGCGTCGAATCTTGAGTTCGCCAGCTTGCCGCTTGTTTTAGGAGGCGCCGTTACTATCTCTAGTTTTACTCATACCGTTCCGGCAGCAACAACTGGAGTCTGAGCATGGCTATTACTAGCGTCGATCAGCTAATCGCCGGAATGCAATACCCTCGCGAATTTATCAAAGCAGCGACCCCCACTCTCGTAGCAGGGCGTCCACATTCTCTATTTTATCTTGCCGGCGCTCCGGGAGCGGCTACCGGATCATCGGCGGGGCTGGCTGGCGAGGCGCTCACGAGTTATGCCGGACAATTGCCTTTTAGTAACCCAGCGAGCGGCAACACTTATTTGGCGCGATTGACTGGGCAAGCGACGATTGCCGGTCAGTTGCTGTTGTGCGACCGCCTCTGGCATAACAGCGGGTTTTCGATGACATCTACGAGCGCCCAAACAGTCAGCTCTACCGCGTGGCCCGCTCGCTCTGCGGACGGGACAAGTAACGGCGAAGGGGTATTGCTAGGCGTAGAAATCACCACGGCAACAGGGAGCGGGACGCCGACAATCACGGTCAGTTACACTAACCAAAGCAATTCTAGCGGAAAATCAGGAACCAATTCAGTCGCAACAGCAGCATCTTCAGCAATTGGTGCGTTTTACCCAATTGGCCTGGCGGCTGGAGATACCGGCGTTCGCTCAGTCCAGACGCTCACTCTATCGGCAACATGGACAAGTGGGGCAATGAGCTTAGTCGCTTACCGGGTACTTGCCAGGCTTGATTTGTCAAGCGCCAATACCCCTAACAGTCTTGATGCAGTTACAGGAGGTATGCCGCGCATGTACAATAATACCGTTCCGTTCCTGCTATTTATCCCAAGCACGACCACCGCCAGCACAGTCAGCGGGCACGCTATCTGGAGTCAAGGCTAGACTATGCGCCGTGGCGGCCCATTACCGTCGATTGGGTTACGTTTCCGAAGGAATAGCGGCGGGCATCCCGCAATCCCGCGCATCGGGTTTTCCGAAAGCGACAATGCGGATGCGATAGTCTGGAAAGACTGGTTTTTGGATGTCGCGCAGACCGAGGCGACAACAGGGCAAGGCGGGCAAACCTGCGATGGATCGGGGACATGCTCAACGCCGGATGGGTATGTCTTCACCGCCGGAGAGCCAAATGCACTGACTTATAATATTAGAAAGTATACGCTGGCGGGCGCGGCGAGCACCATTATTGCCCGCAATAGCATTATCTATGGACTTAGCATTGACTCGGCAGGAAATATCTACTCTGGCGGCGTCGGGACGGCAACAGGCGGTAACGGCGGCCTACGAAAATATACTGGAAGCTCCCTTCAATGGGATAAAGATCACGGCGGGACGATCTACGCCGTAGCGGCCAATGCGTCCGATGTGTGTATCGGCGGCGCTCCAGCAACGCTTACTGATAGCAAAACAACTCGTAAATATACCTCAAGTGGCACGCTATCGTGGTCGGCTGACCACGGCAATTATGTTCAAGCCGTTGCAATTGATGCATCAGGCAATGTCTATTCAGGTGGGGTTGTCTCAAGCAGTGTCACTACTCGAAAATACAATAGCGGCGGCACTGAGCAGTGGAATGCGAATCATGGGGCAACCGTTCGCGGGATTGTTGTTGACTCTGCCGGAAATGTGTTTACTTGTGGGAATAATACAGGGTCATATTCAATTAGAAAGTATAACAGTAGCGGGTCACTAGTCTGGTCCGCTAACAGTGGCGATAACGATTATGGCATCGCATTAGATGCGTCCGGTAATGTGTATGTCTGCGGGATTGGTTATATCCGCAAGTTCGATTCTAGCGGGGCCGAGGTTACTTCAGGCGGGTTTCCGATCACAGGGCTAGGGAGCTTACGCTCAATCGCAATCACGTCCTATGGTGGAATTTTTGTTTGCGGCGAAAGCTATAACAGCGCAACGCTGTGGCTATATAGCCCGTCTGGCGTGCTTCAATGGTCGGCTGACCATGGGTATACATGTTATTCCGTTGGTCTCTATGAGCCTCCGGCAGCGCTGTCCATCCCTAGCCTACCGCTATCTATCGCGCTGGGAATCCCCACGATTATTTCGGATTCCAACCAGTCGAGCTTATCGCTACGACTAGCACTTGGAATCCCGACTGTTACCGATACGGTATTACCCCCAGATGTTGTGGTACTTGCGCTTCAATCAGTCTATAGATTGTATGTATCGGGCGGCGATCTACTAGAGCTACCGTTCGCTAGGCTACAATGCCAGCGCCGACTCGGTGAATCAACTTGGATCACAGCGATTGTGCCTACGTGCTCTACAACGCTACTAGCCGATCTAGCAGCTCGCAAGGCGGCGGATGGACGAATCATCGTTTACTCTGGCGTGCGATTATCGGATGGTACTGAACAGACCGGACAGTTTTTACAAGCCGTGCTGACTGAGATTGAAGGCGAGCGCACGGGAAGATTAGGAACGATTCGCCTACAAGGGCGCCTAGTGCCTACCTACTTTACTGCACAATCCCGTACACTGTACGGCATCAGTCAGCGCGGGAAGGCCGATGATGGAACGTACTGGGCAAAGTGCGCTGCCGATCCTTTGCTGCATCCAAACGACACGGTTAACGATGGGGCGCAATCATGGACGGTTAAATCCATTCTCTATGAGATTGCCCCGCGCCAAAACTCAATGAGCCTCACTTCGACATAGTGAAAAGATATGGGCCGCGCGCGCATCGTCGAAAATAAAGGCGGGGGGTTGTATCGGGCAACTCCGATCTACAATCTGACCGCGCTGAACGATGAACTAGCAAAGATTCAGACGGCCGAAGCCGAGTATTCAGCGCTACTCTATAAGATGCTGAAAACTATTGATTTGCTTAGAAAAGAACATCGCGAGGCCGCGACTGCGGTTGACAATGTTATCGAACAATGGAAACAAAAGTTAATAGACAGGGCCGCGTCTGTCATCGCCCCTCCGTCTCCCGCCGATCCCGATGACCCCGCCACATGGCCCGCCGTTGAATCAGTAAAAGAAACGGAACTACTAGCGGCAATCAACTCAGCTAGAACCACGGCATCGGTTGGCACGGTGACGCGAAATAGTGACCTTGATCTTGCGATGCTCCGTCTTTTACGGGAACAATCATCAACTAAAAAGATGGGACATCTTGATAGCGGCGGAACCCCGCCTGAAACAAGGGCCGCTATTGCTGGGTACTTTGCTGAATCGGTCGGCGAAACCCTCGACTACGGGGCCGTAACGGCCGACGATGTGGTGCAGAACTGGCAAATCGATCCGGTTGCAAAAGCAACCCTACTTGGCGCCGCCTATCTTGATGTTGGCATTTCCTTTGTGTATTCCCGTACCCATCCGACCGGCTACCTATGGGGAGCGATCTATGCGGTTCCAGGAACCCCACCGCCGAATGTCACCGTTACTTATCCAGACCCGGCGAAAACGGCGGCAAAAGAGGAAGAAACCAAGCTCGATAAGATCGAACTGCCTAAGACCGACCCGTTAACGCCTGAAAAACTAAGCGAGGTTATCGGGGAATTTGGCAAAGCAGCGGCCAAGCTGAACGCTGCTGAGAAGGATTTAGAGGAACTCATGGCCGAACGACTGGCTCGACTGGCTCGAAACAGCGAACTACTCACGTTCAAAAACGCGGTAGAGAGCTTAGTTCTTGACGTGTGGGCCTGCTATATGAACGATGAACTAGCAGTAGGTGATACCGTTTATACCGCTGAAGTGCCCGGCCACTGGCTTTTCAGTAGCAGCGCTCCACTTCGATCCGCAACGATCTATGCCGGAACCTCTCGCCAGCGCACGATATTTTTCACAGAACAATCATGGAACATCATACGCCGCGACACCTCGTTTAGTTCCTCGCTAACCCCTGCCACGACGATGATTCCAGGAATAGTGTTTTACAACCTTGCGATGGAGCCGGGTCATTTGAAATGGAAACCGGCATGGCGCTACGGGGTCATAGAATCAATCACGGGAGCCGTGTGCAGTGTCAATCTCAACCCCGCAACGGCTCGACATGTGCCGACAGAGCGAGGTATTGAAGGGCTAGATATTGATCTAAACGAACACGACATTCTGAACAATGTCGGATTTGACTACCCTCCGTGTAATGTAACGGCTTTTGTCGTGGGCGACGAAGTGCTAATCCGATTCAACAATCAAGACCGGACTAAGCCGGTCGTGATCGGGTTTAGGCGCGCTCCGAAGGCTTGCCCCCCTGCCCGCGTGTCGTGGGAGCAGATTCAGTAGCCGCTGCGCTCAACAAGCTAAGTATGCGCGCATGAAAGCGCGGCGGGTTGGCGCTAGTGAGTAACGATCCCTTTTCTCCTATCCTTCAAGCGC
>Ga0268298_10001942_pt1 | contig 23367 bp, 20 predicted proteins | sample WWTPWeurt_MetaG_FD_194462 | JGI IMG/M metagenome (GOLD analysis project Ga0268298, IMG submission 194462) | Activated sludge microbial communities from WWTP in Nijmegen, Gelderland, Netherland - WWTP Weurt | ecosystem: Engineered > WWTP > Aerobic digester > Activated sludge | place...
GCAGTCGGGCGAGATGCGTGCTCATGGGGTGATGGATATCCGGCGTTCGCGGCAGGTCTAGCCTGTTCTATTCCGACGCCGGCCGCGGCCGGCCGGTTACGCGGAAATATCTTGGTCGCCCGCGCGGGGCCGGGCAGGATGTCGGCGATGGCACCGACCCCGGGCAAAACTCTTCGCGAGACCTGGTGGATGCCCTTGGTCTGCTTCGGGCTGGCGCTGGCCTTGAGCCGCACCGAGACCGTCCAACTGCTCGAGGCGCGCACGCTGGACTGGCGCACGCGCTACCGCGCCATCTTCCAGGCTCCGCCCGATCCGCGCATCGCCATCGCGCTGTTTGAGGACAGCACCGACACCAACATGGCGCCGTGGCCGGTGGACCGCGCGTGGCACGGCCAGTTGATCAAGCTGCTCGCTCTGGAAAAAGCCGCGGTCGTCACCTGGGACGTGCTCCTCGACGCCAGCCGCCCCGGCGAGGGCGACCGCGCCATGGCGCAGGACACCCGGCTCGCCATCCAGGCCGGCACCAAGGTCGTGGTCGGGGCCTCCACCAGCCCCACCACCACGGAGGCGCGACCCGGCGCGAGCGAGCCCACCCAGCCGCTGGAGAACATCACGGGGGATCGCCGCCGCGTGGAAGGCGCAGCCCATGGCCTGCTGCCGTTCCCCGAACTGCGCGCGGCCGGTTGGTGGGGTGGCGTGGACGCGCCCCGCGGGCCCGACGGCATCATCCGCGAGCTTCCGCTGCTCATCCGGATCGGCGAACACCATTATCCCTCCCTCGCCCTGCAAACCCTGCTGGTCTATCTCGGCGTGCCCGCCACGGAGGTGCGCGTCGTGCTGGGCGACGCCGTCTATGTCCCGGCCGCGGGCCGCACCTGGCGGATTCCCATCGATGAGCGCGGCTGGTTCCTGCTGAATTACCGTTACGACCAGCCGAGCGAGCGGACCGATTTTCCGACGTATTCCTATCTGGAGCTGCTCGTGAAGATCAATGACTCCCGGGTGGAGCAAAAGCCCGGCGGCCCCCGGCCGCCCGACTTGGCGGGAAAGATCGTGTTTGTCGGCCAGACCGTCACCGGCAAGGCGGATGCCGGCCCGACCCCGCGCGGCGCCTTCAGCCCGCTGGTGCTGGTGCACGCCAACCTGCTCAACAATCTGCTGGCCGGCGACTACGCCCGGCGCGTGCCGGCCTGGTTGGTGTGGGGACTGGCGGTGCTGCTCGGCTATGGCGGCATCGTGGCGCTGGCCCACCGGTCGGTCATCACCCTGTGCGGCAGCTTGGTGCTCGGCGCGGTGGGTTACGCGGCGCTGGCGACCGGCCTGTGGGTCGGCGGCAGTTGGTGGCTGCCGGTGATCGGCCCGGTGGCGGGCTTCGCCGGCCTGCAGTTCATCGTCATCGGCCGGCGCATCCGCGCGGAGCAGCGCGTCGCGCAGGAAATCAGGGGCCTGTTCGGCACCTATGTCTCGCCCCAGGTGGTCGAGAGCCTGATCAAGGCCGGCCAGCCGCCGCAACTCGGCGGCGTGGAGACGGAGATCACGGCTTATTTCAGCGACATCCAGGGTTTCTCCAGCTTCTCGGAACAACTGCCGCCCTCCCGGCTGGTGGAGCTGATGAACGAATACTTCACGGCCTGCACCGAGATCATCCAGGAGGAGGGCGGCACGCTGAACCAATACGCCGGCGATGCGATCGTCGTGATGTTCGGGGCGCCGGTTCCCTTCCCGGACCACACCAGCCGGGCCTGCCGCGCGGCGCTGCGGGTGCAGCTCAGGCTCGGCGAGCTGCGCGCCCAATGGCGGGCCGAGGGCACGAAGTGGCCGTCGGTCGTGGGCGAGATGCAGGCGCGCATCGGCTTGAACACCGGCCGCTGTGTCGTCGGCAACATGGGCAGCCGCATGCGATTCAACTACACGATGATGGGCGACGACGTGAACCTCGCGGCGCGGCTGGAGTCCGGCGCGAAGCACTGGGGCGTCTACACGATGTGCAGCGAGGCGACCCGCGCGGACTGCGTGCGGCACGCCGCCGACCGCATGGTCTTCCGCCCGCTGGGCCGGATCGTGGTCAAGGGCCGGGCCCAGCCGGTGGCGATCCATGAGGTCGTGGGCCTGAAGGAAAATCTGACCGCCGACACGCGGGATTGCCTGGAGTTGTTCGGCCAGGGTCTGGCGCGTTTCGCGGCCCGCGACTGGGCTGGAGCGCGCGAGCTATTCACGCGCAGCGCCGCACTCGAACCCAACTTCCCCGGCCGAACCGCAGGCGTCCGGCTCAACCCCTCCCTCGCCTACCTGGATATCCTCGCTGGCTATGCCGCCCAGCCGCCGGCCGCCGACTGGGACGGGGTCTTCGTGATGAAGGAGAAGTGAGCGGCCGCGCGCGGCCACAAAAAAGCCGGCCCTCGCGGACCGGCTTTGGCAGTGTGCTGGATCGCCACGGCGCTCCCGCGCCTCGCGATGACAAATCACTCAGCCTTCGTAGGCCGGGAGCGTCTTGTCCACCGACTCCTTGGCGAGCTTCGCGTAGGCGGGCAGGCCGTTGTCGTAGGGCACCGTGACCTCGCCCTGGATGAGCGGGGTGGCGTAGCGGAAGAATTGGAAGTTCAGGCTGACGCCGTCCTCGTTGATCCACTCCCTGGGCAGGCGCTTCGGGTTGGCGACGACGTCGCCGAGGGTGGAGAGGCCGGTCTCGCAGGTGTAGGTGTCGCCGTCGCCGCGCACGAGCGTGACAAGCTTGCTGGACTCGCCGGCGATGGCGGCCTTGACCGCGGCCTGGCCCACGAGGAACGCCTCGTCGGCGTCCGTCTTGGAGCTGAGGTGGGCGGCGGCGCGCTGCGTGATCCCGAGGCGGGCGACGCGGCACTTGGCGCCAATCTGCGACTCGACGAGGTCCTTCAGGGTCTCGCCGACGCCGCCGAGCTGCGTGTGGCCGGCCGCGTCCGCATTCTCGACGGACACATAGTTGCCGTCCTTGTCCACGAGGCCCTCGCCCACGACGACGATGGCGTGCCGCTCGCGCTTGAGGACGCGGCGGACATCATCGAGGAACTTCTCGTTGGTGAAGGGAACCTCGGGGAGATAGACGAGGTGCGGGGGATCGTTCGGGTGGTCGCGGCGCTTGGCCAGCGAGGCGCCGGCGGCGAGCCAGCCGGAGTTGCGGCCCATGACCTCGACGAGCGTCACGAGGTCGCCCTGGCCCAGGGCGTCGGCGTCGAGCGCGAGCTCCTTGACCGTGGTGCCGATGTATTTGATCGCGCTGCCGTAGCCCGGGCAGTGGTCGGTGGCGGGCAGATCGTTCTCGATCGTCTTCGGGATGCCGATGACGCGGAGCTCATAGCCCTGCGCCTGGGCGAGCTCGGCGATCTTGCTGGCGGTCTCCTGGGAGTCGCCGTCGCCGATGTGGAAATAGTAACGGATGTTGTGCGCCTTGAACACCTCCAGCACGCGCTCGAACTCGGCGGCTTGCTTCAGCTTGGAGCGGCAGGTGCCGAGCGCCGCGCCGGGCGTGTAGCGGAGACCGCGGATGGCCTGCTGCGACTCCGCCGCCAGGTCCACAAAATCCTCACCCAGGAGGCCGAGCACGCCGTTCAGCGAGCCATAGATCTCCTCAATGGAGGCGTGGTTCAGGGCCTCGGCGACGACGCCCGCGACACTGGCGTTGATGACGGCCGTGGGGCCGCCGGACTGGCCGATCAGACAATTGCCAACTAGTTCTTCTGCCATGGTGTGGTGTGTTTATGCTGTTAAAGAAGCGAAATGAGGGTTCAAAAAAGGCGCCGCTCCGGACACTGGCAAACCAAAACCTTGGGGCGGTGAAGAATATATGCCGCCCGTCGCCACGGGCGAACTCGCCGCGCAAATTCCTCCGCGCCCGATTCCGAACCGGAATGCCATCCGGCCCCGCGCCGCACCAAAAAATATTTTCGGCGGAATGCGCGGCCTTACAGCAGCTTGCCGGGGCGGTAGTCCGCCGCGCCCTTGTGTTTTTTCGCCAGCGGCGCGACCGCCGCGACGAACTCATCCACCTGATGCGGGGCCGCACCGACAAAGCGTGCGCTCTCGGCAAGGATGGCCTGGAGCTTCTTCCTTGCGAGGCCGACCCGCCTGTCGCCGGCCAGCCGGCCGAGCAGATCGGCGTCGCCGCCGGTGCGCAGCGCCTTGGCGGCGGCGAGCGCGTGCTCCTTGATGGCCTCGTGCGCGGTCTCGCGGCCCGCGCCGCCCTTCACCGCCTCCATGAGGATCGTCGTCGTCGCGAGGAACGGCAGGTTGCGCTCGTTCTCCACCGCGATGGCCGCCGGGAAAATCTCCATCTGGCGCAGGATCGCGAGAAAGGTCTCGAGCAGGCCGTCGATCGCGAAGCACGCGTCGGGCAGCGCCACGCGGCGCACGACCGAGCAGGACACGTCGCCCTCGTTCCACTGGTGGCCGGCGAGATTCGCGGTCATCGTCACATGGCCGGACAGGATCGTCGAAAAGCCGCAGACGCGCTCGCAGTTCCGCGCGTTGACCTTGTGCGGCATGGCGGAGGAGCCCACCTGCCCCTCCTGGAAGCCCTCGGTCAGCAGCCCGGTGCCGGCCATGAGGCGCAGCGTGGTGGCGCAGCTCGCGGCCGCCCCGCCCGCCTGGTGCAGCGCGCTGACGACATCGAAGTCGAGCGAGCGCGGGTAAACCTGGCCGACCGCGCCGAGCGATTGCCGGAAGCCGAGGTGCTTGAGGATGCGCGCCTCGAGCTGGTCCACCTTGTCGGCGTTCCCGCCGAGGAGCGTGAGCTGGTCGAGCTGCGTGCCGACCGCGCCCTTGAGGCCGCGCACCGGGTAGCGCGCCACGAGGTCGTCGAGCCGCTGCGCGGCGATGAGCAGCTCCTGGCCGAACATCGCGAGCCGCTTGCCCAGGGTGGTGGGCTGCGCCGGCACATTGTGCGTGCGGCCGGTGATCATCACGTCGCGGTGCTGGGCGGCGCGCTTCCCCAGCGCGAGGAGCGCGGCGGCGACCTTGAACTGCACGAGCTGCAGCGCGCGGGCCACCTGGAGTTGCTCGACGTTCTCGGTCAGGTCGCGGCTGGTGAGGCCGAGGTGGATGAACTGCCGCTGGGCCAGCTCGGAGAATTCCTCAATGCGCGACTTCACGTCGTGAAGCGTGACGCGCTCGCGCTCCTTGATGCGCTCGACGTTCACGTCGCCGCGCACGCGCTCGTAATCCTTGATGGCCTCGGCCGGGATGGCCACGCCGAGGTCCTTCTGCGCCTTCATGACGGCGATCCAGAAATCGCGCTCCAGCAGGATGCGCCCGTGGGCCGACCAGATCGCCTTCATCGCGGGCGAGGCATAGCGCTCGGCGAGCACGTTGGGGATGGTTTCGGCGGACTGGGCGGGTGGCTTCACGAGGAAGGAACGCTTGCGCCTCCGGTTGAAGGTTGAAAGGTGAAAGTTGGGCATAACCCGTGGAGGGTCGGCCTCCCGGCCGACTGCGGCCGGTCAGGAGACCGGCCCTCCAGTTTTCCGGCTTTCAACCTTCACCCTTCAACTTTCAACTCCCTCTGCCATGGGCCATAGCGTCGAAGGTCATCTCAAGCTCAACGTCGCGGACTACGACAATCTCATCCGGCAGCTCGTCCCGGGCTACGCGGCCATGCGCGCGGCGCACATGGCGCTGTTGCGGAAGCTGCTGCCCGCCGACCGGCCCTGCGTGGTGCTCGACCTGGGCGGCGGCACCGGCGCGCTGGCGGAAGCGGTCGCCGCAACGCTGCCGCTGGCCGAGGTGGAGATATGGGACATTGACCGCGCCATGCTCGGCGTGGCCCGGGAACGCTGCGCGCGCTTCGGCCCGCGCATCCGTTATGTGGAGCGCTCCTTCGCCGAGCCGCTGACGCCGTGCGACGCGGTCGTCGCCTGCATCGCGCTGCACCACGTGAAGGACATGGCGGCGAAGGGCGGCATCTACCGGAACATTTTCGCGGCCCTAAAGCCGGGCGGGGTTTTCCTGAACGCCGACACCGCCATCGCGGCAGGCGGCGCGCTGCGGGATTTTTCCTACGACGAGTGGGTGCGCGCGATGGCGCCGCACGGCATCTCCGAAAAGCAGGCCCGGGAGCATTTCGCGAGCTGGGCCCACGAGGATTATTATCCGCCGCTCGCCACCGAGCTGCGCCTGGTGGGCGAGGCGGGCTTCGCGGACCCCGAGTGCTTCTGGCGTGAGATACCGTTCCTCATCTTCGGCGGGATGAAATAGGTGGGCGTCGGTTTCCACACCGACGCTTGTCGCCGATGTGGAAATCGGCGACCACCTTGCTTCGATCAAACCGCCCCCGGCGCCAGGCACCGCACGGCCATGTCGCGGAGGACGGCCTCCTGCTCGTTGGGACGCCGGACGATCTCCTCGAAGGCGCGGATGAACTCCTGCTGGTTGTCGATCAGCCGGCGCAGGCCCGGCAGCTTGCCCGCGCTGGCAAGCTTGCCGACATACCACTGGTTCTGGGTGAAGAGGTGGTAGGCGCTCTTCTCGGCGTCGCCGCCGAAGTGTTTCGCGTAGGCACCCTGCGCGCGGGCCCACGCGGCCTTGTCGAAGCCGTAGGGGCCGGGTGCGCGGAGGTCGCCGGTGTCGAGCAGCACGCGCACCTGGATGAGGATGCGGTTGCGGTTCTGCAGCGCGCTGAGCACGGGGCGGGCGTCGTTGCCGTTGAAGAAGTGCTGGGCGAGCGCCGCCAGCGTGCCCGCCAGGTCGCCGGCGAAGAACCGCTCGGCCGATGCGAAGAAATCACCCTCGGCGAAGTTCGGCGTGAGCTCGTCCACCTGCGCCTCGGTGATGGCACCCCCCTCGCCCGCGAAGGTCGCCAGCTTGCGCACCTCCTCGGTGAGCAGGCGGGTGTTGGGGCCGATCTTTGAGAGCAACACCTCGAGCGCGCCCCCGTCGAAGGACACGCCGTTCTCCCGCGCCTCCGCCAGCGCCACGCCGGCCAGGGCCTCGCCGGCGGATTCGCCATCGCCGCCGGCCAGCGTGAAGTCGCCGTTGGCCTCGCACCACTTCGGGAACGAGCGCCGGCGGTCCACCGGGGCGGCCGTGAGGACAATGGTCACCTCGTCGGGATTCACCTTCTCGAGCAACTCCTGCAGGGCCTCGACCTGCTTGAGCGTGCCCTCGGCACGGCCGGTCACGGTGTCGGCGAGGAAATTGATGTCCTTGAACCACACGACGCGCCGGCCGCCGAACATCGGGACGGTCTGCACGGCGTCGCGGAAGCGGTTCACCGCCGTCTCGACCTCGTCCACGTTATTGGCGAAACCGCTGATGACCTCGCGGGAAAAGTCGTCCGCGCCCGCCTCCTGCGCCGCCGCCTCGAAGCGCTCCTTGCCCAGCCGGTTGGCGATGAAGTCGTCCGGCCCGCAGAAGATGGCGAAGGGTTTGGTGGCAGCGGGCATGGAAAGACCAGAACACAGCACTTATCGCCCCGTCGTGGCAAGTGTGTGTTCTCTTCGTCTGTCATCGCGAGGCCGGCGCAGCCGGCCGTGGCGATCCAGCCTTCTGGATTGCTTCGTCGCTGCGCTCCTCGCAATGACAGGATTCGTGAGCGGTAACTACTACGTGTATATCGTTACCAACCGGAGTAACGGCACTCTCTACACCGGCGTGACCAACGATTTGAAACGGCGCGTCTGGCAACATAAGAACAAAGCCCTGCCCGGCTTTACGGCGCAGTATGGTCTCGGGGTTCTGGTGTGTTTCGAAACTTTCCGTGATATCCGCTCGGCCATCGCCCGTGAGAAGCAGATCAAGGCCGGCTCACGAGCGAAGAAGCTTGCGCTAATCGAGCGCGAAAACCCGCAGTGGCTCGACCTGAGTGCGGATTGGTTCTAGGGCCTTGTCATTGTGAGTCGTCCATCGGACGACGAAGCAATCCAGTCATTCCTCTGGATCGCCACGGCCCGCGTTGCGGGCCTCGCGATGACAATCCACTCAATTCGCCAGCGGGGTGGCGGGGCGGAGCGATTCTTTCACGGCCTCGCGGCGGAGCCAGTCAATGGCGGCGGTGACGGCGCGCTCCTTCACGGCGCAGCGCGGGCCGGGCCAGGTGAGCTTCTTGCTCCAGTCGCCGCCGGGCGCGTGCAGGCCGACATAAATTGTGCCGACCGGATTGTCGCCCGCGCCGCCGGTCGGCCCGGCAAACCCGGTGATGGCCAGGCCGTAGTCGGCGCCGAGTTGCTCCGCCACGCCGGTGGCCATCGCCACGGCGCATTCCTCGCTGACCGCGCCGTGTTGGGACAACAGGCACTCGGGACAGTCGAGCAGGAGCATCTTGGCGTCGTTGCTGTAGGAGACGATGCCGCCCTGGAAAAACTTTGCGGCGCCGCAGACGTCGGTGAACGAGTTGGCGAGCAGCCCGCCGGTGCAGGACTCGGCGACGGCCAGCGTGCGGCCCTGGGCGCGGAGTTGGTCGGCGACGACCTTCACCATGCTGTCGTGGCCGAAGCAGACAAAATCCTCGCCGAGCAGCCCGGCACATTCATCGGCCAGCGCGCGCAGCGCGGTCATCGCATATCTGCCGTCGGGCGAGCTGATGCGGCAATCCACCTGGCCCAGGTGCGCGCAGAACGCGATGTTCAGGCCGGGATGCCGGTCAAAGAGCGGCTGGAACCGGGTTTCGAGCGCCGATTCGCCGATGCCGGCGGTGCGCATCTGGATGTAGGCCTCGCTCTCGGCGAGGAGGCCGCGGGCGGCGAGTCGCGGGATGACCTGCTCGGTGAACATCGGGCGCAGCTCGTTCGGCGGACCGGGCAGCATGACGAGCACCTTGCCGTCCTGCTCGACCCAGAGGCCGGGCGCCGTGCCGTTGGCGTTGGGCAGCACCTCGCCGCGCTCAAACTTGTAGGCCTGCTTGAGATTGTTGGCGGTCGGCACGCGGTTGAATTTCGCGAAGCGCTCCGCGATCGCCCGCTCGATGGCCGGGTCGAACACCAGCTGCTGTCCCAGCGCCCGGGCGAGGATGTCGCGCGTGCGGTCGTCGCAGGTCGGCCCGAGCCCGCCGGTGGTGATGAGCACGTCGGTCTGGGCCCAGCTCTCGCGGAACTGCGCGGCGATGACGTCGGCCTCGTCGGAAATGGTGACATTGCGCGCCAGTTGCATGCCGCGGCGGCCGAGCTCGCCGCCAATCCACGTCAGGTGGCCGTTGGCCGTCAGTCCGAGCAGCAGCTCATCGCCCAGGGTGAGCAGTTCATAGCGGGGCGCGGCGCGGCGCGCGCCCGGTTGGGTCGATTCCGGAGTGGCCATACGGTGTGTGGGCGCGCAACCTACCCTGTTTTTCGCAAAATGCCAGCCGCCAGCCGCAGTGAGGTTTTCCGGGAAAAAGTCCGCCAGCTGCCGGACGGCCCGGGTGTTTACCTGATGAAGGACCGCCTCGGGCGCATCATCTATGTCGGCAAGGCCAAGAGCCTGAAGAAGCGCGTCTCCACCTACTTCCAAGCCGGGCGCGGGCGCGCCCTGCGCCACCAGCCCAAGATCCGCACGCTCATCGAGATGATCGCCGACTTCGAGATCCTCGAGGTCAAGTCCGAGCCCGAAGCCCTGCTGCTCGAGGGCAAGCTGATCAAGCAGTGGCGGCCAAAATACAACACCGACTTCACCGACGACAAGCGCTTCCTCCTCGTCCGCATCGACCTGGAGGCCGAGCTGCCGAAGTTCGTGCTCACACGCTTCAAGAAGGACGGCCGCTCGCGCTATTTCGGGCCCTTCGCCCACTCCAGCCTGCTGCGCAAGACCCTCGCGACGATGCGCCAGAAATTCGGCGTGCTCCTCGCCGACACCCACCCGAGGAAAATCGCGCCCGACACCTGGCAGCTTTATGACGACGTGCGCGCCGAGCTCTACGGCTGGCCCAACACCGTCACGACCGCCGAATATCGCGAGCGTGTCACCGCCGCCTGCGCCTTTCTCGACGGCAAGAGCCGCGAGTGGCTCACCTCGCTGCGCGCGGAGATGGCGGCCCGCGCCGCGAAGCAGGAATTCGAGAAGGCCGCCGAGTTGCGCGACGTCGTGCTGGCGCTGGAGCAGACGCTGGCGCGCACGCGCAAGTTCACCCGCGACCTGACCAAACTGCAGCCCAACCGGGCCGCGCTGCAGGAGCTGCAAGCCGCGCTCGGGCTCGAGTCGCCCCCGGTGCACATGGAGTGCTTCGACATCTCGCACATCAGCGGCACGTTTGTCGTCGCCTCGATGGTGCATTTCACCGACGGCCGGCCGGACAAGGACGAATACCGCCGCTTCTCAATCAAGAGCTTCATCGGCAACGACGACTTCAAGGCGATGGAGGAGGTCGTTAGCCGCCGCTACCGCCGGCTCATCGCGGAGCAGAAGCAGTTTCCCGACCTCGTCGTCATTGACGGCGGGCGCGGCCAGGTCGGCGCGGCGCTCAAGGCCTTCGTCGGGCTGGAGTGCGCGCCGCCCGCCATGATCGGCCTGGCGAAGAAGGCCGAGACCATCATCTTCCCCGATGCGCGCGCGCCGCTCAACCTGCCGCTCGGCCACCCCGGCCTCGGCCTGCTGCAACGCCTGCGCGACGAGGCGCACCGCTTCGCCAACACCTACAACGCCGACCTGCGCTCGCGGAAGATTCGCGAGAGTGTCCTCGACGACTTCCCGGGGCTGGGCGCGAAGCGCAAGGCGGCGCTGCTCGCGCACTTCGGCTCGCTCGACAAATTGCGCGGCGCGTCCGTGGAAAAAATCACCCAGGTGCCCGGCTTCGGCGAAAAATTCGCCGCGCAGCTGCACGCGTTTTTGGCCGCATCGAAACCGGTCACTTCCGCCGAAGCGCACTGAGCCGGGGCGAGTCAGAGAATGTAGGGTCGCCACTTGTCGGTGGACCACTCCGCGCGCGAGCCGCGGCACGGCGACAAGCACCGGCCCTACAATCGGAAACCCACTCAATATGCCGAGAAGAAGGACCGGCCCACTGGCCCCGTTTCCCCCGTTGACGGAAGGTGGCCGTCGACTATGTTGCCAGCATGAGTCTAGCCGAGCTGAAGCAGGAGGCCGAGCGTCTCACGCCGACTGAGCGCCGCCACCTCACGGCGCATCTGGTGGCCCTGGATCGCAAGTCTGATCCGGGTTTCAAGCAAAGGCTGGCGGAGAAAATCGACGATAAAACCCCGGGCCGATGGGTTGTTCTCGAAGACGCGGAGAAGCACCTGCGCGAATAATCCGCGGGCCTCATGCGCTATCGTCTGCTGATCGATCTGGAGATTGTCGGCCTGCTGCAGGCGCTCCCGCCGGGCCAGCGGCGGAATCTATTATGCCATTTCGGGGAAATTCAGCGGTATCCGGCCGCCCATTCCGATTACACCGATACGGATGCCCAAGGGCGACGGGTTGATGTCTCGGTCACTGACGGATTCGCGATCTACTATTGGATCGATGAAGCCGACCAACAGGTGAAAATCCTCGAACTGATTGCGGCTGATAAACGCACTTAGCCCCGACAGTCACATCCGCAGCCGCACCATGAACCCCGGCGCCCGGTCGGGCAGGAGCCATTTCAGGAACAGGAGTGTTTTTCGCATAGGGCTGGCTGCTGTTGTGCGATGCCGGGTTGTCGCCCGGAAACTTGACTAACGATTCGCCCTTGGTATGCCTTTTTTAGTGAGAAAGGCATACACCATCAAGGAGGCCCAGCGCAGCCTCGCCGCCGTGGTCCGCACGGCCGAGCGGGGCGACCTCGCCACCATCACCCGGCATGACCAGCCGGTGGCCTACCTGATCGGGGCCGAGCGCCTGGCCGCCATTGCCGAGACCATGGAGCTGCTGGCCAACCCCGCCGCCATGCAGGCCATCCGTGACGCCGAGGCCGGCAAGGGCAGACTCCGCGACGCGGCCGACCTGCCGGAGTGAGCTTCAAGGTCAAAGTCCGGCCGCAGGTGTGGGATTTCGCCACGACCCTCGGCTTGGAACACCGGCGGGCGTTCAAGCGCGCCGTGGTCGGCCTCGCCACGGAAAAGGGCGACATCAAGGCGCTGGGCGACAGGCTCTCGGGCTACTACCGGCTGAAGGTGGCGCGCTACCGGGTGATCTTCCGCTACACTCCCGGCCGGACCATCGAATGTGTCTTTGCCGAGGAAAGAAAATTGATCTACGAGATCTTCGAGTCGGAGATGGGCCGTATTCTCGGCAGGGACTGATCACTTCCGCAGCCGCACCATGAACCCCAGCGCCCGGTCGGGCAGGAGCCATTTCAGGAACAGGAATACCTTGGCGTGGAGCGGGCCGCTGTAGCGCGGCGCCGGGTTGTCCGAAGCCAGGGCGCGCTCGACGAGCCGCGCGATGTCGTCGGGCGTGCCGGCGATGTGGCGCAGCCGGTCGTAGCCCACGCGAAACCCGCCGAGATACGGCGCATAGGGCCCGGCGTTGCCGATGACACCGGTCGAGGCCTCATTGGCGGCGTCCACAAATTCCGTGAGGATGAAGCCCGGCCGGATGAGGGTGACGCGCACGCCGAAGGGCTTCAGCTCGCCGCGCAGGCCGTCGGTGAGCGCCTCGAGAGCGTGCTTGGTGGAGTCGTAGATGCTCGACAGCGGCCGTGCGATTCTTCCGGCCACCGAGCCGATGTTGACGATGCAGCCGCTGCCGCGCTCGCGCATGGCCGGCAGCACGAGCTGCGTGAGGGCGATGAGCGAAAAGACGTTGGTCTCGTAATTTTTCCGGATGACGTCGATCGGTGCGATCTCGACGGGGCCGCGCGTGCCGTAGCCGGCGTTGTTCACGAGGCCGTCGATGCGGCCGAATTTTGCCAGCGCCGCCTCGACCAGTTTCCGCCGGTCGGTGTCGCTGGTGATGTCGCCCGCCACCGCCAGGATGTGCGCGCCCGAAGGATCGATTGCGCGGGCCAGCGCCTCGAGCCGGTCGGGGCGGCGCGCCGTGATCACGACTTTCGCGCCGCCGCGCGCCAGCCGACGGGCCGTCGCCTCGCCGATGCCGGCCGAGGCGCCCGTGATGATGATGACCTGTCCGGCTAATTCAGGCATATTGGTCCTTCCGCAAATTCGTCATCGCGAGGTGCGCGAAGCGCGCCGTGGCGACCCAGCTGGATTGCTTCGTCGCCCGCCAAGCGGGTCTCCTCGCAATGACGGTTTCTTGGCTCATTCCGAGTCGTAGATCTGGACGCGCGTCCAGCAGCCCTTGAAATTCGCGACAAAGGCCAGGTGGATCGGATCCACCTGGTAGGCGTCGTGCGCGGCGACATCGCGGCACTGCACGATGAGCGCGAGGTCGTAGCTGTCGTCGATCACCGGGCGCTTCCCGGTCTTCGCCGGGACACCGATGTCAACTCTTGCCGCGCTTTTGATGCCCGCGAGGCTTTCGACGCCGCGGCGGAATTCGGCGCGCTGGGCCGGGGTGAGCTCGGGCTTGAGCCAGAAATAGACGTTGTGGAACAGCATGGCTCGGCACCCAACACCCTCGCCCGGCCCGTGGCAAACGCCGAGTGCGGCCAAACGACACTGTAGCGGCGCCCTATGAGCGCCGGGTTTGTGGTCGGCGGTCACAGACCGCCGCTACAGCAATCCAGACCACGTCGGGTTATGCCGGTTTTACGAGTTGTTGATTGTTTTGCCGCCGCGCCCGGACACACTGGGCCTAAGATTCCGGGGTGTCGCGCGTCTTACCCCCACAATTCCTTCACTTCCCATGAAACCCATCCGCCTGTTTGCCCTCCTCTCCCTCGTTCCGCTCGCGGCGCTCGCCGCGCCCGTCAACTCCGCCATCTCCGCCGTCACGGTTTACACCGACCGCGCCGTCGTCACGCGCACCGCCACGGTGGAACTGCCCGGCGGCACCACCGAACTCGTCTTCGCCAACCTGCCCCAGGCCCTCAACGAGCGCTCGCTCCAGGTCAGCGGCCGCGGCACGGCGCAGGCCCTCATCCTCGATGTCAGCGCGAAGCAGACCTTCGTGGACTTCACCCCCAATGCCCGCGTGAAGGAGCTCGAGGATCTGCTCAAGGGCCTCGGCAAGCAGGTGCGCGGCCTCGACGACCGCGGCAACCTGCTCAACGCGCAACAGGCCTCGCTCGATCGGATGGAGACCGCGCTCTTCGCCCCGCCGACCAAGGACGTGCCCCGGCCCGACCTCAACCAGTTCACGAGCTCGCTCAACTACCTGACCGAGCAGAAGGCCCGGCTCGTCACCGAGCGCGCGACGCTCGACGAGCAGCGCGAGGAGCTGACGAACAAGATCAACGCCGCGCAGAATCAGCTCAACGAGCTGCGCGGCAGCGGCGGCCGGGCCTTCAAGACCGTCACCGTGCGCGTGTCCGCGCCGCAGGCCGGCAGCCTGGATGTTGCGCTCTCCTACACCGTCCCCGGCGCCAGCTGGGCGCCGAGCTATGATGCCCGCGTGCTGAGCGCCGACCGCGCCGTCGCGCTCAGCTACTTCGGCATCGTCCGCCAGAGCACCGGCGAAGACTGGAAGAATGTCGCCCTCACCCTCTCGACCGCGCGCCCCGGCCTCGGCGGTGCCGCCCCGGCGCTCAGCGTGTGGAGCCTCGATGTGTTCAACCCGGTTTTGCTCCGCGCACAGGCCATGAATGATCGCCGCCGGGAAATGACCGCCAAGGTGGCCGCCCCCGCCGCCGTGAACATGCAGGCCTTCACCACGAACGCCGCTGGCGATGCGGCCGGCGCCGCCGAGGAACGCGACGCCGAGATGGCGCGCGCCACGATCGAGGCCGGTGCGACGAGCGCCTCGTTCAAGATCGCCGTCGCCTCCTCGGTGCCGAGCGACAACTCGCCGCAGAAGGTGCCGATCACCAGCGCCACGCTGAAGGCCAACCCCGAATACCTGACCGTGCCGAAGCACCTCGCGACCGCCTACCTGACCGCGAAGGTCTTCAACACCTCCGAGTTCCCGCTGCTGGCCGGCGCCATGAACGTCTTCCTCGACGGCACCTTCGTCACCACCAGCGCGCTCCGCACCGTGATGGTGGGCGAGAAGTTCGACCTGGCGCTCGGGGCCGACGAGGGCATCAGCGTGAAGCACAAGCGCGTGAACAAGTTCACCGAGGACACCGGCCTCACCAACTCCGGCAAGCGCATCACCTACGAGTATCTCATCACGGTGCAGAACAACAAGCGCACCACCGAGCGCGTCATCGTCGCCGACCAGGTCCCGCTCTCCCGCAATGAGAAGATCGTCGTCAAGCAGCTCGCCCCTGCCCCCGGCGAGCTGAAGCCGACCGACGAGGGCTCGCTCAAGTGGACGCTCGACCTCAAGCCCGGCGAGAAGCGCGAGCTCACGGTGAAGTTCGCCATCGAATATCCGAACGACGTGCAGGTCACCGGCCTCGACTGAGGCGGCCGCTCCCGCAACTCACGCCGGCACGAGCCGCCCCATCGCGGGCGGCTCGATTGTTTTCACCGCGCCGACGTAATCGGTGAGCACCTCGCTCAGCTGTTTGTCGCGCGCGACCACCCGGCCCTTTTTGAAGGACAGGTAGCTGTCGCCGCCCTCGCTCAGGAAGCTGTTGGTCGCGACGCGATAGAGCCGCGCGTCGGCCAGCGGCTGGCCACCCACCTCGCAGCTGACGAGGCGCGAACCGAGCGGGCGCCGCAGATCGTAGGTGGCGCGCAGGCCGGAGACCTGGCACAGGCCCGCCTTGAGGGACAGGCCCTGCTCCAGCACGCCGCGCAGGTCGGCCCCGGCGAGTTCCACCGTGGTGGTGTCGTTCAGGAACGGGAAGGCGTCGAGGATGTGGCCGCGATCAATCGCGCCCTCCGGCAGGTCGGCGCGCAGGCCGCCGGCGTTGGTCACGGCGACCTCGGCCCCGGTCCGCGCGCGCATGACATCGGTGATCAGGCCGCCCAGCGACGACTCGCGGTTGTATTTGCGGATCAAGCGGGTCGTGCACCGGCCCAGCGGCGGCCCGATCTGCGGGGCGATGACCTGGCGGTAATGCGCCACGCGGGCCGCCACCGCGGCGTGCGCCGGCAGCTCGTCGCTCCACACCTTGAGCAACTCGATGTCGTGGGCGACCACCCGGCGATCGTTGACCTTGAGCCGCACGCGGCCGAGCCGCGTGCCGTAGCCGTAGGTCTGCGTGATGAGCGTGCCGGTGTCCGGGTGCACGACCGCCTGCTCGATCCCGTGGTGGGAGTGGGCCGCGATGTAGAGATTGATGCCGGGCACGGCCCCGCAGAAGTGCAGATCCTCGTCGAGCGGGCGCTGCACCTCGGGGTCGTTCTCCGCGTCGGTCTGCATCGCCCCGGGCAGCCCCTGGTGGCCGAGCACGATGAGCACGTCCACCGTGTCGCGCAGCTCCGCGACGCAGGCGCGCGTCTCCTCGACGGGATCAGTGAACTCGAGCTCGGCCACCTTGGATGGCATGATGGTGTAACGGGCGGCGTTGGTGCCCATGACGCCAATGACGCCCACGCGGGTGCCGTTGCGCTCGATGATCGTGTAGGGCCGGGTGAACCGGATCCGCGTGCCCTTGTAGCGGACGTTGCAGCACAGGATCGGAAACGGCACGCGCGTGATGGCGTGGTCGAAGACCTGCCAGCCGTAGTCGAACTCGTGGTTGCCCGCGCCGAGGGCATCGTAGCGCATCAGCGACATCATCTCCATCAGCGCCTCGCCGTGGGTGAGGTGCGACATCGTGCCGGTGAACATGTCGCCCGAATCCAGCAGGAAGCAGGTGCCGGCGGCGGCGCGCTCGCGCTCCACCAGCGCGGCCAGGTGGGCGGCGCCGCCGAGGCGGGGCGAGCCGGGCAGCCAGTAGGCGGGGATCGGCTCGAACGCGCTGTGAAAATCGTTCGTGTAGAGGATGGTCAGCTCGTGCCGCCCGCCCCCGACCTTGCCGATGTCGGCGCGGCTGCGGTTGAGCATGGCGCCGAGCGCGAACGGCGTGAGTGCGGCGATCCGGGTGAACTGGCGGCGGGTGAGGTGGCTCATGGCGGGTTGGGGTTAATGGGGCGGTGTCTCGGCGGTGACGACGACCTCGCCCAGCAGGCCCGCCGGCAGTTCGGCGGGTGCCGCGTAGTCCTCCGTCACCGGGGTATAGAGGTCACAGCCGAGGTCAAAGGTCTCGTGGGTGATGTTGCGCATCACGCGCGGCACGCGGCCGCGCCCGGCCTCGCGCCCGTCCACCGTCAGCACGGCCTCCGCCGCGCCGTCCGGCTGCAGAGTGAAGGCGACCGCCACCTGGTGCGCACCCGCGCCGGGCAGAGGCGCGGAGGCGGCGACCGTGGTGCGCTCGAAGCCGCCGTAGTTGTAATGGAACTTCGGCACGCCGCCGTGCAGGTAGAGCGACCAGCCGGAGAAGCGCCCGCCAAAGGCGGCGATGACCCCGCTCGCGCCGCCGCCGGCCTCCAGCTCCGCCGCAAGCCGCCACGAGCGCCCGCGCAAATCCGGAGCCGCGCCCTTGTGGATGCCGCTCACGGGCGGATGAAACACGAAGCGGTTGCCACCCGGCGGCGAACCCGGCGGCAGGATCATCTCGCGCGCGCCGCGACGGTCGTCGAGCGGATAGACTTGGTTGGCCTGCGCCTCGCGCTCCCACACGGCGAGCAGCTCGGCGAGCTTGCCCGGCTGCGCCGCCGCCAGGTCGCGGGTCTCGTTGCAATCGGCGCGCAGGTCGTAGAGCTCCCACTTGTCCTCCGCGAAGGGTGTGCCGGGCGCGTGAAAGGCCACGGCCTTCCAGCCCTCGTGATAGATGGCGCGGTGGCCGTAGATCTCGGCGTATTGCGTCGTGCGGTGCGAGGGGGCCGCCGCATCCGCCCAGGTGTAGGCCATGCTGGTGCCGGCGATCGCCGGTGGCGGCGTCAGCCCGGCCGCGCCGAGGATCGTGGGCAGGAGGTCGGTGATGTTGTGATACTGCGTCCGGATGCCGCCGGCGTCCCGGATGCGGGCCGGCCAGCGCATGATGAGGGGCACGCGGATGCCGCCCTCGTGCGCGGTGCCCTTGGTCAGGCGGAACGGCGTGTTGCCCGCCATCGTCCAGCCCGTCGGATAAGTCGAATAGCCCAGGGGCGAGCCCAGCGCATCGAGGTGCGCCGCGCCCTCCGGCCAGCGGTCGAACGACTCGGTGGTGAAGAGCCGCACCTCGTTCCACATGCCCTCCGGGCCGCCCTCGGGACTGGCACCGTTGTCCGAGGCGAGGATGACCAGCGTGTTGTCCAGCTGGCCGGTGCGCTCGAGGTGGGCGAGCACCCGGCCCAGCTGCTCGTCGGTGTATTCGACGAACGCCGCGAAGGCCTCGTAGTAGCGGGCGTAAAGCTGGCGCTCGGCCGGGGCGAGCTCCGCCCACGCCTTGACGCGCGGATTGCGCGGCGGCAACTGCACGTCGGCCGGCACCAGGCCGAGCTGCTTCTGCCGCGCGAGGGTTTCCTCGCGCACCGCATCCCAGCCCCGGTCGAACCGGCCGCGCCATTTCGCCAGGCGCTCCGCCGGCACCTGGTGCGGCGCGTGGCCGGCGCTGTAGGCGAGGTAGAGGAAGAAGGGCTTGTCCGGCGCGGTGGCCCGCTGCTCGGCCAGCAGGGCGATGGCGTGGTCGGTGATGTCCACCTCGGAATGTTTCGGTGAACCGTCCGGATTGACCGGCGGATGCTTGAGCCGCTCGCGGCCGATGTAGAGCTCGGGTGCCCAGGGATTGGTTTCGCCGCCCGTGAAACCGTAGAAATGCTCGAAGCCGCGGCCCGTCGGCCAGTGGGTGGAGGCGGCGCCGGGATGCAGCTCGTTCATCGGCGTCAGGTGCCACTTGCCGACCGCCGCCGTGGTGTAGCCGCCGGCGCGCAGCCGGTCGGCCAGCGTGCCCGCCGCCGGATCGATGCCGCCCCGGCTGTTGGGCTGGCCGTTGGCGAACTCCGTGATGCAGGCCATGCCGACGCTGTGCGGGTTGCGCCCGGTCAGGAGCGCGGCCCGGGAGGGCGAGCAGACCGGCGCGACATGGAAATTATTGTAGCGCACTCCCTGCGCGGCGAGCCGGTCCACGTTCGGCGTCGCCAGCGGCGCGCCATAGCAGCCGAACTGGGCGAAGCCGATGTCGTCCCACAGGATGACAAGGACGTTGGGCGCCCCGGGCGCGGGGCGCGGCGGGGCGGGCCAGACGGCGGCGGGAGCCTGGCGATAATCCAGCGGCGCGACCGCAGCCAGCAGAGGGGCCGCAACAAGGACTGTGGCTGCGCGCAGGAAAGGTAGGCCGGTCATGCGGGGAAGGGAGCCGACCCGAGCAATCCTCCCAACCACCCGCCTTGTCAACCCAGCGAAGCCGCGTGGCGGGAGCGGGATGCTGTTCCCGAACTATCGCCGCAGCGGCAGCATCCACTCGAGCACGTCGCCGATGCGCGCCGCCCAGGCGTGCTCGGTGTGCTCGGCGCCGGGCACCTCGCGATAAGCGAGGTCGTTGCCCTCCTGCCAGCCTTTGCTGACGAGCGTGTCGCGAAAGAGCGGGAGCGCCTCCCAGCCGGGCTCCGCCGTGCCCATGTCGAGCCAGAGGCGGACCGCGGGTTTCTTGCGGAGCTTGGCGAAATCCTGGAACACCACGCGGTGGTCCCACCACAGCGACGGCGACAGCGCCGCCACGTGGCCGAACACGCGCGGATGCCACAGCGCAAAATACAGCGACACCAGCCCGCCCATCGAGGAGCCGACCACCGCCGTGTCGCGCGGGCCGGGCCGCGTGAGGTAACGCGCATCGATGAACGGCTTCAGCTCCTGCACGACGAATTTCGCGTAGCGCTTCGCGTCGCCGGTGCTCCGGCATTTCTCGCCGTCCCAGCCGGAGAACTCCGCCGGCGTGGGCGCGTATTCGTTCATCCGGTTGAAGCCGGTGTTGTAGATGCCGACCATGACCGGCGCCACGATGCGATGGGCGCGGATGAGGTCGGTCGCGCGGTCCCCGGCGTGCCAGGCGTTGCCGAGGAAGGCGGTCAGGGGGTCGAAGATGTTCTGCCCGTCCTGAAAATAAACCACCGGATGCCGCCGCCCCCGGATCCGGCCGTAGCCGGGCGGCAGCCACACGACGATGTCGCGCAGGCCGCGCAGGCCATGGGAGCGAAACCGCCGGTGGAGGCGAAGCGGGGCGTCGTTGGGGCGCGGGCGCGGCATGGTGCGTGGTGCCGCCATGCCAGCGGCGGGCCGGGGTGAAGCAAGCGGGTTTTTAAGGCCGAACCCCGCCCGGCCGGATTTTCCCCGGCCCGGAGTGATTCGGCTCCACTTTTCCCCTCCTTCACCGCACACTGCGGGCATGAAAAAAATCGGCATCCTCCACGGCAAGGAACGCAGCTTCCCGCAGGCGCTCATCGAACGCATCAACGCCATGAACGAGCCCGGCATCACCGCCGAGGAAGTCCTCATCAACCAGGTCCGCCAGGGCGAGCCCACGCCGTATGCCGTCATCCTCGACCGCATCTCGCAGGATGTCCCCTTCTACCGCGCCTACCTGAAGAACGCCGCCCTCAACGGCACCGCCGTCGTCAACAACCCGTTCTGGTGGTCGGCCGACGAGAAATATTTCAACAACTGCCTCGCGACCAAGCTCGGCGTCGCCGTGCCGAAGACCGTCCTTCTCCCCTCGAAGGAGATGCCGGCCGACTGCTCCGCCGAGTCCTTCGGCAACCTCGCCTACCCGCTGGACTGGGACGGCATCTTCGCGCACATCGGCTGGCCGGCCTACTTCAAGCCGCACTCCGGCGGCGGCTGGAAGAACGTCTACAAAGTCCGCGACCGCGACGAGTTCTTCAAGGCCTACAACGAGACCGGCCAGCTCGTCATGCTCCTGCAATCCGAGGTGCACTTCGACGACTACTACCGCTGCTACTGCATCGGCGGCACCGATGTCCGCATCATGCAGTATGAGCCGCGCAACCCGCACCACCTGCGCTACGTCGTGGATCGCCCGCCGGGCTCGAAGGAGCTGCTCGCCCGCATCGAGCGCGATGTGCTCACGCTCAACCACGCCCTCGGCTACGAGTTCAACACCGTCGAGTTCGGCGTGAGCGGCGGCGTGCCCTACGCCATCGACTTCTGCAACCCCGCGCCCGACGCCGACCGCAAGTCCGTCGGCGAGGAGAATTTCGCCTGGGTCGTCGAGGCCGCCGCGAAGATGCTCGTTCGCAAGGCCAAGGCGCACAACCCGGCGCAGAACAACACCGTGTGGGGCTCCTACGTGCAGGGCGCGGTGAAGACCGGCCAGCCCGCCGCGCTGCCGAAGAAGAAATGACGAAGACCTCTTTATTTCCCCGGGCTGTCATTCTGAGCACAGCGAAAAATCCAGTTGGATTCCCGCGTGCCACTGGATCCTTCGCTTCGCTCAGGATGACGTTCGCGGATATGTGTCTTGGTTCCGTCCTCTGATTCCCCGCCCGCCCCCACCCCATGGCCACCCGCAAAAAGCCCAAGTTCACCCTCGGCATCGAGGAGGAGTTCCAGATCGTCGACCCGGTCACGCGCGAGCTGAAATCCCACATCGAGGAGATCATCGAGGGCGGCAAGGTCCTCCTCAAGGAGCGCGTCCGGCCCGAGCTGCACCAGTCGGTCGTCGAGGTCGGCACCGATATCTGCGACGACATCGCCTGCGCGCGCCGCTCCGTCACCGGCCTCCGCCGCGACTTGGCCGGCCTGGCGAAAAAGGCCGGCCTCCGCATCGCCGCCGCCGGCACACACCCGTTCTCCCACTGGATTGACCAGAAGATCTCCACCGGCGAGCGCTACCAGGGCGTGCTGAACGACCTCCAGCAGATCGCGCGCGCCAACCTCATCTTCGGCCTGCACGTCCACGTCGGCATGCCCGACCGCGAGACCGCCATCCAGCTCCAGAACACCGCGCGCTATTTCCTGCCGCACATCTTCGCGCTGTCCACCAACTCGCCGTTCTGGGTCGGCCGCAACACCGGCTTCGCCTCCTACCGCCTGCAGGTCTTCCAGCGTTTTCCGCGCACCGGCATCCCCGACCTGTTCGAGTCCGTCGAGGAGTTCGACAGCTACGTCAACCTGCTCATCAAGACCGGGTGCATCGACAACGCGAAGAAGATCTGGTGGGACATCCGCCTCCACCCGCTCTTCCACACGCTGGAATTCCGCGTCTGCGACATCCCGATGCGCGTGGACGAGACCATCTGCCTCGCCGCGATCATGCAGGCCGTCATCGCCAAGCTCCACAAGCTCCACCGCAACAACCTCGGTTTCCGCACCTACCGCGCCCGTCTCATCAACGAGAACCGCTGGCGCGCCTCCCGCTACGGCATCAAGGGCAAGATGATCGATTTCGGCAAGCAGGAGGAGGTCCCCACCCGCGACCTCATCAACGAGCTGCTCGAATTCATTGATGACGTGGTGGATGAACTCGGCTCCCGCCAGGAGGTTAACCACGTCCAGGAAATCCTGAAGAACGGCACCGGCGCCGACCGGCAGGTTGAGGTTTACAACCGCACCAAAGACCTCAAAGCCGTAGTCGATTACATCATTTCCGAAACCCACCACGGCCTCGACCCGTAATCGTTCTCTTTCTCTTAATCTTTCTCCTTCTCCCATGCCTTCCTCCGACCCAAGCCGGGATTACGAGAAAGAGTAAGAGAACGAGAAAGATTTTCCAAACATCCTCCCTTTGTTCACTGACGCGCCTTCCTCTTTCCCATCGTCTCTCGCCTCTAGCCCATCGCCCTTGGCCTCGTTCATGCCACATACCGCTTCACTCCCCGCCACCTTCGACCCGGCCCTCACCGCCGGGGCGCACAACGCCATTCACGTCTGCCTGAAGCTGCAGCGCGACGAGCGCCTGACCCTCATCACCGACCAGGCCAGCGCCGAGATCGCCGCCGCCCTCGTCGCCGAGATCGAGAAGACCGGCGCCAGCTACAACGTCCTCGTCCTCGAGGAATACGGCGCCCGCCCCCACCGCGACATGCCCGCCGCCGTCCTCGAGGACCTCGCGCAGTCCCAGGTCTCCATCTACGCCTGCATCACCCAGACCGGCGAGCTCCGCACCCGCATGCAGATGATGGACGTCATCAACCCGCGCCACATCCGGCACGGCCACATGGTGAACATCAACAAGCAGATCATGGTCGAGGGCATGCGCGCCGACTTCCTCGCGGTGGACGCCCTCTCGCAGAAACTCATCGAGAAGTGCCGCCGCACGAAGCGTGTCACGTGCAAGACCGCCGCCGGCACCGACTATGTCGCCGAGCTCTCGCCGAAGCTGAACTGGGTCAAGACCTCCGGCCTCATCACCCCCGCCAAGTGGGGCAACCTGCCCGGCGGCGAGATCTTCACCTCGCCCTTCAATTCCAACGGCCGCTTCGTCGTGGACGGCGTCGTCGGCGACTACCTCTGCCAGAAATACGGCGACATCGGCGCCACGCCGCTGACGATCGACATCAAGGACAACCGCATCGCGAA
>Ga0268298_10001943_pt1 | contig 23350 bp, 20 predicted proteins | sample WWTPWeurt_MetaG_FD_194462 | JGI IMG/M metagenome (GOLD analysis project Ga0268298, IMG submission 194462) | Activated sludge microbial communities from WWTP in Nijmegen, Gelderland, Netherland - WWTP Weurt | ecosystem: Engineered > WWTP > Aerobic digester > Activated sludge | place...
CGCCCTCGTCGTCATGCACGCGTGGGACTGCGGCCGGCCGCAGGAGTTTCCGGGTTGGCGCCGCGCCGTGGAATACCACCCTCGCGCCGATCGCATCCTCCAGCAGGTGTTCCCGCCGCTGCTGACGGCAGTTCGCGCCTCCCCCCTCCCGGTCTTCCATGTCGTGGGCGGAGACAAGGACTACTGGTCCCACCTGCCTGGCTACCAGCGGGCCGCCAAGCTGGCCGGGCAGTCCGCCGCCTCCACCCCCGTGGACCGAGATGCGGTTTTCGAAAAGCTGCAGCAACTCCGCTCCGCGCAAGGCTCGCCCGGGATCCACAATACTCCGGATATCGCCGCCGGTTTCGCCCGGCTCGATTTCGCACCTGCGGTCCGGCCGGTCGGCGAGGAAGGCGTTGCCGCGAATGGCGACCAACTCGCGGCACTCTGCCGCGCGCAGGGCGTCAACCACCTCATCTATGTCGGATTCGCCCTCAACTGGTGTCTGCTGATGTCGCCCGGCGGCATGGTGGACATGAAGCGCCACGGCTGCCTCTGCTCCACCATCCGCGAGGCGACCACGGCCGTCGAGAACCGCGAAACCGCCCGCGAGGAGCGCGAGAAACAGCAGGCCCTGTGGCGGGTCGCGCTGGAATTCGGCCTGGTGTTCGAGCTGGAGGACTTCCTTTCAGCGCTGCGGCGCATCGGGTAGCGTCAGCGCCCGCAGCCGCCAGCCGGTCGCGAAGAAGAATTCGCGGCCGATGATCGGACCGACCACATCGATCGCCTCGGGATCGGCCGCTGTCAGCCAGACCGTGCCCGCGCGCGCCTGGGGCTGGGACCCCTGCCAGATGCGCTCGACCTCGCAGGTGCCGGGCTGGATGCGGAAAATGCAGTGTGATGTGGCGCCGTAAACCGCGCCACCGGGGCCCGGCCGCAGCGCATGCAGCCCATGCCACGAGAGCGAGCCGTAGTCCTCCGGCAGCCACGCGTCGGCGATCACTCTCCGCTGGGCCGGATCGAGCAGCACGAGCCGCGGCCGGATCGCGGGCGCGCCTTGGGAGAGGATGTGATCGCCGCGGCCGATGAGTGCATACACCAGCCCGCCGCCCGCCGGCGCGAGCGAGCAGACATCGGCCAGCTCTTTCAACCCGAGATCACCCGACCAGACGAGCTGGTCCGCCTGCGGATCCCAGAGCGCAAAGGCCCCGGCCAGCCGCTGCACCTTGACGCCCGTGCCGCACTCGATGCTGAGGCCGACAAGGATCTGCCTCGTCTCCGGCAGCCACAGCAGGGCGGCCGGCGAGGTTTCGGGCACGATGGCGCGATGTGATTTCTTCTCCCCGGTGCGCGGGTCGAGCCACGCGAGCGTGCCGCCGACCAGCCCGTAGTCGGGGCCCGCGCCCATCCAGAGCCGACCATCGGGCGCGGCGATGAGGGCATTTGGCCGGTAACCGATGCTGTCGAGCCGGCCGAGGTCGCGCGGGTTGTTTTCCGCCTCGAGGCCAAAATGGAGCGGTCGCAACGGATCATAGACCGAGAGCCGTGCCTCGGGGTAGGAGGCGAGGTAAACCTTTCCGCCGAGCGTCGCCAGCGAGTAGGCCTCGCCCATGGCCAGGCTGTGTTTGCCGAGGTCGGCCATCGCGCGGCCATCGGGCGCGGCGACAAAGAGATGATTCGGCATGTAGCCGCTGCCATAGAGCCGGCCGTCGGGGCCGGGTTCCATCACGTGCAGGTTCGCCCCGCCGCCCTGCCAGTCGAGCGTGAGCGTGCGCGCCGGCACCGCCGGGTCGGTGTTGGTGAGCTCGATGGTCCGGGGAGCCCCGGCGCCGACGTCGTTGTCGTCGAGGAATCGCGCCGTCCAGCCGCCGGGCATGACCAAGGGCGCCTGGTAACGGTGCGCGTAGGTGGAGTGGATGCCGGGCAGCTCGGCGGGCACGGCGTCCACCGGCGAAAGCTTCATCCCGTCCACGCGGAATTTCCCGGCATGGGTGTCGAGGTAGAGCCGGCCGTCGATGGCTTTCGTGAGTTTCAGGAATTGCCGCTTATCCGTCGTGTCGGTGATGTCCGGTCCGGCTTCACGATGCTCGCCCGTCAGCGGATCGATGACCACGAGATGGGGCCGCACGACCTTGACCGAGGCCGCCAGCGAGCCGTCGTCGCCCGCCAGCGGGTAAAGATATTGGTCCGTCGCATCCATCCGGCCGAATCGCGTGAATGCTCCCGTCGCCGGGTCGAAGCGCACGAGGCGCGCGCCGCCGTAAGCTCCAATGTAGATGCTCCCGTCCGCCGCTTCCGTTATGCCCGTCGGGAAGATCGCTTCGTCGGGATCGAGTCGGCCAAGGTCCTCGATGCCGCGCCCGGGGTGCGCCGGGTCAAAGCGGTGCAGGTGCCCGTCCCAGGCCGAGCCGAGGTAGAGGATGCCCGTGCGCAGGCTGCGGTAGGCGGCCGTCGGGAAAGTGGAGGCGGCGGGATTCTTCACCGCATGCTGGGTGCAGTGCCCGGTGGCGAAGTCCACCTCGGCGACAAACAGGCCGCCATTGTTCTGGCCAAAGGAGACCAGAATCGACGGTTTGCCGTCCGGTGTCGCCCCCGCGTGGAGCCGGCCCCAGCTGACACCGCGCACCGGGATGCCCAGGTCGCGGACCGCGGCCGGTTCCGCCGCCACCAGCCCAACCATGCAGAGGAAAAGCAGCCCGCAGCGCATGACAGACAAAGCGCGAATCGCAGCATTGCCGCAACCGGTTTCCCCGCTCTACTGGAGATTCGTTCCCACTGAATTTTCATTCCACCTCTCGATGTCCCAAACCCTCGCCCTTCACGGCGGCCCGAAAACCGTCACCGCCACGCTCCCGCCGCATCACCGCTGGGGACGCGAAGAGCTCGCCCGCCTCACCGCGATGGTGGACCAGCCCTCGCTGTTCTATTCCAAGGGGCCCCAATGCGGCGCCCTGCTCGAGGAGTTCCGAAAAACCTATCCCCTGCGCTGGGCCTTCCCCACGTCCTCCGGCACGGCCGCCCTCCATGTCGCCGTGGCCGCCCTCCAGCTCCCGCCCGGGTCGGAGATCATCACCTCGCCCATCACCGACATGGGTTCGGTCATCGGCATACTCTACCAGCAGCTCGTCCCCACCTTCGCCGACATCGATCCGCACACCTACAACCTCGATCCCGCCGCCGTCCGCCGCGCCATCACCCCGAAGACCCGCGCCATCATGGCCGTCCACCTCGCCGGGGCCCCGAGCGACAACGCCGCGCTCGCCGCGCTCGCCCGCGAGCACAACCTGATCCTCATCGAGGACTGCGCCCAATCCTGGGGCGCGCAATTCCGCGGGCAACCCGTCGGCCTCGCCGGCCATATCGCCTGCTATTCCTTCAACGAGTTCAAGCACGTCAGTTGCGGCGACGGCGGCATTGTCGCCACCAATGACGAGCGTTTCGGCCCCACCCTGGCGAAATGGGGCGACAAATTCTACGACCGCAACCCCACGGCCGATGCCCGCAATCCCGCGACGCTCGCCCCCAATTACCGCATGAGCGAGCCCCAGGCCGCCGTGGCCGCCGCCCAACTGGGCAAGCTCCCCGCCATCATCGCCGCCCACATCCGGGTCGGCTCCCGCCTGCTGGCGCGGCTGCGGTCCGCCGCCCTGCCGGGCGTGGCGCTGCCGGTCATCGACCCGCGCGACACCCACACGTTCTGGTTCTGCCTGCTCCGGATCGATCCCTCCGCCTTCCGCGCCTCGCGCGACGATATCTGCGCCGCTCTCGTCGCCGAGGGCGCCACCGCCTCCCCGGGCTACATCCCGAAGCCCGTCTATCGTTATCCCGTCTTCCAGAATCACAACTTCTTCGCCGGGAGCTGGCCCCTGCGGACCGCCGGCCTCACCACGGTCGACTACCGCCAAGTCTCGTGCCCCGTGGCCGAAGCCATCCTCGCCGACAGCATCTCCCTGCGCATTCACCCCGCCATGACGGACGAGCACGTTGACCAGACGGCCGACGCCCTCGCCAAAGTCGCCCGGCACTTCGCGAAGTGAACGGCAAGGCTATCCGCCTGTAGTCGCCAGCGGCTCCGTTGGATGATCCCCTGCCGATCCGGGTTGAACTCGCCGCGCCCGCCGGGCAATCATCCGTCCATGCGCATCCGTGTCATCGCCACCGGCGGCACCATCGACAAGGTCTACTTCGACGCCGCCAGCGCCTACGAGGTCGGCGAGCCCCAGGTCGGCCCCGTGTTCCGCGAGTCCAACGTCACCTTCGACTTCGTCGTCGAGTCCGTCATGCAGAAGGACAGCCTCGCGATGACCGACGAGGACCGCGCCCTCATCCGCGCCCGCGTTGAGGCGTCACCCGAAAAGCTCATCCTCATCACCCACGGCACCGACACCATGACGGCCACCGCGGCGAAGCTCGAGGGCTTCAAGGACAAGGTCATCGTCTTCACCGGCTCGATGCAGCCGGCCCGCTTTCGCAACAGCGACGCCGTCTTCAACCTCGGCTGCGCCGTCGGCGCCCTCCAGTCGCTCCCGCCCGGCATCTACATCGCCATGAACGGCGTGGTCGCCCCCGCCCACATGGTGAAGAAAAACCGCGCCCAAAGCCGCTTCGAGCCGAAGGGCTGACTCTTTTGCGCCGCGCATGGCCCGGATGAGCACCGCAAAATCCCGCACCGGCACCGGTGGGCTGCGCAGCGGAGCGCATCTCGTCGCTTGAGTCCGGCATCGGGCTCCCGCCCCATCTCCCTGCCCCCACCGACCCTTCGCCCATGAGAATGCTGCCGTGTCTGCTCTCCGCCCTGTCGCTCCGCCTGTTTGCCGCCGGCGATCTCCCTCCACCCGAGCTCACCGAATACTACACCCCCGTGCCGCCCGTGGTCTCCGCCCCCGCCGGCGGCGTCCCGTCCGACGCCATCGTCCTGTTCAACGGCACCACGCTCGAAGCCTGGGAACCGGCCCGGGCGGACAGCCGGATGTGGCGGGTCGAGGGCGGAGCCATGGTCGTGGTCGCGGGCAAGGTTTCTCCCGAGGAGGCCGCCCGGGTCGGTGCGACCCCGGGCCGGCTGCCCGATTTTCCCCACAGCGGCATCCGCACGCGGCAGGCATTCGGCGATGTGCAGCTCCACCTCGAGTTCCGCTCGCCCGCCCATGTCGGGGGCCGCGGACAGGGCCGCGGCAACAGCGGCGTGTTCTTCATGGGGCGCTACGAGGTGCAGGTGCTCGATTCCCACGACAACCCGACCTACGTCAACGGCCAGGCCGGCTCGATCTACAAGCAGCACCCGCCGCTGGTGAACGCCAGCCGCCCGCCCGGCGAGTGGCAATCCTACGACATCGTGTTCATCGCCCCGCGCTTCGCCGCCGACGGCTCGCTGGTCAGCCCGGCCCGGATCACCGTCTTCCACAACGGCGTGCTCGTGCAGCATGACGCCATCCTGAGCGGCCCCACCGAATATCGCGGCGCGCCGAAATACGCCGCGCACGCCGCCCGCCTGCCGCTCGAGCTGCAGGAGCACGGCAACCCGGTCGCCTTCCGCCATATCTGGGTGCGGGAGCTGTAATAGGGCAGGTCGTGAGGCCAACGAGGGAGCGCTGAAATCTTTTTCCGATTCCCTGCTTTCCCCCATTTGCTCTCTGCCCGAGTTCGCCGCTTCGTCAGCGGCCGGTAAATCCCGCCACCCCGCCACAATCTGCTGGCATCGTCCCGCCCGCCGGACAAACACTCCCGCCACACCCATGAACCTCACCGACGCCCGCACCGCCATCATCCTCGCCCTCGGCCGCATGAAGGCCCTCTACAACCAGCCCGTCTTCGACGAGTGGGTGCTGGTGAAGCTGGCGACGGAGTCCGGCGCCGTCCTCGCCTACGACGGCCCGCGGGCCGACACCTACCAGGCCCGGTTCAAGAGCGACATCGCGCCCCTCCAGGCCGAGATGGAGGCCCGCCAGATGGCGGTCGGCGACTTTGAATTCGTCCCCGGCGCCCATGGCACGCACTTCGACGCCTGCCTCCGCCTCGGGCCCGCCGCCTACCTCTTCTGCAACCACACCACCAAGTCCATGGTTGATATCCGCCAGGATCGGCTGTGGCTCGAGGCGCAGAAACCCTTCGCCGAGCTGGCCGCGAAGTTCCGCTCGGATCCGCTCAAGTAAGCATCGTTCTCATTCTCTTAATCGTTCTCGTTCTCCATCCCGGATTGAGAGAAAGAGTAGGAGAACGATAACGAGAAAGATTTTAAGCCAGCAGCCCGGCCCACACAAACCACCCGTAGGCCGCGATCAGCCCGCCGCCCGCCCAGCGCGGCAGCCCGCCGGCAACAAGCAGGAAGACCGCGTGCAGCGCCGCGACCCCGAGCAGCATCGCCAGCGCCGTGGTGCTGAACCCGGCCATTGGCACCGGCCGCACCAGCGCAAAAAGCCCCAGGCATAGCGGTATGCAGATGTGCCCGTCGCCCACCTGCGAGGCGTAAACGACCTCCGCCCGGCGCTTCCAGCCCCAGTAGAGCGCCAGCACGGCGTTGGGCAGCACCATCAGCCAGCCCGTCAGCCAGCCGAGGTTGGCCGCGCTGAACAGACCGTCCCGCTGCGCGGACAACCACGTGACGAGCCAGTCGAGCGTCTCATACATCAGGTAGGCGCTGGCGAGCACCACCAGCGCATCCACATAGAACATCACGCCAAAGGAGACCTTCGCCCGCAGGTTGTGCTTCATCACGTCGAACACCTGGAAACACTGCCAGAACAGGAAGAGCAGGATGAGCACCACCCCGTCGGTGCGGTCCAGCTGGCCGTCGCGACCCAGCGCCCAGACCGCGCCGGTGAAGAACAACACGGCCACGAGCGTGAGCAGCACCGACAGGCGGTTGAGCTGTCCCTCAACGCTGTCCTTGGCGGGCTTGGCCGGTTTCCTGCCCTTGCCGCCCGCCGTCGCTTTTCCCGCCGCGGGAAGCATGACCAGGCCCCAGCACAACGCCGGCACGCCGAGCAGCAGCGTGAGGTTGGTGACATTGTTGACGAGGCAGTTGGTCAACACCTCCGCCGGCGCGCCCTGCCGCGTGAGCATGAGGCCGACGAAGATGAGATTCCCGAGGCCCGAGCAATAGGGCATGAGCAGCGTGCCCAGCGCCGTGCCCTCGAGACCGTGGTCGAGCATCGCCTCCAGCCGCCACACCATGAGCAGCGACACCCCGAGGAACACCGCGAGGTAACTCAGGGGATCGGACAGCGCGAGGGAGTCGAGCAGGCGGGACAGCACAACAACCCTGATTGGCGGGAATCGGTCGCGCTGTAAACAGCGGCGTGGCCGGGGGCGGCGCGCGCTGTCCGCCCGCTGCCGGTCGCGACCGTCCTGCTCCTATTGCAGCTTCACGGGCAGGCGCGACCAGCGGGCCTGGAAGTTGCCGATGATGCCGCTCGTCGCGGGTTCGGGCTTGTCCCCGGTCCGGAGGGTCGTGGCGGCGGTGAAGTCGCCCAGCACGGCGCAATACTCGCTGTTGACCATCATGCCGATGAGTTCGCCCGTCTTGCTGAAGACGAGGTCGCCGCGCTTGGGGGATATCTCGCCGAAAAGCCGCGTGACGATCCGGTTGTCGAGTTTCACATAGGACTGGCTCGTGGGATCGATGCGCAGGGGGGTCTCGCCATAGCGGCCGTCGTCGGCGCGCACGAGCACCGCCTCGGGGAACTTGAATGGCTCCTTGGCGAGCGGGTAGATCTTCGCGCCCATCAGCGCGGCGAGCGAATCGTCCACGGGCACGACAATCACGCGCGGATCGAGCCGGAGGAACTGCAGTTCGCCCACCGGGGCGCTGAACGCGCCGCGGCTGAGGGTGCCCGTCACCTGGTCGTAGTCGCCGGGGGTCTCGACCAGCGTGAACGGCGTGTCGCTGAGGTGCATGAGGGCGTAGGTGCGGTGGCCGTCGCTCACGAGCACGGTCTGCGCCTCCTTCTCCCGGATGCTCGGGCTGAACAGCCCCGGCTTGCGCGCGGTGAGCTTGGTCGCGACGCGGTTGGCCTGGAAGTCGCTGAAGATGAGGTTGGGGTTCACCGGGCGGTTGGTGCGGATCTCCTGGCTGAGCTCGCCCGATTTCTCGGCCAGCTGGCCGACACCCTGCGCGAGCTGGGTGGTCTGTTCCTGCACCTTGTAGCGCTCGGCACGCTCGACCTCCACCTGCTGCTTCACCTCGGTGAGATTTTGCGCGATGAGCTGCTTCTCGTGTTCGGCCACCTTGACGGCGACGTTGAGGCTCTCGATGCGCTGGCGGGCCTCGGCGTTCTGCCGCTCGGCGCGGGCGAGCTCGGCCTGCTGGCGCTCCGCCTCGGCCTTCCGCTCCTCAAGCTCCCGCTGCAGCTTGGCGAGCTGCTCCTTGGACATCGAAGCCTCCTGCGAGGTCGCGGTGTAGCGCTGTTCCAGCTCCTTCACGCTGGTCTGCGTGGCGGCCAGCGTGCGCTCGAGCTGGCCTTTCTGCGACTGCACGGCGGCGAGGTTCTTCTCGCGCTCGGACAGCGAGCCCTGGGTGGAGGACAGCTGGGCGGCCAGCGCCGTCCGGGAGGCCTTCTCATCCTCGAGGGAAATGCGCATGAGCTCGACCATGTCGGCGTTGATGGCCGGGGCATTGGCGGGGGACCGCGGCGCGGCGGACTCGAGCTGCGTGTGCGACGGCTCGGCCTTCTCCCAGCGCGTGAGCGCGAGGAGATTGAGCAACATGAAGTCGCACATGATCAGGAGCAGGGTCTTGTTCATGGCGTGGGCTCCTCAGGCGGCGCCGGACTGGATCTCGATGATGAGCTGCCGCTTGTAGGGACGGACGTGGCGGATCTTGACGAGGGCCACGCAGACGATGCCGAAGAGGTTGGACGAGTAGGCGGCGAGCAGGTTCGCGTCAATCAGCCCGAGCACCTGCAGCACCAGTGCCGTGGCCGTGCCGGCGATGCCGATGTAGAGGCCGCCGTCGAAGAGATTCTCCTCGTTCTCCATCAGCCGGAGCTTGGTGGCGGCGGGCAGCGCCTGGCGCGCGATCTCCGCTATTTTCAGCAGGCAGATGAAATACATGCCGACCTGGATGGCGGCGAACAGGGTGATGGAGAGGATGGTGGAGATGTCCATGGTGGAGGGAGGGGTTGCGGGAGTGGCGGCGGGCGCGGCGAGCGTGCCGATAACGGGGATGGTGAGTTTGATCTGGTAGTCCGAAAGGGTGGCGGCCTTGAGCAGGAAAGGCTCGGAAAAGACAAAAAAGAGGAAGGTCAGGAGGGCCGCGATGAGACCGCTGTTCATCCGGGGCAGCGCGCCGCGGAGGGCCGAACCCGCCGAGAAAACCAGTCGGGTGTCCAGGGAGCGCAACAACAGGAAAATGCCGGCCAGAAAGGCCGCATACTTGGCCACCAGGGCGATCTCGGGATGCCGCAGGGTGAAGCCCGCCCCGAGCTCGAACTCGGGGCCGGTGCCGCGGGTGACGGGGGCCTGGCGCTGCACGAGCTGCTCGACGGCCCCCTGCCCGCTGGCCAGCGCCAGTTGCAGGTGCTGCGCCCCGGGCTGGCCAAAGGCGATGAGGTAATGCGCCACGCGGTCGGCCGACTTGGTCATGAGTGCGGCGGTGTAGATCACGGGCAGGTGCTCGGGCGCGACCCGCGCCAAGTGGGCGAACTGCCCCACCGTGCCGAGGCTACCGGTGGTGCGCAGCAGTTCGGAGAGCTGCACCCAGTTCAACCGCCGGCCGAGCGTCAGGATATCGAGATAAAAATCCTCCAACTCGCCCATCTGCCCGGTTTGCACCGCGATTTCGGCGCGGGCGCGCACCTCGCGCTGCAGGCCGGCGGAAAGATGCTCGGTCTGCCAGAGGTAGGCCGTGAGCAGGATGACGGCATCCAACGGCTGGCCGCCGGCCCGGTTGGCTGGGACGAAGCGCTGGGTGGAGCCGAGTTCGGCGGTCTTGAGCAGCGTCCGCACGCCGGGCAGCCGCGAGACACCGAGGTAACGGCGGAGATTCTCCCGCGCCTGCTGGGTCACCATGAAGCTCAGCACCGGCTGCGAATCGGCGGAGGAGGCCGCCGTGTTGCTGCCGAGCAGCGGCTCGAGCGCGATATCCCAGCCGCCCCACGGCATCATTTCACGGTGCTTCCGGGCAAAATCTGCAAACACAACCCCCAGCATGGCGGCGCCGGGATCCCCGACCTGGCGGGCGGTCGCCAGCACGAGCTCGGCCGGGCCGGGCTTGTCGAGGTCGAGCAGCTCGCGGCCGAAACCGGACACACTCGGCGTGTCGCGTCCCGCCTCCCGCAGCAACGCGGGGTTGAGCGACTTCACATTCACGGGCAGCAGCCAGGCCACGGCCAGCAGCCCGACGCCCAACGCCAGCCAGAGCTGCCAAAGGGCGGAGCGGTGGCCGGCGGTGCGGTCGGGCAGTGACATGGGCTGAGTCATAACAGGCGGGCGAGTGGAAACAAATTTATTTGCGGCATCCCGCCGCGGAAATAGCCTGCGCGCATTCCCTCCTGACCCATGGTGCTGAAAATAGTTCATTTCAATGAGCCCGGCCTGCGAAAAAAAGGTGCGAAAGTGACCGGGTTTGACGCGGCACTGTCCCGGCTCGCGGGCGACATGGTCGAGACCATGCATGCGGCCGAGGGCATCGGCCTGGCCGCGCAGCAGATCGGCCAGGCCATTCAGCTCTGCGTCGTGGACCTGCGGCCGGCTGAGGCCGAGTTTGCCTGGGAATACGACGGCGCCCGCCCGCCGCTGGAGCTCTTCATGCCGCTCGCCCTCGTGAATCCCGAGGTCGCCGCCGTGCCGAAACCGACGACCGTCTATGAGGAGGGTTGCCTCTCCTTCCCCCAGATCCGGGGCGATGTGGTGCGGCCGGACGAGATCACGGTGAAATTTCAGGACACGTCCGGCCATCACCATGTCCTTCGCTGCACGGGCCTGCTGTCCCGCTGCGTGCAGCACGAGGTCGATCACCTCAACGGCGTCCTCTACATCGACCGGATGGAGAAGGACGTGCTCGCCGCCATCGATCCGGAGCTGAAGGCGCTCAAGAAGGCCACGCGCGAAGCGGCGAAGAAGTGAAACGTGATAGTGAAGAAAGTGAGGGTGGCCAAACCCGGCAATTCTGTCACCTTACATTCGCTTCCACCCTCTCACTCTCACTTTCACTTTTCCCTCATGAAACCCCGCTCCATCGCCACCCGCACCGGCGACGACGGCACCACCACCCTGCTCTACGGTCAGCGTGTGCCCAAGGATCATCCGCAAATCGCGGCGGTCGGCACCCTCGACGAGCTGAACGCCGCCCTCGGCTTCGCCAAGGCCACCCGACCCGCCGGCACCAGCCCGGACGAACTCAACCGCATCCAGCAGGAACTCGTCGCCTTCATGGGCGAGGTCGCCTGCGCCGAGGTGAATGCCGCCCGCTACGACGAGTCCAAATTCGCCAAGATTGATGACGCGGCCCTGGCCCGGCTCGACGCCGCCGTGGCCGCGATCGAGGCGCGCCAACCGAAATTCGACGGCTGGGCCACCCCCGGCGCCAACCTGCATGCCGCCGCCCTCGACCTCGCCCGCACCGCCGCCCGCCGCGCCGAGCGGCAGCTTATTGCTCTCCCCAAGGAGGGCCGCAGCGTGCGCCCTTTGCTCGGGCAATATCTCAACCGGCTCTCCGACCTGCTCTGGCTCATGGGCCGCGAAGCGGAGGCCAGTTAGACGGAATGAACAAAATGAGCAGAATAGCCCAAACCGCACCATACAGAACGATTCTGTTCATTCTGTGAATTCTATCTAGGTTTCCACCATGCGCACCGCCGCCATCGTCCTCATCCTGCTCGCGCTCGCCTACCGCGTGCTGCCGACCCTTGACCTGCGCTGGGCGAATTTCGCGCCGTTCACGGCCATCGCCTTCTGCGGCGCGGTCTATTTCCGGGATCGGCGCCTGTGGCTGCCGCCCTTCGCCGGCCTCTGCCTGACCGACCTCTACGTCAACTGGTTCTACGCCCGCGAATACGGCTACCACCTCGAGTGGACGGGCTACGTGGCACGCGTGATCTGCTTTGCCGCGGGTCTCGGCCTCGGCTGGTTTGTCTCGACCCGCAAATCCTGGCTCTGGCTCCTGAACGGTTCCCTGCTCGGTGCCGTGCTGTTTTACCTTATCACCAACACGCTCTCGTGGTCCACCGATGTGTTCTACGCCAAGACGCTGGCCGGCTGGTGGCAGGCGCTGACCATCGGGCATCCGGAATATCCCCCGACCATCTGGTTCTTCCACAAAACCCTCTTTGGCGACCTCATGTTCACCGGCCTGTTCGCCGGCGCCATGGAGTGGCTGGCGAAACGCGCCGATGAACCCAGCCTGCTCGACGAGGACGAGGAAGAGGAACCGGAAGGAGAGCCCGTCGAGGGCGAGGTGAAGGAGTGAGCGTGCGCTGCGCGGAACGCTCAACGGCCAACGTTCAGCTTTGAACCTTCAGCGGGCATTCCCGCCGCGTTTCCCGATTTCGACGTTCAGCGTTCGACGTTGAGCGTTGAAAATTGTGACGAGGCGCAGCCGCGTCACTTCGATTTCATCACCCACACGATGCCCGCCCGGGCTTCGGCGGGGCGATCAGGCAATCAACCAAGCGGCTGGATGCTTTATTCCCGCATCCAGGGTGACGAGCCGGGCGCCATGGGTCACCGCCAGACTGCAGAGGTAGTGGTCGCTGATCTCCTTGTGGGTCTTGATGCCTTGCGCCCGCAGCACGTCGGCCGGCGGTAGCTTCTCAATGAAACGGTAACGCCGGCCAAGGCTCGCGTTGAATTGCGCCAACGCCTGCTCGGCGTCCGCAAAACCAGCCGCGATGGTCTTGTCCGCCATCGAAACGCGAATGAAACTCAACTCCGTCAACGCACAACCGAGCACCAATGGGGATTCCTTGGCAAACCAGGCATGCGCCCGGCTATGCAGGCTGTGAACGTTCCATAGGAGACCCACCAAAGCGTTCACATCGAGCAGACAAGGCTTGCTCACAGCAATTCGGCGTTGAGACGGGCGATCTCCGCTGCGGTGACTTTGCGCGACGGACGGGAGGTCGTCACCATCACCGGCAGACCGGAGACCGGATGTTTGGCCACCCGGTAGGCCTTCGTCTGCGTCACCGGACGCAGGAGAATGCCGTCATCGCGAAATTCGACCGACAGCCGTTCCCCTTGGCTGAGGTGCAGCTTGCGCCGGGCCGCCGAGGGCAGCACCAACTGACCTTTACTGGAGAGGATGGTTTGCATGGCTTACCTCATCTTACGATGGTCGCGCGGTCAAGCGCGGAGGCTCAAGCGCGCTCGACAGGGCCAGAGTTTGCGGTTTGTGGCTGTGGGCACAGGACTTGGACGTTCAGCGTTCGACGTTGAGCGTTGAAAGTTGTGCCGCAGCGCAGCCGCGTCACTTCGACTTCATCACCCACACGCCGTCCCAGTTCTCAGGCGGGTGCGCCTTGAGATAGTGGCAGCGCTCGATGTAGGTGACGCTGAGCTTGTCGCCCGGGTGCAGCGCGAGCGCCTCCTGGAATTGCTTGATGGCGCGGTCGAACTCGCCCTTGCGGTAGTAACCGAGCGCGCCCTTGAACAGGCCAATGACCTCCGGCATGTGCGGGAAGGTCTCCTCCGTGTGGAAATCGAGCACCTCGTAAACCCCGACGGGCTCGGTCTTGCCCTTCACGACGACCTTGTCGATCTCGCGCATCCGGTAGGTGCCCTTGAGCTTCCGGTAGGTGAACTCGGAGCAGAGGATCTGCGCGGAGTATTCCTTGCAGGCGCTCTCGAGGCGCGAGGCGAGATTCACGCCGTCGCCGATGACGGTGTAATCCATGCGCTTCGGCGAGCCGATGTTGCCGGAGGTCACCGTGTCGGTGTTGAGGCCGATGCCCATGAGGATCGGCTTCTGGCCGCGGCCGGCGCGGCGCGAGTTGAGGGCGCGGAGCTCGGTGATCATCTTGATCGCGGCCCGCATCGCGCGGTCGGGATCATCGCCGTGCGCCACCGGGATGCCGAACTCGGCCATCATCGCGTCGCCGATGAACTTGTCCAGCATGCCGCCCTCGTCGGTGATGCACTGGACCATCAGCGTGAAATACTCGTTGAGCAGCGCGACCGTGCCCTGCGCGCCGAGCTCCTCGGTGAGCGTGGTGAACGAGCGGATGTCGGAGAACAGCATCGTGGCCTCGACGTTCTGGCCGCCGAGCGCATCGCCGCCGCCGGCGAGCAGCTGGTCGGCGAGGCCGGGGTCCATGTAGCGCGCCATCGTGGACTTCATGCGCTTCTCCGCGGAGATGTCCTCGATCAGCAGCATCGAGCCGAGACGCTTGCCCTTGAGGCTGATGAGCGGCTGGAGCGTGACGTTGACGTTCACCTTTTCGCCGCGAACCTGTAGCTCGGCGTCCATCAAGGCGTCGGACTTCGCGCCCGAGGTGTCGAGGGCCTTCAGGCGCTCGATGATCCAGGCGTTGGCACCGGTAAAGAACTCGGCCGCAAGCTTGCCCATGACCTCGCCCTCGCGGGCCTTGAAGATGCGGTAGCCGGAGCCGTTGCAGGAGTGGATGCGGCCGTCCTCGCCAAGGGTGATGACGGCGCTCGACATGCTCTCGAGCACGGACTGGTTGTAGTTCCGCATGTTCTGCACGTCGTCGAACAGCTTGGCGTTCTCGAGTGCGATGGAGACCTGCGCGGTGAAGGCCTTGAGGCGCGCCTCGTCCTCGGCGGTGAACGGGCCGCCGCGCTTGTTCAGGGCCTGCGTGACGCCGATGCACTTGCCGTTCTTGTTCACGACCGGCACGCAGAGGATGGAGCGCGTGAAATAGCCGGTCTTCTTGTCGAAGGCCGGGTTGAAGCGCAGGTCGGCGTAGGCGTGCGGGATGTTGATGGTCTTGCCCGACTGGAAGACGGCGCCGGCGATGCCCGCGGTGTTGGGCAGCTTGATCTGGACGGCGTTGAGCCCCTCGCCCACCTCGGACCAGAGCTCGCTGGTCTTCTCGTTGGCGAGGAAAAGCGTGGAGCGGTCGGCCTTGAGCATGCGCGTGGCCTCGCTCATCACGCGGCGCAGCAGCACGGACAGGTCGAGCGAGCTCGTGATGTCGGCGACGAGGTCGAGGAATTCCATTTCCTGCTGCCGCGTCTTCTTCATGCCCTCGATGAACTGCGAGCTCTGCAGGGCGACCGAGGCCTGCGTGGCCATCGCCTCGAGCAGGTCGAGGTCCTCGCGGGTGAACTTGCCGGCGCGCTTGTTGAGCGTCTGCACGACGCCGATGATCTCGCCGCGGGCGGTCTTGATCGGGGCGCAGAGGATGGACTTGGTGACGAAGCCGGTCTTGCGGTCGATCTCGTCGTTGAAGCGCTTGTCCTTGTAGGGATCGTGGATGATCAGGCCCTCGCCGCTTTGGAACACGGAGCCGGCCACGCCGGAGTTGTTGAGCAGGCGGATCTCGCGGTTGAAGGTGCCCTGGGCGGTGCGGGAGAAGAGCTCGCCCGTGACCGGGTCGTTGAGGAACAGCGTGCCGCGCTCGGCGTTGGTCTCGTTGGCAATCACCTCGACCAGCGTGGCAAGCAGGTCGTCGAGGCTGTCGATCATCGCGACGCGCTGCGAGAGCTTGATGAGCATCTCGGTGCGCCGCAGGCGGGCGCGGAGGCTGGACATGCTCTCGCGGGGCGCGGAAGCGCGGCTGGCCGGCTTGGCAGCCTTGGCGGCGGACTTGGCTTTAGCGGCCATGGTTTTTCTCAAGTTGTTCGCGCAAGCCCGCGATGGTGCCGCGGAGCTGGCGCATTTCGTCCTGATGCGTGCGCCCCTGCTTCTCCAGGTTGTCGGCGTTTTCCAGGCGGAGCCGTTCCAGTTCGTCGCGCAAAAGCTGGATGGTGCCGTGCAACTGGCGGGCCTCGTCATGACCGGCGGCAACGGCGCCCTGCACTGCCTCCTGCTTGGCAATTTCCAGGGCCTGCAGTTCGTCGCGGAGGGAGGCGGCGGTGGTGCGGAGCTGGCGGGACTCGTCCTGCGCGGTCGTCACGGCGGTCTGCACCGCCTCGTCGCGGGAGGCCTGAACCCGCTCCAATTCGAGGCGGAGGGCCTGAATCGTGTCGCGCAACTGGCGCAATTCGCGCTGCATCACGAGCGATGCGGCCTGCTCCTCGGTCTCGAGTCCTTGCAACGGATTGAGCAGTGCCTTTTCCACGGGCCGTGAGCTTCCGCCGCGACGGGCGGGCGGGCAAGCCGAGAATGTGAGTGGCAGGGCGAGTCGTCCCCGACGAGCCGCGGCTCATCCGGAGGATGTCAAACCAGCGCCAAGCGCTAGACGCCCTACCCGTTACAGCAAATCGGCGGCGAGTTCGGCGAGCTTCGAGCGTTCGCCCTTGGAGAGCTTGACGTGCGCGGCCAGCGCGTGGCCTTTCATCCGGTTGTGGCAGTAGACGAGGCCGTTGCTCCGTGAATCCACGTAGGGATTGTCGATCTGCGCCGGGTCGCCGATGAGCACGAGCTTGGAACTCTCCGCGATGCGGGTGATGACGGTCTTCACCTCGTGCGGTGTGAGTTGCTGGGCCTCGTCGAGAATGAAGAAGCGCCGGGCGATCGAGCGGCCGCGGATGAAGCACAGGGCCTCGATCTCGACCACGCCGCTGCTGATGAGTCGCTCGTAAGGTTTGACGATCGGCCCGCCGCCGTGATGGTGCCCGCCGCTGCCGTGCACGGGCTGTGGCGCGGTCATCATGGCCATGGCATCATCGTGTTTCTTCTTTTTCTTGCCCGCCTTCTTGCTGGCGAACTGCGGCTCCTTCTGGGGCTTCGAGGGCATGAGCACTTCCAGCGCGTCGTGGTAGGGCTGCAGCCAGGGCTTCATCTTCTCCTCGAGCGTGCCGGGGAGAAAGCCGATGTCCTTGCCCAGGGCGATGACGGGGCGGGAGATGGAGAGGCCGTCATAGCGCGAGCGCTCGTCGGTGGTCTGGAAGAGCGCGCAGGCGGTGGAGAGCAGCGTCTTGCCGGTGCCGGCCTTGCCAAAGCAGGTGACGAGCGAGATGCTGTCATCCATCAGCGCGTCCACGAAGAACTGCTGCTCGAGGTTGCGCGGGCGGATCGGGATGCCGCCGGGCGCCTTGACGAAATCGGGCAGATGCAGGCGGCGGACGAGGTTCTGGCCATAATACCGGCCGGGCATGGTCTTGCCCTCGGGCGTCGTGAGCAGGACGTATTCGTTCAGATAGAGCGGCGCGGCGATTTCCCCGGCGAGTTCGAATTCACCCTCGGAGCAGAACCGCTGCATCTCATAGACATCGAGCGGCACGGTGCGGTAGCCGTCATCATCGGCAGCGGCCTCGGGCACCTTGTCGTTCAGGTAGTCCTCGGCCTCGAGGCCGACGGCGCGGGCCTTGAGCTGCACGTTGACATCCTTGGTGACGAGAATGGTCGGCGGCGGGTTGGTTTCCTGGATGAAGAGGGCGCTCGCGATGATGCGGTTGTCCTTCTTGGTGAAATCCGAGAGCACGGCGCGCAGCCGCTGCATGGCCGGCGACGACCAGTTGTTCTCGACCAGGTAGCGGTTGATGATGACGGAGAGCGTGCCGCCGTTGGGCAGCTTGACGCCCTCGTGCATCGAGCGTGAGTCCGGCAGGAGCTCCTGCAGGATGCGGTGCACGCGGCGGGCGTTGCGGCCGCGCTCCGTGGACTGCTCGCTCTTGATCGCATCGAGCTCCTCAAGAACCTCGACGGGGATCGCCAGGTTGTTGTCCTCGAATTTGTAGATCGACTGGGGGTCGTGCAGCAGCACGTTCGTATCCAAAACGTAGGTCTTGACCCTAACCTCTACGTATTGCTGCGGTGAATATTGAACCGAGCTTTTGGTGTTTTCCATCGAGTGGATAACTTGTGAGCAACCCATGTATCCACTTGGCGCATTTGTAAATGCAGTAATTGCAAATTTGTGAAGAATCCCGGCCACCGCCCGCCGCGACAAGATTTGCGCTAGTCGCGGGTAACCTTGAGTGGGAAGTAGGCCGACTCGGGCGGGATGGACCACATCCGGACGGGCACCCACACCTTGTAGCGCGACTTGTAGCCCGCCTCGGAAAAGGGCACGAAACGCACCGGCAGGTCCAGCTTGCGCGGGCCCTTGGCAACTTCCGGGATCGACGCGGCGGTGATCTGGAAAACCGGAACGCCGGGTGCCATGGCGGCGGCCTCCGCCGCTGGCACCACGGTGAAGTTGAGCGCCGCGATGTCCTGCTGGTAGATCTGGAACGTGCCGATTTTTTGCGCGGGGTTCACCCGATCGTCGGCGGCCAGCACAAGCGGCCCGTAGGTGAGCGCGGCCAGGCCGGCGTTGCCGTGCTCTCCCATCACGAGGCGGGGCCGGGCCGGGAGGCGCATCTCCACGACATCTCCCGTCTGCCAGTCGCGCTTCAGCGTCTGGTAGGTGCGGGGGGTGCCGTTGGTCACTGTGTCGGCCACGTTGAGGGTGACATCGCGCGACCAGCCCGGGATGCGGACCTTGATGCTGAACGGGGTGCCGCGATCGACGCGGGCGAGCGTGAAGCGCACGGTTTCGCCAAGCGGATAGTCCGTGCTGGTCTGCACGGTCACCCGGCGTCCGTCCGCGAGCGTGAAATTGCCTTCACCGCTCTCAAAGAAGTTGATGACCAGTCCGTCCGCATCCGTGGCGGCGGCGACCATGGGCAGCAGGGCGATGCCGCGCGGGCCGCTGGAAAGGCAGCAGTGGCCGGAAAAGTCCGCCGAGAAGGGCTTACGGTTGTCCTCCAACTCGACGTAGTAGCCCCAGCTGGAGCCGTCGGGATGCTGGGCTCCGAGCAACTGGTTGTAGCCGGTGCGCTCGAGTTCGTCGGCAAAAACCGATTCGCCCGTGAGGCGCAGCAGGTGGGCGTTGAGCTGCAGCCAGGTGACGGTGACGCAGGTTTCCGCGATGTTTTGGAGTGCGTTCGGCAATTCGTGCGCGGTGTGGAAGTATTCGTGCTGGCTGCAGGTGCCGGTGATGTAGAGGCGCTGGGCGACGATGTCCTCCCAGGCATGGCGGACCGCTTTCAGGATCTGCGCGTCGCCGGTGACGCGGTAGAGCTCGAGCGCGCCGTTGAGGCAGGACATCATTTCATAGGCCTTGGCGTTGGCCACCTCGTGGACGCCGCGACCGGACGCGAGATCGGAGATGAGTCGGGGGCCGCGCGGCCCGTCCCAACGCCGCAGCACCATCTGGCAAAACTCCAGGTAGCGCGCCTCGCCGGTGAGCCGATACATCCACACCATGGGTTCCAGCACGCTGCTGGCCGCCATGCCCGCGTGCGACCCGCTCAGCACGATGTTCTGCTGCCCGGGCTTCTCGCCGAAGGTCCGGGTCAGCAGGTCGGCGATGCGCACGCTGGCAGCCAGGGCCGTTTGCTCACCCGTGTAGCGGTAATAGGTGAGCAGCCCAATCAGGTTGTATTTGTGCGCCCAGACATCCCAGGATGTCCACCGCTTCTCGGGCAGGTAGGTGCCGAGGTAGCCGTCGGCACCCTGCGTCGCGAGGAGCCCGGCGACTACCCGGTCGAGCTTGGCGCGAAGCGCCGCATCGCCGGTGTTGGCCCACGCGAGGGTGGCGGCGTGCAGCCACTTGCCCACATGCTCGCCATCCCACTGGTGCACGCCGGGACGGGTGCGATAGCTGATCAGGAGGCGATCCTCATCGACGACGAGGAGTCGATTCTTCTCATTCGCCGTGATCCGCCGCCCCAGGAAGCCGTCGAGGCGCTGCTGGTCCGGCTCCAGGAGGTGTTGCTGATCCGCCACCTTGGGCGCGACCGTGAATGGCTGCGGTGCCGCACCAAGCATCAGAGGGGCAATCGCCCAAAGCATGAGGAGGCCGGGCACACGGAATCGGAATTTGGAATCAAGCATGATGGGAAAATTTGGGCCGCTGAAAATTGCCCGCCTAGCACGGATGATTTCCCGCACTCTGCAAAGGCGAAAAAACGATGGCTGCGCTCAGGAATGGATATGAGGTCGAGGCCGCGCACGTGGCACCGCCGCCTGCTTTGGCTTGGGCGCCGGGCCCCAAAGGCGGATCAGGTGCTCCGCGAGGTTCAACAGGCTGATGCGGTTCACCGCCATGCCCCGCAACGCCGGCACGTGAGCGCTGCGTTCGACGAGATGCGCCCATAGGTCGCGCTCCAGCGCCCGCGCTGTCTCGCCCGGCTGGCTGGCGGCGCGGGTGGCATCGGTCACCTTGCCCTGCCAATGGCGGCGTTCATCGGGGTTCTTTTCCCAATAGGAAAAAAGGGCCGTTTCATAGCGATTTAGGCTCATCAGGCGCGAATTTTTACAGGTCAGGGCGGCATTGCAATTGAACATCCACCTGCTATCCCTGTCCTGCACACTCCACCTCTACACACCATGTGGCAAAAGCTTAAAGAACAACTCCCCGCAATCATCCTCACCGCGGCCCTGATCCTGGGCATCGCTTTCTGGTTCAACCAAAAGATGGCCGCCGACATGGCCGCCAAGCAGCAGGCCGAGATCGCCCTCCTGCGCGAGCAGACCAACGCCGAGATGAAAGCCTCCGCCGAGGAAACCCGCCGCCACATCGAATCCGTCAACCAGCTGCTCAAGGACGCCATCTCCAAGCGCGCCGCCGACGTGTTCATGACCGACGAGGAAGTCGCCAAGCTCAACGAGCAGAAGGTCAACCAGCTCGCCGAGGCCATCGCCGCGAAGGTCATGCCCTACGGCTCCAACATCCCCAAGACCCCCGAGGAGGCCGAGAAGCTCCAGAATGAGCAGGTGGACAAGGTTTCCAGCCGCCTGGCCGCGAACATCTCCCCCATCCTCGGCGAGATGTCCAAGGACCAGAACCTGACCCGCGAGAAGATCGACGCCTACAGCCAGCGCATCACCGACCAGATCAGCGGCGTGCTGACCGGCGAGATGTCCCGCAACCAGGAGCTCAACACCCAGCTCCTCGCCTCGCAGGCCGTCGCGCAGGACTCGATGAAGCTCTCGCACGAGATCACCGCCCTCTACCTGAGCAGCTTCAAGGACCAGGGCCTCCTCACCCGCCTCCTCACCCTGCCCGCCAACATCGTGCGCGACGCCGCCAACCTCAGCATCGTCAACAGCACCGACCGGAAGAAGATGGAGGAGCGCCTCGTCAGCGACATGAACGCCCTCGACAAGCGCCTGGCCGAAATCCAGGAAAACGCCCCCAAAAAATAATTCGGGTTAACACCCCGCTCCAAGCCGCGCCTCACCGCGCGGCTTTTTTATGCCCTCTTCGCGCGCCCGACGCCACGCACCCTCCCTCTGACCGCCGTCGTCCGGCTCAAGCACCTCCCGTTGGCGCGCCCATAATATCGCCCTTTCACTGGTTGCGGGCTTGCTGGCCGCACCCCGCTCGCCCATCCACACAGCTCCGCGCGATGGACGACCTGCTTCTCACCCTCAAGACCACCTTCGGCTACGGCGCCTTCCGGCCGTTGCAGCGCGAGATCATCGAGGCCGCGCTGGCGGACAAGGACGTCTTCGCCCTGCTGCCGACCGGCGGCGGCAAGTCCCTCTGCTTCCAGCTGCCCGCCCTGCTCCGGCCCGGCCTCACGGTCGTCGTCTCGCCTCTCATCGCCCTGATGAAGGACCAGGTTGACCAGCTCCAAGCCGCCGGCGTCGCCGCCACCTACCTGAACTCCACCCTCGACGCCGATGAGGCGCGCTCCCGCCTGAGCGGTCTGCACCGCGGCGAATGGCGCCTTCTCTACGTCGCCCCCGAGCGCCTGATGCTCGACAACTGGGCTGCCAACCTGAAGGCGTGGAACGTCACCGCCCTCGCCATCGACGAGGCGCACTGCATTTCCGAGTGGGGCCACGACTTTCGCCCCGAATACCGCCAGATCGCCAGGCTCCGCACCCTCCTGCCCGGCGTGCCTGTCATGGCGCTGACCGCCACGGCCACCGGGCGCGTCCGTGCCGACATCATCAAGCACCTGCAGTTGAGCGAGCCCGCCACCTTCGTTGCCAGCTTCAACCGCCCGAACCTCTCCTACCGCGTCATCCCGAAGGACCAGCCGGCGAAACAGATCATCGACTTCGTGCGCCAGCGTGAAACCGAGAGCGGCATCATCTACTGCGCCAGCCGCGCCACCGCCGAACGCGTGGCCGAGTCCCTCGCCGGACGCGGGTTCTCCGCCCGACCCTACCACGCCGGCCTCGACGCCGAGGAGCGCACGCGCAATCAGGAGCTCTTCCTGCGCGACGAGACCCGCATCATCTGCGCGACCATCGCGTTCGGCATGGGCATCAACAAGCCCAACGTCCGCTGGGTCATCCACCACGACCTGCCGAAGAACATCGAGGGTTACTACCAGGAGACCGGCCGCGCCGGGCGCGACGGCCTGCCGGGCGACTGCCTGCTGCTCTTCAGCGCCGGCGACATCGCCAAGCAGACGCACTTTCTCGCCGAGATCACCGACGAGCACGAGCAGGCCGTCGCCCGCGCCCAGCTCCGCCAGATCGTGCACTACGCCGAGAGCTCCGGTTGCCGCCGTGCCGAGCTGCTGGACTACTTCGGCGAGAAATTCCCCTCAACCAACTGCGGCGCTTGCGACAACTGCCTCGAACCCCGCGCCACCTACGACGGCACCCTCGTCGCGCAAAAATTCCTCTCCTGCCTCTACCGCATCGCGCAGAACAGCAGCTTCAACGTCGGCCTGAACCACGTCATCGAGGTCCTCACCGGCGCCGACACCGAGAAGATCACGCGCTGGGGCCACAACCGCCTGACCACCTATGGCATCGGCAAGGAGCTCTCCCGCCCCGCCTGGGCCGCCGTCGGCCGCGAGCTGATGCGTCTGGGTTATGTGACCGTCAGCGAAGGCGGCTTTGCCACGCTCGAACTCACGCCCGCGGGCCGGGCCGTGCTGGTTTCACGGGCCTCCATCACGCTGACCAAGCCCATGGACCTGCCGAAGGCGAAGCGCGTGACCCGCCGCGAAGGCGACATCGCCTGCGACGAGATCCTGTTCGAGCGCCTGCGCGCCCTGCGCAAGCAGCTGGCCGACGAGCGCAAGGTCCCGGCCTATATCGTGTTTGGCGACGCCACCCTCCGCCAGATGGCCCGGGAATACCCCGACCGCGTCGAGGCCATGGAAGGCATCACCGGCGTCGGCGAGAAGAAGCGCGCTGAGTTCGGCGCGGTCTTCGCCTCCGCCATCGCGGATTTCCTCAAGACGAACCCTCGCATCACGTTCAACGATTAAGTCCACCCGATGCCGACACCATCATCACTACCCGAAAACACCGGTCTCACCTGGTTGGGCGAGCCTATCCCCGCGTCGGCACGGCTCAGCACGACCGTCCGAAAGAAGCTGCTCTCTGCCCGGAATCCATGTGGTCGGCCCA